>Ga0070735_10004995_pt1 | contig 11070 bp, 9 predicted proteins | sample Coa_R1_FD_66443 | JGI IMG/M metagenome (GOLD analysis project Ga0070735, IMG submission 66443) | Surface soil microbial communities from Centralia Pennsylvania, which are recovering from an underground coalmine fire - Coalmine... | ecosystem: Environmental > Terrestrial > Soil > Unclassified ... | reverse complement strand
ACAATCACGACAGGCCTCATCGCGGAGTCGGAAATCGCACTCCCCACGAGGCCTTCTTGGCGTTCGCAGTTGACCTAAACTCGGAGCCCCTGAACGTCTAAATTAACGGGTAGCCCTACAGGACCATACTCGAAACGCAACCTATGAGGTTCCTTTATATCGGGACAAGAAATCTCTTTGGAGAGAGAAACCTGGAGTTGACCTCGCTGCAATAGAATTGCCAACCCAAGATATGCTTCGTTTCAATCTGATCTCTATGGACCAGAAGTTCTTGCCACCTGACGACGTGCTGCTAGCGGCTGGAGACGAAGTTCTGATTGTGGGCTATCCATTCGGCTTTTCGGACAGGCTTCACAACTACCCGGTTGTGCGGACAGGAATGGTTGCGAGCGCGTACCCACTTCCGTTTGACGGCCATCCGTTTTTTCTAGCCGACGCCAGGCTGCATCCCGGGACGAGTGGCAGTCCTGTTCTCACCGCACCCAGTGCAATCCTTAAGACAAAGAAGGCGACCAAGCTTGGAGAGTTCTACCTATATTTTCTCGGCGTCAATTCTGGCGAAGAGACGTTTCCTGGGGGATCGTCCGGGTTAAATGCGATTTGGTACTCGAGCGAGGTTCAAGCCCTAACAAGCGCTTCCTTTCAAACACGCGTACTATCATATCCTTCGATACCATAGGACGATATAGCAAATCGTCTGCAACTTAGAGCGTTGCTAACAGCCCGAGAAGTCCTCTCGGCATAGCAAAAAACTGGTTAGTCTCGTCGATTCAAGACATTGGTCCAGTCCACGAGCACATAAAAGATACAGGTGTCGGACTATTTGTTCCGTTCTCTTTGCCACTCCGACGCCGACTTCAGGCCATCAGCAACGATTTGGTCAAACCGGTAGCGTTCGAGACGGAGATTCTCAATTTGGGTTTTCACGGCGTTTTGCGCCTCCTGCAGCTGCAATCGCTCTCCGGAAGACAATGTCTTCACGGAAGACTTCGCCGACCAAACGTCCAGGCTTCGCCTAGACGCATCAACGCCCGCCAGAGTTGCCTTGACCAATTTGTCCCTTTGGGCAGCCAATTTTTGTTCCCAGCGATCGCGACCGTCAAATTGAACTTCTGCAACTTCCAACTCCGCCAATTCCCTCACCGTCTTGCCAGCGAGTGTGTTCGCAAATTTCTCTGCTTCATCAAGGTTCGACCGGGCCTCATCGGCAGAATTCAAATTTGACGATGTTTGCGAACGACTATCGCCGGCCGAATGACGCACATCGTCATCGGTGAACGTGTGCTTTGCACTCGAAGTCGGTACCTTCGAGACGTTACGTGCGGCTGCTCCCAAAGAGACCACTGAATCAGAGCCACGACCGGCGGACTTAACGGTCATACCAGGGAGAATCAGTGGAGGATGCTCGTCGGCGTTCAACTGCTGTGTTCGATCAAGGTCGATCGAGCTCAACTGGATTGAAGATTCGTGATTGTGCTCATCCGTGTAGAACAGTGTGGTTTCCGTAGTGCTATAGGCAACGAACTTGATCTTCGTGCCGTCTTTCAGAGCCAGTTGGTAGGCGTCGACCGATCCCACAAGCAAGAGTGCTGCCAGCAATGCGAACAGTCCGCGTTTCGTCACAATATCAATATGATACTTATAGTCCGTGGACACATAGACAGCAGGGCACGAAGATGGCGCGCATCGGTAAATGCCAGACATTCGCGTCAGATTCGGCAGATCGCTTCGTGCCCGGCGGCAGAAATTAGGGGTGTCGCAGGAGGAGTTTGCCGATCGGTGTGGCCTTGATCGTACCTATGTGGGTGGAATTGAACGCGGAGAGCGGAACGTGGCCTTGGTGAATATCGAGAAAATCGCCAGAGCGCTTCGACTCACGATCGCGGAGCTGTTTCAAGGAATCTAAAGCAAAATAGGTGGAGGCTCCAGGGACAAGCCGCCGACCTATGCATCTACATTCGCTTTGCATCGTGAATCAATATCAGTGCCGAGAGAACTCCGTCCGCTAGCCTGCAAGCTGCTTGAATAACAGATAGATTCGCCTTCCAAAAACCGTGCGACACCGGTCTTTCTTTTGCTCGGGAAAATACTGAAAGCACTTCCGCCAACTTTTGATCTTTGAGGTGAATACCTCGACCCTCTTTCTGACCAAAAGGGACAAACAATCGTATTTTCTCGGCGCGGACATCCAGAGTAGATAGATCAACCTCCACCGTCGAATCGAATGGCAGGATGTGATGAAATGCGTGGCTTCTGGCTTGCGACACAATCGACTTGTAGTCTTCGAGATTCCCCTTCCGTCCAAGTGCGGCCCACGGCAAGGAAGCGAACGCTTGATGCAATGCCCACTGCTCACCGAGCGTACACCAGAAGATGAGAGGCTTAAGGTCACAGATACTCACAAAGAGCGCAACTAGCGGAAGAACGTCGGCAGTAAAATTGTAGGCGATTCGTAGCACCTCGTGGAGAGCTCTCGGATCATCACAATCACGCGGTAGGCCGGCGAGAGCTTTCCGATACTCCTCGGCCTGTACGTGTAGGGACAACGCGATTTTTCCTAGAATCGTTTCGTTTCGTTCGCGGACTCCGCCGCTGGGCACTGTCACTTCAGTGACGACTTGATCCAACATCTTGTCATACGCGGCGGCGATGGCTCGTTGATCTTCAGCAGAACAACCGCCTTCGTTCTTAAGATCGTCGGCGATAAATTGCAAGAGCTCTTCTATGGGCAAGACTTGGCAAAAAGAGTACGCACGGTCTCCCGATCGCTGAATGTTCGGACCGATCAATGAGGGGACCAGGCGAAGTTCCCGCACGTTCTTGCCTTCTACCTTCTCCGTCGAAGCGCGCACCCCCTTTATGGTCCCCAGGAGTGTAAAAAGCAGATCGCCGCTGTTTGCGAGCTCTTGAGCCACGCTTGTGTCAAGTTCCGTCAACCTGGCAGCATCTGGCACACTGAGGATTTTGTAGTGCCCCTTGATGGGTTCGTCTTCGATGATGGCGATGTTTTCCGGTCTGATCCGCTTTCCGGTTGCAGTCAAACGAGCCAGGAGCCGCTTCGCCGATTGGTTCGTCTTAACTAACGTCTTATCGCGATAAAGGAATGAACCATTAATCACTAAGTGTACCGTCGTGTTTCGGCCGATGACCGCACCGGCGACTGTATCGTCAGCCTCTCCAATGTTGCTCACAACGGAGTTCGTGGCCTGGCGTATCGTTTCTTCAATCTTGGCTAAAATTCTCGGGCTGCCCATGTGAACATTTCAACTCCTGGGGACCTTGACCGCTTATTTTTTACAACGGTAGTTATCTTATGTGATACTACATAGCAATTCTGCCGGACTCGAAATAAATAGCTGTACCCAGCACCCGCCATTAGGCATGGACCGCTCTTCAGCAATTGTGGGCGAAATCCAAAAAGCTTGGGGACTCTGGATCGGAACGTCTGATATTCCAGTTGAGTATTGCCGAGCCATGATCACGCCTCAAATTATTAAGGGGTATGCGTATATGCCCGCGAAAAAAGGACCACCCTTCAGTTTAGTCCCGTGACGAACACTCCAGTAAGCCGGGCGCTAGAACTGAGCTTCTTGTGGTGAGGTTATCTTTGCGGCAAGGAGCATAAAATGAAATCCTTCATACAGGTCGTCGTTCGTCGTATAAACGTGAAATACGCTCGTCCCAAAAACTGTGGCACCGAAAAAGGGGAAGCTTGAGTGCCTACGCAATGGAGGGTAGAGCCTTGCGCAAAGTTCGATCATTAGCACTAATACTTTTTTGGTTTGGAGTTTCGTCGCTCCTCTTCGCACAATCCGCACGCCTTACGTCAGCAGAAGCAAAAAACCACGTCGGTCAGAACGCCACTATTTGTGGCCATGTTGCAAGCACTCATTACGCACCGCGCACCAAGGGGAGCCCGACTTTTCTGAACCTCGACGAGCCATACCCAAATCAGATTTTTACGGTCTTGATTTGGGGTAGCGCCCGATCAAAGTTTGGTGCCCCCGAATCCAAGTATTCCAACAAGAGTATTTGTGTTACTGGTTCGATCAAGGATTATCGAGGCGTTCCTGAGATTGTCGTCGAAGAACCAAGCCAAATCTCGGTTCAGAGATGAAATTCAGGGACCACGCCGCGCTACTCACCCGCCTTGTCTTGCTGTGCATTCTATTGTTTCTTTTTTCTGCCCTACTGAGTACTCAGGCCGGTGCCCAGAGCAACTACGGGCTGAGCTGTTCCGGCACGAGTTGTTCCCAAATGGACCAGAAGGCGGAAGAGCGCATGGTGAACGCCCAGACGATCTGCTTCTCTGGCGAGAGCGGATTTTCCTACTCCAAGAAAGATGTTCCATCACAGGCTTTGACGCAGGTGTACTGGGCTGACATTCATGCCGCTGAAAGCATCGCCGAATCGGACTTTCAAGCTCTAAGCGACTGTTCGAAAGCCGATTTAATCATACGCCTCTCCCTCGATACGTTAGCGGAAACAGTTTCTCTTACTGTCACCGAAGCGGATTCCGGCGATGCTGTTTTCCATGAGTATCGTGCCGTACAAGACAGTCGAAACGATCTGATTCGAGTGGCTAAACATTTTCATGCTGCTGTTGCCGCTGCGAAAGAGGCCCAACTGACGAGAGCACTAAAAAGACAGGAAAAGCAGCGAGCGGAAGAAGAATCGAGGCGCGCAGAAGCTTATCAACGAGCGCACCCCTGTGAAAATGACCTTACGACCTTGAGACAACGTATTGCGCTTCGTTCAGAAGACCCTTCATTGCTACAAGGTCTTATTTCGGACATTTACGCTCACAACTCGAAGTGCCCTGAAGACCCAGTCAACGAAGCAGTAACCCAACAGATTCAAAAAGACGCCGCTGCCGCGCAAGATAAAGCGGCCAAAGCGGCTGAAGGAAAGGCACAACAGGAACGGAACACAGAGCGCTTGAAAAAAGTAAAAGAGGAAGCTCTTTTTGCATGGACGCAGCGCATTGTCACTGAACCCTTCTTATCTCCGGTAGAGGGATGGGTGAACACCACCAACTTACCGTCAAAGTTTTATCTCGTCATTCCAGGCAGAGGTTTTACGTCTAACTGCCACGTCTCACTGGAAAACAAAAAATCCGTGCTGGACTGCTTAGGGGAAGAGGGCCGCAACTACTACGTGGCCGTGCGGAACAACAGCCGCATATACCTGATTAAGGCTAAACAACTTGGCAACAGTGAATACGCAGGGACGAGCAAGGATGGAGGTAAAACCCTCTGCCTGCGAAAGGCAGGATGTTTCCGCGTCTTGGCCGAGGTTCGTGAGGCACCCACGCAGCTACCAGCAACGGTTGCGATTGCGAAGCCCGATGCCCTCAACGGGAGATACAGCGGTAAAGATTTTTCGTTCAGTTACCCGCAAAATTGGAAGATCGAGGAAAAGAAAGCGAAGGACAACACAACGATAGCCTACGTAGCAGTAGCTCCTGAAGAGGCTCACTTAGGATCGTGGGTGACTCATGGATTTTTTGTTGGACATTCCATCCAATACACGGGTTTTCCACAAACACTAGATGGAGCATATGACTTCTTCGCAGCCGTGCAACGGCTACGAGGGTTAGCCGTAGCCCCTGAAGCTAAGTCACGGCTACTTGGGGACGCGCAATCAAAGATCGGCACGTACACATCTCCAAGCGTCCTCGCATCGGGCGAAACAGGTTGGCTTTTGGTGGTGAAAGATACAGCTGGAGGGTACTACTGGGTGACAATGTTCGCGCCAACAGGCGAAGAAGGCTTAAATCAGACCTTCAATGATGTTCTAAAAACTATGAAATTCACAAACGGGACTCATTGAGGTCGCCGAATTGAAACCGCAAGCCCTGTGAACGAGAGCCTCTCGATCTTCAACTACTTCCGCTTTTCGATTTCGTTCCGCCTCTCGTTACTAGCGCGCTCGCGAGCAAGCTGATGGAACCGCCAAAGAAAATACTGATCCGCCAACACCTTCATCATTCCAGCATCACCAAGATCGAGCGCCTGTGATGGCAGTTCATTCTTTTCCATCCCTTCTCCAACCTCACAGAACTTTAGCAGTGTCTTGTAATCCGGCAATCCACCCATGGTTTTTTCTAGGACCGCCTCGAAGCATTCGTAATATGACTGGCCACTCGACCAGTCACCATACTGACGCATTCCCAATTTCATTGTTGGTACATCGCCGCAAAAGCTTGCGGCTCGAACTGCATGTGCACGTCCGTTTTGCTCAAATAGCCGAGCCCCGTCAGGTAGTGATTGAACGGGATGTGTAGCTCTGGTTTGTCCTGAGGTGGCAACATGCCGAAGCACAAGGCTACTCGATTCAAGATCTGTGAAGTGAGCACACCATTGCCCCATCCTATTTTCAATTTCGGAGATCTTTCGAGATTCAAAATAGAGTTGCATTCCAAGTCTTGAATCTGCTCGTAAAATCTGCTGATCTGCTCTGGCATATACCACCAGAAAAATCCGAGGGAGCCCATGTTCAGCGCCGTTACGAACTTTCGGAAAGCCCCCCAACCAACCCACCAGAGCCCGGCAACTGGAACCGCAGCGGGGAACGTGATCTCGCAGATAAGCTCGTTACGGTGCTTGCCTCCGGAAGCGAAGAGTTTGATGGGCGCGGACAACGCGTTCCAAGTGTTGAGCTCCTTTCCGCGAATCGAGTGCGAGTCTGAGACAATCCTCACTTTGATTTTCCATTTTTCTTTGGCGGCCTCCTCACCAGATGGTTCTTGGCGACTGATCTCTTTTTCCGTTGCCGCGCGCGCAATGGAGTCTGCCTCCTGAAATTGGTCATAGCACCATTTCATCCATTTTTTAACGTCATGGATGTCCGCAAGCTTTTCCATCGAGGGCTTGCTAAACAGCCAATTACGTTTTTCACTGTCTTCAGTGATTGTCAGAAACCACGCTAACGTCTTGCGCTCGTCATCGTCCAAGACTGCGGGTTGACTCAGCTTTCCCAATTCCAGCCTTGCTCGTGCCATTGATACGATAGTTTCGGCTTTTTCTCTTGAGACAAAATCTCGCGGATGTACCAGTTTCGACTCGCTAGGTTCCACGTAAAGACCTTGCATTCTAGTTTCGTGGATCTCAGTGGCAAGCCCTCGATAGAACTCCAGTTGGGGCGCGGAAATCACTTGGTGTCCAAATGAGGGCCCCCATAAGGCCCAAAATAACTTGCGGACATGATCGTCAACGTGTCTTTCGGAGACATCGCCCTTTCTTACCTTCGCGTGGTGCATCATCCCGATGATTTCGGACTTGCCGATTTCTTCTAACGCGGCTACGGCTAAGTGGTATGCGATATTTGGTATGTTTGCGCCCAGCAATAACTCTGCGCTTCTCACCAGATCTTCCGCATTAGAGACGCATGCATCACTCGCAGCTCGGACCTCTGAAGGCAGGGCTGATTCGACCAGACTTTCGGTAGGTGTCGCCGTTAGACCGTCACTTCGTTCTTGCTTTGGATTGAAAATGCTCACGACAAATGTAGCTCCACGACACTCATTAAATTCTACGCGAACGTAGAGGGCTTAGCGTAGTTGCATTCAGAACGTACCAGCACATATGTTGTGATTTTGAGTTCTTGATAGAATGTCATCTGGAGGCAACGGAAGTATTTGGTTGAAAAAGTGTCGAAACGAATTAATTTCGCGAAAGAACGTAAGGTTCAAGGACGCTCGTTAATAACTGCTGTCCGCGAGGTGATCCGGTTAGTGCAGCCAGTCGCCCAACGACACGGCATCGATCTCCAAGCACGCTTAGCCGAGACATCAACCCGCGAATCGGAAAAGCGACGGCAATTAGCCGAACGCCTCCAAGAATCCGTGGTGCCTCTTTTTGTCGGCCACAGGGACGGGCCTCGCAGAGTTGGTTCCTGCGTCCTCGTGCGGTTGAATTCAGACCTCTTCGCATTCACCGCTGCCCACGTCGTAATAACAGCCGCTTCTAGACGGCTCTTCGCTCCCTCCGAAGGTAGGGGTGGGAAGTTGCTACCACTTCCGTCGTGCACGGCACATCTAAATTCCTCAGCAAGTCATGACGATCTTGACGTCGGTGTTTTGGTCCTGCCTGCACGTCAGCTCGGTCCTTTCCATCAACGTATCTTCCTGGCTGGGACAGACATCGATGAAAATGATCGACCGGACGATCAAAGGCTCGACTCGTCCTATTTTGTCCTAGGGTATTCCGCATCAAGGACGCAAGTGAAGGTGTCCAAGGCTGAGCGTCACATTTATCAACGGTCGTTTCACTGTTCTACGAACCCGGTGGAGGCCGCCGAATACCTACAAGAGGGGATGTCTCAGGCAGACCATGTACTGCTCGATTTTGACCACAAGGAGATTGTGGTCGGAGGGAAGCGCGTCAACCCACCTAAACTCCAGGGTATCAGCGGCGGGGGCATTTTTCATATTTCCGGACAAACGAAACAGAGCTCGCTAATCGCTATTGCTACCCAAAATAGGCGCAATTCCCGGCTAATTGTGGGCACAAGAATCAAGCATTTCCTGGCGATGGTTCGTGAATTAAAGGCGACGCTCAGAAGCTGAGTTTCCTACGCTCCTCCCTGCACAACTCCGACGAGTCGCGCCAACGTCAGCCAGTGCCTCGGGTGTGGTACATGCCGACCGCCGCGAATTCGCAAAGCATACGGCTCCGAAATTAGCAACTCTCTCTGAATGACCGGAACTTGAACCCGACGAAGTGTCCCCTGGATGTGAACTTTGTAGAAATGTTCGGTTAGCCACGCAGGATTCGACGCTGGGTTCCATGAGTTTCGCGCTGCATTCTGCCGTCGTTGCGTTTCGGAACGACGTGCTTGCGCCTCTGGCTGTATCGGGTTTGTCGGCCAGGCTTCGATATTTTTTTGCAAGTTCACTTAAATGGCCAGCTCGTGATCGGTTAGTCTTGCGTAGCAGCAGATCCACTGGCGTCGCCCACCAAAAGTCGATTCGGGTTCGCTAGAAAAATAGGGCCGTTTGGAAATCCCTACAGTTTTGGCACGACAAAAACCCTGATTTTGTTGGGTTTCGAGCGCTTTACGTAACGTTTGAAAAATATCAGATTTGCAAACGTACGGGGGATACTTCGAAGCGATGCTTGCGAAGTTAAAACACTTGGCCTGCGAGACTCGGCAATTTGAGGATGCTTTAGGAATGGCTATGGCGGAATCCGAAAGCCATGTTGTGCCGAAACCTCGAAGCTGAAACGGGAAGATCTCATTTTCTGAGCTGGCCCAATGTGGTTACTTAGCCGCGCACCTTGCTCAATAAAGATAAAAATACGATGCCCGCTGCTGCCCAATTCCATTGTGAATTCCCCCTGAAGTGTCTAGTTCTTCGCATAAAGGAAGGTACGGCTACCGAGCATCGGCATCTAGCCCGATACATTCGTATTGATGAGTGCCTCAACCCAACACGGAAACCCTGCTTTTTGAGAGTTGCCGTAGCGTCTACTTAGCTAGTCAACTCTACCCATTGCGGCGGCGAGCTGGTATCCCAGCCCCAAGCGGGTAACTTGTCATCGCCACGAAGTTTCACCAACGTAGTGGGCAGCGTGACTTCCCAAGGATCTCCTTGGGCCACCTCCGCGCCCGGAGCACCCTGCTGCTCCTGAAGTTCGGCGACGATGTTCACGTATAGCTCACTATTCAACGCTGGTAGATCGCCACCGTTCCAGATCTCCCCAGTCTCGAGAAAGTGAAGCACCGCTTGCTCAAAGCCTGGTCGTACAGGGAAGACCACTCGTGCGAAGCCCGAATTCAAGAAAGACGAAAACTGCGGATCGGGATCAGTCGCAAGTACGTGCAAGGGCCAACGTGTCTTTCTTCCCCAATAGTACGGATACAGAAAGTACGTCATCTGTTCCCATTCGAAGCCTTCCTCTAGAAACCTGGCATACGGGCCTTGTATTTGGGCATTGCCCGGGAAGACCTCGGGGAGGTTTTCTGCGCTGAGTTGTACAGCTCCAAAAGCATCAAATTGTTGACCGCTGACCAGGGCAATACAGCTTTTCTTCAATTCATTCTGTATCAGACTTAAATTTAGTGTTGGGTTCTGCCCAGGAATCACGACACCACCTTGGCCGGACGTGGCGTCGCTCACTGCTTTTTCGTAGGCGTCTTGCAGTTGTTGCCAAGCTTGCATGATCGCTGCGTGGGTCTTCTCTCTCCAAACATCGACACTGCGCGAAGTTCTGACACACTGAAGCTCAATGCTCAGAGTAAAGGCATTTGTATCTTTAACCAGCACAGTTACTGGAATCGATCCCACCTCATCGCTCATCGCAGTTACCTTTCCAGGCGAGATCAAAGTTGCCCCGATCGCGATCTCGGCACTGCCGAAAGTACTTGTCCCACCTGTTGTGCCTCCACTCACTGCAAGCTGTGCCGTGACAAAAATTGCCCTGTAGCCGTCGGGTACCTTTAGTTCTCCACTCTTCGCAGTGGGTTTGGTGGAATCCATATTATCGAGTGCAAATTCCGCCGCCACAGTCACGTAAGGCTCGGGCGATGGATCGAGATTCGCGACCTCATACGGTGCGGCGAGCTTTAAATAGTAATTGGGCATTCCAGACAAATCGCTTATATCGCTGGCCTCGACCGTGAAGGGAGCTGGTGCAACAGGTAGTTTCGCTGCATTTTGTGATCGTAGCTGCGAGACAAGAAATGCTGCCGGCTCAGGCACCATGACATCGAACATTAGCCGCGAACCATAGTTGTAAACTTGGGCTTCGTAGATCTTGTTCACCCACTGATAGACGCCGCTTACATTCGTTGATCCAGTTGTATTGTCAAACCCATGATGAATGTCCTCCTCGTATTCATTCGAAGTGAGCATTGTTTGTATCTGTTTAGTCGTCTGAGTCACTTTAAGTGCTGCGCGCGTAGTTACATCCTTACTATAGGACGTCGACTGTTTCGTTGAGTCTTCTTGAGACGAACTCGAGGCAGCATCAAGCGTGGCCTTGACTGAAACCGTTGGACCGTACGAGGCACTCACGGCCAATCCAGCTTTAAGACTACTATCCTCTTTAATCGTGTTCGCAGATT
>Ga0070735_10004993_pt1 | contig 11072 bp, 6 predicted proteins | sample Coa_R1_FD_66443 | JGI IMG/M metagenome (GOLD analysis project Ga0070735, IMG submission 66443) | Surface soil microbial communities from Centralia Pennsylvania, which are recovering from an underground coalmine fire - Coalmine... | ecosystem: Environmental > Terrestrial > Soil > Unclassified ... | reverse complement strand
AGCCGCTGCGCGTTCGAGTCGCGACCGTTTCGTGAACTGCCTAATCCTTTTTTGTGTGCCATAAATCAGCTCCTGGCTGTTAGCTCTTAGCTCAAAGCTGTCAGTTATCAGCCGTCAGCTATCAGCAAATCCAATTTACTTTTTCTTGCCTGTGCTCTTCTTCGGCGCAGCCTTCTTTGCAGCTGCCTTCTTCTTAGCAGCCGGTTTTGCCGCTTTGGTCTCGGCCTTCTCTTCAGTCTCCACTTTGGCTACTTTCTTCGGCTTGGCTTCTTTTTTCGGCATTTCAGGTGCGCTGAACTTCTGGCCGTCGAATGCGATCTCCGTGATCCGCACATTGCTGAAGGGCTGCCGATGTCCGGCGATCTTCTTGTATTGCTTCTTTTTCTTGTAGTGGAAGACCAGAATTTTTTTCGCGCGGCCTTCGTTGAGGATCTCGCCGGTCACGAGTGCGTTCGCCTCGGGCCGCGCAATCTGGCCGTCGCTGGCCGAAACCGCCAGCACGTCGTTGAATTCCACCGTGTCATTGCTGGCCGCAGCCTGGGTTTCCAGGCGAAGCACATCTCCCGGCGCCACCCGATATTGCTTACCGCCAGTGCGGATCACCGCGTACATACTCATGCCTCCAATTGCTCAACCGGACTGCTGCCAAGCGGGGCATACCTCGCCGAGGTTCTAGCCGGGGAGCAATTCTAAATTTTGTGCGCTTGCTGCTTTTCCGCGCCTGTCTCAATTTCCGACAATGACGGACGGCCCTAACCCGAGGTCCCGAAACGCATTTTTGCGCTGAGGTGGAAGAACAGAGCCGCAAGTACAGGCAAACTCAATTAGTTTAACGTGCTAAGCGGAATGCGGTCAAACGCCCATAATCGGTCTGCGGCGATTCCACAATTTGCTAAAATGCCGGTCGTGAAAAGACGAACACTGCTCCAATCACTCACCGCCGCGCCATTGCTATCAGCAGCAGTTTTGGCCGCCTCTAAAAGCGCTGTCGCTAACGATGCGGCAACCGTCTATGAGCTGCGGGTTTATCGTGCTGTGCCAGGAAAGCTGCCAGACCTGCTTAGGCGCTTCCGGGGACACACTATCAAACTGTTCAGCAAGCATCGAATGAAGAGCATCGCTTATTGGACGCCAATCGACGAGCCGGAGAGCAGCAACACTCTCATTTACATCCTTCGGCATCCCAGCCGCGAAGCTGCGACGGCCAATTGGAAGGCGTTCGCCGATGACCCGGAGTGGCAGCGTGTCAAAAAAGAATCCGAAGCCGACGGCAAACTCACGGAGAAAGTTGAATCGACCTTTCTTGCGCTGACGGATTTCTCGCCACGGTTGTAACTGAGTCGGCTGCCTCAGCAAAAGCCTCGGCTTCAGACCTGCAGCTTACTGAGGTAGTCGTAGCTGATCTTTATGGCTTCCAGCGGGGGCTTTTCGCAATAGTCTTGCTCCACGTAATAGTGCTGCATGCCACCTTTCGGCGCGGCTGCGAAGATGCGTTTCCAGTTAATAGTGCCCTGACCTACCGGCGCAAATAAACCCATTTTGGCATCGAGTTCGTGCGTCGGCGCTGGATGGTCCTTCATATCCTTTATGTGGAGAAGCGGGAACCGCCCTGGGTATTTATTGAAATAAGCAACCGGGTCTTGACCGGCATGCGTTACCCAGAAACAATCCATTTCAAACTTCACCAGTCTCGGGTCGAGTTTATTCAGGAGGTAGTCATAGGCGGTGGTGTTGCCGTATTTTTTGAATTCAAAGTTATGGTTGTGATAGCAGAATTGGATGCCTGCCTTCTGCGTAGTCTCGCCCGCTTTGGTGAAGACCTCCACCAGGCGTTTGTAATCGTCGAATGACTTCCGCTCTTCTGGCTGAAGAATCGCATTTACCATGTATTTGAGATCGAGAGTTTTCGCCTCGTCGACATGCTTTTCCCAATTCGACTCTACATCCTTCAGCAGGTAATGTCCGCTTGATGCAGTAATTCCATTGTCGGTCAATATTTTTTTGAATTCCGCGGGAGACTTTCCATACAAGGAATAGATCTCCACATCCCGGTAGCCGATTTTGGCAACTTGCTGGATGGTGCCGGCAACGTCTTTCTCCAGTTGATCGCGCAATGTGTAGAGTTGGAGGCCGACGGGCTTGCCATAAGGGCTAGCAAACGCGAAATTGCTCAGCGGGCCCGATATCGCCGCCAGTGTTCCACCTACTGCAGTGGTACGCAAAAACTGTCTTCTGTTCATCACGGGATTTCCTCTCTTTTGTCATCCTTTCGAACATAACAGTACAACGATCTGGCTTCATGCCGCTATTGCATAATCAACCGGCGAGCCCAGATTATTGCGTAAGGGAGCGCCCTACGTCGCGAACTGCATGGTTTGCAGACCGGATGCTCATCGCGGCGCGCCTGACGCAAATCCCTTGCTGCAATTCCTTTCCTATGAGGATGTTGCTTCGCCCCCGGCCCGCAACCTAGGGTCGAGGCCAGACGAAGGTGCGGGGCTCGCCGTCAATTAAATCGATTCAGTGGCGTTTTTTCCTTGAAAGTAGACGGCCAACTATGCTCTCTTTAGCTTCGTTCAACTCACTCCAAGGAGGCTCCCTTGCAAGCATCCACTGGACTTCTTCGCAAATCTACTTTCGGCGCACTTCTAAAGCTGCTGATGATCATCGGGGTGGCGCTGATGCTGGCCCCGGCTCTATTGGGACAAGCCTACTTCGGAACCGTGAGTGGTGAACTGACCGACGCTACCGGCGCGGTGGTGACGGGAGCGAAGGTCGTCCTCGTGGATCAGCAGAAAGGATTCCACTTCGAGACGGTCTCTGACAATAGCGGTCGATATCTGTTCCGCTCGATCCCTCCGGGCGCATACGTGGTCACGGCGCAAGCTTCGGGTTTCGGTACGACGCAGAGCGCCGGGTTCAAGGTCGACGTAAACCAGAATGCAACCGCAAACCTGATCCTGAAGCCAGCGGCTACCACTCAAACCGTTACGGTTGAGGCGGCGGCACAAGCGATTCAGACCGAAGATGCCGAGACTGGGCAGGTGGTCAATCGCCGGTTTATTAATGATCTGCCGCTGATTGACCGCAATATCGAATCGCTTACCTCCTTGGCGCCGGGCGTTACCGAGATGGACGATCAATGCCCCGAGCCCTGCCTTGGCACCAACTTCGTTTCCAATGGTAGCCGTGGCGCTCAGGCTGACATTCTGCTGGATGGCGCATCCGTCACCAATTCCGAGCCCAACGGTGGAATCACCTCTGTCACGTACCTGCCTTCACCTGAGGCAGTGGAAGAATTCAAAGTTGAACAGACAAATTTCAGCGCGGAATATGGTTTCTCGGGCGCCTCGGTGGTCAACGTGATCGGGCGCTCCGGAACCAATAAATTTCACGGGAGCGGCTATGAGTTCCTCCGCGACGCCAGCCTCGATGCAAACGACTGGTTCGCTAACCGGGCTGGAAATCCCATTCCGCCACTCCGCCGCAACAACTTCGGAGGTACTATCGGCGGACCCATTATTAAGAACAAAACCTTCTTCTTCTTCGATTATGACTACACGCGTCAAACGGGCTTGAGCAATGCGAGCGGAGCTGTTCCAAGCAACGCCATGCGCGCTGGCGATTTTGGCGAAGTGTGCGCCGCACAGGGAGGGGCATTCGATAGCAGTGGGCTGTGTAGCGTGCCGGCGGGTCAAATCTGGGATCCATATTCAGGAACGTTCAACGGCACCATAACGCGCAGCACCTTCATACCCTTCAACAACCTTGCCACTTATCAGAGCCCGGGCCCCGCCAACCAAGCTCCAGGGAATCTGATTGATCCCGTGGCGCAAAAGATGATGAGCTTCTTTCCACAGCCTAATTTTGCCAGTGGAGGCATCTACCAGAACTGGGTCGGAACAGGCTCAAGCCACAGTTCCAATAAGCAGTTTGACATTAGAATTGACCATCGCTTCTCGCAGAACGATCTAATAACCGGGAAGTTTTCGTATCAGTACACCCCGTCGGGCACAGGACTCGATTGCTTCAAAAATTTTACAGATCCCTGTCAGGGCGGTCCGGGCTGGACTAATGCTCACGCGTTTGCCATCAACGAAACCCATACTTTCAGCCCGACGTTGTTGCTCACTACAACTTTGGGGTTCACGCGCGGAGTTTGGCACATTGATTCCTATAACCCGCATGGCGTGAATGATCCTCTCGGTACCTTGGGATTCCCATCCTACTTGCAGGCCAATGGATTCAAGGGAGTGCCGGCGATATATATCGACCAGTACGCCCCTGCCAACAATGGCGGCGGTCCTAATATTGGTACCGATCCATACGGCAATTACCGCCTGGGCCAAGATACGGGACAACTAGCCGCTACACTCGACAAGATCCATGGCAAGCACGACATCAAATTCGGGTTTGATGGCAGGATCCACCAGATCAACTACATTCAGACTAATGCTCCCGTAGGCTTCTTCAGCTTCAACACCGACGCCAGCGATGCCTGCGCCGACGGATTGGCCGCTTGCGGCGGCGATTCAATGGCCAGTTTCCTGATGGGTCAAATGACTCAGGGCTGCGCCAGCAATGGCTGCGGTTCCTACGAAGAAATCCAGTTCCGGCCAGCCACTACGAATTACCAATACGGATTCTTTGCGCAAGACGACTGGAAGGTCACCCCCAAACTTACCCTGAATCTCGGTTTGCGCTATGACTTTACCTTGCCGCGCACCGACCGATATAACCACCAGGATTGGTTTGATCCCAATGCCACCAGCCCATTGAATGGCGGAAGCTTGACCTACACTAACCCCGTTACCGGTCAGCCAGCCAACCTTGCTTTAAAGGGCGGCGAGGTCTTTGCCTCTTCAAATCAGCGCACTAACTACGTAACCGACTGGCATGACATTCAACCGCGCTTCGGCTTCGCTTATCAGTTTGCTCCGAGCATGGTGGTACGCGGAGGCTACGGCATCTACTACGCGCAGTCTCGCTCGGGGGTAACTGGTGTCGTTCCTTACGGAAGCGCAGGTTTCAATCAGTACACAAATGTGATTACGGTTAATCCGGCCAACCACGCGACTCCTTTTGTGAACCTGAGCAATCCATTTCCGTTCGGATTGATTCAGCCCGCGGGGAACTCGCTCGGGTTGCTGAACGATGTTGGTTTCGGCGCGAACGGTCCGCTGCGCACCCCCGGTGCGAACCAGACCCCTTATGAGCAGAGCTGGAGCTTCGGGATCGAGCGCGAATTGCCGAGCCACATCCTCATCAACGCGGAGTATATCGGCAAGAAGGGCACCCACTTTCCGTTCGACAACTCGGTGGAGCGGAACCATCTGGGTCCATGGGTGGAGAAACTGCCAATCGGAGATACCACCGCAACCAATCCATGCCAAGCCGGCCTGTCGATTGCATGCCTCATCTCCCCTGTACCTAACCCCTTCCAGACACTAATCACCGACCCAAACAGCACGATAGGCAGCAGCTCTTCAACGATTCCGTACTATCAATTGCTGCTTCCTTATCCGCAATTCACGAATGTTTCCACAGAACCGCGGTTGATCGCGAACTCCATTTACCACGGCCTGCAGTTGACTGCCGAGAAAAAGTACTCCAATGGCTTGCAACTTCTGGCAACGTTCGTCTGGTCGAAGTCGATTGACGACTCTTCGCAAGCAGACGACAACGTGTCATGGCTAGGCAGCTTCGATAGCTTGCAGGATCCCAATAAGCCGTCGTTGGAACGGAGTTTATCAACCTTTGACATTCCCTATGTATTCCAGTTCAGCTACAGCTACGATCTGCCCGTTGGCCACGGGCGGGCATTCCTCGGGAACATGCCGCGCTGGGCAGACTTGATCGTCGGTGGATGGAAGACGAACGGCATCTGGCGCATCTCTGATGGACGTCCTCTGGCCTTCACTGTTGCTGACGGCACTCTTATACCCACCTACGGCGGCGGGAGTGGTACGCTGCGACCCAATATTGCAGGAACGCCCAAGCGCAACCGTGGCTCGGATTGGGTGAACAACTATTTCGCGGGAAACACCGCCTTGCTTCACCCGAATTTCCTACGCCCCGCAGATTACACTCTGGGCGATGCGCCGCGAACCATGAGCAGTCTCCGCAGCCCGACCCACTTTACAACAGATCTATCCATTGGGAAGCAATTCCAGATACGCGAGGAGATGAACTTCGAGTTCCGCGTCGAGGCCAGGAACGCGTTTAATCACCCCGTGTTCGGCACTCCGGACACTTCCGTGGACGATGGGAACTTCGGGGCTATCACGCAAACATCGGTTGGCCCGCGCGAGGTGCAGCTAGGGTTCAAGTTCAATTTCTGATCGCAGGGGAGCGAGGCTTCGCCCGTCGAGTGAACTGCTGCGTGTCTTGGAAGAAGACAGTCTGATGGTCGCCGGAACAAGGACAACGAGTATTTGCCAGCGGCTGATGCTCTGATTCGTGTGAGAGGTGGGGAGCACAGCGCTGCGAATAAATAGCGCGGCGGATGGAGGACCGCAGACTTTATTGCGCCGCCAGCGGTTCTTCGATCGCGACCTTCTCGCCTTGTTCCACATCGATCACGCGGTGCAGGCTACGGTAGCCGGACATGGTGATATCGATCTCGTAAGTCCCGGGGTTCAGATAGAAATCGAAGGGCGCGGTTTTATCGAGCACGCGTCCATTCACCATAATTTGCGCGCCTTTGGGCTGGGTCTTCACGCTCACAATTCCCATGCTGGCGGATTCACCGCGGCCAAAAACTTTCTTGAATTTCCCACCCGCGCTGCGAATGTCTTCAGTATCACCCAGACGCTTGAGGGTTACGCTCGCGTTTGCCGCCTGCCCGGACTGGACGTTCACCGTACTGCTCCCTTCAAGATAGCCGGTGCGCTTCACTAAGACCGTGTGCGTCCCCGGTCTGTCGAAAGAAAACAATGTCGGCGTCAGCCGGCCGGTGTCACGGCCATCGATCACAATGGCTGCGCCTGGGGGCGTGCTTGAGACCATAAGGGTGGTTGCGGCGGTCGGAACTGCATTGAGCTGAAGCGAGACGGTCGAAGTGCCCGCCTTCAGATGGATTGTCCGGCTCTGGGAAGTGAACCCTGACTTGGACGCAGTGATCATGTGTTGGCCCGGGGCAATATCGGTCAGCGTGCACGGGCTTTGGCAAAGTGGGCTGCCGTCAAACGTAATCTGCGCGCCGGCTGGAGCTGATGAAACCGTCAATTGGGCGAGCACTGGGGCTACGGCATGGGTCTTTGTGTGTCGGCGGCTGGTCTCCGGAGCTTGTGGTTGTTCCTCAACCGTCAGCGTCGGTTCGGGCTGCGCCGGTGGCGGGGCAGCTTCGGGTTGCGGCGGAGGCGGCGCTGGGGTCGGCGCTACCGGAAGCGGCGTTCTCTTTTTTGCAGACGCGGCCTGTTCTGGAACCGCTGCCGGCTTTGAAGAATCGCCCTCGTGATCGGCAAGGTAAGTGTGCATTGCCATGGCACTCACAATGATGGCAATGAGGAGCACCGCCCCGCCGACTCCATACACATAAAGCTTGGGCGGAGTTTTGCGAATTTCTGCAACCGCGTTCTGAGCTAGTTCGCGCACCGGAATCGACGGCTTCTCCGCTGCTTTTTTGGCAGGCAGTGGAGGCAGCATCGGCGGAAGATCTGCAGCTGCTGCAGGCTCTGCGGATGGCGATATGGACGGAACGAATACTTCTTTCAACGGAGGAAGCTCTGCCAGATCTGAAAAACTGGTCTTAGCGACAGCCGCACCGGTCTCGACGGGCTCCGCCATCATCGGATCAACGTTGAACCCAGGCTTCGAATTCGGCTCGGCGCTGGCGGGCGCTGCAGCCGAGGCAGCAACTTTTGGGGCCGGCTTGGAGGGCGCGGCGGGTTTCGCCGCGGTACTGGGCTGCGCCGGCGCAATCGGTTTAGGCGCAAGCTTGGCGGCGGCCCCGGCAACTCCAGCCGTAGCTTGAGTTTTGGGCTTCACTGCGGCTGCCGGAGGAGCGACTTTGGTCGCAGCCGTATTGCACTGGTCGAGGTCGCGAACCAACTCCTGGCCGCTTTGAAAGCGATTCCCCGGCGACTTCGAAATCGCCTTCATTATCAGTGCGCTTAAAGCCGGGCTGAGATTTGCTTTCAACCGATGCGGCAGCGGTGGAACTGTGTCCAAAATAGCGGACCGAATCTGCTCAGCGGTTTGTCCCGGGAATGCTTTCTGTTCGGTCGCCATCTCATAAAGAATCGCGCCCAGGCTGAAAAGCGCGGAACGATGATCACAAGCCTCACCACGCAGTTGTTCCGGCGAAGTGTAGTGGAGAACTTCAGGAGTACCCGCTGACATCGCGGACAGAGCACTCATCGACGAAATTCCGAAGCCGAGCACCTTGACCATGCCATCCCACTGGACCATCACCTTCGCTGGTTCGAGCGAGTGGTGAACTACTTTATGTACCTGTGCATGATCAAGCGCATGGCAGACTTGGCGCGCAATGTCTTGCAGATCCCAGATAGAAAATCCATCTTTCCGGGCGAGCGTCGTAGCAACAGAATTTCCCTGTACGTATTCGGCGCCGGCCAGCAGTTGCCCTTCTTCATCGCCCACGCCGAAGAGCACAGCAATGTTGTGGCTGTTCAACGGCTTCGAACGGTCGGCTTCTTCGAAGACTGTTTTGACCAGATCGTCGCGGTCGGCCAGATTATTCAGCGCGACCACCTTCAGCGCGATAATCTGCTTGGTCTCAGTATCCAGCGCTTTGTACACAGTCGCAAACGCGGAGCGCGATAGCTGACCTTGGATTTCGAAACGTCCGATTTTGGTAGGCATTTTTCGCTTCACACTCCAGTCGAAGACTTACAGCTAGAGTGAGTAACTGAAATAATAAGTTCTAATCGGGTCTAAGCGGGAATTACCGAAGTACCTACGAATCCTGAGGAGGACAGTCAAAGTACCGTGGTGCGTCGCCAATTCAGGGATGCACCACGGCGGCTGCGTCTAGAACGAGCTTAGTCTCCTGACAGCTTCTTGCCTTCGAGGGTTATAACCACGGGAATAGATGTTCCATCGGGCAGAGTCAACGATTTCTGTACCATGCGCAGGTCGGTGGAAAGACTGTCAAACACAACAGCCAGCACGACTGTGCGAGCCAAAACTCCCGACTGAAAAATACTTGCAGTGACCCTACCTGTGCAGTCCGGGTTTACGGTCCAGTTTCCTGTAAGTGTTTCGCGGACAAATTCGCCTCCAACATTCCTAGCTTCCGTTCCAGAAAAATTTCCGGCAAGGTCTGCACTGATTCTGAGGACGGCCGCAGCTGGAACCCCACCAGTTGGAAGAATAATCGTCCCGGTCAGGGTTGCCGCCCAGTCTCCGGCCACCGTGCCTCGTGAGCACCGTTGAGCGGTCAGTTGAGGCCCCATCGCCATGAAGAGTACAGCGACAGAAACGATCACAAACACGATTCGAGCGTGTTTCATACCAATCCTCCTTGTTAGTTTGTAGAGTTTTCTATGCAGCTACTTCGAACGAGACGTACTCATTCCGGCTTTTTCCGGAAGTTCTGTGTCTCAATTTTCGAACAGGGTGTTTGTTTCCCGGGAACCGGGTCGTTTCGCCTGAGGGGGTGCTGCACTTCCGTCGTGCGAATGCTGCTCTTCGGACAGGCGATTCAGCGCGTATTGTGCTGCCGAATGTCGCCGGAGTCAAGAGGCAATTAGCCAGTCACAGAATAGTTTTGCTCGTCGATGAAAGAGAAGAACTCAAATGGAACCATTTTGCGGTCACCACGTATTAGAAGCATGCTGATTGCGGAGCCGATTAGGCAAGCAGCAAGCCATGCTTATGGCAGATGACAAATGTCAGATACCGACGCTGACGATCTGCACTGGCAGGTTAAAGCGCGATAAATCATTCTGGAAATGGTTGTTAGGGCGGCAATTGATCGGCTATCCTAGATGCTCCCCAAAAAGGTTCGACCGTCAAGTCGTCACCCCAGGAATTGAATATGACATTGACCACCTTTGTCCGCAAGAATGCGTTCCGCAACCTGCGCCGCAGCATTTTGACCGTCCTGAGCATCGGCTTTTCTCTGCTCTTGCTTACCCTCATGATGGCGATCTGGAGAAATTTTTATCTTCAGAAGGGCACAGAGGTATCGGCGCTGCGTCTGGTAACCAGACACAAAGTCTCACTGGCCTTTGAGATGCCCAGCTACTATCGCGAGAAAATTCGTGCCATCTCTGGAGTCGCTAACGTCGTGCCCGGCAATTGGTTTGGCGGCAAATACAAGGATGACAAGTCGAACAATTTCTTCGCCCAGTTCGGCACCGATCCCGACGAGTTTTTTCAGGTTTATAAAGACTGGAAGATCCCGGAGGACCAGATCGCCGCATGGCAACACGACCGCGCTGGTTGTGTGGTGGACACCCACGTCGCACAGAAATTCGGCTGGAAGCTAGGGCAGAAAATCATCATCGTGGGGACCATCTTTCCTGTAAATCTGGAGTTGAACATTCGTGGCTTTTATACCGCGCCGGAGGATACCAGTTCGCTCTACTACAACCAGAAATACGTGGAGGAATCCGTCCCGTATTTGAAGGGCGTTAATGGCTTCTATACGATTTTGGCGAAGTCTCCGCAGGACGTTCCCAAGATTCAGGCCGCGGTTGACGAGACCTTTCATAGTTCGCCGCAACCCACCAAGACTGAAACCGAAAAGGCTTTCCAACTCGGATTTCTCGCCATGCTGGGCAATGTGAAAGCTTTCATCTTGAGTATTTGCGGCGCGGTGGTGTTCGCGATTCTTCTGGTTTCGGCAAACACCATGGCGATGTCCATTCGCGAACGAACCCGCGAAGTGGCAGTGCTGAAGACCTTGGGGTTCACACGGCAGACGGTCCTCAGTCTTTTTGTTGGAGAGGCGGTGGTGCTGGCGCTGATTGGCGGAGTTGCGGGTTCGCTGGTTGCGCTGCTTCTGAGCTTTGGAGCGGCGAAAGCTGGCGGCATGGCGGGCGCGTTGAAAGTGGAGCCTGCGACCATGCTGGTGGCCTGGGGGGCGGCGGCTTTTATGGGTT
>Ga0070735_10004992_pt1 | contig 11072 bp, 7 predicted proteins | sample Coa_R1_FD_66443 | JGI IMG/M metagenome (GOLD analysis project Ga0070735, IMG submission 66443) | Surface soil microbial communities from Centralia Pennsylvania, which are recovering from an underground coalmine fire - Coalmine... | ecosystem: Environmental > Terrestrial > Soil > Unclassified ... | reverse complement strand
CGCCATCCTGACCGGCGGCAAGTTCATCACCGAGGACCTGGGCATCAAGCTGGAGAACGCCGACCTCGCCATGCTCGGCAGCGCCAAGCGCATCACCGTCACCAAGGACGAGACGACCATCGTCGAGGGCAAGGGCGACAACGCGGCCATCCAGGGCCGCATCGCTCAGATCCGCCGGCAGATCGAGGAGACCGATAGCGACTACGACCGCGAGAAGCTGCAGGAGCGGCTGGCGAAGCTGGCGGGCGGCGTGGCCGTGATCCAGGTAGGCGCGGCGACCGAGACCGAGCTGAAGGAGAAGAAGCATCGCATCGAGGACGCGCTCTCGGCGACCCGCGCGGCCGTCGAGGAGGGCATCGTCGCGGGTGGCGGCGTAACGCTGCTCAATGTCCAGAGCGCGCTCGACGGCCTGGGCGGCAGCCCCGACGAGCAGCACGGCATCGCGATCGTGCGGCGCGCGCTCGAATCTCCGCTTCGCACCATCGCGGAGAACGCGGGCTTCGAGGGCTCTGTTGTGGTCAACAAGGTCAAGGGCCTGCCGAAGGGCCATGGCTTTAACGCGGCCACGGAGGAGTATGGCGACATGGTCTCCGACGGCGTCATCGATCCGGTCAAGGTGACTCGCTCGGCGCTGCAGAACGCCGCCTCCATCGCCTCGCTGATTCTGACCACCGAGACGCTGGTGGTCGAGAAGCCGGAGAAGAAGCCGGCCGCTCCCGCCGGCGGCGGTGGCGACCACATGGACTACGGCATGTAGCTGGCGGCTCCAGACCGCACAGACTGGAAGCCATAGCGCCCCTCGGTCCGCATGGGATCGAGGGGCGCTGTGTTGTAGTACTTTTCTGGTTCAGCGTCTCACCGCACGTAGTCTATGGCGAAGCGGCTGCCGGGCTGGAGGCGGACGCCGTGCATCACCTCGTGCAGCGCCGCCATCACCTGGTCGGCGTTCTGGAAGCGCCGAGCACGGTTCGTTACGGCTCCGACGGCCAGGGCGCATGACGACGGGGCTCTGCCGACGGCCGTCTGCTCTCCTCGCGGATGCTGCGTCCGCTGGTAGGTTTCCACGATCTCGCGGCAGACCGGGTGCGCGCAGTCTGCGCTGGTCAGCACCACAAAGTTATCCCCGCCGAGATGGGCGACCAGGTCGGTCGGCTGGCCGAACCGCACGGACGCCGCCGTTATCAGCGAGGCAACCGCCTGGATCAGCTCGTCGCCGCGCCGCAGGCCGGAGCGGTCGTTTACCTGCGCGAGATGCGTCAGGTCAACGCGGATCACGGCCAGCGAGCGGTTCGATTCCAGCCGCGCGCGCAGGTCCTGTTCGAGAGGGACGCGGCTCGGCAGCCCGGTAAGCGGGTCCGCATACTGGGCGCGCCGAGCCGGCAGCGTCGCGGAGGCGTCCATCAGGCTGCGCACGGACACGACGCCTTCGTAGGCTTCGGACGGTCCGAGGACCACGACGTCCGTGTCGAGCGTGAGGTCCTGGGTGCTGACGACCTGCTGGACCACCTCGCGCACCAGCGCGCCGCCCTGAACCCGCAGCGCGTCCGTGCGCATCCAGCGTCGGACTTCCTCGTCCGGCATCACCTCGGCCGCAAGCGCTGCCTTCACAAGCTGCAGTGCATGATCGAACTGGCGGCGGTCCAGCAGACCGACGACGCGCTGCTCCTGAAGCACAACGATGCTCGTAAGCGACGAATCCTTGGCAAAGCGCCGCGCCGCCTCCGACAGCGGGCTGGATTCGTCCACGGTATGGCCGGCCCGCGCGATATCCCGCACGGCGAGGTCCGCGCCGGCCCGCCGCCTCTCGCGAACGGTCACGCGCTCCTGGATGTACTCGCGCAGCGGCCGTGGCGTGCCGCGAAGCGTATCGGAGGGCTTGCCCAGCACGAATCCCTGGCAGAAGGGGATGCCGAGCTCGATCAGCGCCGCCACCTCTTCCAGCGTCTCCGCACCTTCCGCCACGACTGCGGCGCCCGTGTTTTGCGCGTAGTCCGCGATCGCCTTTAGCAGCGCGCTCCGCTCTCCGGCCACGTCCAGGTTTTTTACCAGATCACGGTCGATCTTGAGGAAGTCAGGCCGCAGCTCGGACACGGCGCGCAGGCTGCTGTAGCCGGCGCCGGCGTCGTCGATCGCGATGCGAAAGCCCTGCTCGCGCAGCTTGCCGATATCCTCCAGCAACCGCGGAAAGTCGCCGACCATCTGGCGCTCCGTGATCTCGATGACGATCTCCGTCGGGGAGAGGCATAGCTCGCGGACCCTGAGTGCGATCGGCCGCTCCTGCATCGCCATCGCCGCCAGACCCTCGGCGTCCATGTTCACGAACAGCAGATGCCGGATTCGCTGCTCCGCCGCGCGATTGAGGCACTCCTCCAGGCAGGCGAGGTCGAACCAGGCCACCACGCGTGCCTTGTCGGCAACGCGGAACATCTGGCCGGGCCGGCGGATGAGCGCGCCTTTCGGGCCGCGAATGAGCGTTTCGTAACCGAAAACGCGGCCGTCGCGGAGGCTTACGATAGGCTGGAACTGCGGCGTGAGCTGACGATTGACGAGAATCTCCAGCAGCGCGTTCAGCTCGGCGATGTTGTCCGTCAGGTTGTCAAGATGGGAGAGCGGCGTGATCGGCGTGATGCTGAAGGCCCCCTCCGGGCCGTCATCCGCCTTCCAGGCCTGCACCAGCCGCTCGGTAAAGCCCCGGCATAGCGCATGGATCTCCAGGCATCGCATGGGGCTGGCCGAATCCGACGGGAACCGCAGCCCGACGATCCGGCTGAATTCGGTAGGCGACCAGATCTCGACGTCGGTCGGACCCATAAGCGCGGGACCGATCGCCTCCTCGATCCTGCCTTCCGTAAGCCAGGCTGCGGCGCGCGCGTCGGCGGTGCGCAGCACCAGGACGCCCGTTTGCGACGTGATCGCTTCGATCAACCGCTCGGCCGGCTCGATTCGCGGCGCGGCGGGCAGCCAGCGTGACGCCGTTTCCTCGCAATGACCGTAGATCGGTAGAGAAAGTCCCAAATCGACACCTCGTCTCGGATAAGTGCTCACTATCCACATCGTTTTTCCACAAATCGAGTGGATTGCCGTCTGGGGATCGGGCCCTAAAAACTTACAATTCTTGCCGCTAATAGACTTGACAATACCACGCTAAAGTAGTATACTAAGGCCGGCAATAAGATCGTAAACCCGACTCATATTGAGGAACAGCACGGTTTCCTGAACGATAAGCGGAGGTAAACGCACACATGGGCAAAGCAGTTGGAATTGACCTGGGTACGACGAACTCGGTCGTCTCGATTATCGAAGGCGGCGAGCCGACCGTCATTCCCAACGCAGAAGGGAGCCGGCTGACTCCTTCGGCCGTCGGCTTTAACAAGAGCGGCGAGCGGCTCGTCGGCGCGAGCGCGAAGCGCCAGGCCGTAATCAGTCCGGACCGAACGGTCACCTCGATCAAGCGCAGGATGGGCACCACCGACAAGGTGACCATCGATGGCAAAGCCTATTCGCCAGAAGAGATCTCCGCGATGATCCTGCAGAAGCTGAAGACCGACGCGGAGGCCTACCTGGGCCAGCCGGTCACGGAAGCGGTCGTCACGGTTCCCGCCTACTTCAACGACTCGCAGCGCACCGCGACCAAGAACGCCGGCGAGATCGCGGGGCTGAAGGTTTTGCGCATTATTAACGAGCCGACCGCTGCCGCGCTCGCGTACGGGCTCGATAAGAAGAAAGAAGAGAAAGTCCTCGTGTTCGACCTCGGCGGCGGAACGTTCGACGTCTCCCTGCTCGAGATCGGCAAGACCGACGACGGCACGCACGTGCTCGAGGTTCTCTCCACAAACGGCGATACGCATCTTGGCGGCGATGACTGGGACCAGCGGATCGTCGACTACGTGGCCGACGAGTTCCGCAAAGAGACAAGCATCGACGTGAAGAAGGACCGCCAGGCGCTTCAGCGGGTGCGCGAGGCGGCAGAGAAGGCGAAGGTCGAGCTCTCCAACGTCACGCAGACGAACATCAACCTGCCCTTTATCAGCAGCACGGAGGGAGGCCCGGTCCACCTGGACGTGAACCTCTCCCGCGCCAAGTTCGAGGAGCTGACGCGCGACCTGGTGGAACGGTGCCGCAAGCCCTTCGAGATCGCCTTGTCGGACGCGAACATGAAGGCTCCCGATATCGACGAGATCGTGCTCGTAGGCGGCTCTACGCGCATGCCGATGATCCAAGAGCTCGTTCGCACGCTCGGCGGCGGCAAGGAGCCGAACAAGAGCGTCAATCCGGACGAGGTTGTGGCGATCGGCGCCGCGGTGCAGGCAGGCGTCCTGGCGGGCGAGGGCAACCAGACCGGCACGAACATCCTGCTGCTCGATGTGACGCCGCTTTCGCTGGGCATAGAGACGCTCGGCGGCGTGATGACCAAGCTGATCGATCGCAACACGACCATCCCGACGCGCAAGAGCGAGGTATTCAGCACCGCGGAGGACGGCCAGACCAGCGTGCACGTCAAGGTGTTCCAGGGCGAGCGCGAGATCGCCGCGGCGAACAAGCTGTTGGGAGAATTCCAACTCATGGGCATACCGCCCGCGCAGCGCGGCATTCCGCAGATCGAGGTGACCTTCGACATCGATGCAAACGGCATCGTGACCGTCTCGGCGAAAGACAAGGCTACGGGTACCGAGAAGAACATCATCATTTCGGGCACCGGCGCACTGAAGAAGGACGAGATCGACAAGATGGTCAAGGAGGCCGCGGCGCACGCCGAGGAGGATAAGGCCGCACGCGAGCGCGCAGAGACCCGCAACCGGGCCGAGTCGCTGATGTACAACACGGAGAAGCAGCTCAAGGACCTGGCCGACAAGGCGCCCTCCGACCTGAAGGTGACCGTCGAGAACGCGATCGCTGAGCTGCGGACCGCACTGAACAACAACGACTCCAACGTCGAGGAGCTCAAGCGGCTCACGAACGAGCTCGAGCAGTCGGCCTACAAGCTCTCCGAGCTGGCATACCAGCAGGCGACCGGCACGGAGGCCTCGAATGGCCAGGGCTCGCCGGAAGCGCAAGCCGCCGAGACGCCCGCCGAGGACGATGTCGTAGATACCGAGTTCAAGAGCTAATGAGGAGGAACCTAACCATGAACTACGTTCGCACCGATCACGACCCGTTCGACTCGCTGATGCGGTTCCAGGACGACCTGTCCCGCGTCATCGGGCCGCGCACGGCGCAGCCAAGGGAGCACGTTTCCGCCAAGGTATGGAGCCCGCAGGTGGACGTGTACGAGGACGCGGACGCCATCATCATCAAGACGGATCTCCCCGGCGTCGACCAGAACGAGATCGACATCGAGATGAACAACGACACGCTGACCATCCGCGGTGAGCGAAAGTTCGACGATGAAGAGCGGCGGGACCGGTACGTGCGCGTCGAGCGGCAGTACGGCGCATTCCAGCGCACCTTTACGATCGGCGTCGCGGTCGAGCCGGACAAGATCCGCGCGGTCTATAAGAACGGCATACTGGAGCTCACGCTGCCGAAGGCCGAGATCACGAAGCCACGCAAGGTCCAGGTCGCCGCGGACTGACGGGGCCCTACCGCCGGGCCCGTTCCGGCGTTGCGGGCCTGACACCCCGGCCCCCTTCCCGCAAGCGGGAAGGGGGAGCGTCCGTATTTGCCCCTTCCCGCTCGAGGGAGGGGGTCGGGGTGGGCCTGCCCGGACAGGACTGCCGTCTCGCTCTGCTCGCAGTCACGTTGGGGATGGGCGGAAATACCAATTGAAAGGGGGTGATCCTGCGTGGCGGGCAAGGACTACTACAAGATACTCGGCGTTGCGCGCACTGCGACCGACGAAGAGATCAAGAAGGCGCGCCTGAAGCTCGCGCGCAAGTATCACCCTGATCTTAATCCCGGCAACAAGGACGCGGCGGACAAGTTCAAAGAGGTGCAGGCGGCGTACGAAGTGCTCTCCCACCCGGAGAAGAGGTCGAAGTACGACAAGTACGGCGAAATGTTCGAGCAGATGGGCCAGGCCGGCCCAGGGGGGCCGGGGCCCGGCGGCGTCCGATACGGCGAGGCCGGCGCGAACCCGTTCGATTTCGGCGGCCAGACCGGCGGCGCCGGCTTCGGCGGATTTGAGGACTTCCTTCGCTCCGTCATGGAGAACAGCGCGGGCGGACCGTCGCCGTTCGGCCAGCGCCGCGGCTCCGCGGCTCCCGCGGAGGACGTGGATTTCGGCCTCGACGTCTCGCTGGAAGAGGCGATGCGCGGCGTCGAGAAGCGCGTCACGCTTACCGTCGACGATGTCTGCCCGGACTGCGGCGGCACCGGGACCGTGCGCAATTCGAAGGGCCAGTACGATCTTAACAAGGGGGTCTGTCCGAAATGCCGCGGGAGAGGCCGCATGCCGGCGAGCCGGAGCCTGACGGTCAAGATTCCGGCGGGAGTCTGGGACGACTACCGCATAACGCTGCCAGGGCAGGGACCGACCGACGCGCGCGGCCGCCGCGGCGACGTGTTTGCGCGCATCCAGGTCCAGAAGAATCCGAAGTTCGAGCGCGACGGCCAGAACCTGACGTTCGACGTCTCCGTGCCGTACACGGTCGCCGCGCTCGGCGGAGAAATCCCGATCGAGATGGTGGGCGGTAAGCGGAGCGGCCTTCTTGTGCCCGCGGGGATCCAGACAGGCCAGCGCCTTCGTGTCTCCGGCCAGGGAATGCCCGCGCTCGATGGCCGGCCGGCCGGCGACGCCTTCGCCAGAGTCAGGATCACGGTGCCAAAGGATCTGAACGAGAAGGAGCGGTCGATGCTGGAGGAGTTGGCGCGCCTCCGGAACGACCCGGTGCGGAGGAAGTAGCGCGATGGCTGCGCACGATAAAACCGAACCTGTCTATATGATCGGCGTGGTCGCCAACCTCACGCAGATGCATGCCCAGACGATCCGCCTCTATGAGCGGCTGGGCCTAGTTACGCCACTGCGCCGCAACAAGAACCGGCTCTACTCCGAGACGGACGTCGAAAGGCTCCGCCAAATCCGCCGGCTCACGCAGGACATGGGGGTCAATCTGGCCGGCGTCGAGGTGATCCTGGACCTGCTCGGTCGGCTGGAGCGGCTTCAGAGCGAGCGGGACGGCCTATTGACGCGCAGCCAGGAGATCGAGCTTAAGATTCGCGAGTACCTGGCGCGCACCGGCGGCAAGTTCCCTTGACTGGACACGGCGCCGCCGCTGCCGCCGGGCCGGACGGACTACACGGCGCTACCGCATCCGCCCGAACGCTCCGCGCCCAAGCTCCTTGGCCGCGCGCCGCTCATTACGCCGCCGCCGGGCCGGGAAGTCCGCGCCGACCTGGTGCGCCGCGGCCCGCTGATCACGCCGCCGCCTCCGCGCCGAAGGCAGGAGTCGTGATGCGGGACGGCCGGCCTCATGCAGGTTGGGGACCAGCGCCGCAACGGCAGGCCCTCAGTAAGGAGAGGACATCATGAGCAGTGGCCTCGAACGGGCGGCGCCGGTACTTTGGGCGCTCTGCAGCCTGCTGCCGGCGGCGATCGTTCTGCTCGCCAGCATCCTGTTCGCGACTCGCACGCGCGGGCCGGCCGCCATCCTGATGGTTGTTGGCGCCGCGCTGAACATAGTGCGGGCGCTGGCATGGATTCCCATGTCGCTGGCGCAGGCCTCGCATGCCCTGTCGCTATCCGCCTTTGTCCTCTGGTCGAATGTTCTCCAGCTCTTTAGCTTCTTCGGCGCCATGGTCTTTGCCGTCGGCCTCCTGTTCGCTGCAATCCAGCCCTCGGAGTCGCCCAGATAAGGGCGCCTGCTACGGCCTGACCGCGTCCTCGCCTTGACTCGTAATTGCGCGAATGTTAGAATGTCCTTCATGCGGCAGATCGACATCAGCGCGGCCTTGGAAATGCTTCGACGAGTCCGGGCGGCAGTTGCCGGCGGTCCAGCCGGTCATCTGCTTGTGCTTGCGGCGGCCGGCCTGATTGTCGGCGCGGCGGCCCTGCCGTGCTCGGCAGTTCAGGACACGGCGGCAAGCAGGCCGACCGCGGACATACTCGCGACGCGCTGCCTCTCGTGCCACGATGCCTCGAAGCGCGCCGGCGGAATCGACCTTTCGACTCGCTCGACGGCGGCCGCGGTTCTGGCCGGAGGCGGTGACTCCCGCCTTGCGCGCGCCGTCGCGATCGGCAAGATGCCGCCGACCGGACGGCTGCCGGACGCGGGGCGGGCGCTGATCGAGCGCTGGGCCGCCGCGGGGGCGCCGTATCCGGTGGCGCGGCTGGAGGCGGCCCCGCCCGCGATGGCCCCGCTCTGGTCGTTCAAGCCCGTGCGGCGTCCAGCGGTCCCGCACTCGCGGTACGACTCACTCTCGGCCAATCCCGTCGACCGGTTTCTCTTCGCCGCGCTGGCGAAGAAGGGACTCAAGCCCTCGCCGCCGGCAGATCGGCGGACGCTGCTGCGGCGCGTTACCGTCGATCTCACGGGCCTGCCGCCGACGCCGGACGAGACCGCCGCGTTTCTCGCGGACCGCCGGCCGGACGCCTACGAGCGCGTCGTCGACCGGCTGCTTGCGTCGCCGGCCTACGGAGAGCGCTGGGGCCGCCACTGGCTGGACGTGGTGCGGTACGGCGAGTCCAACGGCTATGAGCAGAACCACCTCCGGCCAGACGCCTGGCCGTATCGCGACTACGTAATCCGCGCCTTCAACGAGGACATCCCGTACCCCCGCTTCATCGCGGAGCAGCTCGCCGGCGACGCGCTTGCAGCGGAGGACCCCCGCACCGGCGCGGCGACCGGATTCCTGGTTGCCGGAACGCACGATACGGTCCCGATCCAGACGGACGAGGGGACGCGGCAGCAGCGTTCAAACGATCTGGAGGACATCGTCTCGACTACGGGCGCCGCCTTCCTCGGTCTGACCGTCGGCTGCGCCAGGTGCCACGATCACAAGTTCGATCCGATCCCGCAGCGCGACTATTACCGGCTGGAGGCCTGCTTCGCGGGAGTGCGGCACGGCTCGCGTCCGCTGCGGCCGCAGACCGACGCCGATCGCAAGGCGGAGTCCGCGGCCGCAGCGCGCATCCAGGCCCTCCAGAACGGGATCAACGCGATCGATGGCGCGGCGCGGGCCGCCGTCCTTCGGAGTCGCGGCGTAACGCCTCTGGCGCGCCCGGCCGTGAACGCGCGCCGGAATGAGGACACGTTTGCTCCGACCGCCGCGCGATTCGTCCGCTTCACCGTTCTCGCCACCAACGACGGCGCCGAGCCCTGCCTGGACGAGCTGCAGGTGTTCGGCCCTGGCTCGAACGCAGATCTGGCGCTGGCATCCGCGGGCGCGAAGGCAAGGGCGAGCTCGCTTCTGCCGGGCTACGCGATCCACCAGGTCCCGCACCTGAACGACGGGAAGTTCGGCAACGAGCATAGCTGGATCAGCAACACGCGCGGCGCCGGATGGGCGCAGATCGAGCTGGCGGCCGAGCGGACCATCGACACGGTGGTCTGGAGCCGGGACGGCGCCGAAATACCGCGTTTCGACGACCGGATCCCGACTCGCTACCGGATCGAAGTATCGCGCGACGGCGCAGCCTGGACCGTCGTCTCGACGGAGGCCGGCCGCGCCGGGACTACCGATTACGTCCATCCGGACGAGTTACAAAGGGCGATGACCGCCGAACAGCGGGCGCGCCGCCAGACGCTCGCAGCCGATCTGCGCACGGAGAACGACCGGGTCGCGGCGATTCGCGGCGGCGATCGCGCTTACATCGGCCAGTTCACTGCGCCCGACCCGATCTTCGTGCTCCGGCGCGGCGACGTGATGCAGCGGGGCGATGAGGTCACGCCGGGAGCGCTTTCCCAGATCGGCGAGCTGGACAGCACGCTGCTGCGGTCCGGTACGGCGAGCGAGCCGGAGCGGCGGCTGGCGCTCGCGCGCTGGATCGGCAACCCGGCCAATCCGCTTACGGCGCGCGTGTTCGTAAACCGCGTCTGGCAGGAGCACTTCGGCCGCGGCATCGTCGGCACGCCCTCCGACTTCGGCCGCAACGGCGAGAAGCCGACCCATCCCGAGATGCTGGACTGGCTGGCAAGCGAGTTCATGGCGAGGGGCTGGCGGCTGAAGCCTCTCCATCGTCTCATCGTCACCTCTTATGCCTACCGGCAGTCGAGCGCCGTGACGGCGGAGGGGCAGGCCAGGGATGCGGGCAACGTGCTGCTGTGGCGGATGAACCTGCGCCGGATGGAGGCCGAGGCCGTGCGGGACGCGGTGCTGGAGACGAGCGGCAAGCTGGACCGGACGATGGGCGGGCCGAGCTTCCGGCTCTACAGGTACAACGTGGTCAATGTGGCGATCTACGAGCCGCTGGAGGCCTACGGCCCGGAAACATGGCGCCGCGCCGTCTACCAGCAGGCGGCGCGCGGCATTCGGGACGACCTGCTGGGCGCATTCGACTGCCCGGAGTCGTCGCAGCGGGCGCCGAGGCGCGAGAGCACCACCACGGCGCTCCAGGCGCTCAGCCTGCTGAACGGCCCGTTCCTGATGCAGCAGGCCGGCTTCCTGGCGGACCGGATCCGCAAGGAGGCGGGCGGCCAGGCGGAGGCGCGGGTCCGTCGCTCCTTCGACCTGGCCTTCCAGCGTTCGCCAGACCCAGACGAGCTGGCATCGTCCCTCGCCCTCGTCCGCCGCGATGGCCTTACTGAGTTGTGCCGGGCGCTGCTGAACGCGAACGAGTTTCTGTACTATTGAGCAGGCGGCAGTCAGGGTGCAGCGCTGCCTTAAGCGTTCCGTGTTCGGGTGGCGCGCCTGCGAATGAATTCTCGTCTGGCCAAACGATGGTTGGCTTTCGCGGACGGCGGCCGGCGAATGAATTCGCGCCTGACAAGACGATCGTCCGCCTGCGCGGACACCGTAGATCGCGGCTCGCGTTCCATCGAGAGCCTACAACTCGAAGTCTTGTCGGCGCAGGCCGACGAATGAATTCGCGCCTGACAAGACGATCGTCCGCCTGCGCGGACACCGTAGATCGCGGCTCGCGTTCCATCGAGAGCCTACAACTCGAAGTCTTGTCGGCGCAGGCCGGCGAATGAATT
>Ga0070735_10004990_pt1 | contig 11075 bp, 9 predicted proteins | sample Coa_R1_FD_66443 | JGI IMG/M metagenome (GOLD analysis project Ga0070735, IMG submission 66443) | Surface soil microbial communities from Centralia Pennsylvania, which are recovering from an underground coalmine fire - Coalmine... | ecosystem: Environmental > Terrestrial > Soil > Unclassified ... | reverse complement strand
CCTGGAGGTACCACCTGCCGAAGCAGACTCGGCTTGAATTGGCGCAGGTTTTGCCGGCAAAGGTTCGACTCTCGGTCATGGTAACCGATTGGGTGAGAGAAGAAAGATACCGGGGTGATTCCTAGGCGCTAATGATGCAGCACCAGATAGCCGATTCCCACCCGCATGTGGTGCAGGATGCTGTCGGGCAGGCTCGCCGCAATCGTCAGCCCCAGCGCCGCGTGAATCATGCCCAGCGGAAAGATGTTTCGGTAGCGGCGAAACATCTCGCAGAAAAACAGCGCCCCTAGAAAGCTAAGCGCCGTCAGCAAAGGACTCGGAATGTGCGCAACTGCAAACAGCACCGCCGCCGCCCACACCGCCCTGCGTCCGCCAAACACACGTTCCAACCGCACGAAGAAGAACGACTGCAGGATGAACTCCTGTACCAACGCCCAAACCGCATACTGCCATGAGCGGTTCAAAGGCACCGCATGCGGCAGGCCATAGCTTCTGGTGAATGTGCCCAGGCCGGCGATCGCGGCCAAGCACAAGGCCCCGAGCGCAAACATCACCACAATCCCGGAGAGCGGCCGCCGCAAGCCTAACTCCCGTCCCGACCAACCGCTTCGCAACGTAAGCACGATGACCAGCAGTGTCGCCGCCAACGTCACTGCTGTATTGAGCGTGCCCTGCAGCGTCCACACCGCTGTCATGATCAGGCTGAATACGAGGCCGACCTCGAACACATCCAATGTGCTGGTTTGGATCCGAGGCGGTGCCTGCCGGCTTAAAGCCGGCGCAGAGAGATACGAACTGTCAGTTGCCATCGAGGTAAACTCTTGTAACCCGGCCCCACGCGGGGAATCTAATAAGTGTTAGGATGCTACTCCGTTCAGCTAGGATCGCGTAGAGCCGTATTTCTCCTTTAGGGCGAAAACGATGAGCACCGAGCATAGGCTGAGAGTCGTGATCGTGGGAGCCGGATTTGGCGGGCTTACTGCCGCGCAGAAGCTTGCTCATTTGCCCGTTCGGATCACGCTGATTGACCGGCGAAATCATCACACGTTTCAGCCTCTGCTCTACCAAGTCGCTACGGCCGGGATTTCCCCGGGTGAAATCGCCACCCCGATCCGCTGGATCGTTCGTGGCAATCACAACACTGAGGTGCTGCTTGGCGAAGTGCGGGATTTCGACCTCGAAAAGCGCCGGGTGATCTTGCAGGACCTCGAGATCCCATACGACTACCTGATCGTGGCCGCCGGTGCCAGCCATGCCTATTTTGGCCATGACGAATGGGAACCATCTGCCCCCGGTCTAAAGACTGTCGAGGACGCTCTTGAAATCCGCCGCCGAGTGCTTCTCGCCTTCGAACTCGCCGAGAAACAGGCTGTCCAGGGCGAAGGACATATCCCTCTGAATTTCGTGATCGTGGGTGCGGGGCCAACGGGCGTTGAACTGGCTGGGACTCTCGCCGAAATTTCCCGCCAGGTGTTGGCGCACGAATTCGACGCAATCGACCCCAAGACAACGCGCATCATCCTGCTCGAAGGCGGCCCGCGCGTACTCCCGGCTTATTCGCCAGATTTGTCCCAGAGCGCCGAGGACCAACTCCGACATCTTGGCGTCGAGGTTCACACTTCAACCATGGTTACTAATGTCCAGCCAGGCGGCGTCTGGATGGGAAAAACGCATCTTCCCGCGGCCGTCATCATCTGGGCTGCAGGAGTCGCGGCTTCGCCCCTCAGCAAAAAATTAAGCGCACCCCTCGACCGCGCGGGCCGCGTGATTGTGAATCCGGACCTCAGCATTCCCAATCACCCCGAAGTCTTCGTCATCGGCGACCTCGCCTCCATCAAAGATGAGCACGGCAAGATGGTTCCCGGAGTAGCGCCCGCGGCCATGCAGCAAGGCAGACACGTAGCCAAGAACATCGATCGAGATCTCAAGCGCGAACCTCGCAAAGACTTCCACTACTTCGACAAAGGAAGCCTGGCCACGATCGGCCGCGCCGCCGGCATCGCCGAGTTCGGCAAAATTCACATCTCGGGCTTGATTGCCTGGCTCTCCTGGCTGTTCGTCCACATCTTCTTTCTGATCGGCTTCCGCAACCGCGTTCTTGTGCTCATTCAGTGGGCATGGTCTTACCTCACATACGAGCGTGGCGCCCGCCTGATCACCGGCGATCAGACATTGCCCGGCTGGGCTGCGATGGAAGCTGAAGAAGCCGCGCAGAACACCGAGCCAACAAAGAAGCAAGTTAGCGCCTGAGCGCAAAAACCCGCAGTCACGCCGCCACCAGTTACCGCATCCAAGAAACGACCCGGAGGAGACTGCAAATGGCGGACGAAGTCGGCGGTGTCGTCAAAGAAATTCTGGATGCCTTGATCCCCAGCTTTGAAGCCCTGGAAACGCAGAGCGCGGCCGTTCTTCAGTTCCTCAAAGAAAAAGGTATCGCCACCGAAGATCAGCTCGCCCCCTACCTCGAGCAAGCCGCCAACGCCAGCAACGTGCGGTGGCGTGCCACGCGGCTTCGATTGGAACATCTGTTTTCTTCCGTCATGAAGGATGCGCAAAAGACAGCCAAAAAAGAGCCCGACAAAGACACCAAAACTGCGCCTGAAGCAGAGTCGAAAAAGCAGGAAAAAAGTGACGAGCAAGGTCAGGAAAAATCCGCTCAGAACATCTTCGGTGAAAGTGGTGGAAAGCAGACCAAAGGTGAGGAAACAGAACCGAAAGAACCTGAGCAGAAAGCTAATGAAAAGCCGCCGACCAAAGTAAAGCAAAACACCGAAGGGTCCGCCGCAACGAAAGAAGAACAGCCAGCCTCCACATCGCAGACTCGGTCCGAGAACGAACAAACAAACAGGCCGAATCAAGACACGCGAGCAGAAGACTCCAGAAAAGACGCCGCCTAGTCTTCCACAACACGGATTTCGTCAACGGACAACATCGTCAATTTCCGTCGCATCAGATGACGGAACCTTCTCTGGCTCAGGAGGCGCATTTGAACCACGGAGCACTGATAGTTTTACTCGTCATCGTCGTCGTTGTGATTGCTGCCCTCGCTTTTCTCGCCATCCGCAAACGTCGCAGCGTGCAATTGCGCGAACGATTTGGTCCCGAATATGACCGCGTAGTTCGCCGCGAAGGCGATGTTCGCAAGGCAGAGAATGTTCTCGAACTTCGGCAGAAACGTCGCGAGAAGTTCCAACTTCGTCCCCTCTCTCCCGCAGACCGCTCTGAGTTTGCGCGGAGATGGAACGATGTTCAGGCGCAATTTGTCGACAATCCCAAAGGCGCAGTCACCAACGCTGACAACCTGGTCTCGCAAGTGATGCAGGCGCGCGGGTACCCGATGAGCGACTTCGAGCAATCAGCCTCGGACATCTCGGTTGACTACCCGGAGGTCGTCGAAAATTATCGCGGTGCGCACGACATCGCCCTTCGCCACAGCCGCGGCCAGGCCAGCACGGAGGATCTGCGCCGCGCCATGGTCCACTACCGGACGCTCTTTCAACAACTACTCGAAGCAGACCAACTCCAAAGAAAGGGAGCGTAACAATGGCGACACCGCTGAGAAAAGATCGGCTCGAAGAAAATCCGGAAAATAACGAACTCACAACCGCAGATATCGCTCGCCCGCAAATCCTGGAACCAACCGGCCCAAAACCTGCTGCTGCGGAACGAAACGCAGAACGCAACGTGGAAACGATGCCGCAACCAGCGTCGCTTAAGACGGACGCCACTCCTTTATTCCCCGAAAGCGAACTTGGCAACCTACGCGACCGCTGGAAAGAGATTCAGACCAACTTCGTCGATGAGCCGCGCAAGGCTGTAGAACAGGCCGACAGTCTCGTGGCCTCCGCCATGAAACGGCTCGCCGAAGTGTTCGCGGAAGAGAGATCGAAGCTCGAAGGCCAGTGGGATCGCGGCGACAACGTTTCAACCGAGGATCTGCGTATGGCCCTTCAGCGCTATCGAAGCTTCTTCCATCGGCTTTTATCCGTCTAGGAAAGAACCATTTTCCAAGGGCTAGCGTCCGTTGCTTCGAACTCTAGCCCAATTCCCGCCTTCGAACAGCCGTCCTCCAAAATCGGACACTAACGACCGGCTCTCTGCCGCGTCCATGCCTTAGCCACAACGTTTTGTGCATCGCTCAAGCCGCACTTGCGGCATAAAACGTGCATTTCTTAGCGCCTCAGGAGGATCGGCATGGGCAACCTTCTACAAGATTTCCGGTACAGTTTTCGCGGGTTGGTGAAGAGTCCTGGCTTTGCCATCGTCGCCTTGCTTGTGCTGGCGCTGGGTATCGGCGCAAATACCGCAATCTTCAGTGTTGTGAACGCGGTCCTCTTGCGCCCGCTTCCCTATCCGGATGCCAATCGCCTGGTCAGGATCTGGCACGTGCCTCCGCCAGCAAGCTTCCCCGGCATGACCACGTTCTCCGTATCCGCCGCCAACTACATCGACTGGGAAAAAGAAAATCATGTTTTCCAGAACATGAGCATCTTCTCCTTCCGCACCTTCGATCTCACCGGAACCGATCATCCGGAACAACTCGCCGCGGCCGCCGTGTCTTCACAATTCTTCTCCGTTCTGGGAATTCAACCTATCCTGGGCCGCACCTTTACGCCAGATGAGGACCAACAGGGTCATGGCAATGTGGTGATTCTGAGTCACCGCTTGTGGCAAAGCCATTTCGGATCGAACCCTGACATCGTCGGCCAGGATATTCATCTCAACGGCCAGACCTATCTGGTGGCTGGCGTGATGCCGGCCAGTATGCGTCAGCCTGACTGGGCGCAAATGTGGACACCGATGGCCTGGACCGATGCCGAGAAAGCCGTTCGCGGCGAACACCACTACGGAGTCATGGCCCGGCTCAAGCCCGGCGTCGATTTGAAGCAGGCTCAAGCTGAGATGAACACGATCTCTAGCCGCCTCGAACAGGAGTACCCCGCAGACGATAAAGGTTGGGGGGCAATCTTGTATCCCCTGCGTGACGCAATCGTCAGCGACGTTCGTCCTGCGCTGCTGGTTCTGCTGGGCGCTGTCGGTTTTGTGCTCCTGATCTCGTGCGCCAACGTTGCAAACCTCGTTCTTGCCAAAACTTTTGGACGAAGAAAAGAAATCGCCATTCGCGCCGCGCTGGGAGCAACTCGCGGCCGGGTGATGAGCCAGGTGCTCTCCGAAACCGTTCTGCTGGCCATGAGTGGAGGTCTTCTCGGCCTTCTGCTCGCCCACTACGGCGTGCGTTTTATTACCGCGTTTCTCGCGGATAGATTACCCCGCTCCACTGAGGTTGGCTTGAACATCCCGGTTCTGGCTTTCACTCTTGGCGTTTCCCTGCTTACCGGAATTCTCGCCGGACTTCTGCCCGCATTTCGGCTGGTTAAAACAGATTTGAATGATGCTCTAAAGCAAGGTCTCGGCCGCACGGACGCCGACTCCGCCGGACGCCGCACGCGCAACATTCTCGTCGTCTCCGAAGTCGCCCTGTCCCTGCTGCTTCTGATTGGGGCCGGTCTCATGGTGCGCAGCCTGTGGCATCTGCGGGAAATAAATCCGGGCATTGATCCTCACGGCGTCTTAACCATGAGTCTCTCCATTCCGGACAAGATGTTCTCCACGCCTCAAGAGGAGGCCAGCTTCTTCGACCAGGTTCTGCAACGAACGCGGACCTTGCACGGCGTTGAATCAGCCGCTGTGGTCGACGCGTTGCCGCTGAGCAGCACCGGTTCTCATCAGCCCATCATGATCGAGGGCCGTCCACCCGTCGCAATGGCCGATCAGCCGGAAGTGGACGTGCGATTGATCAGCCCAGGCTACCTGCAAACCATGCGAATTCCGCTGCTGCGTGGCCGCGATTTTAACGACGGCGATGTCGCGGGACGCCCCGCGGCTATCCTGATCAGCCAATCGATGGCCAAAACCTTCTGGCCGAATGAAGACCCAATCGGCAAGCGTCTGACTCTAACTTTCTCCCCAGGCCAGGCGCGCGAAATCGTCGGCATCGTCGGCGACGCAAAGATCGATAGCCTGGATCAGTCGCGTCCCGTGCAAATGCTTTACGCGCCCCTGGATCAGCTCTCGATTCCAGCGCTCGGAGGCTGGTCTTCGTTCGGCCTCAGCCTTGCCGTTCGTGCCCGCTCCAGTCCCAATGAATTGGTTTCCCCCATCACCAATGTCATTCATCAAATCGATCGTGACGTACCCGTCCTCGACGTGGTTACCATGGACGAAATCCTGAATACCTCCCTTTCACAGCAGCGCCTGAACATGCTTCTGCTGGTTGCTTTCGCTGGTCTGGCGCTATTGCTGGCTGCGGTTGGGATCTATAGCGTGCTGTCCTACAGCGTCCGGCGGCGGGGACGAGAAATCGGTGTTCGCATGGCGCTCGGCGCACAAATCCACGACATCCTCCGCATGGTCGTCTATGAAGGCATGCGGCCCACCCTGATCGGTGTTGCCATTGGCCTCGCAGGAGCGTTGGCGCTGGGTCGAGTTTTATCGAGCGTGATTTATGGAGTGAGCGCTACTGATCCGCTGACTTTCGGGGCCGTGTCCGTGCTACTGGCTGGTGTCGCATTCCTGGCCAGCTTCCTTCCAGCACTACGCGCAGCCCGCATCGAGCCCATGCGAGCTCTGCGGGAGGAATAGCGCCTGTACGGCCTTGTCGCAGTACCCTTATGTGTCCTCTGTGGCTAAGGCCTTCAAGAGTGGCCTGTGATCCGCGTCAATCTCGAGCTTTGGGGATGCGGTTGCGAGCTTTAAACCGAGCGTCGGCGGGGTTAGAAGCTTCTTAGAAATATCGTGATCGGCCTCACATCTCTCCCCAAAGCCGACCCGCTATAATCAATCAGCCTTGAAACTCTTCCCGTTCATTGCCATCTTCCTAACTTTCTCGGCGGTCGCCGTCGCTCAGTCGCCGCACGCAACCGGGCAAAATATCCTTGTCATTCCGTTCGAGAATCGATCCCAGGCACCTGGCCTCGAGTGGATTGGCGATTCATTCCCCGAACTGCTCCAGGAGCGACTGGATCTGCCGACCATCTTCGTGCTACCACGGGAAGATCGCTTGCGTGCGTACGATCGTCTCGGCATTCCCCTCGAGCTTCGTCCATCGCGCGCCACCACCTACCGCATCGCCGAACAGCTCGACGTCGATTACGTCGTGCTCGGCAGCTACAGCTTTGACGGGCGCATCTTCAGCGCGACAGCCCAGTTGCTTGACATGCGCCGCGAGCACCTTCTACCGAAGGCTACCGAGTCCGGACCCTTGCCACAACTCATCGATGTGCAAACGGCACTCTCATGGGATCTGCTTCACAGCCTCTATCCGGACTTCGCGCTCTCCCGCGACGCCTATGCCGCGCAAGCCACTCCGGTGCGGCTGGATGCCTTCGAAAACTACATCAAGGGCATCATCGAAACCAGAAGTGATCTACAGATTCAGCATTTCAAAGAATCCATCCGCTTGAACCCAGAATATTCGGCGGCCTTATTGCAGCTCGGCAAGGCTTACTACCGCGAGAAACAGTACGAAGCGGCGATCGCGAGCCTCGCCCGCGTACCGGAACAAGATCCCTGCGCCGAAGAAGCAAATTTTTATCTTGGTGTCTCGGCGCATCACGAAAAGGACTTCGCGCGTGCCGAGTCGGCGTTCGGTTTCCTTGCCTCGCGGCTGCCCTTGCCGGAGGTCTATAACAATCTGGGCGTAGCCGTGGATCATCGCGATAGGAAAGCTGCCGTCGAGGATCTGGATCGCGCGGTAGCCGAAGATCCCAACGACCCGGACTATCGCTTTAATCTTGCAATCGAGCTTTTTCGGAGTGGCGATCTCGCGGGCGCAACCCGCGAACTCCATCAAACCTTGCTTCTTAAGCCAAACGATAGTGAAGCTGAGGCACTTTTGAGCGCAATTACCAGCGGCACTATGCAGCGCGCGTCAGTTCGGGTTCCCAACCAGCGCCTGCGCACCATTTACGATGAGAGTTCGTTCCGCCAGCTTGCCCTTAAAATCGATGCCGCTGCCGAACAACGTCTCGCCAAAGCCGATCCTCGCACGCACGCGCAATATCATGCCGACCGCGGCCGGGAATTCCTTAATCTCGGTTTCTTTTCTGAGGCAGAACGCGAATTTCGCGAGGCCATCTCCGTCTACGACGCAAACGCCAACGCTCATGCTGGCCTGGCGTCTGTCCTGGAAGCCAGGAACGACGAGGCTGGCGCCCGTTCCGAGGCTGATTGGGCCCTGCGCCTGCGCCAATTTCCCGATCCACTTCTGGTTCTCGCCCGGCTCGATTTGAGAGACAATAAGCCTGAGGCGGCCGCCGACAACGTGGAACGCGCTCTGCATCTGGAACCCGGCAACGCGGCCGCACAGGCGCTCAAACGCGCCGTCGCAGCCAAGCTCGCGCAGGAAGCGCAGCCGCTGCCAAATCGATGAAACGCTTGTTCCGCTTTCTGCCCCTTCTAGCTGCGCTGATTGTATGCACCTCAGCCTCTGCACAAGTCTTGAAAATCGTCGTGGACGATGCCATTCATCCCATCACGGACGAGTACATCGGGCGCGCCATCGCACAAGCGGAGCACGACAAAGATCAGGCGCTGCTCATTGAACTGAATACGCCCGGCGGTTTGCTTGAGTCGACTCGCAGCATTATCGAAAAAATCGTGGCCTCGTCCGTTCCCGTGATCATCTACGTCAGGCCCAGCGGAAGCCGCGCCGCCTCCGCCGGATTTTTCATTCTTGAGAGCGCCGACATCGCAGCCATGGCGCCCGGCACTAACACCGGGGCGGCCCACCCCGTCACGCTCGGCGGCGGCAAGGTCGACGATGTCATGAAGGAAAAGATGGAGAACGACGCGGCCGCACTCATGCGCTCGGTCGTCTCCAAGCGTGGCCGCAACATTGAGGTCGCCGAATCCACGGTTCGGCAGTCAAAATCCTTTACCGAGCAGGAAGCGCTTTCGCAAAAGCTCATCGATTACGTGGCTTCATCGGAAGAGGACTTGTTCAAGCAACTGCAGGGAAGACCCGTCAAACGCTTCAATGGCCAGGTCGTTACGCTGAATCTGGTCGGTGCGCCCATCCGGATCTACGACGAGACGCTCAAAGAGCGCATCCTCGCCTACCTGATGGACCCGAACATTGCCTTTATTCTTCTGGCTGTCGGCGCGCTCGCGCTCTACGCCGAATTTAATCATCCCGGCACCGTGGTTCCCGGCACTGTGGGAGTCATCTTCATCCTGCTTGCGATTTTTGCTCTGAATCTGCTGCCGACGCGCTTTGCGGCGCTGGTCCTGATCCTCGCGTCGTTTGTCCTCTTTGCTCTCGAAGCAAAGTTTGCCACCCACGGAGTTCTCGCCATTGGCGGGATTGTTACCCTTACGCTGGGCGGCCTATTGCTGGTCGATGCTCCGATCCCGCAAATGCAGGTTCACCTCCTCACCGCGCTCGCGGTCAGCATTCCCATGGGCGTCATCACCGTCTTCCTGATGACCATTGCCATGAAGGCGCGGGCGAACAAAGTCGTGACCGGCGTTCAAGGATTAATCGGCGAAATTGGCTTGGCTCAGACTGCGCTGGCGCCCCAAGGCAAGGTCTTCATCCACGGAGAACTGTGGGATGCGGTCTCTTCCACCAACGTGTCGTCAGGAGAGAATGTGGTGGTGCGCCAGGTGGACGGCTTGAAATTACAAGTCGATCCAGCTGCAGAGCGGGACTTGGCTAGTACGCCCTAGGCTTTGATCGTCACGGATTCTCGATCTCGTACACTGTGCCGTTCCCGTTGGCCCCGCAGAGCACTGTCGTGCCGTAGAGATTTCCTGAGGGATCAAAAATCAGCCCTCCAAAAAGCAAGCAACCATCGTTCGCCGGGCCCCAAGTGAAGTGATGCAGCACCGTTTCTTTTCCCTCGGGGCTCACCTTGAATGCAGTACCGCAGCCGCCGTTGCACTCCGACATCCATCCCCCATCTGCTGTCGTGCCATAAAGATTCCCAGCGGCATCACGAATCACACCTGCCTCGGGAATAATGCCATCGGTCGGCGTTCCCGGAAAGCTGTAAAGATTCGTTTCTTGCCCATTCGGACCCACCTTGAACACAGTCCCGCCACCGTTCGGCCCGCCCTGGGAGGTCGTTCCGTAGAGATTCCCGTCCGGATCAAACACTAGTGTCGAGGCAGGATTTTGCCCATCGACCACCCCGTAGCGATTTTGCTCGTCTCCAGCCGGCCCCGTGAATCGGTAGAGCACCGTTTCCTGGCCCGAGAGCGTGACTTTGAACACGGTTCCTAAAGCCGTATCTCGCGCGAATATAATCCCTCCTTGCGACGTTGTTCCATAGAGATTGCCTTCAGCATCCTGAACCAGGCCCGCCGTCGGATGTGCGCCATCCGGCGAATCCTGAAAACGGTAAAGAACGCTCTCCACTCCATTCGCATCGATCTCGAAGACTGTTCCGCAACCCGAAGCCCCGTAGGGATTGCGGCATCCTTGGCCGCCTTCAGACGTGGTGCCGTAAAGGTTGCCAGGTGAATCCATCAGCAAATCCCCGGTGGGAAATGCTCCATCGTTCATTCCGTCCGATACTCCCGGAAAGCTATGCAGAACCGTCTCCTCACCCAACGGAGTCAGTTTGAACACCGTACCATAGCCAAACCTTCCACCCTGAGTCGTAGTCCCGTAGAGATTTCCTTCCGAGTCCTGGATCAGGCCGGCTTGGGGGAATGAACCGTCCCCTGCTCCTGGACCTTTGAAGCTGTAAAGTACCGTCTCCTGACCGCTCGGATCCAGTTTGAAAACCACTCCGTAGTTATTCGCCCCCCCACCTCCCATACCATACAGGTTTCCCTGCGAATCTCGCAGTAAGCGGCCCCACGGTCCGCCGCCGCCCGTGGGGTTCGTGAACTGATACAAGACCGTCAGAAGCGAGGGTTGCGCGCTTGGAGCTTCCTGAAACCCCTGGGCCCAAACCGCCCCAGGGAATGCACACGCAACCAAAAGGATTAGGACCCAGATTCGTTTTTCAAGGGGATTATAGGCAAAACGGGCGAGTGACATGCTGACTCCTCATCGCTGCGCGCGC
>Ga0070735_10004989_pt1 | contig 11079 bp, 12 predicted proteins | sample Coa_R1_FD_66443 | JGI IMG/M metagenome (GOLD analysis project Ga0070735, IMG submission 66443) | Surface soil microbial communities from Centralia Pennsylvania, which are recovering from an underground coalmine fire - Coalmine... | ecosystem: Environmental > Terrestrial > Soil > Unclassified ... | reverse complement strand
AGGTGAGCAGGAGTGTATTTGAACTCCCCTCACTACTCTTCTGTATCTCGATCATTGGTCTTCTCCAAGGAGATCCGTATGTGCTTTGGAAGCTACAGGAACGGCGTCTCCGTTTATACAGATGTCCCTAAGGGCACTACGGCACACGGAGTAAAATGCGGGGATTATTATCCTGGAGGGAATTGCAGTCCTAGGGGCGGAAATTATTGGCGGGATTATTTTCCGGCTGGCGGCAGGCGTTTTTTGGCGGCGTCGAGTCGTTTTCGGATCGTATCGCGACCCGTCCTTGGATCGAGATTCCGGGCTTGGGCCATGGTTGCACGATCTGTGCCAGCTTGCTCTTCAGTCAGCAGCCTCTCCAGCTCTTGCAGGCTATGCGGTCGGCGACCTCGACCTCGGCCAAAGTACAGTCGGAAGTAGGCATTGACCGCGTGATGGTAGGATTCGCGCAACACGGGCGTAGGGTCCTTCACTTCGTGGAGAAGATCGAAATGTTTGGTGAGGACGTCCGCGAACATCTGACTGATGGCACTGTCCACCATAACGCGATCCTTAATGCGGTATCGGGTCTTCTCATGAAGCACGACTTCCGAATCGGCTGCGACGTTCTTACTCCTGTCACGAATGATTTTGTCGAGAATCTCGCGGCAGACGCTCAGTAGCACCTTCTCGGCGGGTGTCAGCTTGGAGGCCATGAAGTTACTCTAACGCCAACGACGGGGACGGCTCCATACACGACATTTCGGACGGTTAAGAAGTTTTCTATCTCACGTCAGTGATCAAGGCTGTGCACCAGAGTGACCACCAAATAGATCGCGGCCCCAGCCCCGATGAGCTGCAAGGAACACGTCTCGATCAAAAGTGCGGTCTTAGTCCGAGACAATTCGGCTTCCTCAATCGAGTGAGTTGCCTCTAGAGCCTCTCGCGATCCCCCTATACTCTGAGGACTTCCCAGAAGATCCAGCAAGCGCAGGTGGCGTTGATCACCAACGAGTGCCTGGTGCGACATGAGAAGGACGATTCCTGACCCGTGGAGTCGAACTTTGACGTAGATCATGATCAGCAATGGGTAGATGATCGTTTCAGGTGGCGATACAGCAGCTCTAAGGATCAAAACTGTAATCAATATCGAGAACACGCTGGATATCGTTGTCCACCCGTACAAGATAGCGTTCATGAGCGGCGTCGATTTGGGGCGGTACTTAGGAGGCACCCAGTCTTGGGTCCTGTTTCGGGAGATTTCGTCCTCGGTGAGCATAGTCTAAGCGTCCATTCAAGAGCGGCCGTAGCGCCGGCGGTTCGCCCAGGGCGTGGCCCTCCCTCATATCGACTTTTCGGATATGGAAGATTAGCCCCTTATCCTCGGCTTTCATGCCGAGATCAAGCACCAAGGCGCACCGGCGGAATGTACTTCTAGCCTTGCTGCGTCAGGTGCGTCTTGAAGCGGGCCTTAGGCAGGCAGATGTGGCGGAGAAGCTAGGCAAGCCGCAGTCATTCGTGAGTAACTACGAGAGCGGAGAAAGACGGTTGGATCTGCTCGAATTGCAGGCGTTGTGCGAAGCGCTGGGCGTCGGGCTGACAGATTTTGTTAGGCGGTTCCAACGTGAACTATTGACCCCTGAAAGGCGGGGCAAATAGTTCCCTATCGCTCCGCGGAATATGCGTTCATGCATGCTTGTTCCGCGAGGGATCACCTGAAGAATTCGATCTCAACAACGCTGCCGTGGCGGACGTTTGGAACTTCTTGGGAGCAGGCTATTTCAATAGTGTCATCGCCGTGTCCGCCGTCTCCCGTCTGGATGTTGCTTGGTCGAATCCTGTACGCCCAAAAACCATTGATCCGACAGATTTCAAACAGAAGGTTTTGATTTGGGTCGATTGGGTCGGGAATACGGAAGTGCTCTCGAATCTGAAGCGGCGCAGCAATCTTGACGTTCAGCGTACCCGGATAGAGGTCTTGTCCTGTGGCAGCTCTGAACGCTGCGGCAAACTCTGTCATGCGTCGCCTGAAATGACCGCATCCTCCCTCCACAGACCCTCGAACGCGAATCACTCGAACAGCTTACCGCATCGACGTCGGCCAGTTTTCCTATTTCGTCACATCAGCGTGAAGAAGCGCTGCTATAAGCCCTGAGAACGCACAATCGAGTTGGTTTCTGGGGGTGACCGCACCGTAAATGCGGAGTTGGAGATCGATCCTACGAAGCCGCGCATCGCGGGACTGAATTGATCCGCGAGAGGGTGAGTTCAATAGGAGTCACTCAATGCTGCGAGCCATCGTCCTTTCGGTATTGCTAAGCGTTCCTTCCTCGCTATTGATTGCGCAAACTTCGTTAACGGCAAATGCGTCGGGAACTTCGTCTTAGTACTGTGGAGCTACTTTGACTCGCTACGCAGCCTTCGCCTTCCTCGCAGCCCATCTCTTCCGCTGAGCCTCAGCCATGCGCTTTCGGGTGGCGGCACTGAAGGGCTTTCGCTTCCCTTTGGGCACAGTTGATGTCGTGGGACCGGCTAGTTCCGCTGACGATGCCATCCACTTGGGGGGCCGTCCTCTACGCTTACCTCCTCCGCTGGCTAGTCGTTGGAGCGCCAGTATAGCTTCTTCAAGTCTCTGTGTCTCTGAGCGAAGCTCCGAGAGCATGTGGCATGTGGGTGATGTCCATCGATGTTACTAGTGTGGCATGGCGCTAGCGCGATAGAGATCGGAGCTTTGTTTTTTGGCGCGTCGGATAGACCTGCACTTCTCGTGTCCGGGGCTGTCCGGGTTCACCGTCAGTGGTTCACACCGCAGCGACGGCAATACCTAACGCGTGCTGGCGAATGACGCACAGTCAGTCGTTTGATGTCGTCCGTTTTCAGTTTTGGCAGATCGACGTAGCACGCAAGTTGACCCGGTTTAAGGGCCCGGTCAAAAGCCGCATATTCGGACAAAGACCGTTGCGCCCGTGACTCGCAGGTAAGACACACCACTCTCACTCCGGGCTTTGATGGGCGTGAACGGCACGACGAACACTGCTCAAAAGGGACGACTCCCATATATTGATAACGCAACTCAGTTACTCGTGCTAGAACGTTCCGCAATCGCCACTCTGGTATTGTCTTGTTGCCCTTGGATGAGTTGCATCGCCTGCACGCTGCCACAAGATTTTGCGGGCGATGTGATCCACCACGCGACCACGGTATGACGTGATCCACGCTCGAATTCTCGTCAGTTAGAAGGCAGTTGCAATACCAGCAATACCAGACACAGCCTTCCGTTCTGTCACCGTTCATAACCTGCCATCGGCGTGCTGCTAGTTTTTCATGTGCTCGGCAACGAAGTTCTGGGTTTTCCCGCAGTCCGCCGTCTCATCGTCGAGCTTGCAGTATCGCTTGTTGAGTGATTTCCCGTCAGCCTCAGGATCGATCCAGGCCATACTTTTGCGCTCGAAAGCATCCTGAAGCTCGGTCCCAATCAGCCCGGTCTGGCCGGTGAAGACCACGCCGTCGTGCTTGGCGTTGGGCGAAACGATTCTAAGCATGTGCCGGATCTCAATGAAGCACCTGTCGTACTTAGGACTGTAGTGATTGTTCCAGCGTAGAAACTCCTCGCTGGGCAGCTCGCGGGTCTTGGAAGCCATAACCTTTTCGGCTTGGTCCGCACATTGTTTCGTCTTCTCCCACATACTCGATTGTTCGGCAGGCGGCTCACTCACTCTGGCCTGCCCGAATGAAAGCATGGCGGAGGCAACAAGACCTACTACGGTTGCTGTCGGCCTGCGTAAGTCCATCTTTGTCTTTCGGTTAACAGGCCACGTTTCTTTAAGCCGGAATCCTAAATGGTTAAAGTAACAGGGCTTTTTCGTCGATATTCCGTTAAAGAGGCCGATATCATGCTTACAGCGGAAGAGCGCCAGCGGATCGAAGAGGAAGAACGAAAGCGGGTCGCTGAAGAAAAGTACCGCGCGGAAGTCCGCGCCCAACTGAACGGCCCCACACTCACCATCGTCCAGAAACCCACTCCGATTTGGAAGATCGGTCTCGGCTTCGTCTGTGCAGCGGCCGTGATACTTGCAGTGATCAGCATGGTTTCAAACAGCCGTGGCAGCGTGCGCCCCGGAATCAATGGTGTTCCCGGCACGTCAGGCTACGTTCCAGTACACGAAAAGATCCTCAGCGGCCAGATCGCGGTGAAGTCCGGTGGCTATGTCCAATATAGAATTCGGATCGCGCCGGACGTGCGAGACGCGCGGCTGTCCGGGCAGATTACCGTTACGGGCGGATCGGGAAACGACATCCAGGTGGTCTTGGGGAACGAAGAAGAGTTCGCGAACTGGATCAACGGCCACGAGGCGAGGCTCTACTATTCTACCGGCCAGAAGACCGCCGACCATTTCGATCTGCGTTTGGCTCCAGGCGTTTACATCCTGGCGTTCAATAATAAGTTTTCGCTTCTGAGCGACAAGGTAGTCTCAGGCGACGTGCAGCTTGATTATTCTCGCGCTGAAACAAACCCCTGAAAGACTCACTGGTGTCGCTTGAAATGCGGAGCACCGCTGCAATTCGGTGGTGTGTAAGTTAGCTCCGGGTTAATCATTCCCCTTTGCACTGCCGTGGCCCACATGCATGGAGAGGGGCTCGTGACAGTGGTGGAGGATCCGCCCGGTTTCAGGATCTTCTATATGCTCCAGGTAATCGTTGTTTTCCCGATCAACGACAGTATCCTTGTGGACGAGCTTCCCGAGGTCTCGGCAATAGGAAGGGCCGCTATAGGTTTCAGCCAGGGGCCTTCTAACGCCTGGACGTTTTGCCTTAGTACCGATGCCCATGTCGGCCCGTACTCTGAGAGTGACGCGCTCATCGATGCGCCGAGAGGGAGAATAGCAGGAGGGGCATAGAACTCGCTCCTCTGGCGCACGAACGGCATCGTCGGCCAGCGCGAGTCCACACGAGTTGCAGTGGGTGCCTGCCAGGATAAACCCTCCTCTCACAATAGCAGCGGTTTTGGGGGCCGGACGGCCCGGAGATTCCTCTCCTGGCCGATAGAATCGAAGGCGTGAAAATCGATATGCCCGAAGAATACATGCCGCAATTGATCAATGCCTTGGAGCACTAATTGCGTTCACGCACCCGAAGCAGGCGGACGACGTGAGGAACCAACGAGCGGCGGATTGGTTCAAACGGAAGCGCCCAGGGGGCAGAAGAAACGGCGACCGCCAAGAGAACTGGGAGCCGCCGGAGATCCTAGGTCCGCGGCGAACACGCCGGAGTTATGGGTAGGGAATAGTTTGCGCCGCGGACACGGCACATGTTAGCGTGGCTTCCACAGCCCGGCCATGCCGATATCCGCCATAATCATTTCGGTCCTTGCCCTGATTGTCTCCGCTACGACAGCGTGGCTCACGCTCCTCCGCCGGGGCGTCCTTCGGAGGACCCAACCCACGATAATCTTCTTCGGGCCAGGCGGACCGCCGAGCCAGGAAGCCGAAATCAAGGTCTTCCTGCGAACGCTCCTCTACAGCACGGCGAAACGGGCACATATCTTGGAGAGCATGTACGTCACGCTCCGGCGCGGTGAATCGGTTCAAACTTTCAATATCTGGGTGTATGGTGACCACCCTCCGCTCCTGCGGGGAAGCGGCTTGCTCATTTCGGAGGATGGGTTCGCGACCAATCATCATTTCATACTCCCGAAGGACGGCACCCACTTTGCTTTCGTTCCAGGCGAGTACACGGTCGAGGTTTACGCGGCGCTCGTGAATGCCAACGCTCTATTGATGTCGACGACTCGCCTTCAGCTTACTCACGAGCACGCTACAGCGATCAGCAAGGGTTTGGGCGTGTATTTCGACTGGGGGCCTGATTCAAAGAGCTATCATGCCCACATCGATTCGCGACCCGCTTCATTACGGCCGTGAAGCTGCGCTAAAAAGATCTCGATCACTCAGCCAATCCACCACCACTCCCGGCGCGACCGTGATGAGGCTCTGCTCGGCAACGTTGTAGATCAACAGCTCGTCGCCGGAGCGCAGGATGGCTGCTAGAGCAGAAGGCGGATCGTAGCCTAGGACATAACTGGTTCGCACGTCGCGCCCCGTCGATAGTATCGTCAGCAGCGAATCGCAGTCCGAGCGATCAACCACGTTTCCGGGTTCGGGCATAAGGATGATGTTGGACATCGCGACTCAGGCTTCGGATCTTCGTCCCGAGAACAAAGACACTCGCACCTTCGCAAACAGAAAGCGTATACGCCTGCCCAAAGGGGACATCAAGGCTAAGAGGGCAGCAGTCTCACTGGCGCACGGTCGTCCGACGATTTCGCAGATTCTATAAATAGCGAAATCCCGGAGAGAAACGGGCCAAGAAGTTTTCCTAAATCATTTTGGGTCGCGTGCAGCCAAGATTACACAAGAGTTCGCTCTGGCCATTCATTGTGAGATTGCGATATTCTTCGCGGCGAGCGCCAGCATAGAACCTTTTTGCAATTCAGTATTAAGATCAGAATTGTCTGAATTTCACTGTTTAGCAACACAAAAGGTCTTGACGGCGTTCCATTCCTGAATTAAGATCAATCCCATCCCAGGTAACCTGAGAGGCCGGAAACGCCTCGCAGAAAGCCGGATTTCTTCTTGCGATGGTTCGTGTCCGACGTGTGTTCGGATGCGGATCGCGTGGAGACGGCATGCCTCGGAGGAGGACGGAAACAATGCTCCGTGGCATCGCGCTGCTTCTGTTGTTGATAAATGCCCTGTTCGCTCAGAACCGGGTTTCCCCAGAAATGATGTATCACCGGGTTTGGGCTGTGGTGCCCATGATCGGGAGTGGTACGGCTGACGACCCTAAGCGCCCAATGTTCGTTCCTTCTCCCGCGGAACAGATAGCCAAGTTTAAGAAGGGCGACCGGTCGGGCGTCATTGGATATTCGATGCAGATCAGCGATGACGGCAAGAGCGCATTGGTGGAGTTCATCGGTGTCAATCCGATGGAGTTGAAGTTCATCGTGAACTCCCAGGCAGCCGGTGTTAAGGCGTTTGAGCGCGGGGTCGCGACCAAGGCTGAAGTTGAGGCTGAGTTCCAGAAGTACAAGGCGGGCTTCACGCTCAGCACGCTGGGAACGAGCGCGACGGGAGTTAACACGCAGGGAGCGAAGGCACAATGAAACGCGCACTCTGGGCTGTTCCGATCCTCCTGGCTATGTCCGCCTGGTCTGCGCGTGGTGCATATACCTACTACTACACCGAAAACGGCGCGAGCCCCAACTGGTCCAACTGGATCGTCGAAACGCTTGGCGGCGGGAGTCTGGTTTCTCTGTGGTACTCGCCGGGATGGTTCGGTGGCATCACGTCGAGCGACTCCAATACTTGGGGACGGATGACTTACCCGAGCACGAGTGCGAGTCCGGGCGAGATCAGTCTTACATACAGGGTGGGGAGCATGCCCACGGGAGGTGGAGTCGCCAACGTGTTTGTGGCCGCCAGCTCCGACTATTCCCTGTCAAACCCAAATGCTGGCACCGCCTACGAACTCTCTCTTCTTTACTCACCAAGTGGTTCCTCCTATTTCCTTTACAAGAACTCCGGTGGCTCCAGTCAATGGATCTCTTGGGGAGATGCGGGAGTTGTTGGACACGACAACATGACGCTTAGAGTGGTGCGGAATTCAAATGGGTTGATCCTCGCGTATCTCGATAACGTGCGGTTTCTCATGTACAGCGATACATCACTAACCGGCGGGCGGATGGCCGTTTACGTGTACCGCCAGGACAATACGCTCTCAGACACACCTTTGATTTCCAGTATCGCGCTCGGCCCTCTGGATTCCACCCCGCCGAACGCGATCCCGTCGGGAAGCATCGGTGTGTCGCCATATTTGAGTCACGTCGATTTGCAGTGGCCTACTGGCTCCGACGATGCCAACGGCACGGGTGTGTATGGCTACGAAATTTACCGCAATGGAGGACTCGTCGGGACTACGACCGGCACAACATTTTCCGATACCACGGTAAGTCCGCATACAACCTATACGTACACGCTCGCCGTTAGGGACTTTCACGGCAACTATGCCGCCACCAATTTCAACGTGACCACGCCCGCACAGACGACTGGGCCTTTTCCTTCTACTACTCCTGACGGGCGACGAGTAGGCGTGCGTGCAACCGGAGCCTACTGGGGCGCGAGCGGTGAAAATATTGACGTGATGTCGGGAAACCTCAATTTCACTTTGCCTCTGATTGGGGCAAAAGCCCGCAGCGGCTGGGGAGCCACTTTCAATCTCAACTACAACTCGCAAAACTGGCGTCACGATTCGGGTGGAAATTGGAAGTTTGGAAGGGATGTTGGTTACGGATGGGGCTGGCGCCTGATGGCGGGTTCGATTACTCCGGTATACTCCGATCCGTACACGCTTTCCTACTATCTGTTCACGGACTCCACCGGCGCTGAATATCGACTCGATCAGAACTCCAACAATGTATGGAGTTCAAAAGAATCCGTTTACGTCTATTACAATGCCACCGCTTCCCGTCTGTATTTCCGGGACGGCAGTTTCTGGTATTTCGGGTGTACATCCGCCCTAAACGAAGCCGATTCAGGCGTGATGTATCCAACACTGATGCAAGATTCGAACGGGAACCAAGTGATCATTAGTTATCAGGCCGGAACAGGCGTGGGTTGGACCAATTCTAGCGCCCGGATTACCAATATCGAGGATGTCCGTGCGATCCAATGGAATCCTCCGAGTAGTTACGCGTTTACCTACAACACCGATTCGCCGCCCCACCTGACGGGGATCACCAGTAACATCGGCACGGGCGAAAACTACAGTTTCGCCTACCTTACGGGCCAGAGCGTCTATTCACCGTTCGATAGCCAGTCTTTCGGAACCACCGCGATGCTCCGGGACGTGACGATTACGGCGAACAGCACCTATCACGAATTCACCTACAACAGCTCGGGTGAACTGACCCAGATCCTGTTGCCCTACAAAGGCTATCTGGCGTACGATTACACCACAACGAATTATCCAAACAGTCTAGAATATCGTGAGGTCGTACACCGCTATCTATCCAAAGACGGAATCTCCTCAACGCAATATCCGCTCTCGCACGAAGCAAGCCCCACCGCTAACGTCCATCAGTACACCCAACTGGACGATCCGGGCGGCGTTGGCTCGAAACATTGGACTTTCGCGACCAGCGGGCTCGCGATGGGGCTGGTGACGCAGTATCAAGGCCTCCAACAACCAGGCGCTGTCCCTAAGGTTCAAAATGATTACACCTGGACGCAGGATGCTGTGGGCAACAGTTATATCGCTTCCGCAACCACAACGGCCGATCCGACTCAATCCTACGCCGCGGCGAAAAAGACCGACCAAACCGTAGATACGTACGGCAACGTCACTCAGGTCAAGACTTACGATTACGGCAACCTGACCACTCCCATTCGCACCGATAACTACACCTATCTGAGCTACCCTTCGCTTTATATCTTCAACAAGATCACCAGTACGCCCACGGCCACCATCGCATACGACCAATTCGGGCTATCTTCAGCGCCTGGCGATGCGCACGAATGGGCTTCTCCGGGCACCACGTATCGCGGCAATCCCACAACGATCACCTCGCCCGCAGGAACCCAAACGATTCATTACGATTTCGCCGGGGGCGTACTGACCAATAGCGTGAACGGGCTCCAATCCTCAGTCACCAGCACGAATGCGACAAACTATGCTGCGCCTTCGCAGATCACCGTCGGGAGTCTGTCGAACAGCATGAGCTACAGTTCGTTCCTCGGGCTGACCAATGAAACCGATCCTAATGGTGCGAGCACCACCATCGGCTATGACGTGATGGCACGCCCAAGCTCGACCACGTCGCCGTTCGGCGCGACGACCACCAACACTTACAACGACCTTGCCAGTCCGCCGACCGTTCAAACCAGCGTGAGTGGCCGCTGGACCAGGACCACCATGGACGGTCTGGGCCGGACCATTAAAACCGAAACCGGGAATGCTTCGGGCACAGTGTCCGTCGCCGAAACGGTGTACGATTCTTGCGGTTGCTCGCCCACCGGCAAGATGGTACAGACGGCGCTACCGCATGCTCCCGGTGCGACACCAATCTGGACCACCTACACCTACGACGGCATCGGGCGCACGCTAACCGCAACCACTGCGGGAACCGAGACCACAACGACAACCAACTACCTTTACCAGGGCAACACGGTGACCGTGACCGACGCGGTGGGTAATTGGAAGAAGTACACAATGAATGCGCTCGGCCAGCTTGTCCAGGTGAACGAGCCCAATCCAGCGACAGGACCGGATTACGTGACCACCTATGCATATGACACGCCCGGGCACTTGACCAACGTGAGTATGCCGCGTCCCACCGGAACGCAGACGCGGACGTTCAACTACGGGAATCCTCCCGGCGCGCTACTGCTCAGCGCCACGAATCCAGAGAACGGCACAGTTACTTACACCTACAACTCGGATCAGACGTTGGCTACCAAGACCGACGCGAAGAATCAGCAGGTACAGTACAGTTACGACAGCTATAAGCGGGTGATCGAGGTACGGCGCGCCACTTGGGGAATTGCCCCCAATATCCTCGTTGTCAACGCGCAGCGTTGGGGAACTGGGTTTTCCGTGGGTAACGCGTCGACTCAAACCATCAATGGTGGTTCGGTCGCTTCCAACTTCGATAGCGGAGCGCAAAACTTTACCATCACTTCAAGTGACAATCTGGGAGCATCCGATTTGCGCGTCTACTACATCAGTAATGGGTCTCAATGGGTAACCGTTAATTCCCTCACTCTGAACGGACAGGCATACTATCCAAATAGTCCGAACTGTGATGGCTCTGGAGACTGCTACGTGGAGTTCGGCACAGCGCCGAATGGGACGCCAGGCCCAGGTTTCGCAGAGGACACCTGTCAACGGGAAGACTATTCCTACGACACCAACCCCTATGACGGAAGTTTCTCGCAGTATACGCAGGGCCGTCTCGCCGCCGTGCAGTACAAAGGCGGATATAGCGCCGGCACCTGTGATAAAACGTTTATCGAGATGTACAGCTACAGCCAAGCGGGAGGCGTAGTG
>Ga0070735_10004988_pt1 | contig 11079 bp, 10 predicted proteins | sample Coa_R1_FD_66443 | JGI IMG/M metagenome (GOLD analysis project Ga0070735, IMG submission 66443) | Surface soil microbial communities from Centralia Pennsylvania, which are recovering from an underground coalmine fire - Coalmine... | ecosystem: Environmental > Terrestrial > Soil > Unclassified ... | reverse complement strand
TCGATCTCGATCCCTGAAATACTCGACTCTATTGTGCGCAGGATCGTTTCGCCCCGCGCGCCACGCCCGCGGGCCTGGGCTGCAATGCGAGCGGCCAGGGGTACGAGGAATGCCGCTCCTCCGGATGCAGGATCGAGTATGCGGTGCTGACCCGGCTTAATGCCCGCCTCGATCAGCGTTTCTATCGCGTAGTGTGCGAGATGGGGCGGCGTGAAGTAGGCAGCAAGCTTTTGCCGGCGCGCCTTTGGCATGAGTAGGGCATAGAGGCTGGCAATCCAGTAGTGCTTCTCCTCTTCCGGCAAACCCGAGAAGAAGGCTTTCGTCCGCAGATCAATAATTCGATTGCTGATGATCGCCTGGCAGGTCTGAAGAGGCGTCATCCTTGAACGGCGAAAAGCGTCGGCAATCTGCCGAAGGTCTCGCAGCCTTCGGCTCAGGGCTTGCTCTGGGGCCTCTGACTCAGTGGCGATGAGTGCAGCCATCATGTGGATCGTACTACGTTCATCTAAACTACGCTTCGGCGCCTTAAAATGTCGGCGCGTCCAGTTGGGAGAATAGTCTCATAGATTTATGTGAAACATCGTGACGCGAATCACAAGTGTCTGGGCAGTTGCAGTGCCTTATTTTTCGGGTATCCGGTTCCACCGGGTGAGTGTAGTCATACACCGGATATTTGAACAGCTTTAAGTGGTGCTGCTTACTTACCGAGGTCACTCTTGGGTTACGACGGGTGATCGGCTAGGTTCTGCTCTTGCTGAGTGGTGTCCAGTTCTGCACAACTATCAGGAAACCATGATGCAGGAATTTGGTAAGAAGATACCGGCTACCAGGACCGTTGCGCGGGAGGGGGTCAATGCAGCCCAAACGTCGTTCGGTCGCTACGGATGTGTCTTCCAGGAGGTAGCTCAGCAGAACGACTTCGGCAAAGACGCCTATGTTGACATTGCGGGAGAACGCACTGTTACACATCTGTGCGTTGCGCTGCAGATCAAGTCCGGAGAGTCTTTCAAGACGGCCCGCGGAGATTACCCTATCCCAGTAGAGAAACACGCAGAGAGCTGGCGTCGATAGACAGCACCCATATTTGGGCTTGTCTTCGATCCGTCAGACCGAATAATCCGGTGGGTCGATATTGCCGCCTATCTCCGCGCGCACCCTCACCAGGACAGCGGAACTATTCCAGTACGGCAGGATTCTGTCTTGAACGAGGCAAGTCTTCATGAGGATTTTGTCTGCGCGGTCTCATTGTACGAAGCGAATGAAGGCGCTGCAATCGCCCTTAAGCTTGCTCGCAGATGGAGAAACACAAATAGAAGCTGTGTTCGATGCATGGGCTCTCGGTCGCCGCGATGCTCGATACCTGATTCTTCTCCGTCGACTGATTTTGCAACTTCAAGTACCGGCCACGCGCAGGGCAATTGATGCTCTCTCACATGCGTGTAGTCATCCTGATATTTTCTGGACAAAGAACAACTGGATTCCGAAATCAATCAAGGAAGTGGCCTTACCCTCTTTTCGTTGGTCTCCGGAAGAGATCGCACACATGATCTTGTCTATTCGTCCAGACGAGTGGGGGCGAGGCACCTTGGGGCAATCATTCGACGTTTTGATGTATGAAGATCCTGACGTAATAACAAAGCTCAGAGCCGCAGAAAGGCTGTAGTTACATCCACATTGCGACTTACTGTCGGTCAGCCGTTCACCAAACCGTTGTGATGACTTCCCGATGCGGACGTCAGGACAGGCGCGGCCACACTCAACTACAGCGGAGTGGCGGACCACCTGCGGCAACCTTTCCCAGGAAATGCCCGTTCACCAGAATAGCGGAGATCCTGATGGGTACCACGTGCCGTGTGCCTTTGGCGCTTGCCACCTGACCAAATGAAGAAGCACATGCTGGAGGACCAAGTCGCCGCTTTGTACCAACTAGCGCGATACCACGTTAACTCAATCGCGACAAGCAGCAGGAGTGACTACAACCTCCGCGCTAGCCGGTTAGCCTTCACTCACCTTGGTACTTTCCAGATGCCGAGTTACGGACATCCAGTCATCACAGTTGAGCTACCAGATAGCCGATTATCCGAGAATTGGAGACTGCCCCTTTCAGGAACTGATTCGCACTAGCAGCCTTCTACAGGTTTGGCCCGTTTGAAAGCCCTACCGATCCAGTGGGGCAAATGCGGGAAGGGTTTGAGGCCAACTGCGAGAGCGAAGCCAGTTGCACACAAAGTGAGGAGCATACACAAAGACAACGACTGCGGTACAACCATCCAGCTATTCACCGTCTCCGGCCATGGGCACCTGTCGAGGGTGCTCAGTGTGAAGAGGTAAGACGCTGCTGCTGCCAGACCTGTTCTAGCGAATATCCAGGCTGAAGACGCGGCGATCACAAAATGAACAGGAAGTGCAGTTAATACTGAACCCCTTGTGCTCGGCACGAATAGCATGCAAACGAAAAATGTAAATGTCGCCAACTTAGATGTTCGGAATGTAACTCGAAGAATCACGTAAAGAACGGTGTACTGCGCAACGAACCGCGGAAGATTGCTGATACGCCAAAGGACCGCGTAAATCGACTCTTGCCCCCCGGCGAGGATGGTAACGGGTGCAATGTTGAGTGATGCGCCAACCCAGCGCGTCCACGTATAAGCGTGAGCCACCTGGAACCACAACTCGCATCCCGCCCCGAGCATGGCGCCAGTGAGTATTTCTTTGCCCAGCAGGGATGAGCCCCACTGACCGTGCAGCAACTGAGAAGAGCTAACGAGCAATCTGGGCATTCTCTTGCGGGCGAGCGGCTCCACAGCAATGTAGGCCAACCAAATACCAGCCCCAACGGCAAGAACCGACGCGAGCTCGAGAAATGTCCAGTGAATCCGGTCGGTCGCGGTTAGTGCGGCTGAATGCCAAGCGCAAACAGCTGTAGCCAAAGAGAGCATCATTGACACCCCGGCCAAGCGGAGTGCAGAGCGCACATCTCCTTGATTTAGACGCAAGTTCCTCCTCGCAACCACACCCGCGAGAAGCAAGGAAGAAAGGATAATGGCTGGTACGCCCAATTGGGCTAGGGCAGGCATCCCTCTTATGACTTTGACTTGATTCCAAGGTGCTGTGACCTCGATCCAATTGAAGCGTCCCCTCCATTCTGTGGCATTTACCGCAAGGACGTTCTCCGGATGGCCTGGATAGTTCGCCCGCCAGGCCCTACTTGCCGTAAACGGGAAAGGAGGTGTAAATCGTTGCTCTTCAGTCGCGGTCATTTCGACAACTGAGGCCGGGTCCACTCCTGTTGCCGTCACTACCCAGTTCCAATCTGCTAGCGATGATGCTGAGTTATGAGCCGTCCCTTCATTCGACGGGTCTGGATTTGCCAGGACCCGCAACAGGTGACCATTGGAGTCAACTTCGGCCGAAATCATACCAGGCAAGAGGGGTGACGGATCGGAGCCGCTTGCATAAGATGACTCCTCCGAACCGGCTATTCCGTCACGAATATTCTGCGAGAGAAGCGACTCAATCGATGATTGCCGATAAGTAAGAATCAGAGATCCCTGACCTATATCACCCAGGCGACCCTTCTGCGAAAGAGAGGTATTGAAGCTAAGAAAATCTAGAAGAGAATCATTGTTATTTAAAATTGATACGTTGGAAACACTCTTGGTTGAATAACCTAATTGTTGAAGATACTCCCGGCTTTTTTGCTGCATCTTCGCTGGACTGAGCCGAGGAGGAGCAACGCCCAAGAAACTACCATATGGCGCGATGAGCCAAATTCCCAAGACCGCGAGGACAACAATAGAAAACGACAAACAGGCCTTCCACCACGTCCATGGCACTTCTAGGTCGGAAGTAGCAACCATTTCGGGCGACGGAATTTCTCCCCTGGATAGGGCAGCATCCAGAGGGTCGTCGAAAGGAAGGGCCTTAAGGACTTCCGTGGCACTCGAAGGACGTTCCGACGCATCCGCTTCGAGACAATTCACTATTGTTCTACAACTCATTTCGGACAGACCGGGCACGCATCTGCGCAAGACACTGACTCGGGTTCTGTGCTCCTTTTGAGGCCTGCTATTCGTAAACAACTCAAAAAGTACAATCCCAAGGGAATAGAGATCGCTGCGCTCGGTGTGGGCTTCTCCATTCAACACCTCTGGAGCGATGTAGCCTGGAGTTCCCGCCATTTCGGAGATTGCTGCCTCCTTGATCACTGCAAGACCGAAATCAGCTAGTTTCGCCTGCCCCAACCGATCCACCAAGACGTTGGCGGGTTTGATATCCCGATGGAGAACTCCCCGCCTGTGCGCCGCTGCAAGACCAGCGGTGATCTGACCAGCAATCTGAAATGCGCGCTCAGTGGGTATACCTCCCGAACGTCGCTGCAGCGTCGCAAGGTCTTCTCCGTCGACATACTCCATGCTGAGGAAGTAAATCTCACTACCCCGGGGGGTTTGTGCATGGACAATGTCGTGCACTCTGCAAACGTTTGGGTGAGTAACCACGCGGCCGCTCCGTACCTCTGAGACAATGCGGGCCAGCCATTCTGGATCGGCAGCCATCCCAAACGATACGAACTTGAGGGCAACCGTCTGATTCAGAGTGAGGTCTTCTGCTCGGTACACTTGACCCATACCGCCACGCCCCAGAAGATCAACTATTCGATAACGATCCGCGAGAACGATGCCCGGTGTGAGCTCAGTGAGAGTGGTGTCCAGATGATCGATCAAGTTTTCGTCGAGTGGACCGGTACCGGCTCGGATTAGCGCGAGCAGTTCTTCTTTCAGTTCGGGATTATGCTGGCAGATAGTGTCAATGAACGCATCTCGATCCTGTGCGTCCTTTTCCATCGCTGCATTAAACAGCGGCTTAAGGCGTTGCCAAAGTTCGTGATTCATCCGGCTTCGGACAATTTATTATGCAACCATGCGCGGGCCATAGCCCAATCACGCTTGACTGCTCTCACCGATATTCCAACCTGTTCAGCAATCTCCTCGAATGTTAACCCACCGAAAAAATGAAGTTCGACAACTGCTGCTTGCCTTTGGTCAAACTCGTTCAACTCGTTCAACGCTTCGTCTATGGCCAAAATGTCAACCGGGTCAGTTCCCTTTCCCATCAAACGTTCATCGAGGGTTACATGAATCGCTCCGCCTCCGCGTTTGTTTGTTCTGTTTTTTCGCGCGTAGTCCACGAGCACATTGCGCATTACTTTTGCAGCTAGAGCGACGAAGCGTGGCCTATCCATCCACACGGAGCCATGTTCGCGAGCTAATCGTAAGTACGCCTCATGGACAAGCGCTGTAGGTTGCAGGATGTGATTCCCGCGTTCTCCCTGCATTCTGCCCCCAGCGATCTTCCGTAGTTGATCATAGAGGCTTGAGGCCAGATCCGGCTGAGCATTAAGCGTCGGTTTCGCTGATTTCGGATTCCCCATTTCATTACCTCAACGCTACGTCCCCTGGGTGGCCGGATTATACCTCTGTTCATCCAATCCCCTGTTTTAGTTTGAACCAAGTTCTTTGCTACAGGCCCATTTCTTTGTCACCTTTTTCGACAGATCACGCCTTAGGAGGTGTGGACGGAGAGATCGCATCTTCGAAAACCTTCCACAGGAGTGAACAAAATGAAAAACGTAACTTTGATCGCAACGTTCAGCTGCATTCTGTTGTCTGTTTTCAGCGGGCAACCCCTCTCATCCGCTCAAGACAAACCAGATTGGCAGAAACACATCGACTGGAGCATTGGAAACCACACCACCGATCCAGGCGAAACGAATTGCATCGATCAATATGCGGCTACCGAGCCGAAATGTATCACAGGTGGCGGCCGGTCGTGCCTGATGGAGAGGGCGATCGATTCTGCCAAGGCCAACAATTGCTCCTATGCAATGCGCTTGACACTCATCACCCAGTGTCACAACGGCGGTGCACAGCAGGCAATTGGAGGAGCTGGCCAGGGTGCCGTTTGCAATTACCTTAAGACGAAATAAGAACCTGGTGGTGTTTCTGGCAAAGTAGTCGGCATGAATAAGGAACGGGTCAGCGAGCTGCTCGCCCCCGTTCTTCCTTTAGTAAACTCATTGCTTCCTCTCTTGCGACCTTAGGTACTTCAAAACTGCCAATTCTGATCGATGGTGCGATTGACATCAACCACTCTGAAGATTATGTTGTTTGCCTCGGCGGTTGGAGAGTGGAACTCGACCTGGGTTTCACGTCCGAGGGGGCTTCTACCGTCGGTTACCCGGGAAATTGCAAATCAGCTGTTCGTGGCTGATACGCCGAAACGGCGTTGGGCACGTTCTCACACTCGTGTGTCCCAACGGGTTTCCGAAACGAAAGGAACCTGCGCGCTCGAAGCACGTCTCCTGCTTATGCCCCTCAAGGAAGATCGCGACGCAATCATCGAAGTTCTTAGGTTCACACAAAAGCTCTTTGATCTACTCATCCCGCGGTTGAGCCCATTTGATCAGCAGCTCTTTCAGGACGCTTGGAACGAGACGCGGCCGATCCTCGAACAACAGATCTCTTTGATTCAGTCCATTACTGCAGAAGAGCATCCCCTTTGGTCCGCTTTGCGCAGAGTAGGGCTGACTGGCAAGAATCTAGCCATGAAGCTCCACTATCTGGCGAAAGCGGCGAGTGGGGGATGGCGCAAGAAACTTCTTGATCTCCTTAATAGGTTCCTCGGCAGCCTGGCAAGCGGACTCCCCGGAGTCGAACCGATCAAAGAATTAAAGGAATGGCTGGAGGATCAGTTGGACGATCAACTAAGAGCCGATCCAGGACCTGATCCGAGCATTGTCAGTTGCTATAGCAACGAATCGTACAAATATTTCCATTGAAAAACTCTGTTCAACCGAGGCGAGCGAGAGTCTGACAGAATACGATGACCAACATCAATCACAAAACGTATGCGATGAACGCGATCACTCCCATGAAGTGGTGGAAGACGTGGATCGTAAGGCTTTTCTTTCTCTACCTGGGAGAAGTGACCTCAGCGCAAAGTGATTTGAAACAACTCTCATTCATACACTTTGCTCGTTGGGTCATCGTCAAACGCAATCAATTTCCCCATATCACCCCGGAGCAGCCCAAGGAGAGCATGCGGTACGACTATTTACTGTTCTTCAGCAATTTCAACGGAACGTGGAATGAATACATCGATGCTTTCTCGGCTGTGCTGAGCGACGGGCTGAACATCATTTGGCGATGGAGTGAGAAATTTCCCGGCTCGGTTCCTGTGACGCCTTTTAAGCAATACATTGCGCGCTGTCAGTTCGATACCGATTACTACTACACGGCGTACCCATACGCTACAACCAACGATGTCAAGGCCGCCCATAGGGTGAAGGCAGCACTCAATCAACTCGAGAAGGAAACTGCCGGCAAATCGCCGGAAGAATTCGCACAGGCTTACCTCAAGTTCCTTGTAGCGGTGCAATGTGACATTGGCGAGACCGGAAGGGCCCCGGTAGGCAGCTGAGAGAGATTGCATGGCAGATCAAAGTGGCAGCGTATACGGATTGACGATCCTTTCCCCCATCAAGCAGAATCCAAGCGCGGAAGTGTCGCACAGTTGTGCGATCCGCAAAGTCCTGGCCGGTATGCCTCGGGACGAGAGAAGTCCTTTTGCAAAGGTGTCGAGCACGCACATGGCTCGACTGGTCGTGATGGATGATGTGGTCTTTGTTGGCATGCCCTCCTGCGAGGAACACTTGCAATCGCAATATCTCATCTTTGAAACGAATTTTGATGGGGATCTGGATACGTACTTGGAACGCATGGTCGACGAGATCAGGGACGAAGTTAACGCTGTCTGGCAGCACTGCTGGGGATTTCCAGGAACCGACGAGGTCTCGAAGTTTAAAGCGTACATGAAGAACTGTCAGGTCACGACCACGTTCTTCTTCGCGGACGTCAACGACAAGACCGTACAAGACACGCTATTAGCGCTCCAAAGTCAAGCTGCCGTAAGCGAGTTCATCGAAAGAAATCAAGACAAACCGCCAGCGGAAGTGCAGAAGCAGTTCGCCGAGTTTATGCAGAAGCTGGGGAACGCACCGCCACCAGTCCCCGGACGTCCGGGAATGGGTGGGCCGGCTCGGATGGAAACCAAGATGGTGTGGGCCAGCACAATGGATGGAAGGCGATGAGTGACGCTTCATGAGCAGATTAGACACAACCGATATTCAGGGATTTGTACTGCGGGGATACGCGCTTCCGTTCGCTCGCTATCTGTTTCTCAACATTGATGACGCCCAGCGCGGCCGACATCTGATTGGGTACGTTACAAAACATGTTACGACGGGCGAACATTGGGATGCGGGTAAGCCAGACTGGACGCTGAACATCGCCTTTACTCATCCCGGCCTCGTCCATCTGGGGTTGCCGGACACGTCCTTGCTGACCTTCCCAGTAGAGTTTTTTCAAGGCATGAAAGCGCGGGGCGAAATCCTCAACGACACCGGCAAGAATGCGCCAAACAATTGGGATCCGATGTGGCGGGACGGACGAATCGATCTTTGGTTGGCGGTCAATTCCAAAACCAAAGAGATGCTGGATGGCCGCTGCGCCGACCTCGAAGAACTGGTGTCGAAAACCGGCGGAACGAAGATCGCAGGCACGCAAGACGCTGGCGCGCTGCGGATCGACGGCCAATGGAGCACAAAGGAACACTTTGGCTACACCGACGGATTCGGGAACCCTGACTACTTGGGAGTGGAACGGGACACACAGCCGGGCCAGGGAAAATTGATGCCCGACGGCACCTGGGCTCCGCTTGCCACCGGGGAACTTCTTCTCGGCTATGCGGATGAAGCCGGCGAACTCCCGGTGGCTCCGGTTCCGCACCTGCTTGCCAACAACGGAACGTTTATGGTCTATCGCAAGCTGCATGAGAACGTCGCGACATTCCGGCGCTATCTCGAGGAGAAAGGCCAGCTGTACAAAGGCGGAAAAGAGAAGCTGGCATCGAAGTTCATCGGCCGCTGGCGGGATGGAACTCCGGTGGAGCTTTCGCCTAACGCCCCGGATACGCAAATCGTCAAAGACAAGCAGAAGAACGTGAATTTTACATTTGGCAACGACCTCAACGGTACGCGCTGTCCGATTGGTGCGCACGTACGCCGCACGAATCCACGCGATGCCTTTGGGTTCAACGGCCGGTTAGTGAACCGGCGGCGCATCACGCGGCGTGGCCTGCCGTACGGATCGTATGTGCCGGAGGATCAGCTGGTGCGGGATGAAGACGAACGTGGCATCATCTTCATGGCGCTGAACGCCAGCCTCTTCCGCCAGTTCGAGTTCGTGCAGCAGCAATGGGTCGAATACGGCAATGACGCCCGCACCGGCAACGATAAGGACATCCTGTTGGGCAACCATGAAGAACGGGATAAATACACCATCCAGGGCACGGCGGACTGGAATAATCCTCCGTTTGTGTGTGGAGGCCTGCCACACTTTGTAGAACTCCGAGGCGGCGACTACTTCTTTCTGCCAAGCATGACGGCACTACGCATGATCGCCGCTGGAACTGTGGACCCACGGTAGGCCGATTTGTTCTGGTATTCGAAGCGCTCGCGAAACTGTTTGCCAAAGGCCACGAAGTGTTAGAGTGGCGAACAGACGAATGATTCGCGATGCTCCCCATTGCACAAACCAGCCCGAAGATCTGCGCTGGATTTTGACTCAGACTGACTGTCGGTCAGTCGCAAAGGCATCTTCTCCAAAATTTTCGCCACAATTGGGCATCGCGGGTGTGCCTTGTGCCGACTCTCCTACGACGATTAGGATAGTTTTCTTTCAGCATGAGCATCCGAAAGTGCTGCTAATCGCCAGAGTCGTAGCAGTAGCAGTCTCGTCAAACGAGCCGAACCAAATTTTCGCGTATTCCGGGACAAGTCTCATTTGAGGCGTTTTGGGCTTTAACGGCGCAAAAGATTCCTTGACTTACTGTAACCTGACTGGCATAGTCCAGATGGTTGGACGCCACAAGCGGTCTGTAACTCGCTGAAACTATAGGACTACTGCTGACAACCTGGTTCGGGACCAGAGGGTCGGAGGTTCAAATCCTCTCTCCCCGACCAATCTGTTCAATAACATACGTTGGTCTATAAATTTCTGGATGTTGATCGTTTCACCCATATTTCACCTGCCTGGATTCCGTAATGACTCGATTCGAGAAATCAACCGCTCACAATCAAGAGACTCGCACAGACTCCAAATGGTTCCGGTCGCTCTTGTGATTTTTAGATACCGCTCAGCCCAAGACAACTTTTTGCCTCATCAACGGTCATGAACACTGCGATGTTCTCGTCATTCCGTATACTTTTTATACATTAGTGCGGTCTCATACATCACAAGCTTGGGAGCAACGATTGCACGCTTGGACTCGTGCGAAAACGGGTCGCTGTAGCGTGCGAATCTCGCGGCGGATGCGAAGTCGATCTGTGGGTCTTCAACGTCGGTCAGATCGGACAACTCGGAGAAGCTCGGATCGAAGGCTGGGTTATTTCGAAAATCAGTCGCAAATCGTTCAGCATCGGACATCGTTAGGCGTCTGCCGAAGTTCGCAGATACGATTCGATTTTTGGAATCGACAATCCGGTAGTTTGCCAAAGCTCCTCCCGATAGTGTCGTCACTTCACCGCAAGCGGGAATGTCACACGAATCTTGTGCTCGCAAGGAGAGCAGCCTCGACCAAGATCAGGGAATGAGGAGGATACTGGTGTGCCCGCCCGTCCAGACACGATTTAACACTTGGATTTGGTCCACAAATCGGGTCTTGACGTTCTTACCTTTCGGCGTTCTCAGCGTGATAAGCAGGCTGCAACAAGTTCAACAGCAATCACTTGGAATCAACAAATTCAACAGATTTCAATGAATCAAGAACTGACGTTGGTGTGGGGACGGGCCGCCAACATGGGCCAGCTCACTGCTGTTTGTGAAACTGACCCACTCAGCGGGGGGGCAACATCAAGGCTGCGGCGGTGCTTCCACCTGCATGATGTGGATTACACCGGTATCCGGATCAACGTGTACGATGACCGCGACGTGTTGTCCTTCGTGACCTTTGAGCGCGTCG
>Ga0070735_10004987_pt1 | contig 11080 bp, 8 predicted proteins | sample Coa_R1_FD_66443 | JGI IMG/M metagenome (GOLD analysis project Ga0070735, IMG submission 66443) | Surface soil microbial communities from Centralia Pennsylvania, which are recovering from an underground coalmine fire - Coalmine... | ecosystem: Environmental > Terrestrial > Soil > Unclassified ... | reverse complement strand
GACCCAGGTCTACACGCATCTCGCGCTGGACCGGTTGCGAACTGTGTATCAGAAACATCATCCGCGGGCAAAGGCAAAATGAGATCGAGGGATCAAACGAATACAGTCGTCACCAGAGCGGTTGCGGACTTCATTCGACATCTGCATGAACGCAACGCTTCGGCGCACACGATTAAGGCTTATGAGCGTGAACTGTGCCTCTTTACGGCTTGTGCGGGATCGCGTGGTTGGAAACAGATTGACCACATTGCGGTGCGCGGATTTTTGGCGCAACTTTATGAAAAGGGTTTGAGCAAGACTTCAGTGGCGCGGTCTCTGGCCGCGGTTCGATCGCTTTATCGATGGCTGGCGCGGGAAGGAGTGGTTGAACAGAATCCGGCCAAGCTTGTCGCGACCCCGAAGTTGCCGAAGAAGCTCCCGCGCGTTCCGACGATCGAGGAGATGAATTCTGTGATCGACGGTGAAATGCTAGAGATCGCGGCCTTTCCCGAGCGCGACCGGTTGATGTTTGAGCTGCTTTATGGATGCGGGATTCGCAACTCAGAGCTGACTGGAATCGACCTTGACGATATTCGTTTGAGTGCAGAGGCAATCCTGATTCGCGGAAAAGGCAAGAAAGAACGGTATGTTCCCTTCGGCGATTCAGCAAAGGAAGCGCTCACGAAATACCTTCCCCGGCGCGCAGAGCTTCTGCAGGAAACTCATGGGCGCTCGAGCGCGCTGCTTCTCAACCGGCGTGGAGGACGGCTCACAACGCGGAGCGTGGGGCGCATCATAAAAACAATTGCAGTGGCGAAGGGGCTTTCGCCGGACTTGCATCCGCATACGTTACGTCACGCCTTTGGCACGCACATGCTGGAGGAAGGCGCGGACCTGCGCGCAATTCAGGAGTTGCTCGGTCACGAACGGCTGGCGACTACGCAGCGCTATACGCAGTTATCGATGAAGCACGTGTTGCAGGTTTACGATGAGACGCATCCGAGGGCGAAATAGCGTCGTCTTCCGGTGGCATTGCCAGCGCAACGCTGGCGTTACTTGCGAAGTTTCTCCCACATTCCGACGATGCGGCGCTTCAATTCTTCAGTCAGTTTCTCGTACGCCTCTTCTGACGCCTCGTCTTCCGGCGGCGGAATGATTGGGTCGCCGAACTCGATACGCAGCGGGGTGAAACCTTGAAATGACTTATTGCGCGGCCATGCCTGGAAAAATCCGTCGATCGCGACTGGCACGATTGGAACCTGCATGTGAATGGATAAGATGGCCGCGCCTTTCTTGAACGTCTTCGGTGTGCCATCGATCGAGCGCTCGCCTTCGGGGTAAAGAATGAGAGCACGCCCCTGCCGCAGGCCGAATGCTCCGGCGCGCATGGCGGGAACGAGGTTTGCATCCGGATCGACTACGACTATGCGCAGTGATCGGGCCAGGCGGCGCATGAAACCCTTGCCAAAGATTTCGCTGGTTCCCACTGCGAAAACTTTGTCGAAAACTTCTCCGGGCAGAATGCCGGCGAGAATGAGAGGATCGAGATAACTCTGGTGGTTGGAACAGATGAGAAATGCTCCGCTCTTCGGCAGCTTTTCGATGCCGCGTACGCGCAGATGAAAGCGGTCGAGTGCGACGACCTGCAGAACACGGGAGACCAAATACCAAAAGGCGTTGCTGACGGGTTGCGGCCGGGCGAGAGAAACAACATCATCGGGATTCGGTTGTTCCGAAAAAATTGCCTTCCATCCGGCGAAGGCAGGCCGAGCGTGCGCAGGGACGCCGGACTTCGCACTTTGCAAAACGGCGTCCACCAGATCGCGCACAGTGTAAATACTTGCCAGTTGCGATTCGTCTACGTTTCCGCCCAGTTCTTGCTCAATACGGCTGAGCAATTCGACGCGCTGCATGGAATCGAGGCCCAGATCGAGTTCCAGATTGTTAGTGGGCCGCAGAGTTGACGGGCCGTGACGCGCCGATTCGCGCATAAGGGCCAGGGCGCGGCGCACGCCCGGCTGATCCAGCCATTCTTGTTCTTCGGCGTTCAGCGGTTGCTCGGCTGGGATTTCGGAATCGCCCCCAACCGTTTTTGCTTGGTGGTTTTTTATCCGCTTCTCGATTTCGAAACGCCTGATTTTGCGCGTGGTTGTGCGAGGCAAATCTTCCTGCCAGATTTCGTAGCTGCCGATGCGCTTGGTCGATGCGGTCTGCTGCGAAAGACTTTCGATATCGAACCGGATGACTTCCTTCGCGTTGACGATCTTTCTCTGGCGCAGGACATCGAAGTTCGGCACGATTACGGCGTGCAATCGATCTTCTCCGGCTTTCCCTTCCAGACCGACGACGGCGAGTTCCTTGATGAACGGCGATTTCAGGTAGTGCGCTTCGATTTCCTCCGGATAAACGTTCTTGCCGTTGCTGAGGACGATGACTTCTTTCTTGCGGCCGGTCAGAAATAAGTTATTGTGCGCATCGAAATAGCCGAGATCGCCGGTGTAGAACCATCCATCGCGCAGAACCGCTGCGGTCGCGTCGGGGCGGTTCCAGTAGCCTTTCATTACAACTGCGCCACGCAGCACGACTTCGCCGGAAGCGGGCCCGCCATCGTCATTGGGTTGGGGATCAACGATTTTAGCTTCGACTCCTTTGAGGGCCTTGCCCACCGAGCCGATTACATTGTTGCGCGGAGGATTCGCGAAGACTGCCGCGGTAGTTTCTGTCAGCCCGTAGGCTTGCAGTACGTCGATGCCAAGGTTGTAAAAATCCTCGGCGATATCTGGATCGAAACGCGATCCCCCGGTGACGAGATAACGCATCTTCGAGCCCAGGGTCTGGTGTACTTTTTTGAAGAAAATCGGTCCAAGGTTGATTCGGAGTTTTCTCAGCGCCCGATTGAGTGCTAGAAGTCCGCGGAAAATGTTCTGTGTTACCGTTCCCCGTTTCCTCACCTCTTCAAAAATGCGCGCGTGAATCAAATAGAAGAACTGGGGCACGACCGCAAATGCAGTGATATTGCGCTCGCTCAGAGCGCGCAATAATTCGGTCGTGTTCAGGGTTTCGAGATATACGACGCGCGAGCCTTTCACCAGGGGGAGGAGAAGATTGGCCATCTGCGCGAGGACGTGAAACATGGGAAGAACGCCGAGCAGCGCGTCTTCCGGGCCAACTTCGACCCAGTTGAATACAGCTTCGACTTCGCCGAGAAAGTTGGCGTGGGTGAGCATCACGCCTTTGGGATCAGCTGTGGTTCCGGAGGTGTAGAGCAGGGAAGCGATGTCGTCCGGCGAGGATGGTGCGGGCTGAAAATTTCCCGGACCGGATTCAAAGATTGCAGGCAGGTTGGCCAGCGAAGATCCGCCGATTGAATCTTGCGCGGCCTGGTCGGGGTCCATGAGCACGAGGCTGACGTTCGAGCCTGCGACGGCCTCGTGGGCGATCTTCGTATGCTTGGAATCGCAGAAAAGAACGGCGCTGCCACTATCTTTTAAAAGTTTGGCGAGTTGATCGGCATGGAGCGCGGTGTCGAGCGGAACAATGGTGCACCCGGCTGCGATGGTTCCGAGATATACGGCGACCCAGCGGGGGTGGTTGTCAGCCAAGAGAGCCAGACGGGTGCCGCGGGGAAATCGATTTTCGGCCGCCCAACGCCCGACGGATTCGGCCATGCGGCGGAGTTCTGAATAGGTGTGACTCTCAAGTTGATCGTGACGTTGCAGTTGGACAGCGGGATTTTTGGGCCAGCGTTGCGCGCATTCTACGAAGCGGTCATAGAAAGTGGGCATGGGAAAGTGGGCATGGGTCGAGGCGAATATACACGAAAATTATGCGGGCCGCCGAAGGGACCGAGGCCAAGAAACCTTCCGCAATAAGGGGAACTTGGGCGAGGATTGGTTAAAATTGTGCACCATTTTTCGTTCCCGGCGGCATCTGGTGCGTCTGCTTCTTATCACTGCTCCCCTCATCTAATTATGCTAGGCTAAAAGAGATAATCTGGGGCAGTTCCCGCCCGATGAAGGACTTCAGCGTTTGATCAACACATTTATAGGCAAGATTTTTGGGACGAAGAACGAGCGGTTCGTGAAGTCCCTGAGGCCCAACGTCGCGGCCATTAGCGCGCTCGAACCGGAGATGCAAAAGCTCACGGACGATGAGTTGCGGGCCAAGACGGACGAGTTCCGGCGGCGGATCCAGGAGCACATGAGCCGGCTGGATGCCTCGCAGGCGCGAGAGTTGGAAGCCGATTTAGAAGACGATCCCGATCGTGTGAAGCGGCTCGAAAAGGAGCGGCATGAGGCGCTCGAAGAAGTGCTGGACGAGATCCTGATCGAGGCTTTTGCCGTGGTTCGCGAGGCCGGGCGGCGGGTTCTGAACATGCGCCACTTCGATGTGCAGCTGATTGGCGGCATGGTGCTGCACAAGGGCAAGATCGCGGAAATGAAGACCGGCGAAGGCAAGACGCTGGTGGCGACGCTGCCGGTGTATTTGAATGCATTGAGCGGGCGCGGTGTGCACGTAGTCACGGTCAATGATTATCTGGCTAAGCGCGACTCGGAATGGATGGGCAAGCTGTATCGCTTTCTGGGGTTGACCGTGGGAGTCATCGTTCACGATCTTGATGACGACCAGCGCAAAGCCGCTTACGCCGCCGATGTCACTTATGGAACGAACAACGAATTCGGCTTCGACTACCTGCGCGACAACATGAAGTTCGATTTGAAGGATTGCGTGCAGCGCGGGCACAACTTTGCGATCGTCGACGAAGTGGATTCGATTTTGATCGATGAGGCGCGGACGCCGCTGATCATTTCCGGAGCGAGCGAGGAGTCGACCGATAAGTATTATCGCGTCAACCGAATCATTCCCAAGCTTGACAAGGGCGAAGAGATGACGCCGCCGGAACTGCGTCAGGCGCTTGAACAGGACAAGATTCCTGCGTCGAGGCGGGAGGCGCTGATTCAGGAGTTACAGGCGACTGGCGATGATCTTACGAAGACGATTCTCACTGGCGATTATGCGATCGATGAGAAGCATCGCAACATCACAGTCACCGACGAAGGCTGGGAGAAGGTCGAGCAACTGCTCGGTATTGGGAACATCGCAGATCCGGAAAACTGGCCTTTGAAGCATCACGTCGAAACGGCGATCAAAGCGCATGCGCTTTACCGGCGCGACGTGGAGTATGTGATTAAAGACGGCGAAGTCATCATCGTGGATGAGTTTACCGGGCGCATGATGCCGGGGCGGCGGTGGTCGGACGGTTTGCATCAGGCGATTGAGGCGAAGGAGAACGTCAAGATCGAGCGGGAAAATCAGACGCTGGCTACGATTACGTTCCAGAATTATTTCCGCATGTTCAAGAAACTGGCGGGTATGACCGGAACGGCGGAGACGGAAGCGGCGGAATTCGACAACATCTACAAGCTGGACGTGATCGTTATCCCGACCAACAAGCCGTTGCTGCGGGCGGAAAATCCCGATGTGGTTTATCGCACCGAGAAGGAAAAATATTTTGCGGTTGCGGATGAAATTCAGAAGCTGGCAGAAAAAGGCCAGCCAGTGCTGGTAGGTACGACTTCGGTCGAGAAATCCGAGCGCATCGATCAGCTTCTAAAGAAGAAAGGCATCAAGAAACACGTTGTGCTGAACGCGAAGTTCCACGAGCGTGAAGCCGAAATCGTGGCGCAGGCGGGACGCAAGGGCGCGATCACCATTGCCACCAACATGGCCGGCCGTGGAACGGATATTCTGCTGGGCGGAAACCCCGAATTCATGGCCAAACAGGAAATGGTGAAGAAGGGAATCGCGCAGCAGTTGCGTGTGGCGCAGGGCAAGATCGAGGGGCCGCAGGAAGATGGCACGAATTCGCTCTTCTATTACAACGGGAACGAATATCTGGTTCCGACGGACAAATGGAACGACGCTCTCAGCCGTTACAAGGTGGAAACCGATAAGGAGCACGACGAAGTTATCTCCGTTGGCGGACTGCATATTCTTGGCACCGAGCGGCACGAGTCGCGGCGCATCGACAACCAGCTTCGCGGGCGCGCCGGACGCCAGGGAGATCCAGGCTCATCGAGATTTTATCTTGCACTCGAAGATGACCTCATGCGCATCTTCGCTAAAGAATGGGTTTCCAAGCTGCTGCAAAGGCTGGGCATGGAAGAGGGCGTGCCGATCGAATCGAAGATGATCAGCCGCCGCATCGAGACCGCGCAGCAAGCCGTCGAAGGGCAGCACTTCGAGTCGCGCAAACATCTGATTGAGTACGACGACGTGATGAACAAGCAGCGCGAAGCGGTCTATGGGTTGCGCCGCCGCCTGCTTGAGGGATTGGATCAGAAGGATCTGATTCTTGAGGATTATGTCTCCGCCATTCTGGGCGATTTGATAGAGGAATATTGCCCGACGAAAGGGCATGTAGACGATTGGAATATCAAAGGGCTGAAAGACGCCATCTTTACACGTTTTGGTGTGGATTTTATTGCGGAGGGCGTGCAACCGGAGACGCTCAATCGCCAGGAACTCGGCGATGCGATTTTCGATAAGTTGAAAGAGCGCTACGAGGCGAAAGAGAAGTTAATCGGGCCGGAGGCCATGCGCCATCACGAGCGCATGATCATGCTGAGCGTGCTGGATTCACAGTGGAAAGATCACCTGCTCGGAATGGATCACCTGAAGGAGGGGATCGGCCTGCGCGGGTACGGCCAACACGATCCTCTGGTCGAGTACAAGAAAGAATCGTTCGACATGTTCGAAGCGATGCTGCAGCGCTTTCAGGAAGACACGGTACGCTACCTCTACCTGATGCAGATTCTGGAGCGGCCCGTGGAACCTCCGCCGCAGACGGAGGGTGCGGAACTACAGGGCGCGGGGATTAATCCGCAGGGAAACGGTGGAAACGGGCATAGGCCTCCGCGGTTGGTTTCCACCTCGGCGGACGAGTTGGAAGAATCCTTTATGCGCCGCAAGCGGCGCGAGCTGGAGCAGGCGCGCATGGCAGGCGGCGGCGATGTGCAGCCGGTGCAGCAGGTGGTGCGGGCGCAGGAGAAGGTCGGACGAAACGATCCTTGCCCTTGCGGGTCGGGCAAGAAGTTTAAGAAGTGTCACGGGGCGTGAGGGCTCTCCATGCTTTGTCCTTTGAGCAAACGCCCGATGTATTTTGCTGCCGGGGGCAGAATGCATAGGTCCTTCGCTTCGCTCAGGATGACAAAATCTTAGCAGCCTTGAAGGTCATCTCCTTTGCGTCGCTGCGCGTTTCCCGCTTCCAATCTGCGAACAATGTCGCGTAGTTTTTCTGGATGTACTGCTCATGACTGACGTCTAACTTTTTTGCTGTAGCATCTATCCATTTTGGCGAGCCTTCGATTTCGCAGAAGTTTCCAATCGGGGTTTCGTCGACCACTACTTGCCCATTTCCATCGGCCCACTCGGCGCGAAATTTTTCGTAGCGAAACGATGGCGCATATCCCAGCGCGAGCAAGATTAATTCCATCTGCTTCCCATCGTCGACAACGGTTTCGAGTTCGTCGCGGCTGCTGTGGCGGCCGATCTTCTTGCCGGACTTGTGGGTCAGAGTCCATTTCTGGCCGTACTGGCGCAGGCGCAGCAGCTGTTTTCGTTTCCGCAGCAACTGGCCGGGAAGGTCGTAGAGAGTGTTCATCTCGTGTGTGCGGCGGGTTTCAATGTGAAAGCCTGCCCGACGCAAGGCGTGCGCCAGAGTTTTCATGTCCTTGATGCGAAACTTGATTTCGATTTCCTTATTTGCCGCCATAAAAGTCAGTATAGATTTGCTCTGCAGATGCATCCAAATATCCAGATGGTAGATTGCTACAAGGAGGATTTATGTCGAGAGTTCGTTCGTGGATGACAACGGCAGCGTTGGCATCTTCATTGGCCTTGATGTCTTCGGCGGCGTGGGCGGCCACGCAGACTTTTACCGGAAAAGTGAGCGACGCCATGTGCGGAGCCAAGCACAGCGAGGGCGTTGACCCGGCAACCTGTGTCCGCGCCTGCGTGAAAAAAGGGGCGAAGTACGCACTGGTTGTGGGAGACAAAGTTTACACGCTGGACACTTCGGACCAGGCGACGCTGGCCAAGCTAAATGATCTGGCATGGCAGCAGGCCAAGGTAAAGGGCTCAGCCAACGGAGACACAATTACCGTGCAATCCGTGAGTGCAGCTAAGTAGCCCACTGCCGGTTTTGAGCGAATGGAAGCCTGCCGGCCTGTGCCGGCGACGTCGTCTGAAGCCCTAGGCCGGACAGTCTTCCCATTGCAGGGCTTGTAGCGGGCCAACCATGAGCAGCCAGCTGAGAACTCCTAGCAGGCTAACGAGGGCCGCCAGGTAGAACGCCCAGTGGAAGTTTCCGGTGCGCTGCAATAGAAATCCCGTGGCGGCGGGTGCCACCGCGCCCGATAGATTGCCCATGCACTGCTGGACTCCGGTCCAACGTCCCGCCATGCGTGGCCCGGCGAGGGTCTGAGCGGCTGAGTACAGGCAGGTTCCGGTAAGACCCATCGAGACTCCAACCAGGACTAGCATCCAGGCATAGAGGTTTTCTGGGGCCAGCACTGCCGCAACCAGAAATACGCCTACGGCCACACTTCCAGCCACCGCCAGGGTTTTCCGGACCAAGGTGACCGAGCCGCCGGTTGAGATCCAGAGATCGGCGAGTTTTCCAGCGATTGCGGAAGATACGGCATACGCCAGGAATACCACCGCGGCCAGTCTAGCCATCGGATTCAGCGACAGTCCGCGGGCACGAGTCAGATAATAAGGCAGCCAGGTGAGCAGGAAATATAACGGATAAGCCAACGCAAAATGGGAAACCCACATACCCCATGCCGCCGGCCGTCGAGCAATGGCCAACATGCCGGATAGAGGGGAGGGCGGTGTCGTGTGGGCCCGCTCGCGCTTGGGCATCCAGGCGATCCATGGCAGCAGCCAAAACAACCCCGCCACACCGACCACGATGAAGAATGGCCGCCATCCGAATTGGCTGACGACGCTTCCGCCGATCAGAAATCCTACGGCCGGTCCCAGTGCAAGCCCGGCGATTATTACGGAGTTGGCAAAGCCGCGAGACTGTTCATCGAAATAGGTGCATACGATTTTTCCGTAGGAGGGAAAAGATACGGCCTCTCCGAAACCCAGGACAATGCGCGCGGCCAGGAGCGCGGCAAATCCGTGCAGTATGCCGGTGATCGCCGTGGTACCCGACCACGCCAGAAATCCTAAGGCGAACACCCACTTCACGTCGAAACGGTCCACCAGCCAGCCGGAAACAAGATGCATGAGCGAGTAAGTCCAGAAAAATGCAGAGAGCAGCGTTCCAAGCTGCGCGGCGGTAATACCCATCTCGTCCTTGATTAGAGGAGCGGCAATGGAAAGATTGCTGCGGTCGATGTAGTTGATGACGACAGACAGGCCGAGGAGAAAGAGCAATCTTCCGCGGCCTGAAATCGAGGGGATCGTTGGTGTGCGGTCGAGCAGATCATCAGGCATCAGACCGCGAGTTAAGGACATAGAAGCGAGGCCGCGATAGCGCAACGATTGTACACTGCGACTAACTGAACGTAGGCAGCTTCACGAGGTCATCTTTCGGGACTACTTCGACCGGTTCGCCGGCCTTGCGCCATGCGGTCAGCCCGCCGACAATCACGAACGTGTTGAACCCTTTTTCCCGCAGCATGTGCGCCACCCGGGCGCTCGTGGCTTCGCGCGCTCAAGTGCAGTAGAGATAAATGTCCTTATCTTTGGGAAGATTCTTGATCTCTTCTTCAAGATTGTTGGGCTCGATGCGAATCGAATTCTTGATGCGGGCCGCGCCTGAGTCGTAATAGCCGTGGCTGCGCACGTCGACGATCAGCACGTGGGGCGCATCTGCAGAGGCCAACCGGCGCGCCAGTTCTTCCACCTGCACCCTGGGCACGACCTTATAGGGCTTATTTTTCTCGTACTGCATAATGCGATACACGGCGTAAACCACTAATGCGGCGATGACCACTGCTTCCATGGCTCGGCCGGCATCGTGGAAGCCGCGAAAAACCGCAGCCAGAAAATCGCGGGAGAGATATCCAACCAGAAGATAGGTGAGCGAATAGAGGGCAGCACCCGAAAACTCAAGCCGCAGAAATTGCCAGAAACGCATTTTCATACTGCCTGCAAGCGGGGCAGCCATGGTATTGACGCCGGGAATAAATTTGGCGATCACCAGCGTGATTTTTCCGCGTTTGTAGAACGACTCCGCTGAACGCAGGATGCAGGTTTCCGGATTGATCGACACCCGGCAGAGAAAACCGAGCAGAGCCCAGCCCATGTAGCGGCCGAGCCAGAATTGAATGACATCACCCAGCATTAAGGCGGCGATGGCGGCGAGAAGGATATAGGGTGCAAAGAGCGCGTGGGATGCCACAGTGGCCCCAGCGGCTACGAGAGCAATCGCCGCGGGGAAAGGTAGCCCGAGAGATTCGGCCAGCAGAAGACCGAAAGTCAGACCGTATCCGTGGCGCGCCATTAGCGAAACTAAATCCATTAAACCGAGTCCATAAACAGGGATTGGATCAGCTGGAACTGGAAAGGGTTCAGTATAAACAAAGCCGGATCGTTGTCTGGGAGACAACATCCGGCTCCGTGCGGGAGCGCCATTTCAGGAGTAACTTCCCGCGCAGGGTGAGTAGTGGCGGCGGCCGTCACTCGGAGTCCCCCGGGCCCTCTTCGGGTCGGCGCATGCTAACAACGTGCCTTTTCGTAAAGCTTCGACTGAAGCCGCCGCCGTTCGTTGGCCCGCGTCTGCAACGGAACAAGTACCTCGGCGACTTTCCTTTCGGGAGTGCCGGGGAGAGTTGGTGGACCGCCTTCCCGCGAGTCCACCTCGCATGCCGAATGCGTCTCGTTAGCCTTTCCGTGTTTGGCGGACGCCCCGCCAACTGCTGGAATTATGTGCCGGGCGAGAGAAAAATGTCTGTGAGCCTTGTCACCGATTTGCGTGAGGACGAGCAGTAGCCGCTGTTGAATTGGGGAATAACGGAAAGAGCGGAGCGGCCTAGAGCCGCTCCTGCGCAGGCGTTCCTAGGTACCTACTTGCTCATTGAGTCAT
>Ga0070735_10004986_pt1 | contig 11080 bp, 10 predicted proteins | sample Coa_R1_FD_66443 | JGI IMG/M metagenome (GOLD analysis project Ga0070735, IMG submission 66443) | Surface soil microbial communities from Centralia Pennsylvania, which are recovering from an underground coalmine fire - Coalmine... | ecosystem: Environmental > Terrestrial > Soil > Unclassified ... | reverse complement strand
CGCATGATCGAACCTTTGCCGTACTCCTTTTCAATCGTCGCGACGGCGAGTTCGATGGCTTTGCTCTTGTTCTTCGGGTCGTCCATGGCGAGATTCCTCTGGGTTCGGAGCCGCCGGAAGGCCGGCCGAGCACCCTTGCAGGTGTACTGCGAATCCGTTCAGCTTTCAATAGGGCGCCGCGTACGCTGGCGCCATGCTCGCGCAAGCGGGGCGACGCTCCGTTCGATTGCCTCGATGACCGCCTTCGCCGCCTTCTTGGCATGCTGCGAGCGTCACGACGAGGGACCCCGCGCTGCCACCCACCCCGCCGCGTCGGCTGAGAGTCGCGAGACGCTTCAACAGGTCCTCGGGTTGGACGCGACGCGACCCCCGGGCGTCGATCCTCCTCCCCCGCCCGGAGACTTTCGGCAGGACGTCGAGACCTTCACGTCGCTCGACGAGTGCGTCGAACGACGACGTTCCATCGACCCGCTTCTCGGCGATGCGCTCGAGGCCATCGGCTACGACACCTTCCTCGTGGACGCATGCCGCGTCCTCGAGGCGGCCAAATCGCGCGACCGCCGGCGTTGCGCAGCGATTGCGGCCTCGCCCCTGCGATCTCGATGCGAGGCAAGCGTCGCGCAGATCACGGGCGACGCCGACGCCTGCCCCTGGGACATCCCGGAGAGGCCGGAACGGGGTCGCGATCCGACGTGCGTGGCCGTCGCCTCGGGCGATCCTCGCCTTTGCGGCTCCGCCGAGGACCCGCTTGCCCGAGCGGTCTGCACGTCGATCGCCGCCGGTGACGACAAGGTATGCGCGGCGCTCCCCTCGTCGCTCGACCGGGCTCGCTGTTCGCGAGACGCGAGCCGATGGCGCAGCGCGGCGCGCGCGAACACGGCCCCCGCGGAGGCGTTCGCCGCGACGGGCCGGTTGCACCTCGACCCGCCCAAGACTCTTGGAATCTCGCCGCTCGATCAGGACGTGACGGTCGACGTCGCGCGTGGGGTCGTGCTGAACGCAGGGGCGACCGGCGCGCGCTTCGTCATCGGCGCGTTCGACGACGCGGGATCGGGCTTCCTTGGGTCGTCCCCTCACGCGCCGGCGAAGCTCAGCCTCGAGATACGAGTCGCTCCCGGAGGGGCAGTCGTCGAGCGCGCCCAGGTCAGCGCGCCATCGAGGCCATCCGTCTCGACCCCACCCGCGCACTCGACATTGCGAGTCGCCGTGGAAAAGGCGGGAAAGAGCCGCGCGGACCCCGTCTGGATTTCTGTCGATGGCGACATCGGTGACGGGAGCGCACCGTGGCACTTGCACGCGAGCCTGCGCACGTTCGTCCGGGACGTCGTTGGACCGCGAGATTTCGACCGCTCGAGAGGCTCTTCCGGAGCCCCCGAACTCGGCCAGGACGGACAATTGCGCTAGACTCGAGACGCAATGTCGTCGGACGCGCCGAACCATGACGCGGAGGATTTCGACCTGGTGCTCGTGCACGGTGAGACCTCCGACGGCGAGGGCGCGCGCGTCCTGCGAGCACGGCCCGGACGCTTCGAGGCGGGCGAGGTGCGTCCCCTCCAGCAGGGCCGGCCGCTCTCCCCGGGTGGCGAGGTGGTAAGCCTCTCGCAACGGCCGGGCGCACCGCTCTACGACGTCAAGGTCGAGTATCGCATCCCCGCCGACACCGAGGGCGGCACCAAGGCCTCGGCGGGCCCGCCGCAAGTCGCAACGCGCGCTTATCGCGACAGCTGGGAGCGCACCTTTGGCGCGCGCCGCGAAGCCCTAAACTAGAGCAGGGCCTTTTCAGCACCCGGCTTAGACGCCGATGAAAAGGCGGTGGGCGAAGTTGCGCTCGAGGCGGGCGCGGAGGACTTTGTCCGCGGCAAGCTCGATGTCGTATTCGACACGCTTGAACTCGAAGCGTCGCGTGCTCGCGTCGTACACCGTGTAGCTCGCACGGTTGTCGAAATCGCGGGGCTGCCCGACCGAGCCGACGCTCACGATGTACTTCTTCTCTGCCTCGAGCGTGAAATCAGTGGCGGGAAGCTCCTCGACGCTGCTCTCGGTCAGAGAGAAGACCTTGCACAGGTGCGAGTGACCGATGAGCGTCAGATGACCGATCTTGTCCCAGATTCCCAAACATTCGCGGGCCTGTTCCGGGGCGAAGATGTACTCGAACTCTTCGAGCCGGACCGGCGAGCCGTGGCAGAGAAGGACGTTGCAGTCGTCGAGCCGCTCTTGGTAGGGCAGGGCCTTCAGCCATGCCATGTTGGGTTCGGAGAGAAGCGCGGCGTGCGCGTCGAGCGCGTGGCGCGCCGCCTCGTAATAGTAGGAGTAGTCCATCCGCCCGCTGACGGCGGCGTCATGGTTGCCGAGGATGGTCTTCTTCGCGGTCTCACGAACGAGATCGGCGCACTCGTTCGGGGACCCGCCGTAGCCTACGGTGTCGCCGAGACAATAGAAGACGTCGATCCGCTCGGAGCGATACGCTTCGAGCACGGCTGAGAGTGCCTCGAGGTTTGCGTGAACGTCGCTGAAAATCCCGAGGCGCATCTCTGTCACCCATAAGTAGAGCGGCCCGCGCGAGACCGCCAGCACGTCGCGCGACCATCGCCTGCGCACGCCGACCGCTTGCGCGGACGCCGCTTCAAGCATACGCCCACCTTGTGGCAACCGATCAGGGGAAAGATACCGACGACGTCGGGGGCTCCGCCGCCTTTGCCCCCGCCGAGGGCGAGGACGAGGCGATCGACTCGCTCGAGGACCCCCCTGCACCCCCTTACGAACCGCCGCCCCCCGCGGCGGCCGAGCTCGCGGCGGCGTGCGTTCGTTACGTCGCTTCCCGCTACGGCGCGACGCTCGACTTCTCCCCCGACACGCTGAGCTTCGTCGACCAGTGGCTGCGTGACGCCCGCGCGGACCTCGCCGCGCGGCCGGAGGCCGCACTCTTGGTGCAAGGCGCGGCCGGCGCCTACCTCGGCGAGGTGATCCGGCGCACGTTCGGCGGACAATGGTTGGTCGAGGACGACCAGGCGGACTGGCGCCTCCTTCTCACGAGCGTGTACTGCGCGTTCAACCCCATCGGGATGGCCCGAGAGGCGCTGCTCCTGGACGCGGCGGACGGGTGGCACGCCCACTTCGAGCTCGACCCCGCCGAGCGGGACGACGCCGAGGCACGGCTCGCCGCTCTTCCCCCCGTGGATGACGACGAGTTCTACGCCCCGAGCACCCGATTCGACGTCGTGTCGATCCTCTTTCACGCCCTTCGTGCCGGGATGCAGTCGCGCGGCCTCGCCGAGGTGCGTTTCGGGCGAGACGACTACGCCTGAGGCCCGCGAGGGCGCACGCGTCGCGCTGGAGCCAGACCACCAGAAAGGCGCTAGGTTGCCAGCCATGTCCGACGCCGAGCTCAACGAGCCGCAGGCGGCCGCCGTGGCTCATACCGAGGGACCCCTCTTGGTGTTCGCGGGCGCGGGGAGCGGCAAGACGCGGGTCATCACCTATCGAATCGCGAACCTCGTCGCGCAGGCCCGCGTCGCGCCGTGGCGCATCCTCGCCGTCACGTTCACGAACAAGGCGGCGGGAGAGATGCGGGCTCGCCTCGAGCGGCTCTGCGGGCCGGATCTGTCGCGGGCGTTGTGGGTGGGGACCTTCCACGCGACGTGCGCGAAGCTCCTGCGCGCGCATGGTGCAGCCGTGGGCATCGCGCCCAACTTCGTCATCTACGACGCGGCGGACCAGAAGGCGGTGGTCGCTCGCGTGCTCAAGGACATGGATCTCGACGAGCGGCGCTACCCGCCCCGCGCCGTGCTGGCCCACATCCACAAACACAAGCAAGAGGGTCGCGGCCCGGACGAGGCCGCCGCACACTCGTACGTCGACGACGTAGCGCTGCGGATCTTTCGATCGTACGAGGAGCGACTCCGCGCCGCCAACGCGGTCGACTTCGAGGACATCATCCTGCTCGTCGCGCGACTCCTCGAGCACTCGCCGGAGGGCGACAAGGTCCGCCGGCGGTTCGACCACGTCCTGGTGGACGAGTTCCAGGACACGAACGCGACCCAGTATCGCTTCCTGCGGGAGCTCGTGAAGACCCATCACAACCTCTGCGTGGTCGGGGACGACGACCAGAGCATTTACAGGTGGCGTGGCGCGGACATCCGGAACATCCGCGGCTTCAGGCGCGACTACCCCGCCGCGACCGTCGTCAAGCTCGAGCAGAACTACAGGTCGAGCAAGCGCATCGTCGCGGCGGCGCTCGGGGTCATTTCCCGGTCGAGCGATCGAGAGCCGAAGGAGCTCTGGACGGCGAACGACGACGGCGAGGCGATCGACGTCGTGGCCGCCCGAGACGAGCGGGACGAGGCTGCGTTCGTGACGGAGGCCATCCGGCATGCTCGATCCGACGGTACCGACCTGCGCGAAATCGCCGTCTTCTACCGGGTCCACGCCCAGTCCCGCGTGCTCGAGGAGGCGCTTCGCGGCGCCAACGTGCCCTACCAGATCGTCGGCGGGACGAGGTTCTACGACCGTGCCGAGGTGAAGGACGCCCTGGCCTACCTGCGAATCCTCGTGAACCCACAAAGCGACGTCGACCTGCAGCGCGTGGTGAACGTCCCGGCGCGCGGGATCGGTCAGACGACGATCGATCGGTTGACCGCCTGGGCCACCTTGCATGACGTCCCTCTCTTCGACGCGCTCTCGCATGCCGAGGAGGTCGGAGACCTCGGATCGGCGGCTCGAAGGAAGCTATCGGCCTTCAGGGGGATGCTCGAGAAGCTCCGCGCCCTTTCCCAGGAGCCCAGACCGAGCGAAGTCCTCGACGCCGTCCTGTCGGAGACCGGATACCTGCAAGTACTCGAAAAGGAAGACACGGCCGAGTCGGACGCTCGCGCCGAAAACCTGCGCGAGCTCGTGGGCTCGATCCAGGACTACGAGGCCGAGGCCGCGGCGGCCGGCGAGGCACCGACGTTGGCCGGGTTCCTCGAGCGGGTGACGCTGGTGAGCGACGTCGACTCCCTCGAGGACGGCGGGCGCGTCGTGCTCATGACGGTGCACGGGGCGAAGGGCCTCGAGTTCGAGCGCGTCCTGCTCACGGGGATGGAGGAGGAGATGTTCCCTTACAAAGGGGTGGACCCGGGCGAGCGCGAGGAGCTCGAGGAAGAGCGACGCCTCGCCTACGTGGCGATCACCCGCGCGCGACGTCGCCTGGTGATGACCCACACGCAGATGCGCCAGATCTTCGGAACGACCCGGTGGAACCGGCCGAGCCGCTTCTTGGCCGAGCTGCCGGCAGGCGTGACCGCACAGCGGGCGACCAAGGCGATGGCGGGCGAAGCACGAGTCGGTCGATACGTCGATCGCGAGCCGCCGGCATCGGCGCCCTCCCGCCCTTGGCGCCACCCGCAAGCCGACGCCGCGTCCACGCCGGACCCCGGGGAGCGTTACGTCGATCACGATTTCTTCGACGACCGTACCGCGGAGATCACGGACATGCGCCTCCGGCGAGGGGCGCGCGTGAACCATGACCGATTCGGCGAGGGCGAGGTCCTCCGGATCGTCAGCGTGGGCGAGCCCGCCGTCGTCGCGTACTTTCCTGGCTGGGGCGAGAAGAAGATCCTCGCGCGCTTCCTAAAGCCGGCCAGCTGAACGACAGAAACGGCCATCGACTCAGAACGCGGCGACGTATCCGACGTAGGCGCCGTGTCCGTCCGCGCCGATACGCAGGCGGTCGATCTCGCGGGCCGCAGCCCACGATCGCGGGGGAAAGACGTAGGGCAGGAGCGCGCCCCCGAACCCCGTCAAGCCCGCCGTGAGGACGTGCATCTCGCGCTCCGCGGTCGTCCAGCTCGCCGGCAGGTCGCCCTGACACCACGGAGTGTTCGAGTCGCAACCGCCGACGGCGATGGCGGCGACGATGGGCGCCGTGGCCCCGGCGAGCAGAGCCAAGGATAGGGCGACGGGCCAGGTCGCGCGCACCCCGCCCTCGCGGGGCGTCTCCCCTACCCACGTGGAGTCGCACTGGGGAAGGGCGAGCCAAGCTCCACCCACCGTGGCCCCCCACGTCAAACCGATCGCCACGGGCGCGGTCATGCGAAGCGCCAGGTCGGGGGAGTACTTCACCGAAACGTGGCTGCCGAACCAGATGGCGCCGACGTCGAGCGCCAAGAGGCCGCCAAGGTAGAGCCAGTCGGGCCGCGCGGCGGTCGCGCAGAGCTCTCGTTCTCGCGGTCCGCGCGGGTAGATGTCTCCGGGGGCGTAGGCGGCCGCGGTAGGCGCCGGCGCGGTCATCGCGGGCGGGGCCGTGGGATAGCTGGGGGGGGACGCGTCCAAGCGCCGCGAATCTAGCAGGCCGCGTACGGGTGAGGCAGTATCGCGCCATGATCCCCAGCCACGCGTTTCGGGAGTACGACATACGCGGCGTCGCGGACCGCGACCTGACCGACGACGTCGCCCGTCGAATCGGCGCCGGGTTTGCGACGATGCTGGGCGGCGCATCCGGTCCGATCCGAGTGGCGGTCGGGCGCGATTGCCGGACGTCGAGCGACCGGCTCATGACGGCGCTGACCGAGGGGTTGACCGGGGCGGGCGCGCGCGTCGTCGACGTCGGGGTGGGCCCGACGCCGTTCCTCTATGCGTCGGTCCATGCTCTCTCGACCGACGGCGGCGTCATGATCACCGGAAGCCACAACCCTGCCGACGAGAACGGCTTCAAGATGATGCGGGGAAAGGCCAGCTTCTTCGGCGCCGAGATCCAGGCGCTCCGAAAGCTCGTGGAAGAGGGCCGCTTCGCCGCTCCCAAGACCCGCGGCGGCGTCGAGCGAGCGGACATGAGCGCGCGATACGTCGAGATGGTGACCGAAGGAATCCGCATCGCCGACGCGAAGATCAAGTTCGTGCTCGACGCGGGGAACGGCGCGGGCGGCCCCCTCGGCCTGGCGTGCATGCGGCATCTCGGCCTCCGCCCCGACGCGCTCTTCTGCGAGATGGACGGCCGATTTCCCAATCATCACCCCGACCCGACCGTACCCAAGAACCTCGACGCCCTGGTGGCGCGCGTCGCGCAGACGGGGGCGCGCGTCGGGATCGCCTACGACGGGGACGCCGATCGGATCGGCGCCGTCGACGCGAACGGAGACGTCATCTGGGGTGACAAGCTCATGATCCTCTTTTCGCGGGCACTGCTCGCCGAGCACCCCGGCGCGGCGATCCTCGGCGAGGTCAAGTGCTCCCAAACCCTCTACGACGACATCGCGAAGCACGGTGGGCGCCCGATCCTCTGGAAGACCGGTCATTCGCTCATCAAGGCCAAGATGAAGGAGGAGGGAGCGCTCCTGGCCGGCGAGATGAGCGGCCATCTGTTCTTCGCGGACCGCTACTTCGGGTACGACGACGCCATCTACGCGTCGCTGCGGCTTCTCGAGATCCTGTCGCGCGATCCCCGCAGCATCTCGGAGATGCTCGCGGACGTACCGCGCACCTTCGCAACCCCGGAGCTGCGCGTGGACTGTCCAGACGCGATCAAGTTCGACGTGGTCGCCGCGGTCCGCTCCCACTTCCGCTCTTCGGGCCTGCCGGTCATCGACATCGACGGGGCGAGGATCTCTTTCGGGTCCGAGCACGAACCCGCGTGGGGACTCGTACGCGCATCCAATACCGGGCCGGTCCTGGTCATGCGCTTCGAAGCGACCAGCGAGGCGCGGCGAGACACCATCCGAGCCGAGGTCGAGCGGGTGGTCGCCGACGCGCGCGCGCGATTCAGCGCCGGGCCGGCGTGACGAGCCCGACGACGCCGCCCGCCGCCTGGACCGTCGAGGCCGTGCTCGCGTGGGCGACGGCGGACTTTCGTGCGCGGGGGATCGACACGCCGAGGCTTGACGCAGAGCTGCTTCTCGGGCGGGCGCTCCAAGCGTCCAGGATAGCGCTCATCGTGGACGCGAAGCGGGTCCTGGACGCGGCCGAGCTGGGGGCGTTTCGGGAGCTCGTCAAGCGCCGGCGCGAGCGCCAGCCCATCGCGTACATCCTCGGTGAGCGCGAGTTCTACGGGCGCACGTTCCGGGTGGACCCGCGCGTGCTCGTCCCCCGGCCGGACACGGAAGCGCTCGTGGAAGTGGCGCTCGAACGAACCCGGTCTCTCTCCATGTCGGCCCGCGGGCTCGACCTATGCACGGGGAGCGGGTGCGTCGCCATCACGATCGCGCGAGAGCGGCCGACCTCGCGGGTCGTCGCGACGGACGTCAGCGCCGCCGCGATCGACGTCGCCAGGAACAACGCCCAGCGACTTGGCGCCTACAACGTCGCATTCTTGCCCGGAGACCTGTACGCCGCCGTTCCAGGCGAGTGGCGGTTCGATCTCATCACGGCGAACCCTCCCTACGTTCCGTCGGGCGAGATAGCGGACCTCCAGCCCGAGGTGCGAGACCACGAGCCTCGCGCCGCGCTCGACGGCGGCGACGACGGCATGACGATTCTTTGCCGCGTCGTCTCGGGCGCGGCCGACCGCCTTCGCCACGGCGGAGTCCTCGCCGTCGAGGTCGGGGCCGGCGAATCGACCGCCATCGCAGCGCGGATGGAGAATGCAGGCTTCGACCACGTCGAAATCCGGCGCGACTACGGGCGTATCGAGCGGGTGGTGAGCGCCGTGCTAAGAGCTCCCTGAAGCCCGCGTGATGTACGTCATCGGCACCCTGCTCACGGTGTTTCCGATGCTCGTCACCTACCACTGGGCGAACCGATCGTTCCCCTGGCTGGGGCGTCGGCCCAAGTGGATGGCCTGCCTGCTGGTCGGCTGCCTGGTGGCGAACGCCGTCCTCCGGTCGCTCGTCGTGAGCGGCTTCGGAGCGGTGGCCGGACACCCCCAGATCGTCGCCATCCTGGTGCTTACTGCGATCGACCTGACCTCCGTGCCCCTGGCCGCGCTCGGAGCGCTGACCTGGGCGTGCGCGAGGGCTCGACGCGCCCGACGCCCGCCCGCCCCCTCCACGGTGCCGCCCGACGGGCTGACGCGGCGACAGCTCGTCGAGGGGACAGGGGGCCTGGCCCTCTGGGGAGCGACCGGATCGCTCCTCGGCTGGGGGGCGATTCGCGGCCGACACGCCTTCCAGCTCCGCGAGTTCCCCGTCCGCATCGCGGGTTTGCCGCGGGCGCTCGACGGCTACGTGATCGCGCAGGTGAGCGACATCCACACGGGCATCTACGTCGGAGAGCGCGAGCTCGACGAAGGGCTCGCGCTCGTGCGCGCGGTCCGACCGGATCTCGTCGTCGTGACGGGTGATTTGGTCGACTTCGATTCGACCTACGCGCCTCTCGTCGCACGAAGGCTGGCCGACCTCCCGTCGCGAGACGGAGTGGCCGCCATACTCGGCAACCACGATTACTACACCGGTGCGGCGCGGGTCGCCGCCGCGATGCGTGCGGCCGGTCTGCGCATGCTCGTCAACGAGGGCTGCGTGATTCGGCCGGGGGACGGCGGCGGATTCGCCCTCCTCGGGGTCGACGATCTGGCTGCGAGTCGATATCGGGGGGACGGCCCGCTCCTCGATCGGGCCCTGAAGGACGTCCCGCCGGAGATCCCCCGCGTCCTTCTGTCGCACCAGCCGCACACCGTCGATCGATGGCCCGGACGGGCCGCGCTTCAACTCTCTGGTCATACGCACGGCGGTCAAATCAACCCCGCCGGGCTCAGGTTCGCCGATCTCCTCTTTCGATACGTCGCGGGCCCCTACTCCGTCGGGGGCACGACGCTCTACGTGAACAGCGGCTTCGGCACGGTCGGTCCCCCGACGAGGGTCGACGCGCCGCCCGAAGTCACCCGCATCGTGCTCGTAGCCGCGTAGTAACCTGCGGCGTGGCCATGCGCGGAGCTCTCGCCATCGGGCTCGTCGCGCTGAGCGCTTGCGTGAGACCCCCCACGCGCCCCTCCTCGCGACCGCTCGCCGACGAGCGAGCCGCCGCAGGTTCGCGTCCCAACGTGGACGGCGCACGAGAGCTCGACCAGGCCGGCGTGCGCGCGTTCCGCGAGGGCCGTTTCACGGATGCTGCCCGCTTCTTTCGCGCCGCCTTGGATCTCGGCGGCCCGTCGAGCGAGCTCTGGAACATCGCGCGGTCGCGAGAGCGGATGGACGATCCCGAAGGCGCGTCCGGGGCCCTCGACGAATACCTCGGTCGCCATGATCTCTCGGCTCAGGAGCGGGCCCAGGCGGAGCACGAGGTGCGAGCCCTGCGGGGACGACCCTCCGTCCTCATCGTGACGACGACCCCGTCCGGCGCCGTGGCGACCCTCGACTCGAAGGAGACCCTCGGCCCGACGCCGCTCTCGATCGAGATTGCCCCGGGGATCCACTCGGTCACCCTTCGGCACGGCCGCCGGCCGACCGAGACCCGAACCTTCGAGGCGAGCTACGGCCGCGCGGTGATCGTGTCCCTCGACCTCGGGCCCGAGCGCAAGTAGAAGACCGACGTACCGTGATCGCGACGCTCTTCGATTTCGACGGCGTGCTCGTGGACAGCGAGCCGGTCCACCTCGCGTCGTTCAACGACGTCCTCTCGCCGTACGGAATCACCATCGGAGAGCCCGAGTACACCCGCTCGCTCATCAGCCTGGACGACGCCGGCGTCTTCCGCGCGGTCCTCTCGCGCGGGGGTCGCACCTTGCGCGAGGAGGAGGTACGCATGCTCGTCGCAAAGAAGGCGCCGCGCTTCATGGCGCGCTTCGAGGACTCGTTCCGCGTCTTTCCCGGGGCGCTCGAGCTCGTGTCGCGCCGGGCCGCCCGCGGGCCGGTCGGCATCGTGTCGGGCGCACTGTCGCGCGAGATCGAGTTCGCCCTCGATCGCATGGGCGTCCGCGGCCACGTCTCGTGCATCGTCAGCGCCGAGCGCTGCATCGCCTCCAAGCCGGATCCGGTCCCCTATCTTCTCGCGCTCGAGGACTTGAAGCGACTCGGCCACGCCGGGGCCTCCGTCGCGATCGAGGACTCGGCGGGCGGAGTGTCGTCGGCCAAAGGCGCTCGTTTGCGCTGCGTCGCCGTCACTCATTCCCATCCGCGCGCGGAGCTCGTCGCCGCGGGTGCCGACGCCGTCGTCGACGACCTGGCGTCCCTGCACG
>Ga0070735_10004985_pt1 | contig 11081 bp, 9 predicted proteins | sample Coa_R1_FD_66443 | JGI IMG/M metagenome (GOLD analysis project Ga0070735, IMG submission 66443) | Surface soil microbial communities from Centralia Pennsylvania, which are recovering from an underground coalmine fire - Coalmine... | ecosystem: Environmental > Terrestrial > Soil > Unclassified ... | reverse complement strand
TACACGGAACCGGAAGCCGAGCCGCTGGCGGAACGTTGCGGGTTGGCTTTTCAATTGACAAACATTATTCGCGACATTAAAGAGGATGCGCTGGCCGGGCGGGTGTACTTGCCGGGAGAAGATCTGGCAGAGTTTTCGATTTCGCCCGACGAATTGGCTGATGCAGCGGATGCAGCGCGATATGCGCCTCTTTTGGCGATGGAAGCGGAGCGCGCCCGCGAATTCTACCAATCGGGCGACGATCTGATTCCCTACGTCAATGAGGACAGCCAACCTGCATTGTGGGTGCTTATTAATATCTATCGTGCTTTGCTGGACAAGATTGCATCCCGAAACTACGACGTGTTCCATGGCAAGGTCAGTCTTAGCGTGCGGGAAAAGTTGGCAATTCTCGGCAAAGGCTTCTGGCAACGCCTGCTGTAAATATCCGTATTCATATATGAATTCGCATCGGGAAAATCCGCAAACGGATTCAGCGCTCACCGTCGGCATCGTCGGCGGGGGATTGGCTGGGCTGGCTGCAGGATGCGCTTTGGCTGATAGCGGATATAGAGTCACGTTATTTGAACGGCGGCCGTTTTTAGGCGGACGAGCGTCTTCGTATGAGCATCCGGGCACGGGCGAAGTAGTGGACAACTGCCAGCACGTGCTTTTCGGCGTATGCACGAATTTGATTGAATTCTACGAACGCATCGGCGTAGGAGACAAAATCCGTTGGGTTGACGACATGACATTCGTCGAGCCGGGCGGGCGGAGGTCGAAATTGGAGGCTACGTTTTTGCCGCCGCCATTTCATACGCTGCCTTCGTTTTTAAGGTTTCCGTTTCTCGACGCCCACGATAAATTCGCGATCGCCCGTGCGCTGGCCGTACTCACGCCAGCACCCGCACAGGATAACGGGGAAAACTTTCTGCAGTGGATGCACCGGCATGGGCAGACGCGAAATGCCATTGAGCGATTTTGGAAGCCTGTTTTGATCAGTGCCTTGAGCGAGGACTTGGATCGAGTCTCAGTTTCAGCAGCAGGGCAAGTAGTGCGCGAGACCATGAAATCGAAAGCCGCACGGCGCATGGGAATTCCAGCGATTCCCCTTACACAGCTTTATAATGCCGCGCAGGAATACATAACCAGTCGTGGCGGGGATGTGCGCTTACGCTCGAGCGTAGAAGCCATGCATCCTGAGGCCGATTCCTCCGCGCTTAGCATCACGGGTAGCGTTTCACAATTTGCTTTCGTTGTTCTCGCTTTGCCCTTCTTTTCTCTTGCAAACGTTCTGCCCCAGAATGGGGCGTCGCAACCTCTGCGCAATCAGATAGAACACTTTGAAAGCTCACCGATTACCGGGATACATCTTTGGTTCGACCGCCAGATTACCGATCTCGAGCATGCAGTCCTGCTTGACCGCACTATTCAGTGGATGTTTCACAAATCGAAACTGCTGGGGCGCAATAGCGAAGGAAGCTACATTGAGTTGGTGGTGAGTTCATCGAAAGATCTAATCGCCAAGTCGAAGCAAGAAATCGTCGAGATGGCGTTGGCCGAAGTTCGGGAATTCTTTCCAGAGGCGCGAAGTGCGAATTTACTCAAGTCCACAGTTATCAAAGAGGTGAATGCAACGTATTCCCCCCGTCCAGGGATTGACCGCGAACGACCGAGGTCGCAAACAGCTTGGCCGCGTGTGTTTCTTGCTGGGGACTGGACGGCGACGGGTTGGCCGGCCACGATGGAGGGCGCCGTTCGCAGTGGATATCTTGCAGCCGATGCTGTGCTGCAAGCAGCGGGACAGACGCATAAGTCTTTTCTTGTCCCGGACCTTCCTGCTGCTGGTTTTATGAAGCTGTTTCCGTAATTACGCAGCCAACAAGGCCACGCCCCCGGCTACGCACAGCGCAGCCAGCCATCTACGGTGGTCTACTTTCTCGTGCAAGAAGAGCTTGGCCGCGATTGCATTGGCCACGAAGGTGAGCGAAGCCGACGCCGGCGCGATTAAGCTGACGTCTCCCCAGGAAAGTCCGAAAAGCAAACTATAAAAAGCCAGGGTCATGGCAAGAATCCCCGACAAAAAGAAAGGATTTCCCAACATGCGGCCTACGACGGCGAACAGTCCGTGTTGCCGCCAGAGTTCACCTACGTCGCCCACCTGTCTCATTGCGCGAGCTAACAGCACGTCTCCACTGGTGGAAGCGAATACGATGACGGCAATGGCGCACCATGTATAGAACTGCTTCATCGGCGCACCTCGGCTGTAGCAGTTTCAGGCTGAGAATTGATTTCAGTATTCTCGTGGCGATGCGTCAGTTCTGGTCCTTGGGTTACGAATCCGACGCCTGAGGAAATCAGCAGCACGCCGAGCCAGCGAGTCAGGGTCACATTCTCATGCAGATAGAATTTTGCAATCAATGTGAGCAACACATACCCAAGCGAAGTAGCGGGCAAAACGTAAGTGAGGTCAGCCCAAGAAAGAGCTGCGGTATAAGAGGCGAAGAACCCCAGCAGAAGAAGAATTCCCAATGCGACGGAAGGATTTGTGACCGCGAGAATGACGGCGCTGAGGTGGTTGAGAGAGACGTTCCCCACCTGCTTCATGCCATGCGCCAGGAACGAGTCACCAATGGACGCACAGAGCGTCACACACGCCAGCACAAGATACTTACGGAGAGTCAAAGGAGTCTCGTTTTCGCTTTACGCGATCCTGCTGGCCGGTTTCGGTTAAGCTTTTGCCGGCTCGGCTGCGGTCACAGCGTCGCCTTCGGCGCGCTTATCCTTCACCCACTTGTTGCGCATGGAACGCACCTTGAGGAAGCTTTTCGCTTCTTTGTAAAGACGCTTGCGCTCGCCACTGGTGAACATAGCCTTGCGCAGGATGCGAAATACGGCTTTTGGCCGGAAGTAGTATTCGTCGTAGAAGCGGTGCACCGACTCAAGCAGATAATCCGCCGGCAAACCGGGATACTGGATTTGCGCCAGTTGATGGCCGCCATCATCCACCATTTTGGAATCGGCGACCATGAAACCATTTTTCATTGCGTAATCGTAAAGCTCGGTGCCAGGGTAGGCGTGCGCGACCGACACCTGAATCGTTTCTACATCGAGTTCCTTGGCAAACTTAATCGTGCTCTCGATGGTTTCACGAGTTTCGCCGGGCAAGCCGATGATGAAGTCGCCATGAATCACCAAACCGAGCTTGTGGCAGTCCTTGGTGAATTGGCGAGCGCGTTCAATGGTTGCGCCTTTCTTGATGTTCTTGAGAATCTGCGGGTCGCCCGATTCATAGCCGACGATCAGAAGGCGGCATCCTGCTTCTTTCATCGCCTTCAGGGTTTCGAAATCGGTCGTGACGCGCGAAGTGCATGACCAAGTCAGGCCGAGAGGTTTCAGTTTGGCGCAGAGTTCAACCGTGCGCGCCTTCTGAATGTTAAACGTGTCATCGTCAAAGAAGAATTCTTTTACATCCGGCCAAAGCTGTTTCGCCTTTGCCATTTCCGCGGCGACGTCATCGGTCGAACGTTTGCGCCACGGGTGTCCGCTCAAAGTTTGCGGCCACAGGCAGAAGGTGCACTGCGCAGGGCATCCGCGCGTCGTATAAAGCGATACGTAGGGATAAAGCAGAAAAGGCACGTTGTACCGTGTGACGTCGAGGTCGCGTTTATAGACTTCGGTCACGTGCGGCATGTTGTCCAGATCCTGCAGGTCGGGGCGATCGGGATTGTGCACAACCCCGCCATCTCTCAAGTAGGAAGCGCCGAGAATTTCGTTCAGAGGCTTGCCGTGAGCGAATTCATAAACCGCCCAATCAAACTCTTTGCGGACGATGAAATCAATGTGTCGGTTCTCTTTCAATGACCGCTCGGGGAGAACGCTGACGTGCGGTCCAACGAAGGCAATCTTGATCTTCGGGTTGACTTCTTTAATCTTCGCTGTCAAGCGAATGTCGCCAGGGAAGCCGGGGGTGCTGGTAAAGAGCACGAGAAATTCGTAATCACGAGCGATGTTGATCGTTTCTTCCGCGGAGACGTGGTGTGAAGGTGCATCCAGCAGGCGGGAACCTTCAATCATGCCGGCAGGGTACGCCAGCCAGACTGGGTACCAGTAAGACTCGATTTCGCGCGTAGCGGGCCAGCGTGAGCCAGCACCACCGTCAAAGTTTTCAAATGAAGGCGGATTTAGGAGCAGTGTTTTTAAAGGCATAATTTTCAATTAGTTATCTTCTAGTTTACCATTTTCGAGCCGCCCAAGGCAGAATCAGAGGTGCTTTCCGAGGTACTGAGAGCGACGCCCGCCAGTGCCTGCAATCCCACCAAGTGCAATTTATTGTGAAGCTTAAGCGTAGTCGGGCTGGAGCCTTTCTACAATGTGATTGCACTGGAATGACAGTTTGATGCATCCAGTCGACGAAAAAGACCCTCAAAAGTGACAGACTGCTTTATTGAGTCCCACCGGGCTTTAATCCCACCCAACCTGGCAAATCTCCAGCGACGCGCAATAAACCAATGCGCGCCCGCTCGAGTTCAAAGTCTGCATCTTGCAGCGAATTGAAACGCTCTGTTACCAGCACGCGGGCATCTTCGGCGTCGTGAATCGTAGCGCTGCCTGAGTTCATACGAATCTGAGCTGCCTGCAATCCGGATTCTGCAATCTGGTACTCCAAGTCGGCAACCTGCTGGGCGGCGTCGAGTTGTTCAACCGAACGACGAAGGCGCAAAACTTCATCCGACACCTGGCTGCGTGTGGCTTCAGCGTCTTTCTTGGCATGGATAGCTTCGGCATCCGCGGCTTGGGCATGGGCACGTTGCGACTGGTTCAGGAAAGGGAACCGCATGGCGACGCCGATAGTCGCATTGTGCTGCTGGAAGCTTCCCGGAACGAAGTAGTTCTCGTAGTTGTTAAATGTGGCCAGAAGTGCGTATTGACTGGCGAAATCAATGCTAGGCCACAAAGCACGATGCTCACCCCTGGCTTTTTCCATCTGCGCCAGAAAATGCGTGTTCGCGGCTTGGACCGCAGGGTTCGCATCGAGTGTTTTAGCAATGAGTTCGTCTTCCTGGTCCACATCTTCTTGTTTGATTTCCGGCAAAGCGGGAATCGTTCCCGCATCGGATGAGATTGAATTCGCGGGCAGTCCAGTGAGGTGCGACAGCTTTTCGCGGAGTAGGTCAATCGAACTCTCTGCCTGAACAATTCTTAAATGCACGCGAGCTGTCGTCAATTGGGCCTGCTTCGCTGCGAGCCCATTGTCCACCCCTTCCTGAATGCGGTGAGCAACAATTTGCTCAGCCTTCAGCGCCGCGATGTTATCTTCGCGCAAGTGGACGAGCAGGGTTTCCCAGCGGCTCAGTTCGATGTAGCTGAGTACTGTGTCTTGGATTACCAGACTGCGCTGCTCCTTGGCTTGCAAGGCGCTGGCCTGGTATTCGGTTTTCGCAGCACGGACAAATTCGCGTAGTGCAGGATTAATGAGCGCCGATTGCGCAGTCAGATTGACGATGGATGGTGCGGATCCTTCGAGGGTTAATGGATATCCCCATGTCTTGCCCAAGCCTGAACCAATAGCGACCTGCGGAATGTATTGATCGCGTGCCTCCATGTATGAGGCAAAAGCCCGCTGCTCGTCGGCATCAGAGGATGAGATGGCGGTGGCATGCGTCAGGGCCAATTCGACGGCACGTTTCAAGGGTAAGGGTTCGGCCGCGAGCAGCGGCACCATAAAAGAAATGAAATACGCGCCGATTGTAATATGGAAGGTAAGTCGCCACAGAGTTTTCATTTCCGCACCCTCAATACTAAAGTTGAAATGCCGGGAACACTGAGGCCGGACAAGGCCGCTCGGAACTATTCGCCACGGCGGTCTTCAGATATTCGGCTCAAGGCTTCCCGCGCGCGGCTGTAGCCGCGAGCAAGTTGCAGGGCAGAGCGATATGAATCGGCGGCTGCTGTGAAGTTGCCTTGTTTCTCCTGCGCTTGACCGAGCCAGTAATAGGCCTTGAAAGTGGGCGCCAACTCCACGGTTGGGCCGGTCAGATATTTTTGCAGCCAGGAAATCGCCAGCGGAATATTACGATCCGTACGGATCAATGCTTCAGCAGCTTCCATTGTTACTTCTGGATGAGCGGGCGGAGCTGCCACGGCGTGTTGCAGCGCTTGTTGCATGTCATCCAGGTGATCGCGGTGACGATAGAACGACGCCAGATTAAACCAATCGATTGCGCTACCCTTACTGGCCTCGATGGCAGCACGATACTCTTTTTCCGCGGTGACGACGTCATGCTCCTTTTCGGCGATGCGCGCCCTCACCCAATGGGACTTCGAAGGCTCGAGACTGGCAAGGGCCTGCGCTTGCGATTCCGCTTTGTCGCGGCCGCCCCCCACGATGCTCGGCGCCTCCAGATAAAATTCCGCCAAATCGGTGCGCGCTTCTACACTCTGTGGATCCAGTTGGACGGCGGTCTCAAACTCAGTATGCACTTTTTTCGCCAGGCCAACGGCAACAAGAAAGCTGGACGCATCGGCCTTCTCACCATACGAACGACCCAGCCACAAATGTTCACGGCTGCTTTGCGGGTTCAGTGCAGCCGCCTTTTCACAGGCGGAGACAGCGGAATTCCAATCTTGAAAATCGAAATGGGCGCGGCATAGCAGGTGATAGGTTCCGGCGTCGCTCGGATTTCGAGCCAGCGCAGCATGCAAAAGTCCGATGGCTTGATCGGCTTGCCCGCGCGCCAGCATATCTTCGGCTGGCTCCGTGGTCGACGCCATTACAGGCGCCAGAACTAACGAAACAATAAGTAAATATTTGCGCAGAAAAAACATAATTTCGTCTTAGTGAAGCACCTTTACCACGCTCCCATTCTGGATGGGCTTGGAATTCGTCGAATTGAGAGCCACTAGATCGTTCTCGTTCAATCCGCTGGAAATTTCCACGTGCGTCAAATTCGTGATGGACGTCTGTACATTGCGACGGTGCAATTCATTGTTTTGAATTTGCAAAACGTAGGCACCTTGATCGTCTTGCCGCAGGGCCTCACGTGGCAAAGTCAATACGTCGTGATGTTCGCCAACTACGATGGTTACGCCCACGTTTACGTTGGGCAATAACTTGTAATCGCCGTTACCGACCACGCACGTCGTCTCACCTACGTTGCGGGTTCCTTGAATCTTTACCGTTGCAGGCACAGCAGTTACTGTCCCTTGCCAAACGCGGCCGGGCACGGCATCCCAGGTGATTTCGATAGGTTGGCCTATCTTCAGGCGGCCCACATCGGGTTCATCCACGTAAGCTCGAACCAGCACTTTCGACAGATCTGCTTCCTGTAATACTAGGTCGCCGGCATTCAAGTACGCCCCTTGGCGCGGAGAAATTGCATAAACGACGCCATCGAATGGGGCGCGTACATTCAATTGTCTCAGCACATCTTGAGCCGCGGCGTATGCACTCTGCGCTTCAGCCTGGCGCGCTGCTGCCTGCTGAATTTCGGGTTGCGAGTAGCGATCTTTCTGTTTTTGTTCCAGCAGCTTCACGTCCGCTTCAGCGCGGGCCAGTTGACTCGTTGCCTCCTGCACTTCTCCGGGAGAAGCCGCTCCCTGTTGCTGTAAGCTCTGCAGGGCCTGGAGATTGCGTTGCGCGGTCTCGCGCGCTCCTCGTGCTTTCACAAGCTGTGCATTTAACGTCAGCAACTCCTCCTGATTTCCTCCACTGCGGATGGCGCTGTCGCTTGCCTCTGCGGTTCGCAACTGTGCCATCGCCTGGGCCACCTGGCTACGAATAGCGGCGTCATCCAACTGCGCCAGTAGCTGGCCTTTCTTTACATGATCGCCTTCTTTGACCATTAATTTCGTCAATGTCGTGCCAATCGGCGAGTGGGCTTCAAAGTTAAGCACGGGTTCCACCTTGCCATTGGTCGAGACCAAACTGCGAATGGTTCCGCGCTCGACTGCGGCGGCACGCACTGGAATGGTTTCTCCGTGCGGCATGAATGAGGCGAGGAGAAGAACGCAAACCACTACGCCGATCGTCCACAGAAGCCATCGTCGCCGGGCCCCAGGGCCGGCGCCATTTTCGTTTGCAGGCATATTTATTGGCTAAACGCACTTTACCACTTGCCGGGTCGAGGTGAGTACAGGCAACGTATATTAAATAGATGCTGTTTTATGTACGAAAGACACAAAAAGCATGCTCTTTGAATCCCAGCCGAGGTTCAGAAGAGTCAGCCTCTTGCTGGTATAAGTACGTTTAGAATAAGGCAATTATGAGAAATGCGTCACGTTATACGAAAGAACATGCCGAAGCCGGCCTTGATTTTGATTTTCCCGCTATTGAGATTTGGCCAAACCAATTTCCCGGCTACGAGATTGTCGTAGATGATCCTGAATTTACCTCGGTTTGCCCAAAGACGGGCCTGCCTGACTTTGGGCAAATTGTGATTCGGTATATGCCCGACAAAGACTGTTTGGAATTGAAGTCGCTCAAGGAGTATTTGCAGTCGTACCGCAACCTTGGGATTTTCCAGGAAAATGTTGTAAACCGCATTTTGGAAGATGTGGTGCGATACGCGCGTCCGGTCTGGGCAGAAGTAAAAGGCGATTTTCGCCCACGCGGTGGAATCTCGACGGTCGTTATAGCTCGCTGGCCTCGTCCAAGGCAAAATAAAAGTAAGACGAAGAAGTCTTGATGATCCCGATACTACTCGGTCATCGCGGTGCGCGAGCGAACACTGAAATTCAGGAAAATTCAATTGCTTCCTTTGATCTCGCGCTACAACATGGCTGCGATGGTTTCGAGTTCGATGTTCGGAAATCACTCGACGGAGAAGCTGTGATTTGCCACGACCCGAAATGGCGCGGGAGGACGATTTCGAAAACCCGGGCAGCGCTACTCGATCTCCCCACGCTGCAGAATGTTGTACGGCTTTACAGTAGGCGGGCTTTCTTGGACATCGAATTAAAAGTTCCCGGCGTGGAGGAGCAGACATTATCAGCCGTGCGAGTGCATGCTCCGACAAAAGGGTATGTGATTTCATCGTTTATAGGCGCAGTATTGAGGCGAATTGCGCTCGTGGATTCGCAAGCGGCGCTTGGGATTATTTGCGGAAATCACTCGCAATTAAGAGTGTGGCGCGATTTACCCGTGCAATACGTCATCGCCGAGAAAAAACTGGTGACTCGCAAATTGGTCTGGGAAGTTCACGAGGCGGGCAAACGCATTATGGTGTGGACGGTGAATCGGGCGTCGGGCATGAAACGCTTCGCCGAGTATGGATTGGATGGCATTATTTCCGACGAAACAAAACGCCTGGTTGCCACACTGGAAGAATGAGATTGCATGACGTTTTCTGTTGCGCTCTCATGCTAGACTCGGCCTAATCACACATGCGGATTCTCACCCGCTACATTCTCCGCGAAGTCAGCTCGCACGCCCTGCTCGGCGTCGCGATTTTTACTTTCGTGCTATTTACCAGCGATTTGGGCCGTATTCTCGATCTTATCGTCCGCAATAGCGCGCCTTTGCCCAGTGTGGCGCAGATATTTGCCTTCACACTGCCGGTTACGCTCACCTACACGATCCCCATGGGCGTGCTCGTGGGCATTCTGATCGGCCTCAGTCGATTGGCGGCCGACAGTGAGATTACGGCTATGCGGGCAAGCGGTTTTGGTGTCTGGACCTTTTTGCGAATCATTTCGATCTTTGTGGGAGCAGCTTGGCTGCTGGCGATGGTGAATGGCATCTATTTGGCTCCCGCTTCGCAAGCAGGCTTAGCGAGAATCGAAGACCGTCTTAAGACTTCACAAGCATCGTTTGAAGTGCAGCCCCGGGTTTTCTATGAAGGGTTCCCCAAAATCGTTCTCTATGTCCAGGACGTGAAAGGCGCGCGCGGTGCAGCGATATGGAAGGGCGTATTCCTCGCTGACATGACCAACCCATCGGCCCCGCGTATTACGTTGGCGCGCCAAGGGATTCTTGTGAGCGAGGGGCCCTCAACCTTGCACCTGCATCTGATCGAGGGCACGATGCACGAAACTGATCCCAAAACGCAGGCGCATTATCAGATTTCTACATTTGATCAGACGGATATCCCTATCGAAGTACCCGCGGCCGAGAACAAGTCGGCATCCCCACTGGTCCCCACAACCCAACTTCCGACCCAGGATTTACGCAAGTTTGCACGAGAAAGCCGCGACGCAACGGCCGCTCGCTGGTACCTGATCGAGTTTCATCGCCGGCTTGCCCTGCCCACGGCATGTTTCGTTTTGGCTATGGTCGGTATTCCATTAGGTCTCTCGGCCAAACGCGGCGGTAAGTCAACCGGCTTTGTACTGACTGTTCTGCTGGTTTTTGGTTACTATCTCGTTTCCCTCACCGGCGTGTCGTTGGCCAGGCAGGGAAGAGTGGCGCCCTGGTTCGGGGGGTGGCTTGCGGATATCTCATTTTTCCTCGCCGGCGCATTTCTTCTTTGGCGCGCGGAAAAACGTCCGTTCGATATCTCGTGGTTACGCTGGCACAATCCCTTCCGCAGAACTTCATCCGCGGGGGCCAGACCCGAACGCGCCACGAATGGAGGAGCATTCGATCGCGCAGCTAGCCGCATTCGGGTGTTTCGCGCCAGCTTCCCCATGATTCTGGATGACTACGTATTGCGAGATTTTGGGTTCTACCTCGCCTTAATACTTTTTTCCTTCGTTACGCTTCTACTGGTCTTTACGTTGTTTGAATTGATCGGCGATATCTTGCGGAACCAGGTCTCTCTGCTCATGGTGGGCGACTACTTGCTGAACGTTACGCCGTATTTTCTTTATAACGTCGCGCCCCTGTGTATTTTGCTATCAGTGCTGATCACGTTCGGAGTCATGCAAAGAACGAACGAGATCACCGCAATTAAAGCCACAGGAATTAGCATTTACCGTATTGTGATTCCGGTGCTCGTGGCTTCCAGCTTTCTCGCCGCAGGGTTATTTTTCTTTGACCAGTTTTATTTGCCGTACGCCAATAAAAGGCAGGATGCTCTCCGTAACCAAATCAAAGGGAAGCCAGCCCAGACTTACCTGAATCCAGATCGAAAATGGATTTTTGGCCAGCATTCCACAATTTA
>Ga0070735_10004984_pt1 | contig 11082 bp, 7 predicted proteins | sample Coa_R1_FD_66443 | JGI IMG/M metagenome (GOLD analysis project Ga0070735, IMG submission 66443) | Surface soil microbial communities from Centralia Pennsylvania, which are recovering from an underground coalmine fire - Coalmine... | ecosystem: Environmental > Terrestrial > Soil > Unclassified ... | reverse complement strand
AGCGGATAAATCGAGCTCAAGCGATTTGAAAGGCTCGCTTTCTTTTGTGGCTGGTGCGCCCTCCGAAGGCTTCGGTTCGATCTCTGACATGAGCACCGGCTTCTCGGTGCAGAAGTCGCTTTTCGCCTCCGGAACTTTGACCGTTAACGGCGATGTGGGATACGGTTCGGCGCTGCCGAATGCTGTGCTGCGCAGTTCCTACAAGCACCGCATGGCGAACGGATCGACGCCGGAAATTGCATTTACCATGCGGCGGTTGTCTTCACCGGATCTGGGTGTTCGCAATGCGCAACTCGAGGCGCTTGCGTTGACAACATCCGATGAAATCAACCTGGACGACGTGCTCGAACTCAAGTTTGGCAGTGAGCTCCAGACCATTCAGTTTATGGGACGGGTAACCGCATTCCGCCCATTCGGCTCAGTTGCAGCACATCTTTCACCAGATACGATCGTGGAGTATCGATATTCGAGTTCGCGCCCTGACAACCGGGAGGAAAAAGGCTTTGAAAGCGCTCCTGCGGACCTGAGCGAGTCTGATCCGCGTGTCAGCATGACCGGGTATTCTTCGACAATCGAAAGAGCGCACCACCAGGAGCTCGCGCTGTCCCATCGCGAGGGCGACACCAACATGCAGGTTGCGTTCTACTCTGATCGACTCGTCGATCCTGCCCTTACCGGTGTAGGCGAGTTTTCTTCGAGCACAGGGGATGTGCTGCCGGATGTCTATTCGGGGACCTTCACCTATGAAGGCCGAAATCTGGATACCCACGGAGTCAGGCTAGTGCTGGAACGCAAGCTGACCTCTGATGTGACTGCAACCGCGGACTATAGCTACGGCGGCGTGCTTGATTTGAAAGGGAGCACTCCCACGCTGCAGAACGTTCGAGAACAGAGCATCACAAGAAACCGGCACGTGTTATCCGGAAAGCTGAGCGGAACAACCCCTCATACTAAGACCCATTGGATTGCTTCCTACGGAGTTGAGAGCGGCCGTTCCTTGACTCCTGTCGATATGTTCAACGCCTCTGCCGGACAAAGCGATCCCTTCTTTGATATTTTTCTGCGGCAACCCGTCCGGTGCAGCAAAGCGCTGGCTGGACATATGGACGTAGTCGTAGAAATACGCAATCTGCTTGCACAGGGATATGTTCCCGTATTCGGCCAGGATGGCCGCACTGTCTATCTGGTGCAATCTGCGCGCGCCGTGCGTGGCGGATTGGCGTTTAACTTCTAAGCTTTTTCCGCTCTGCTTTTCTCCTCTGCACATCCCTTCCTCGCAGTGCAACTTTGTTGGTGGAAGACATACGCTCGCTTGATCTACAATCCGTGCCATCCGTAGGAATAATCGCGAGGGGGTTTTTATGAGGGTAAGGTCGAGTCTGGGATTTTTGCTTCTGTTCGTTTCCGCTTCACTCATTGCGCAAACTTTTCGCGGGACCATCTTGGGAACAGTCACCGATCCGCAGGGTGCCGTGATCTCCGGCGCGAAAGTCACGGTGCGTAATGTGAATACCGGGCTTGAGCGCACCACTCAGACCAACACCGACGGAAGCTACGCCGTGCCGGAGTTGCCGATTGGCACTTATAACGTGACCGTCTCGCAGAGTGGATTTCAGACCTCCGCGGTCACGGCCATCGCGATTGACGTTGCCGCCGAAAAGCGGGTTGATGTTGCCATGAAAGCCGGCCAGGTGGCTACTATGGTGGAGGTTTCCGGTGAGTCCCTGCCGCAAATCGAGACATCGACCGACACGCTGGGAGGGCAGTTCGAAGACAAGCAAATCGTCGACTTGCCGATTAACGGCGGCGATTACACCAAGATGCTAATCATGGTGCCTGGGGCCGCGGGTGAACCGAATGGCGGCGGAGATTCGCCAGGTTCTTATGGACTTTTCAGCGCCAATGGCAACCGTGGCCGTGCTAATAATTTTCTTCTCGATGGCACGGATATGAATGACGGTTACCGCAATCTGCCGGCAATCAACCAGGGCGGAGTTTTCGGTACGCCAGGAACGGTGCTGCCACTGAATGCCGTTGCAGAACTGAAGGTGCTTTCGAATTTCGAGGCCGAGTACGGGCGCAATTCTGGCGCGGTAGTCAACATTGTAACCAAGAGCGGCACCAACGCATTTCATGGAGCAGCTTACGAAGATTTTCGCAACGCGGTGCTCGATTCGCGCAACTATTTCAACTCCTCAGGTCCGAAAGATGCTTTTCGCAATAACCAATACGGTGGCGCTATAGGCGGGCCGATTGTGAAGGACAAGACCTTCTTTTATCTGGCGTATGAAGGCCAGAGAGAAGGTCTCGCTATTACATCTCTCAATGTTGTGCCAACCTTGAATGCGGGCTTGGCGAATGGCGGCACCGTAGCCAACGATTATTTCCAGGCGGTCAGCAGCATTCCAGGAAGCGATCCGTCGCAGTGCACCGCATCAATAGTCGCATGTATTCAGAACCAACCCGCGGGTGTAATCAATCCCGTCATTCTGAATTTTTTTAATTTTTGCAATTCGAACGCGAAGTGCTCGGGCGGAACAAACATTTGGCCCTTGGCAAATCTGGCAGGCGCTAAGGCGGGATCTCCGAACTCGGCCGATGCCGCCGCAGCCTACAACAATGTCGACAGCATGATCATCAAGCTTGATCAGACCCTCAGCCACAATAGTCAGTTGAGCGGCCGATATTTTTTTGGCAACAGCAATCAAAGTTTTCCGCTGGGCCTTGCTGGAGGCAACAATCTGCCGGGAACAAATACGTATGCACCTATTCGCACTCAGCTGGTTTCAATCAGTCTGGTTACGGTAGTGAAGCCTAATCAGACCAATGAAGCGCGCCTGGGCTGGAACCGCTATCGCAACGGATTCTATGCGGCCGACGCCGGCATATTCGGTAATCCTGAACAGACGCTGCATATGGACACGGGCGTCACTAGCCCCAATGATTATGGGCTGCCTACGATTCGCTTCGGAGAACTCTCAAACCTTGGGTCGTCACCTTTTTCGAATCCCCGCAATCGTGTGGATACCAATTGGCAGCTGTTTGACAATTACACATGGGTCGCAGGCAAGCACAATGTGAAAGCGGGATTTGAATTCCGTCGCACCACAGTTGCGTCCTTCAACGATTTCAGCGGGCGGGGCGTGCTGGTTTTTAATAACCTTTCAGATTTTCTTCAAGGGACGTTTGCCAACACGGTTCTATTCTCACCGCGACAACAGGTGGGGAACACCGATCGTCACGCGGTGCAGGACAGCGAGGGCTTTTATGTTCAGGATTCGATCCGCCTGAGCACTCGACTCACGGTCAATGCCGGCCTGCGCTGGGACTATTTTGGCGTCATTCACGAGAAGAACGGGCTCATGACCGCCTACGATCCGACTGCAGGGCTGGTAGCGAGAAGTCCCCTGTACAACAAGGACTTCAACAATTTTGCTCCGCGCCTGAGTGTTGCCTGGGACGTGACCGGCAAAGGCAAGACTGTGTTGCGGTCGGGCTTCGGCATTTTCTACGATGATTATTCGCAGGACGCTTTCACCGGACAAATTTACGAGAACTCATTTAACGCCGGCGTTGCCTACAATCCGATCAGCGCGGCTCCGGTCCAAATTTTTAAGCCCGCCAGCGGCAACCCTGTGCTGGCGCCGGATACCCCGATATTTGTTAGAGACGTGACCAGCGACGCTTCGACTGTTCCCCAGAATATGCGGACGCCTTACGTTTACAACTACAACTTGAATTTTCAGCAGGAGCTGTTTCACAACGGCGTTTTGCAAGTGGGATATATTGGGTCGTCAGGCCGCAAGCTGTTGCGCTTACGTGATCTGAACGAGCCTACGCAAGCACAGATCACGGCTGCTGATTTGGGGTGCAACTGCATCAATGATGGCACTTTGCGTAAATTCGCTACGTTGGCTCCCATGAGCCCGCTTGAGCCGTTCAGTCCATTTTATTTAAACGACCTGGAAGCCTCGTCAACTTCCAATTACAACTCGATGCAGGTCTCGTTTATACAGCAGAATTTTCATGGATTCACCCAGCAACTTGCGTACACGTGGGCGCACTCAATTGATACCGCGAGCGATAGCCAGGATTATGTGCCCAACGCATCGATGCCGCAGAACAGCAATAACGTCCAGGCGGACAAGGGACCCTCAAACTTCGATGTACGAAATCGTTTCGTATGGTCAAGCACGTACGACCTGCCGAAATTGGGATCGCACGAGAAGTTAGGTGCGGGCTGGTCCCTAAGCGGCATCCTGACATTGATGAGCGGACACCCCTTTTCGATGAACTACAACTTTATTGACGACTTCAGCGGTAGTGGAGAATTTTACGATCGTCCGGACGTGGTGGGGCCAATTCAGTACAACACAAGCAATCCGGCGCAGTTCCTGAATCTGAACTCCTTCACGGTGCCGTGCAACTACAATTGGCCAGGGAACCTGCAAGACGGTTTCGCTGATTCATGCCAGCCGGGTACTCGCCACTATGGCACGTTGGGACGAAATTCTTTAATCGGCCCGAACTACCGGAACTTTGACTTCGCCTTCAGCAAGACCACTTCCCTGACGGAACACTGGCAGTTGCTACTACGGGCCGACTTCTTTAATCTGACGAATCATCCGAACTTTGCCAATCCCTTGGCGGTTGCATTCTTTGCCGACGCCGCCCCCAATCGCGGAGCGATTTTGCCGGGTAATGTAGACGCGGCTACCGGTATTAATCCGGCAACGGGCCGCAGCGTTGGTTACATGCCTATCACCGCGACATCGGATGTAGGGTTGGGTAATCCAGTTCTGGGTGGCGGAGGACAGCGAAGCATTCAGCTTTCCATGAAGCTGGAGTTCTGAGCTGAAGGTGAAGCGGACTTATTTTTCCGCTCTGTCGAGGCACCCCGCGCGGAATGAACGATCGTCAAGCCGGTGAAGATGCTTCGACATTCCTGGTTGCAGAAGTCGGAAGTGGCGAATGGTAAACAGGTAGTCGGCGATGAACCACAGCGGCTGCTCGGTGGCCATCCAATTCATGCGATCGAAGCGTGCGAGATTTACCGGATTGGAAAATGTCCGTAACGTTCGCTCGCCGCGCTGGTTGAAGTACACGTCAAAATAGCTCATCACTAGTTCGCGCAGCGTGCGGTACACCGGTTCGCGATAACGGCAGCCGGTGTAGTTCGAATTCGCAATCGCCCCCCAATGGCCACGCTGTTTGTACACTGCAATCACATGGTCAGTGTCGTGCTCGGCCTCGAGATCAATAATCAGCGGCGGATAGCCGTTTACCCTCAACGCCGCGGCAGCAAACAGGGCTCCCTCAAAACAATGCGAAGTGTTCTCCCGGAGGACCCGCCGCGGTGACCAGGCGGTGTCTGCAAGATGGTAGGGCTGGTCGTTTAGAAACTTTTGGATCCCATACGGATCTTTGAGACTGCGCAGTCTGCGGAGTTCGGCGCGCGAGAAGCTTTGCTGCGAATCCGTCATTGCTGAAGCGAGTTTAGCGGACGATTGAGGCAAACAGGGTTAACCACAGGGACACCGACGGGCAGAGCAGTGCGAATTACATGAACAACTCGCGCAGTTGCTCTGGACTTTCGACCAGCACATCAGGCGGCGATTCGCACAAGGTATGTGGCGCGAATCCGTAAGTGACCCCGCAGGTAGCTATGCCGGCATTGCGTCCGGTGAGAATGTCTATCGAAGAATCGCCCACGATCATGGCGTTGGCAGGCGGGGTGTGTGCTTCTTTTAGAAGAGTTTTCACTCCGAAAGGGTCAGGTTTCTTTGTGTCAAAGCTGTTGCCGCCATACACCTTCACAAAAAAATCTGCCAATCCCAGAGCCTCGACGATCGCGCGCGACGGATTAACAGGTTTATTTGACAGTACTGCCATCTTGCGGCTGGCGCCGTCTGACTGGATTTGTTTTAATGCCTCCGGAATTCCGGCATAGACATGGGTGTAATCCAATTTGTGCTCGCGATAGTAATCGAGAAAGTATTCCAGCCCTGCTTTGAAGAATTTCTCATCCTTAGGATCGCCGAGCGCGCGACGAACCAGCATGGGCGCGCCATCCCCCACATAAGAAGCAACCACATCTCCCGGCAGCTCCGGGCGGCTGAAGTGGCGCAACATGGCATTCACCGAGTGAATCAGGTCCAGCCGCGAGTCAATGAGAGTTCCGTCCAGATCGAAAATCACCAGCTTGATTGAATGAGGGTCGAACGGGCGGTTGAATCGGGGCATGAAGAAAGAATAAATCAAGCTGTCAGCCGCCAGCTCTCAGCTGTCAAATCCGGCTCGGGAAGATTACTAACAATCTCCACGACCGACAACAAAGGGCCTGCTTGCTGAGAGCCGATAGCTCAGCCGATTCCATAGTCCTGAAAAGCCGAAAGCGTCCACCTGATTTACAATAAACCCGGCGTGATGGTGATTGCGCCGTGCTGACCATGCCCTCCCGGAGCCACGGAAAAACCGGCGCTGTTGCTGAGGCCAACAAGGCAGGCAAGACCTACGAAGGCTTGTCGCGGCAGCAACTCATCGACATCTATCGCGTGATGTACACCTCGCGTCGGCTCGACGATCGCGAGATCATGCTCAAGCGGCAGCAGAAAATATTCTTCCAGATCTCCGGCGCGGGACACGAAGCTGTCACCACCGCCGCCGCCTTCGCTATGAAGCCGGGGTACGACTGGTTCTTTCCTTACTATCGCGACCGCTCGCTTTGCCTGGCTTTGGGCGCCACGCCTGAGGAGATGCTGCTCGGAGCAGTGGGCGCGGCGGACGATCCCAGTTCTGGCGGCCGTCAGATGCCTTCGCATTGGGGATTCAAGCAGCTGAACGTGGTTACGCAATCCTCATGCACCGGCACGCAAATTCTTCACGCGGTCGGATGCGCCGAAGCCAGTCGCTATTTCATGATGCATCCCAATGCCGGCCAGAAGGCCACAGGTGATTACCGCCAATTTAAAGATGTGCAGTTCCATGGCGACGAAGTCACCTACGTTTCGCTCGGCGACGGCACTACCAGCGAAGGCGAATTCTGGGAGTCAATGAATGCCGCCGCCAACCTCCGTCTCCCGATCGTGTTCCTGGTCGAAGATAACGGTTATGCGATCTCGGTGCCAGTCGAAGTGCAGACAGCAGGCGGAAATATTTCCCGCTTAGTTTCGGGCTTTCCGAATTTCCATTTTGAAGAGATCGACGGTACTGATCCGGTGGTCAGCTACGGCGCACTGTCGCGCGCGGTGGCGCATTGCCGCGCAGGAGTAGGGCCGTCGTTCGTCCACGCGCATGTCATTCGTCCTTATTCGCATTCGCTATCGGATGACGAAAAGCTTTACCGGCCCGATATCGAACGCGAGCGCGACGCTGCCCGTGATCCCATTTCGCGCATGCAGTTGTTTTTGATTCGCGACGGCATTCTCGACGAAAAGGAAATCAACAAGCTCGAAAAAGAAGTTGACGATGGGCTGCAGGTTGCAGTCGACCGTGTGTTGGCGGCGTCACTGCCGCAGCCGGAAACCATTAAGCAATTTTTATACTCGCCGAATATCGATCCCACATCCCCCGCCTTTGATACTCAAGTTAGTACGGGCGGGGTTGCCCGTACCTCCACGGATCAAGCGGGGCAAGAGAAGAAGTCTGCGCCGAAGACCATGGCCGATCTCATCACCGCCACGCTTCGCGATGAGATGAAGCGCGACGAGCGGGTCGTGATCTTTGGCGAAGATGTGGCAGATTGCAGCCGCGAAGAATATTTGCGTCAGAAGATGGTCAAAGGCAAGGGCGGCGTCTTCAAGCTCACATCGGGGTTGCAGTGCGACTTTGGCTCCGATCGTGTTTTTAATTCGCCGATTGCCGAGGCCAGCATCGCCGGACGCGCAGTGGGCATGGCGGTGCGCGGGCTGAAGCCGGTGGCTGAAATCCAGTTCTTCGACTATATCTGGCCGGCGATGATGCAACTGCGGAATGAGCTTCCGGTCATTCGCTGGCGATCCAACGGAGATTTTTCCGCGCCTTGCGTGATTCGCGTCGCGATTGGCGGTTATCTTACTGGCGGCGCCATTTATCACTCGCAGTGCGGCGAAAGCATCTTCACCCACACCCCAGGCGTGCGCGTGATTTTTCCTTCGAACGCGCTCGATGCTGCGGGTCTTTTGCGAACGGCGATCCGTTGCGACGATCCGGTGATGTTCCTCGAGCACAAGCGGCTCTATCGCGAAAGCTACGGTCGTGCTGCTTATCCCGGTCCGGATTACATGATTCCGTTCGGCAAAGCCAAAGTCGTTCATCCCGGGAGCGATCTCACTGTGATCACCTACGGCGCAGTGGTTCCGCGCGCGTTGCAGGCGGTGCAGAAACTGGACCGAGAGGCCGGGCTCAAGATCGAGCTAATCGATTTGCGCTCGCTGAATCCCTACGATTGGGAGACGATCGCGGCTTCGGTGCAGAAGACTAATCGCGTAATCGTGGCCTACGAAGATACGCTGAGCTGGGGATATGGCGCGGAGATCGCCGCGCGCATTGCCGATGAGCTATTCGAAAACCTTGATGCCCCAGTGAAACGCGTGGCCGCCAAAGACACATTCGTCGCTTACCAGCCAGTGCTCGAAAGCGCAATTCTGCCGCAGGTGCAGGATCTGTATCTGGCGATGAAAGAGCTGGCCGAGTATTGAGCGGCTCATGGCTCAAAATGACCTGGTTAGAAAATCAGATGGCGCAGTTGCTTATTATCGCCTTTCTGGCGCTTCCCGTTCTCAAGCTTTGGCGAAGCATTGTGGCTATTCTCGTTCGTTCCTTTCTTCAGTTAGGATACTTTCTCGCGATGGGAGCTGGATGGGGATGGCTGATGTGGGATGGGTTGCCAACCCACGATCCCTTTAGGCGGTCTAAAAGTTTAAGCATCGCGCCGAAGAATTGCGAATGAAAAGCTTAGTGATCCGCTTGGTGGAATTGTGCACTAATCAATAGTTGACTTCTTCAGGGCGATCGTAGAGAACTGAATGGGTTCACAACTCTCACCCCGCCCAAAGTCGACCCATCCTGGAAGTCTTCGCTGTATAGCATACTGGCACCGCCCAGTCGAGCCGCATGGACAATGAGCGCATCCCAAAACGAAATGCGAACCAGTCGATGCAATTCGATAGCAGTTACTATGTCGCTCGCTTCGAAGAGAACGACTCGCGCGCGCGAAAATAGCTCAACCTTATGTTGTGCGAACTCTGGTGCCAGACCCAACTTGCGCGTGGCGGCTGAAAAATATTCCTGCAAGACCTGCAGCGAGAGGATAGCGTTCTTCTGCCGGCGATGCCGCGAAAAAAGTTCGATTGCCGTTCGTTGTTTTTCTGGAGACGAGCTGTCGTCCGCATACACCAACACATTGGTGTCAAAAAATGCAGAATGATTCATCTGCGCTCATGCAGTTCTTCACGATTAAATTTCCAACCGCGTGAGTTTCCCTGCGAAGTTCGCGAAAGCCGCTCAAATTCGTCAGCGTCGGCATCCGCGTCAGTTTTGCCCGCCAGCTGCTCCAAGAACTCACGCACCAGTTGATTTACGCTGGTTCCCATGGATTCAGCTCGACGCCTTGCTTGACGAATGATCTTCTCGTCCACGGAAAGAGTGACATTCATATATTGAATATTACGTGCACACTTATTATGTGTCAATAAATCAAACCCTAGCCCACGCCCTGGATTCTGTATCTGTGGAATTTCCACAGGCCCATCCCCTCAGTTCATTAGGGTTACTGCCGCCCGCACCACTCCTGCAAACACCATTCCTTGGGGTCGCCTAAGCAGTAATCCACAATTTGTTGCGTTTTTCAGATTGAGACAAATCACCCGTACCTAACCCCCTAATTTCCTATTGACAGTAAAGCGGTTAGGCGTAAGATGTGGACAAAAGTGGTAGAAAGTGGCTAAGGCAGTAGAGATCGTGGATAGCAGTGAGTGAAAGCGGAGCGCAGGTGGATTTCATAGCTGATCTCCCCAAAAATGACCGGAATGAAGTTGAAACAGCCCAACTCGTCACCGTTTTTGCCTCTCTGGTAGCCAATCATGTTTCGCGGCAATCACCCAACTCGCGTCGACGAAAAAGGACGGCTCAAAGTCCCCGCGGAATTCAAGCGCGTGCTCGACGAGAAGTATGGGCAGCAATTTTACATCACGAGTTTCGACGGGAAGGTTGCTCAAGTGTATCCCTTCGAGGAATGGGAGCGGATCGAGCAGAAGCTGGCAGGGCTCTCCACTTTCAATCCCACGAAGAAGAAGTTTCTCGATCGCACCAACTACTGGGGTCAGCAGGTAGAGATGGACGCCCAGGGCCGGCTACTGATGCCGCAGTTACTGCGCGAGTCGGCGCAGATCAAGGGCGAAGTGGCCGTGACTGGGCAGCTGACGTATCTGGTAGTACGCAACCTGGAGCAGTACCGCCGGGAGATCGAGGAAGACAAGTTCACGCCTGAGGATGAGAAGACGCTCGACGAATTGGGCATCTAGTGGGCGAGGGTTCAACAGACACCCCTCAGGGGGTTGGGCATGGGCGGGTTGGCCATGTTCCGGTTCTTTTAAAAGAAGCGATCGACTTTTTAGCCGTCCGGCGTGGCGGGATTTATATCGACGCAACGGTGGGCTTGGGCGGGCACAGCTTAGAAATCGCAAAACGCCTAGGCGCACAGGGTCGTTTGATTGGCTTCGATAAAGATCCTAAGGCGCTGGAAATCGCAAAGAGCGTCGTCAGTCGCACGTCGCGCGTCGCACGGAAAGGCGACTGGCCGACAGTTGAGCTGAGGCACGGATCATTTGCAGAGTTAGCGCACGACGCACGACGCGAGGCGCATGACGGTTTTGACGGGATCCTGGCCGACTTAGGCGTAAGCAGCCTGCAGTTCGGGGATCCGGCGCGAGGCTTTAGTTTTCAGGCGGAAGGGCCATTGGACATGCGGATGAATCCGATGTCTGAGCCCACTGCCGAACAAGTGGTAAACCAGTTCGACGAGCGTGAGCTTGCCGATCTGATTTACGAATTCGGTGAGGAAAGGAGGTCGCGGAGAATCGCCAGAGCCATTGTCCGGTCGCG
>Ga0070735_10004983_pt1 | contig 11085 bp, 8 predicted proteins | sample Coa_R1_FD_66443 | JGI IMG/M metagenome (GOLD analysis project Ga0070735, IMG submission 66443) | Surface soil microbial communities from Centralia Pennsylvania, which are recovering from an underground coalmine fire - Coalmine... | ecosystem: Environmental > Terrestrial > Soil > Unclassified ... | reverse complement strand
CAACTTTGACATGGCGCTATTTAAGACTTTTGCGATCAAGGAATCGATGCACTTCGAATTCCGCGCAGAAGCTTTCAACGTCTTCAATCACACGCAACTCGGATACATCAACGGAGACGGTGGCTCAAGCGCCTCGAACAGCGCCAACCTGAACTCGGGCACCTCGGGCTTCGGCGGGACGAACTTCCTACAAATTCTGACCGCGCACAACGCACGCATTCTTCAACTAGGTGCGAAGTTTATCTTCTAACTTCGCTGATTCCTCCAAGGCTACCCGTCATCGGCTTGAGACACCGGTGACGGGACTTTTTTGCGCCTACTCAGCTCATGGCCACCGTCTGACGAGCCGCCACTTTCGTTAGAGCTTGATCAAGATCTGCAATTAAATCGTCTGCGTTCTCGATGCCGATGGACAAACGAATGAGCTGATCCGTGACTCCCATCTTGGCGCGATGCTCTGGAGCGATCATCCCGTGTGAAGTGATTACAGGGAGCGTCACTAAAGAATCGACTCCTCCAAGACTGGGCGCGAGCGTGAAGAGAGTGAGAGATTCGGCTACGCGCTGTGCATCCTCGGCCGTGCCCTCCACTTCAAAACTCAACACGCCTCCGCCCCCTTTCGATTGCTCAATCGCGAGCGCGCGCTGCGGATGCGAGCTCAGCAGCGGGTAATGCACCTGCCGGACTCTATCGTGTTTGGATAGATGTTCGGCAATCCTGAGGGCATTGTCGTTCTGACGCTCCACGCGCACGACTAGAGTCTTAATGCCGCGCAGTAGGAGCCACGCGGCGTGGGGATCCATTGTGCCACCGATGATGGTGCGGGTAGAGTGAATCTGGTCTACGAGGTTTTTTCGTCCCGCGGCTATACCGCAAATCAAGTCCGAATGTCCGGCGAAGTACTTCGTTCCTGAGTGTAAAACCAGATCGATCCCGAACTCCGCCGGCCGTTGGTTGATGGGTGTGGCAAATGTACTGTCAATCATGGAAATCAAATTGTGCTTCTTCGCAACCGCTGCTGCCTGGTGCAGGTCCACTAACCGCAACGTGGGATTCGTCGGAGATTCCAGATAGAGAATTTTTGTGTTTGGGCGTATGGCGCGTTCGCACTCTTTGAAGTTGTTGGTCTCAAAAAAAGTTGTTTCGACACCCAACTTTGGGAGCCAAGAGCTCAAAAACTTGACCGCTCCGCCGTAAATATCCTGTTGCGCCACAATGTGATCGCCAGCTTTCACGAGGGCGAGAATCGACGTCGTAATCGCGCCCATGCCTGAAGCGAACAGCAACGCACCATCCGTGCCTTCCAATGCCGACACGGCCGATTCTGCCGCAGTGCAGGTTGGGTTGCCATAGCGCGTGTAAAACATGTCCGTGGGAATGACACGGACTTGCTCTGCGCAATTCTCTGCCTCGAATGTAGCTGTCTGGTAGATCGGGGTCGAGAGTGGCCCGGTTTTCTTTTCGAGACTCGCTCCCCCGCGTACTGCTTGCGTTTCTTGGCGATGTTTTTGAGATTTCATATTTGTGGCGCTCCGCCTAGGTTAGTCACTGTCGTCATGATCTTCCGATGCAAATAGCGTACGATTGGCACGCCAGTCCGGCAAGAATGAAATTCATTGTATTCGTTCGCTGTTACTCCTAATTCGATAGACAACAAAGAATGGATGTCGTCGGCCCTTGTTCGTGAGGCCATAAGCGTTTGTCGCCGGGATCAATAAAAGATAGGATTGTCCTTCCGAACCGGTCGTGCGAGTGCCCGAATTTCACTGGAAACGCGGAATTGTGACCTATGCATCTCCCTGAGAAGATCGTTCTATGGCTGTTATTTGTTGCTACTTTGGCTGGAACATCCAACATGGGCTATTCCCAGGCTCGCCCACTGTCTGGCTCCGACGTTCCGCAAATTTACGAGCGACTATTGCCGGAGATTGAGCAGATTCCTATCTTCGATCATCACGCGCATCCCGGTTTTTACGATGATCCTGATGTGGACGCGATGGCATCACCGCCAGGCGGCAGTTCCGCGTTACGCCAGCGGGACACGAATCCTGAACTGGTGGCTGCAGCGAAATCTCTCTTCGGCTATCCCTATGACGATTTCTCACCCGAGCACGCGAAGTGGTTGTCTGCCAAGAAAGCTGAACTGAGGAAGACATTAGGCCAAGCCTATTTTGACAATATTCTCGACAAGCTCAACATTGAGCAGGGAGTTGCCAATCGCGCAATGATGGCGGATTACCTTGACCCCAAGAGATTCGTTTGGGTCTTCTTTGCTGATTCTTTTATGTGGCCATTCAATAACGCGCATGAGGCGGCCCGCAATCCCGATGAAGCCGTTTATATTCCTTTGCAGGAGAAAATGTTGTATAGGTGGATGGCACAGGAAGGTGTGGCTAAGCTGCCTGCAACGTTTGCCGATTATCTGGCCTTCATCACCCATACGCTTGAAGACAATAAAAAGAAAGGCGGTATTGCCGAGAAGTTCGAAGTCTCTTATTTCCGTACGCTTAAGTTCGGCGATCCATCGCGAGCGGACGCACAAGCGATTTATGGGAAATATGTAAGGAGTGGTGTGCCGGGCGAAGCGGAATACCGCACTTTTCAGGATTATATTTTCCGGTATCTGATTCGAGAAGGCGGCCGCTTGCATCTTCCGGTGCACATCCACACTGCGGGCGGCATCGGCGATTACTTCAACATGAGCGAAGGCAACATCTTCAACCTGGAAAACGTTTTGCGCGACCCCCGTTATGCGAGCACGACTTTTGTCATGATTCACGGTGGTTATCCCTATGAACGCCAGGCGATTTGGTTGGCGTCTGCGAAAAATGTCTATATGGATTCGTCACTTATGGAAATGGTGATGTACCCTGCGGCCATGAAGGACACGCTAAAACAATGGCTCGAGACCTTTCCGGACAAGATCACGTTCGGTACGGATTGCTTCCCATACAATGAAGTATTAGGTGCTGAAGAAAGCTACTGGCTTGGCGTTCAGACAACACGCACTGCCTTGGCTGCGGCCCTGGCGGAAATGATTTCCGAGGGTGAAATAAGCGAAGTTCAGGCGCTGGAACTGGCCCGCGGTTTTTTGCACGACAATGCTGTGGCCCTTTATGGCGGCCGTGTACATTGATTCGGGAGCGACAATTCTCACCAGAGACGGAACATGTCAACGAAGAAGTCTGGGTCATCTAAACCAGCCAAAACGAAGCCAGGATCTCGCCTTGCCGCGAAGAAAGCATCTTGCAAAGTTGCCATGCAACATATCACGTGGAACTCAGTGCCGCTGGAAGACCTCAATCCGCTGCTACAGAGGCACTTTGTAGTAGGGCAAGAGATTATGCTGGCCCGTGTCTTGCTAAAAAAGGGATGCGTCGTGCCCGAACACTGCCATCACAATGAACAGGTCACCTATGTTCTTGAGGGTGCGCTTAGGTTCTGGATTGATGGCCGCGTCATCGTCGTCAATGCAGGCGAGGTTTTGTTGATCCCAGCGCACATGCCGCATAAAGCTGAAGCAATCGAAGATACTGTGGATATCGATATCTTTACGCCGCCTAGAGCCGACTGGATTGGTAAAACTGACAAGTATCTTCGTGGTGAGAAATAGCGCGCCCATGACTATGCATCCTGCTACTGCTGAGTTGCGCTGCATCGAATGCGGCACAATTTGTGCTAGTCCAAATGCAAATTTCCGATGCGGAACGTGCGGCGATCTCCTCGAAGTTGTGCAGCCGGATCTGCAAACTGTTATCGGCGCATCCAGTGGGGTGGAAAAGCTTAAACAAGTCTGGCTCTCGCGGCGCACTTCGCGCCTTCCGGTTGATCAAAGTGGAGTTTGGCGCTTCCGCGAGGTACTGCCATTCGTTGACCCACTTCACGTCATCACGTTGCGAGAGGGCAATACCCCGCTTTACGAAATGCCGCGCTGCGGCCGTATCGCCGGAGTCAGGAATCTCTTCGCCAAGCATCAAGGTATGAATCCCACGGGGTCTTTTAAAGATACCGGCATGACGACAGCCGCTTCCGTGGCTCTCGCCGGACACTATCGCTGGGTCGCTTGTGCTTCTACTGGAAATACTTCAGCTTCCATGGCTGCCTACGCTGCTCGCGGCAACTTACGCAGCCTTGTGCTGATACCAGAAGGCAAAATCTCATGGAGCAAGCTATCGCAATCGCTCGACTATGGGGCCGTCACTTGCCAGCTTAAGACAGATTTCGACGGATGTGTGCGCGTCCTCCATGAAGTAGTACAACGAATGCCTGTTTATCTTCTTAACTCTGTCAATCCGTATCGCCTCGAAGGTCAGAAGACAGCGGCCCTCGAAATTCTTGAGCAAATGAACTGGCTCGTGCCTGATCACGTTATCGTTCCCGGCGGCAATCTCGCGAACTCCTCCGCTCTTGGAAAAGCGTTCCAGGAGATGCACAGCCTGGGCTTTATCAGGACATTGCCTAAAATTTCGATTATTCAGGCGGAAGGCGCCAATCCCCTCGTCCGCACAATGCGTGAAAAAGGAGGCCGAGAGCTCATTAGTGTTCAAGCGGAAACCCTGGCGACGGCGATTCGCATAGGCCACCCTGCATCGTGGAAAAAAGCTGTCCGTGTTCTGGAAGCAACAGGAGGGGCGGTCGAGGAAGTAAGCGAAGCCGAAATGGCGCTCGCGAAAGCTGAAATCGGCGCTGAAGGCATTGGCTGTGAGCCTGCATCAGCCGTTACACTGGCCGGCCTCAGGAAACTCGTTACTTCAGGATTTGTGAAATCCCATGAGTCTGTTGTTTTGGTCCTGACTGGTCACTTGCTCAAAGATCCCGACTTTACGCTAGATTTTCATCGCGGGGAGTTGCGGGTGGCCGACAGGCAAGCTGCCATGCTTGCGTCCAGCCGGCGCGCCCCAATAATTCTGGAAGCCACGGCGGACGCGGTGACGCGGACGCTCCAAGACATCGATTCGTCGGCGAATGCGTAGTCCGAAGTTGCAATTCCAATTGTGCAATCATAGATATTTACGACTCCCACATGCCGAAATCTGCCCCTGTCAGAAAAACGCGATTTGTTACCAAACCCTTGGATCTGATACTTCCGGCGACATCCGCCAACCTGGGTCCGGCGTTTGATGCAGCGGCTCTGGCGATGAAATTGGTTCTAAGAGTTCGTGCGCGAGCCGCGAGCGAATTCTCCATCAGAGCTAGTGGCCGGGACCAAGAAATTTGCGGATCCCTTGCGAATAATCTCATTCTCGAGACTTACCGTGATGTACTCGCATCTGCAAGCAGAAAGCCTGCGCCGCCTGTCGAGTTAACGATTCAAAATCAGATTCCGATCGGCAAGGGCTGTGGCTCCTCCGCCTCCGCAGTATTGGCAGGTGTAGCGCTGGCAAACCATTTTGGCAGCTTACGCTGGAAGGCAAATCGAATCATCGGCGAGGCGGCACGGCGTGAGCACCATCCCGACAACGCTGCCGCCTGTTGGATGGGGGGCCTTGCCGTCGCGCGCATGATTAGCGAATCGGAAGCGCAGGTTGCGGTCATCAAGCCAAAAGGAAAGTGGCCGCTTCTGCTAGCCGTGCCTGATCAAATTCTTTCAACGGAGAAGGCCCGTAGCATTCTCCCCGACACGTATTCTCGTGCCGATACCGTCAACAACATCCAGAATTCCATGTTGTTGCTCGCCGCATTTTCTCAAGGCCGTCCAGAGCTTCTCGCGACTGCGCTGAGCGATCGTATGCATCAGCCCTATCGCGCTCATTTATGTCCCTTGCTGCCAGCCATGCAGCTCTTCGCTGGCGCTAAAGAAGTTCTCGGTGTGGCATTGAGCGGCGCGGGGCCGTCCGTCCTAATTTTTCTCCATCCGAATGCGATCGTGAAACGGGTGCGGGAGAGAGTAGCTGCGCATTTGCGCAACCACTGCTTACCTGCGGAATTGATCGTCACGGAAATCTATAATCATCGCGGTAAATAAATAAGGCCGGCTTCCACCGGCCTATGTAGAAAAAGCGCAGCAGCCTATTGTCGGCTAGCAGGAGGGACAATTCCGTTCATACGCAAATACTCGACCATCTGCCCGTAGTGATCGAATTGGTGCTGCGCAGCCAGAACGGCCAATTCCAGACGTGAACTCGGAGCATCCCAGAAGGGATTCTTGATCGGATCCAGCATGTTCTTGTCGTTGATGGAATCGACCGCTTTGTGCAGATAAGCGTAGGAGTCCTTCGCGAATTTGACGATCTCGGCTTTTGACTTAATCGCTGTGGGACCCGATTCTCCGCCGACATCCACCGGAGATTTCTCGCCGAGTATGGAAGCTCCCAGAATATAGTTCACCGCGGCTACGTGTTTGACTTGATCTCCGAACGTCCTCACACCTTTAAACTCTCCGCTGGTCGGCGCAAAGGAATATTTATCCTCTGGCATGGCCTCCGCTGCTGACAGCAGTTCCTTCTCGCCTCTCGTTACGCTGGCATTCAAAACCGACGCAACGCTGCTCATGTCAGCTGCATTAGCCTGCGTCCATGCACCCGCCATACATAGCACGGCCACAAAAATCCCTAACCATAGTTGTCTATGCCTCATACTGCCTCCTTGAATTGTCGAATGAAATGCGAAACCGACTTTATCACGAACTATGTTTTTTGTTCAGCTAATCGACTCGGTAATATTACGGTGCTCTAGTGAAAAGCCTCGTACAGCCAACCATCCGAAAGCCAGGGTCAGGGCCGAACAAAGTAGAGCGAGGGGAACGCCAATCTTGCTGGCCAATCCTCCCCAGATTGCGCTTCCCAGAGCCATCCCGCCCTGCAAGACCAGCAAATACATCGAGAGTCCGCGCGCGCGCAACCATGAGGGCAACATGGTTTGAGCGGCGACGTTCAGGCAAGCCACAATGGCAATCCATGCGGCGCCCGCGACGAACATCACCGTGCTAAGCCACACGAAGGCTTCTACATAACCCGCTGTCGCCGTCATAGCGGCAAACAGGAATGTTGCCAGCATCACCAGCGAATCCACGCTAAGCCGCCGCCGCAGCCGGGGTAGCAAAGCGGCTGCTGCCAGCGCACCTAAGCCAAAATGTCCAAGGGATAAGCCAAACCCAGTTGGGCCATGAGGGCGTGCAAGGATTGGCAGGAGCGCCAGCAATGAACTCGCGCCAATGCTGAAAGCGCCGGTGCGCACGAGGACGCATCGGACCTTATGGGAGCTGCGAGCTTCCCGAAAGCCAACTACCATCGCATCCCGCACCCGGCCTTTTTCGACTCGTTCGGGAGGTTGGCGCTTCCACCGATAGAGGAAGAAGATGACGCCAAAGAACGAGACCGAATTGAGCAAAAACGCTACACCGGAGTTCGTTGCTGCAATGACCATGCCGCCGAGCGCAGGGCCGACCGCTCGAGCTACGTTGAATCCGACCGAGTTGAGCGCAACAGCCGGGGCATGGTTCTCGGCGGAGACAATTTCTGGGGTAATGGCTTGCCACGCAGGATCATTCATGACCCCGCCGAGACCAAGTAGGAATGTGAAGCCCAGGAGAATCCACGGTGTCACATGCCCGAGAAGGGTGAAGACACCAAGTAATCCTGATGCGACCACCATCCAGCCTTGCGTGAGCAACAGCAAGCGCCGGCGATCCATTAAGTCGGCCAACGCGCCGGCAGGCAGAATCACCAGAAAAACCGGCAGGGTCGTCGCCGCGGCGACCAGACTCACCATCAGCGGAGACATGGTGAGTTGGGTCATCAACCAACCCGCGCCGACGTTCTGCATCCATGTTCCCGTGTAGGAGACAACTGCGGCGCTCCATAAGGCACGAAACACCGGCTCTCGCAGGGGGGCCCATGCAGAATGATGCAGCCTCGACGCGGCTTCAATATCCGGCAGCGGGGTTTGAATCGAATCCGCCATACCTCTATTTCACCAACTCTGTTGGCCGATTCATCGGCCACTCTCCGCTGCGCCAGGCGCGCAACATGTATATCGTCAAACCGGCCACCAAAATCACGATGGCATATCGAATTTCTCGCTCAAAATTCTTTCGCGAAAATAATACGAATAGGAACCCCGCGCTTGCCAACAACGCCGGAAGAGGATAGAGCCACATCCGAAATGGGCGAGGCATATCCGGCCGTTTAACGCGTAGTACGATGACGCCGATTGCCTGCACGAGAAATTGCAGCAGGATGCGAATCACCACTAGTGCGGCGATTACATCGGCTAGCGAAAACAGACAACACAGCACAGCGACGCCGCCAAGAGCTAACAACGAGACGTAGGGAAAGTGTCCCTCTGAGTGCACCCGCGCAAACGCTTGAAAATAATTTCCATCCAAGGCCGCGGCGTAGGGAACTCGCGAATAGCCAAGCATCAGCGAAAAAACCGAGGCAAATGCCGTCCATATCACCAGCACTGTAACCAAACTTGCTGCCCAGGCTCCATACGTCCGTTGCATGAAAGTCGAAATAATGTGCAAGCCCTCGGTCTTGTTGCTCATTTCCCGCCAGGGGATGACGCCGAGCACGCTTACATTCATCAAAATATATAGACATCCCACCAGGGCAATAGATAGCAGCAAGGCCCGTGGAATTGTGGTTGCAGGATTTTTCACTTCGCCGCCGAGGAAGCTCACGTTGTAGTAGCCCCAATAGTCGTAGGTTGCGATCAACATCGCCGACCCTAATCCCAGGAAAAATCCGTGGGACAACGTGAAGGCACCAGCCGGGAAGTCGAATGCCTGATGTGCATTGAAATGCGTGGTCCCGGCAACAATCACCCACCCGATCGTTCCCATCACCCCTACCCACAGCAACTTGGAAATCACCGCGATTCGGGTAATGCGGCGATAGAGCAGGGCCGTCGCGAGAAAAACCACGCCCATCGCCAGCGCCCTGCTCCCCCATCTGCCGAGCCCGGGCCAAAGGTATGAGGCGTAGCCAGCTAACCCGATGGCTCCCGAAGCTATCGACAACGGCGCCGAAAACGAGAGCTGCCAAATAAACAGAAAAGAAATCAGACGCCCAAGTTTTTGCGGGCCATAAATTTCTTTCAAATAAAAATATGACCCACCGGATTGCGGCATCGCTGCGCCTAGCTCCGCCCAGACTAGGCCATCACACAAAGCGAACAACCCGCCAAGCAGCCAGCCCAACATGGCTTGCGGTCCGCCCATTGCGCCAATGATCAGAGGCAGCGTAATGAACGGCCCCACTCCGATCATGTCAATCATGTTCAGCGCAGTCGCGCCGCCCAGACCAAGCCCGCGAATCAGTTCGGGCGACTTCTTGGCGTCGTTCATTCTTATTGGCCTGCGGAAATCCGGCCGCTGCCCTTCGCGCTGAGCATATTTACATAAAGCCGCACGGCGCCAGGTACGCCCGCTGGCAATTCTCGGAAAAATGCATAGCCCGTGTAGATGTAAATTCCTTTGCCGTATTCCGCTTCGAGCATTCCGCCTTTTTGTTCCGGTTCACCCGGATCGTGCGATTCAAGCAGAGGCGTGAATTTCGCATCCCACTGGGTCATGAAATAAAGACCACGCTCTTGGATCCAGCCATCGAAGTCTTTCGCAGTGATTTCATTGGGCGAGTGGAAGACAGCGTTCTCCGGTGCGAGAATCTTCACCGGCGCCTCCTCCACTGAAACTCGTGCCCGTCCAAGCGTGGCAGGATACGCGGTAAACTTGCCCGCGTTAAAATCTCCCGTGCCCGTGTTGTACTGCACCACGAGTGTGCCGCCGGCCTTTACCCAATCCAACAGTCGTCCGTTGTTGGCCGCCAAATCTTTCTGTGTGTCATAAGCACGAATACCCAGCACGATTGTGTCGTATTGACTCAAATCCTCCGTTTTAAGCTTGTCAGCCGAGAGCACGGCCACGGTCATCCCAATCTGCTGTAGAACGCTGGGAATTTCGTCGCCCGCTCCCATGACATAACCGATCCTCAAACCCTGGGGGATTTTTACATCGACTACGCTCACCCGCTGAATCGCGGGCTGGTAATAGTAAAACGTGTCCAGATCGTCCCGTGTGACGACGCTATAGCCTTGGAAAAATGCACCTCCTGGCACTTGGAATGACGCCGTGATTTGAGTCTTTTCTTCTTTTGAACCATCCAGAAAGCTCCCAGGTATGACCTTAAATTCGAAATTCTTTACGGTGCCGCACGGAGGAATCTCGACGTGCATCTGGGCGGGATCAACCCTCCAACCCGCAGGCGTCCCAAGAGACAATGTCCCGCTGGACGCGGTCGCTAAGTTTGAGCTTACGCTGACGGTTACCGTCCTTGGATTTTTGGTGCCAGCGGAGATTACTTGCTGTCCCGGATCAAGCATCACTGAATACTCCGGTGCCAGCGCCACTGCACGCTCTAATTCCTCGCCGCTCGTGCCTTTGTACTTCACATTTACGTTTGTGTTGACAGTTCCTTCCTTGCCGAATGCAACGTATGTCGCGTAGGCCTGTAATGGCGCCGGAGGGAACGGCAGCGTGGCATATTCAGGTTTATCTACAGTATTCAGCGCGTCCGTCTCTGGATTGTCCCGGTGCCAATAAGGGCGCGTATATTCAGCGGTCCTTGAAGCTGATACTTCAAACAACTGCTCATCTGGTTTTTTTGAGTCTAGCTTCGTAATTTTCCATCCGGGTTGTGTCGCATATAAATCAATGTTGACTTTCGTGCTGGCAACCGCGTTCGCAAATCGCACCCTCACTTTGAAGCTCTGACCCCGCACCGCCATGAAAGCCGCGTCGGGGCTTGCTCCAACCGGCGCTTCTACCTCTGCCGTGAACTGCACTCCGTCAGCCAGGTTCGCTGCCTCAGCGAATTGCGTTTCCTTCGTGCGTAGGTTCAGCAGCAAGTCAGTTTTCGCTGCATTCGAAATATCAGCCCGATCTATCTTTGCGATCAACTCGCGCGTGATGCTTAATCCGTTGAGTAACGCTTCCGCTGAGTTCTTCGGGTCTTTCGTTGCGTCGGCCACCAGCCCTTGCATCTGCTCAAGTGCAGTCTTTAAATATGGAACTTTTGTTTCTTCAGAGCCGAGTCTCGCAGCCAGCTCTGGCAAACTCGTATCCAATCCATCAAAGAAATCATT
>Ga0070735_10004981_pt1 | contig 11089 bp, 9 predicted proteins | sample Coa_R1_FD_66443 | JGI IMG/M metagenome (GOLD analysis project Ga0070735, IMG submission 66443) | Surface soil microbial communities from Centralia Pennsylvania, which are recovering from an underground coalmine fire - Coalmine... | ecosystem: Environmental > Terrestrial > Soil > Unclassified ... | reverse complement strand
CGTAGTTGTAATTGCAATTGGGAAAGTAAGCGCCGTGATCGAGGAAAATGCGGAACCCGCCTTCGCCGAACTCATCGCGGTAGCGATCAAGGTAGTCGCCGCGGAATTGGTCAATCGTGACGACGACTATCAGCTTGGGGTGGCCATTGTAGGCCGAGGCGGACGCGGGGACAGCAAGCGTTGGGGCGGCGAGGATTAAGGCTAGAAAAAAGGAAAAATGAGTAGACCTGGGGGAGGATCTCATCGCGAAGGTAGTTTACACAGATGAGGGGAATACGCCAAAAGGGGCCGGTTTTGTGCGAACGCGCACGCGACAGCCGGCGGGACGCCGGCGCTACTTTCTAGGCACCTGCCGTTAGCGGGGCTGAGTGGCGCAGCTTCGAGGGTGATTCAGGCTTGGCAGCGGATTGCTTTGTCGGCTCGGTCTGCAGGATGGAGAGCGGTTTGTGTCGTTCTAAACGATTCTGGTTCACTGCTCGCAAGGCAAACGCGATGACTATGCCTAAGGCAAAGGCTAGAGCCACGAAATACCAGAGAGTGGGAAACCCGAGAACAAAAATGACGGAGGTGCCGACGGCGAACAGGATGCCGATGAATCCGCCTCCGACTGGAAGCTTATGCATGTTGATCCCGGGATGACGGTTGTCCGCCATGGCGCACCTCGATTCTCTTCACTCATCATCCCACCGGCGCAGTGCCGGAAGCAAGGGTTGGTGAGTTTAGAAGCCCACACACAGATCGCGGCGTGCATTTCCGAGCTCTTTTCCGATACATTAGTTACTTCATGCTCGACCTGAATTTTGTCCGCGAAAATTTGCCATTGGTGGAGGAGAAGCTGCGCCAGCGCGGGATGGATCCGGCTGCGGTGCTGAAGGATTTTCAGCAAGTGGATGCTGCACGGCGCTCGTCTTTAGATGCAGTCCAGAAAAGACAGCATCATCGAAGGCTTGAATCCGAAAGAGTCGGCGAGTTTAAGAAGCGCCAGAAGCAGGGTACGGCCACGCAAGCCGACATCCGTGAGATGGAAAACCTTATCAGTCGAGCGAAGACGGACGGCGAGGCCATTTCCGCATACGAAGCAGACGCGGCCGAAAAGGATGCCCGCCTCCGCGATATTCTCGCCGGCATTCCGAACCTGCCGCATGCCAGCGTGCCGGTCGGCCACAGCGCTGAAGAGAATGTCGAAGTGCGCCGCTGGGGCACCGCGCCGAAGTTCGATTTCACTCCAAAAGCGCACTGGGATCTTGGCGCCGATCTCGGCGTTCTCGATCTGGAACGCGCGGTCAAGCTCACGGGCGCCCGATTTGCCGTCTACTGGGATCTGGGCGCGAAGCTGGAGCGCGCGCTGATGAACTTCATGCTCGACCTTCACACCCGGCAGCACGGCTATACCGAAGTTCTGCCGCCCTATCTGGTCAACTCGGATTCCATGTACGGGACGGGACAACTTCCGAAGTTCGCGTCTGACTCGTTCCGCGTGCCGCACGGCGACAAAGATTTGTGGCTGATTCCGACTGCGGAAGTTCCGGTCACAAACTTATATCGCGACGAAGTGCTGGACCAGGCGCGGCTCCCCATCTCCCTGACCGCCTACACTCCCTGTTTTCGCAGCGAAGCCGGGTCTTACGGGAAAGATGTGCGCGGAATTATCCGGCAGCACCAGTTTCAGAAAGTGGAGTTGGTGAAGTTCGCGCACCCGGCGCATTCTTACGAAGAGCATGAGAAGCTGACGCACGACGCCGAAGAGGTTCTGCAAAAGCTCGGGTTGCATTATCGCGTGGTGACCCTGTGCACGGGAGATATGGGGGCATCGTCAGCGAAGACGTATGACATCGAGGTGTGGCTGCCGGGACAGCAGATGTTTCGCGAGATCTCTTCGTGCTCGAATTTTGAGTCCTACCAGGCGCGACGGGCGAACATCCGCTATCGTCCGGAAGGCAAGAATAAAACGGAATTCGTTCATACGCTGAACGGCAGCGGATTGGCAGTAGGCCGCACCTGGGTCGCGATCGTGGAGAATTACCAGCAGGCCGACGGCAGTGTGGTGATTCCCGAAGCGCTCCGGCCGTATATTGGTGCAGACAGAATCACGGCAAAGAAGTTTTGAGCAATGAGCAGTGAGCGATGAGCGGGGAGCTTCGAGCGGATCGGGCTCGGTGTTGCTCATCGCTCATAGCTCATTGCTCACTGCTCTCCCCGAATTTGCCAAGAAGAAGGAGTGGTCACTAGACTTGCAGAGAGCAGAACTCACCACCGTCGCGCCCGGCGCGCCCCTGCCCATGAACGCCATCTGGCGAACAATCCGCGGATACATTCTCTGGCAACACGAGCGGGGCACTCTCCATTACGACATCATGGTCACGTTGATCCTGATCTTTGTGCTGTTTTCGCCGCGCGTGATCAACTTCAACGACAAACCCATCCCCAGGAAACCGCATCCCACTGAAGTGGTGGTCACAGCCGACGCGGAGGGCCGCCTTTTTTTTCAGGTGGCAGCCAGTGAGGTCACTCCCGGCGACGACTCATCCGTGCGGGATCAGTTGCTGCACATCATCGAGCCGATTTCTGGCGCAGTATCCATTGTGAGTTACGAGGCCGTTGCAGATCATAAAGGCAAGGTGCAAAGCTACAAGGTCCTTGCCAGGCGGGAATAGGCGGTTCAGAAAATCGAAAGCGGAACGTCAGAATGAAACGTCTTTCTCTAGCGGCTATCATTACGCTAACGGCAGGGTTAATTGCTCTCTACGCGGCACCGGCAGCCAAGCCTGCCGATCAGGGCGACTTGCAATCCGTGCTGCACAAAATGGATGAGGTCGCCGCCACTTTCCGCTCGGCCCAGGCCAACTTCGAATGGGATACGTACGAGAAAGTCATCGACGAGGTCGATGAGTTCCAGACGGGGACAATTTATTACCGCCGGAACGGCAAAGACATCGAGATGATGGCGGAGGTCAAAAAGGTCGGCAGCAGCCTGGCGACACTCAAGCCGGAACCGAAATATGTGCTGTTCAGCCAAGGGAAAATCCGCCTGTACCAGCCGAAACCAGACCAAGTGACGGAGTTCGATGTGCGCAAGGATCACTCCGATTATGAAAGCTACGTGGTGCTCGGTTTCGGAGGGAGCGGTCAGGATCTCCAGAAAGTGTTTGACGTCACCTACGGAGGGGCGGAAACGATCAATGGCGTGGCAACGGCAAAGCTTCAACTGGTGCCGAAGTCGGAGGCGATCCGGAATACTTACAAGCAAATCTTTCTGTGGATCGATCTCGAAAAAGGAGTGTCGGTGCAGCAGAAATTCATTTCACCGCAAGACGATTACCGGCTCGCCAAGTACGCCGATATTCAGGTGAACGGCAAAAAGATTCCGGACGACATTTTTAAACTGAAAACCACGAGCAAGACCTCGACGATCACTCCGCGGGGTTAAGTTGTTGAATAGAAAGGGCAAGAAATAGTTCCGAGATTTGCACAGCCGGAGCTATACTGACCGCACTTTAGTTGGGATTATTCATGGCCAAGGTCTTTACGATTACTGTCCCTCCTAAGCTGGGAAACAAACGCCGGGAACGCACTGCTGATCCTCGTTACGTCGACGGGCAACGCTTGCTCGTGGAGGCCATGAAGTATCTGGCCCAGGAAGATCCAGTGAGGAACCGGGGCGCGATTGAACTGATCTCCGAACACGTACGCACGCGCTTCCGGATGAGCGACTCGCCGCTGGGGTAGCTTGGCGCGCATGAACGTCCCCACAGTAAAGCTCTTGACCGCCGAGTGCAGCCGAGAAACTCCTCAGAAAACGCCGAGAAAACCGCTTTTAGAGTCACCAAAGAAAGGGAGCGGATTGCGCCGCTCCCTTTTATGATTTTCAACGCGATTTAGAAGGTATACCGCCCGCCGAGTTGCATGATGCGTGGCTTAAATAGGGTGTTGATGAAGTTGCCGAAGCTGGCGTTATAGTCCGTGAAGTTGTTCACGTTCTGAATGTTGCCGGCGTCGAAACGGACCGTGTTGGTGACGTTGAACACTTCCCAACTGAATCTCAGGTTCTGGCTCTCGGTGATTTTCCATTCTTTTGCCAGGCCCATGTCGATATTAAAAGCTCCCGGCCCACGCAGTTCGTTGCGCTGTCCGGATTCTCCCGGATATGCATCGCGGAACTGATTGATCGCCGCGTTGGGATTCGAGGGATCGGTAATTCCAGGGTCCTTGAAGACGTTCGGTCCGGTTCCTCCTCCAGATTGAGCGACGATGAATTGCCCGGTCTGCGGTTTCTTTCCAACCAATATCGCGTTGGATTCAAGATCCCAGTTCGTCGGCCAGCTGTAGAACGGATAAACGGAGAACGGGAATCCAGTTGACCAGCGCCACAGACCTGAGACCTGCCATCCGCCAAGAATAGCGTCCGCCACTTTCCCCATGCCTGCGCCAAACCTCTTACCCTTGCCGACGGGGAGTTGATAAACCCAGTTGGCATTGATGGCGTGAGTAGTGTCGAAATCGGACGGGCCGCGCAGTTGGTTCGGCATCCAGGCATTGATGATCTGACTGGAGAAGCCAGTACCCTCAAAGACGCTGATGCGCTCTGCGTTGGAGCCAATGTCAATGGACTTGGAGTAGGTGTAGTTGAGGTCAAAGGTAAGATTGCCAGTGTGGTGGCGCAGACTCACTTGACCGGAGTTGTAAGCGCTGTTGCCAATACTGGACCAGGAATCCAGCGAGGAATATTGCGGCGACCAGAAAGCATAGCCCGTGGTTTGACCGTTGATCGTAGCGCATGCCGGGAAGCATTCGTTTGCGTTAGTCGACCCGGAGTAGCCCGGAACATCCAGGTACGCGAGAGAGTACGTCTCGTTTGCGGCACCCGCTGACTTACCGCTGAAGCAGGAATATAGGTCGTAAATCGCCTGGGTCGATGTATAGCTTGGGAGTACGCCACCGGCACTCGGAGCGCAACCGTAGATGTATCCCTTGTTGGTTGCGTTAGGGCCTGCCAAGGGGAACAAGTTTTCCCAGTAGGGGATGGGAGCAACACTTGCTATGTCAGCACCCTGCCAGTATTGCTTAGCCAATGCAGTGGCGGCCTGGTAGTAGGTCATCCCTGACTTCGGGTCTTTCAGATTGGCGGGCTGAGCAAGGTCCCTCTCCGCAAGTAAGCGGTGCGCGTAACGTCCGACGAACGAAGCCTCAAGCACGTAGCCGTGTCCGAGCTCCCGCGTGATCGATAAGTCAACGACGTGGGAGTAAGGGGTTTTCAGCTTATCGTCGAGGCCAAACCCGATCTGAAATGCGTACGGAAAAGTGACCGGGAATGAGCCGGACGGCGCGGGATACGTAAGCGAACAAGGAGCCGTCGGACAGGACGAGGTCGTCTGCATGCTTGTCGTTGGGATCGTGTTCAGTGCGGTAAACCGGGCGGCTGCGTCTACGGTCTGAATACCAGCAGGATTGGAGACCGAAGACGTCAATCCGAACGCTCCTTGGCGATCGAACGTGCTGGTGATGCCCTCGCCAAAGTGATCGAAGTACATCCCGTAGCCCACGCGAACGCTTGACTTACCGGGGCCACCCCATAAAGCTTTGCGAAAGCCGGAATCGCCGCTGGGAGAATACGCGATGGCTAGACGGGGCGCGAAGTTGCGATAATCATAGCCCCAATACGGTTTCTTGCCGTTGGCCTGACCACCTAGCGCGAACTGGAGGTTGTGATCATAAACCGGGTTCCCCGACGAATCCGTACCCGTCTGCGGGAAATATGTCTGACCTTGAGCCGCAGCAATTCCCCGATTGATAAACCAGTCGTGGGTACTGATGCTCGGCTGAACCTGAGTACCAGTGGCCTCGTAGGGAGGCTCAAGAAGTGAATAGCGGAGGCCATAGGTCAGGGTTAGGTTGGGGCGCATCCGCCATGAGTCTTGGAGATACCACTCATATTCCCAAGCGCGGAAGTGGCGGCTGATCAGAGCGCCCTCGGGGATGGGATTCAGATTTTTGTCCAGATTGTAGTTTGAATCCACCTCCGAAATGAGACCTGCCACTGCGGTCATGGCCAGGTTATAGGCTCCGTAGAAGCTTTTAGAGACCGCGGGCAGATTCATGGCGGCACCCATCGGACTGGAGGGATCGAGGCTGCCCCCGGAGCCTGCTATCGAAGTAGGGTTCAGCCAATCAGGGTTGGTCGAAGCAGTGAAGTACGACGTGTAGTTGGACGCACCTACGTTGTCAATCTTCCGGACATTGCCTCCAAACTGGATCGAGTGCCTGCCCCATTGTTTGCTGACGTCATCTACGATATTCGTGACGGGAACGTGACGCTGGTTGGTTTTACTGAAGGAGTTAATGTCGTCGAGGAAGCGGAAGTGCACAAAATGCTGGGTTTGCAGGCCGCGGTCATCATAGGCCTGGCGGACGTAGCCATAACGAAGGTTGTTGATCCATGAATTCTTAAAGGTAGCGGTATAGCCCGCAGTGATGCCTTTGCTCGTAACCACTTCTATAACAGAATTGGGTTGTCCCGGAAATTGTGCGGCGCCGGCCGCATTATGGTCTCCATCCTGCACGCCGCGGACAAACAGCCGATGGCTGCCGTTGGCAGTGAGGTTATAGTCCAGCTTCGCCACATACATATTGAGATTGTCGGGAGCAGGCGAGTTAAAGGTATATCCGAGAGCGTTCAGTCCGTCGCCGACGCTGGAGCTGTTCGGGTGGGGATACTGATTGAACACGTCCATCACGTACGGATTCGCGCCAGGGAACGACCCGACGTGGGCGCCGCTGGTATAGGTGCAACTGCCGATCAAAGAACAGTTCGGGTCCAGCGCGGCCAATTGAGTCGGCGTGAGCCGATAGGTGCCGGAGGAGGGGCAATTCGTCGATCCTGGGTCGCATTGGTAACTGAGGTAGCCATTTCTCAGATCGTTGCTCGGAACAGTCCGGATTACGGACTGGTCCTCTCGCTTTCTCATGCCTTCGAAGCTGAGGAAAAAAAACAGGCGATCTTTTTTGATGGGGCCGCCTACGAAAGCTCCATAGGTATTGCGGAGAAGGAAGGGCGGAATGTTAGGAAGGCCACTCTGAACCTCCGATGCTTTAATGAACCAATCGTTGCCGGCGAAGGTTGGACGGTAATACTCGTAGGCTCCGCCGTGCCAGTTGTTAGTTCCGCTCTTGGTCACGAGAGCGACTTGCCCACCTGAGGAACGGCCTGTATCCGCGTCAGAGTTGGCGGTTGTCACGCGAAATTCCTGGAGCGAATCCAGCGGAACGCGGATGGAACCCTGCAGCCTGCCCGTCGCCTGGTCGTTGTCATCCGTCCCGTCGAGGGTCACGTTGGTCTGGTCGCTGCGGCCGCCGTTCACCGACCCACTCCGACTGTCGGTGTCGAAGCCGCTCTGCGTAGTGCTGTTGATCTTGTCCATGTTGTTGCCGGTGAATGTAACGCCGGACTGCAGGGTCAGGATACTGGTGGGCTCGCGACCTTCAAAGGGCAGAGCTTCAATCTGCTGCGAATCAAAGACGTGCCCCATCGTGGCGTTATCGGTGTTGACCAGCGTGGCCGTGGCGTTGACTTCCACCGTTTCTATTCCCGCTGCCACCTGCAGGGTGACGTTCAGAGTGGCGGGCGTGCGCACCAGGAGTTGGACATTTGTTTCTTTCACGGTGGCGAATCCGCGCGACTTCACCGTGAGCTCATAGGTCGCAGGCGGGAGCTCCAGAAACTGGTACTCGCCTTGGCCGCTGGTGGTGGCGTTACGCGACAGGCCCGTCGCTGGATCGCTGAGGGTCACGGCGGCGCCAACTACCACTGCACCCTTCGCATCAGTGACGATGCCGTGCAGGGAGGTCGTGGCGGACTGTGCGACGGCCAGGGTGGCAAGAGCCATGAACGTGAAAATGAGAACTACCACATGCCGTGAGCGAGAACGCATAGGAATCTCCTGTCGCCTTTGAGGGCGTCGTACTCCAGTTACGTTTGCCCAGGAACTAGACGAACGCAGAAGACCTGGGGGGACCTGATGGGGCGCTATTGTGCAACTTCGCGCTGGCAATTTTCAAGCTAAATTCAAAAGACATTTACACCTATAAAACGTTTGAATAGCGCGTTTTGCATTCCGGGAGTCTTCAGGAACTGAAAACCGTTCGCGCGCCTTGGCGCCAGCGACTTTTCATCGGTGGCTGATGGCGCCTGCGGTCAGGAACACGGCGACCAGTCCCAGGAGGAGCACCGCGCCTTCCACGCGCGTTGACCAGACGTGGAGTGCGTCAAACTGCACGCGCGCGGGATTGTCGAGGGTGACTTTGGCGAAGTCGCTGACCGAGGCGCGCAGCGTGTCCATGCGCGGGATGATCCAGAACTGCGAGAAGAAGGTCAGGCCAAGCATTACGCAGATAAGCACGTGACGCATGGCGAAGACGTGCGCGGTGCCATCGGTCAGACGGCTGTAGAGTAGGGAAGCGATCAGGAAAACGATGCCCGAGACGATAGCAATCCAGTGCAACTTGCCGAGCGCGCGTCCGACAACGTTGCCGGCAAGATGCGTGTCGGGCAGAACCTGAAACGCAGTCGGCGCCAGCACGAAGGCAAAGAAGATCAATCCGCCGATCCAGACCACAAGCGAAAGAACCATGAGGAAGCGCAGGAAGGACATGACGGCAGAATTATAGCCGTGCTGGAATCAGAAATTCCTTAAATACATCGCGCACAGGAGAAGGAAAGCTGATCACAAGCCACTGAACACTGACCACTTCTTACACCGGCACTGCAACGTTTTCGATGATCTCTTTCAATACCTGATCCGATTGCTCGGACTTTTTCAGCGTGGAGGCATAAAGTCCGTTCACGACTACGCGGTGGGCGAAGACTGGCACGATCAATGGCTTGAGGTCGTCGGGAGTACAGAAGGTGCGGCCTTCCAAGAACGCCATGGCCTGCGCGGCGCGATAGAGGGCTTGCGATCCGCGCGGCGAAACGCCGAGCGACAGGAATTCCGATTCGCGCGTGCGGCGCACAATCTCCAACGCGTAGTTCACTAAGGAATCGTCCACGCGAATGTTCTTCACCGCTTGCTGCATCTCGATCACATCCGTTCCAGTCAGAACTGGCCGCACATCGTCCAAATGAGCCGCGCCTGCTTCGGAACGCAGAATCTGGCGTTCGGCCTGAGCATCGGGATATCCCATGCGGACACGCATCAGGAAGCGGTCGAGCTGCGACTCGGGCAGCGGATAAGTTCCGTGATGCTCGACTGGATTCTGGGTAGCAATCACCAAGAATGGCTGCGGCAATTCGTAAGAGTGCGCGTCGACCGTGACCTGGCCTTCGTTCATGGCCTCGAGCAACGCGGACTGCGTTTTCGGCGTAGTTCGGTTGATCTCATCCGCCAGCAACACGTTGGTAAATACCGGGCCGCGCTTGAATTCGAACTCCTGCTCGGCCGCGGAATAGACCGAGATGCCGATCACGTCGGAGGGCAGCATGTCGCTGGTGAACTGCACGCGCTGGAAGGTGCAGTCGATCGCGCGCGCGAGCGCCTGTCCGAGGGTGGTCTTGCCGACTCCGGGAACGCCTTCAATCAGCAGGTGTCCGCGGGCGAAGATGCTGACCAGGGCAAGGCGGACCACGTCGTCTTTGCCGCGAATGACGCGGCGCAGGGCCTTTTCCAGTTCAGCGGCTTTGTGCGAAACGGCGATGGCGGTCTCGGGAGACATTCCTATCGATTCTACTATCGGGCGCGGAGAGGGCGGAGTTACGTACGTCACAGAACCAGCAGTGAGCAATGAGCTAGGAGCAGTGAGCAAAACCCTCGTTCGAGCTCTGACAATTGAGAACGCCTATACTTCGGCAACTTGCATTCTTATGCTCACCCGCTCATGGCTCATCGCTCACTGCCTTACTGCATAAACTCTGCGGGTCTTCCGGTGAGGCGTTCGATGCGCTTGGCGATCGGCGGATGGGTGGAGAACAGGCTGCCGAAATTCATTCCCAGCAGCGGCTGGATGATGAACAGGTGCGCGGTCGATGGACTGGCTTGCATCGGGACACGGCGCGAGTAGGCATCGAGCTTTTGCAGCGCGCTGGCCAGCGCGTACGGATTTCCGGTGAAGTGCGCTCCAGTCGCATCGGCCTGATATTCGCGGGAGCGCGAGACGGCGAGCTGAATCAGACTCGCCGCGATCGGCGCGACGATCAGCATCAAGAGCGCGGTCAAGCCTCCGCCTCCGCGGCCTTCGCGATCTCTTCCACCGTATCCGCCGAAGATCATGGCCCAACGTCCCATGCTGGCGAGCATGGTGATTGCGCCTGCGATGGTCGCCGCGACGGAACTGATCAGAATGTCGCGGTTGTTGACGTGTCCGAGTTCGTGGGCGAGGACACCTTCGAGTTCTTCGTCAGTCAGGAGTTGCAGAATGCCATGCGTGACTGCGACAGAGGCGTGGCTTGGATTGCGTCCCGTGGCGAAGGCGTTGGGCGACTCGGTCGGGATCACGTAGATCTTGGGCATCGGGATGCCGATTTTCTGGGTGAGGCGCTCGACCGCTGCGTAGGCGCGCGGCAGTTGCTCGCGCGTGACGGGCTGCGCGCGATACATGGCCAGAGCGATTTTGTCGGAATAGAAGTAAGAGACGAAGTTCATGACGACGGCGAAGGCCAGCGCGATGAACATTCCGTTTTGACCGCCGAAGGCGCGTCCGATGAAGAGCAGGAGCAGCGTAAGAGCGGTAAGCAGGAACGCGGTCTTGAAAGTGTTTCCCATAATTTTTGTGAAAGCTATTTCATTGGATGTTGGGGCCAAGGGCGCGATGCAAGTGTCCTATTTTGGGAAACGCGGGGTTCGAGGTGGGTACCCCCCTCCCCCTCGGTCTATTGGAATCAGAGACTTAGGCCTCGCTCGTCAAATAAGATCTTGGGACTCAGCGAGTTACGGGCAAAATCTTGAGAAATAAGGAGTTAGCTTGCCTCGTTTACGCTTGTGCCACGCTGAATCATCGCTATTCAGAGCTGTGGACGTCAAGGACTGTGATCACACGAGTTCGGACTTCGGCCCCGCAGAGCTCAGGTTCGGAAGAGCGTCTTTCGATTGCGTTTGAGGCG
>Ga0070735_10004979_pt1 | contig 11091 bp, 5 predicted proteins | sample Coa_R1_FD_66443 | JGI IMG/M metagenome (GOLD analysis project Ga0070735, IMG submission 66443) | Surface soil microbial communities from Centralia Pennsylvania, which are recovering from an underground coalmine fire - Coalmine... | ecosystem: Environmental > Terrestrial > Soil > Unclassified ... | reverse complement strand
GACGACGCGCGCCACGCTGGCAGCGCCGCAGCGAGCACAATGACGGGCAACACAATCGCCGTGACAGCGGCGTAGGTCAATGCGTCAGTGCTCGTCAAGCCGAAGAGCATGGAGTTCAGCAGACGGCTTGCGGCTATCGACAGGAGTACCCCTGCGAGAATGCCGATCGCAGCGAGTCGGACTGCGCCGCCGAGTACGAGTGCGACGATGTTGCCGCGCTGTGCGCCCAGCGCCGAGCGCAGTCCGAACTCCGACGTGCGGCGCGCGGTCACGTAGCTCATCACGGCGTACATCCCGGAGAGCGCGAGCAGCAGAGCCAACACGGCGAAGCTCGAGGCGAGTGCTGTGCTGAATCGCTGAGCGGTGATGGAGTCGTCGACCAGTTCCGTCATCGTGGTGAACTTCGTCGCGACCTCGGGATTCATCGCCCGCACCGTGTTCTGCACCATCGGGATCAAAGCGTCGGGATTGCCCGGCGTGCGGATGACGACTTCGGCCTCATTGGCCATGAACGGATGCTGTCGCAACGGCATGTACAATTCCGGGCCCGGCTGCGCGGCCGGCGAACTTTGGCGGACGTCGCCGACGACTCCCACAATCGTCATGCCCTTCATCGATTGGTCATCGAGCCCGCAGATCACGCGATGGCCGAGCGGATCTTCGTTGGGGAAGATCTGGCGCGCGAGCGATTCGCTGATAACGACCACCTGCTGGCGATCGTACTGATCGGAGTCGGTGAAGTCGCGCCCGCGCAGGAGGGGAATGTCCATGGTCGAGAAGTATTGCGGACTCGCGAGGCGAAAGCCAGCGTACGGAAGCTGACGATAGTCGCCGTCGAACGACTGCTTGCCTTCGACCGCGAAGTAGCCGTCGGAGCCGTACTCGCCGGTAGGCAGGCCCATCGCGCCCGCGGCGGAGGTCACGCCCGGCAACTGCCGCAGGCGAGCGAAGAGGTCATCGAAGAACTGGCCGCTCTGCAATGCCTCGGGCAAAGTCTGCGCGGGCGAGTGCGCATAGGCCACGAGAAGGCCCTCGGTGCGATATCCGAGGTCGGCGCTGTGAAGCGCGAGCATGGTGCGGAACAGAAGTCCGGCGCCGATGGCGAGCATCAGCGAGAGCGCAATCTGGCCCACCACAAGCGAACTGCGCAGGTACGAGCGCCCTCCACCGACCAAGCCACGGGTGCCACCCTGCTTGAGCGCGCCTTGCAGATCGACACCAGTGGCGTGCCACGCGGGGGCGATGCCGAACAGAATGCTCGTCAGCAACGATGCAGCAAGCGCGAAGGCCAGCACGCGCCAGTCGAGATTGATTCCGCCCAGCAGCGTCGCGGGAACAAAGCGCGCGCCGATTCCGAGCAACGCCTTCGTACCCCAGGCAGCGAGACCAATGCCGACGAGGCCAGCGACGACTGCAAGCACGAAGCTCTCCGCGAGCAATTGCGAGATGAGCTTGCCGCGTCCCGCGCCGAGTGCGGCGCGCATGGCCAGTTCGCGCGAGCGCGCGGTTGCGCGCGCGAGCATCAGGTTGGCGACGTTCGCGCAGGCGATCAGTAGAACCAGGCCAACGGCACCCATCAGCATAAACAGCGTGGAGCGCACCGGCGCGGCAAGTTGCTCCTGCAGCGACTGCAGGACGAACGTCTTCTGGCGATTATCTTTTGGGAACGAGGCGGCGAGCCGGCTGCCGATTGCCTGCATGCGCGCGTTGGCCGTCGGCAACGAGACGCCAGTGTTCAGCTTAGCCACCGCGTGATAGTTGTACGAACTGCGGTTGCGGTTCTCCGGGATGGACGATATCGCCGCCCACACTTGCGCCTTCTCTGGAAACTCGAACATCCCCGGCATAACCCCGATGATCTCGTAACGCGTGGCGTCGATGCCGACCGTTTGTCCAAGAGCGGCCGAGGCAGAGCCGAAGTTGCGCTGCGCAAATCCCAGACTGACAAGGGCGGCGCGGCCGGCGTCGTCGCTCACGAAGGCTCGCCCGGCAAGCGGCGGAGTGGTGAAGACGTGGAAGAAATCGGGATCTACTAGAAATGCGGGGACGAACTCCGCTGACTTGGCGAGCTGCACGCCCATCTCGCCGCCGTTGTAGAAGCTGAATGCCTCGAATGAATCTTTGTCGGCGCGCAGGTCTTCCAGGTCTCCGCCCGTCAGCCGCCAGATTGCATTCCCTTTATCCGTGAACTTCGTGTTCACGGCGACGATCCGGTCCGCGTCGGGATAGCGCAGCGACTTCAAGACGACTCCGTTCACCACAGTGAACATCGCCGTGGTGGCGCCGATTCCGAGCGCCAGCGTAATGATGGCAACCGCCGCGAAGCCGGGATTTGTGCGCAGCATGCGAAAGGCGTAGCGAAGATCGGCAGTGAAGTTCATATCATCCTTCCACCACAGGATAGACGCGGAACGGCGCGTTTAGTACTACCATAAAGAAGTTGAGTGCGCTCTCGGTTCACAATGTCGCTTCTTGAATCTTGGTCAATCTTCGTCTGATCTAATACGCATATGCCTTCAACAACGACCGTTCTTGTGACTGGCGGATCGGGTTTCATCGGTAGTCATACGATCCTGCAACTCCTGGCTGCAGGACATCGGGTGCGCACGACCGTGCGGAACCTGCAGCGCGAGGATGGCGTTCGCGCCATGCTGAGGCGAGGCGGGGTCGCACCGGTCGAGCGATTGTCGTTCATCGGCGCCGATCTGGAAAAGGACATGGGCTGGGCGGAGGCTGTGGACGGCTGCGAATATGTGCTGCACGTGGCTTCGCCCTTTCCCGAGACTGTGCCGAAACACGAGGACGAATTGATTGTTCCCGCGCGCGAAGGCACGCTGCGCGTATTGCGCGCGGCCCGCGACGCAGGCGTCAAGCGCGTGGTGCTGACGTCTTCGTTTGCGGCCATCGGCTACGGCCACGAACCACAGAGCGCACCGTTCACGGAGAAGGACTGGACCGACGTCAACGGCGAGGGCGTGGCTCCGTACGCAAAATCAAAGACGCTGGCCGAGCGGGCGGCGTGGGATTTCATCGCTCGCGAAGGTGGCACGCTGGAACTCTCCGTCATCAATCCGGTAGGTGTGTTCGGACCGGTGCTCGGCCCTGATTATTCGACGTCGATCCTGATCGTGCAGCGCCTCATGGATGGCGCCATGCCCGGCCTTCCCCGTTTGTATTTCGGCGCCGTCGATGTGCGCGACGTCGCGGACTTGCACATTCGAGCCATGACTCATCCCGCTGCGAAAGGTGAACGATTCCTTGCCGTGGCGGGCGATTTCATGTCGGTGCTGGATATTGCGAAGGTGTTGAAGCGCCGTATGGGTGTTGCCGCGAAGAGAGTTCCGACGAGAGAATTACCGAATTGGATCGTGCGCCTTGCTTCGTTGCGCGACCCGGCGGTGAAGCAGATTCTGCCTGAACTCGGCAAGAAGAAAAATGCCACCAGCGAGAAGGCCCAGCGCCTGCTGGGTTGGACGCCGCGTTCGAACGAGGAGGCGATCCTCGCCACCGCCGAGAGTCTGGTGCGACTAGGACTATTGAAGGACAGCGCCAAGAAAGCCGCGTAAGGATTCGCCTCACCAACTAAGATGGCGGTCCGAACCAATTGGTCAGCGCGTCAGCGAGTCCGAGCGGATCCAGGTCTCCTACCCAGGCCACGTATCCGTCGGGCCGAATCAAAACAGCAGCGGGAGCCTTAACCGCCCCGATCGCCGGAAGCTCCCACGCACCTGCATATTTCGCATCGATCAGTTGAACGCGATCCGCCCATGCTTTGATGTCAACGCCCCCGGGGTCTGCAAGATTCAGGAGCACCGGCCGCGCATCGTGCAGCAGAGTGAAGACGCGCACCGTGCCGTTAGCGGTGACCAGGTCGAGATCGGGCATGCGGCGCCCGAGCAGCGGATGACCCTCGCCGAGATCGTAGTGAACATCGAGGCCAGACATCTCTGCGGCCAGACGTTTGCGAGGTTCGTCGATGCTAAGGAGCTCCGAAGTAATCTCGCGCAAGGCGTTGGTGCGGTCATCGGTACGGAGCAAGGCGACCTGCGCCATGGTGTTGCGCAGCACGCGGGCAGCGACCGGGTGGCGCTCGGCATGGTAGGTATCGAGGAGCCTCTCCGGAGATATCTTCTTGACGACCTGGGCCAGCTTCCATCCGAGATTCATTGCATCCTGCACGCCGATGTTGAGACCCTGTCCACCCGTCGGGTAATGCACGTGTGCAGCATCGCCAGCGAGCAGGACCCGCCCCTTGCGGTAAGAAGCTGCCTGCCGGGCCACGTCGGTGAATCTCGAAATCGAAGTGGGACTGTGGACGCCGAAATCGGTACCGTATGCGGCAATGAGCGCCTCGCTGAGATCGTGCAGCGTGGGTTCGGCCGTGGATCCGACGTGCTGCTCGGTCAACAGAACGCGGACCCGCAAACCGTCGTCCATCTTGCTCAAGGAGTGGATACCGTGGACGTCGCGTCGTAAGCCCCATTGCGGCTGCCCGGCCATCTCGACCTCGGCGATCAGGTTGCTGATTGTCGGATCCCACCCGGCGAACTCTATGCCGGCGGCTTTACGGATCAGACTGCGTCCACCGTCGCAACCGACGAGATATTGCGCGCGCACCAACTGGTCGTTGGACAGGTCGACGTTGACGCCCGTGTCGTCTTGCGTGAAACCGGTTACCTCACGCTGGCGATAGACCGGCACGCTGAACTCTTCGACCCAGCCGGCGAGAATGCGCTCGATGTGGCTCTGCCCCAGCGCGAGCCCGTAGGGGTGACGAGTGAGGAAGTCGCTCATGTCAAGACGGATCCAGGCGAAGCCCGCGATCTGACACGTCTTTCCCTGCGAGAGGAAGCGATCGGCGATTCCGCGTTGGTCCAAGATCTCGATGGAACGAGAGTGCAGACCGCCCGCGCGCGAGCCGGTGAGGTCCTGGTTGGAACGCCGCTCGACAATCGCAACGTCGACCTTAGCCAATGCCAACTCGCCCGCCAACATCATCCCCGTCGGACCTCCGCCGGCAATTACCACAGCATGCTCGATCATTGCCACACTCCTCTCAACACCAGGGCGGTCGCGAACCAACATCACTTCGCTTGTCCGCCGCACCTTCCATAGGGTTTGGGCTAGGTTGGCAATTCTGCGGCACGACCCGGGTCTTGCCGCAAGTCCCCCGATGCGACATATACTGGAAGTAGAAGGAAGGGAAGTCTTCTTCTTTCGCTTGTCTGCTTTGGATGAACAAGCGGTTTTGCGAAGTGGCAGCACTTCGCACACATTCTCCAGAAGATCTTCAGTGCTGCGAACACCGCTGCGTCCGTCGCGCAGTGTTTAGTCCAGTACGCGGCCGATCTCCCAGTGATGGCCGAAGGGATCGACGACCCGGCCCAGGCGCCAGCCGTGTCCTTCGCCGACGGGAAACACTTGTTTCGCACCTGCGGCAACGGAGCGTGCGAAGACAGCATCGGGATCGGCCACGGTCAGGATGATTCGCACAGTGCCGCCCCCAACCGATTCTGGACTGAAGTTGCCGTGCTCGGGAGACTCGTCGCTGAGCCAGAACTCGGCGCCGTCGACGGAGAGTCGCGCCACAACACCTGCACCGTCTTCTCCCCCGAAACGAAAAACTTCCTTGGCGCCAAACGCGGCTTTGTAGAACTCTACGGCTCGAGCGCTACCGCGTACAGAAAGCCAGGGTGCGATCGTGGTAGCAACGTTTTTCTCCGGCATGGGCTCGCCTCTCTCGCAAGGATGTGATCGAAGTAGTGAAACAGATCGTTGTGTTTTGTTGCAAGAACGCAGATGACACGACGAATCATGGGTTGTACTTGAGGTCTGGCTCAGGCAGAATGGAGCGTCTTTCCGTTGACTCCGATGCTGAGGTTTTCCAAATGAGATTTTTTCGTGCAGATGTTCTCTGCGAACTGATTTTCTTCGCAATTTTATGCGTCATTGCAACTCCCGCCGCCGGCCAGACCGCTGCAAGTTCTCTTGTGTATCCGAAAGCGAAGACAGTCGATCAAGTCGATGACTATCACGGAACGAAAGTTTCCGATCCCTACCGCTGGCTCGAAGATACCGACTCGGCCGACACGCACGACTGGGTCGAAGCTGAGAACAAGCTGACGTTCAGCTATCTGGACCAGATTCCGTACCGGTCGGCGATTCGCGATCGGCTGCTGAAGCTGTGGAATTACGAGCGCTTCACCGTGCCCGAGCAGCAGGGTGGGCGCTATTTCTACCAGCATAACGACGGGCTGCAGAATCAGAGCGTGCTGCTCGCCGCGGAGTCGCTGAACGCTGAGCCGCGCGTGTTGCTCGATCCAAATACGCTGTCAACCGACGGCACGGTCGCGCTCGCGGGTTCGGCTTTATCCGACGACGGTAAGCTGATGGCATACGGCACCGCGACTTCAGGATCCGATTGGACCGAGTGGCATGTGCGCGACGTCGACACGAGCAAGGACCTCGCTGACGACATCAAGTGGGTAAAGTTCTCAGGCGCTTCGTGGACGAAGGACAACAAAGGTTTCTATTACAGCCGCTACGACGAGCCCAAAGAAGGCACGGTAATGCGCGGCGCTAACTATTTTCAGAAGCTCTATTACCATCGCCTCGGCACCGCGCAATCGGAGGACAAACTCATTTATGACCGCCCCGATAATAAGGAGCTGGGCTTTGCCGGCGGCGTAACCGACGACGGGCACTACCTGGTTATTTCGGTGTGGCAAGGAACTTCGCCCAAGAACCGGCTCTACTATAAGGATCTGACGCAGCCCGATTCGCAAGTGGTACGGCTGCTCGACGACTTCGACGCGCAATATTCATTCGTCGATAATGACGGGCCGGTCTTCTTGATTCAGACCGACCTGGACGCTCCCCGTGGCCGCTTGATCGCGATCGATGTGCGGCATCCGGAGCGCGCGAACTGGAAAACCATTGTGCCGCAGGGCGCGGACAAACTGGAGTCCGCCAGCGTTGTGGATAACCTGTTACTGGTCGGGTATCTGAAGGATGCGCGGACTGACGTCCGCGTGTACGACCTGAACGGCAAATTTGTCCGCAACGTGGATCTGCCGGGCATCGGCACAGCGGCTGGCTTCGGGGGTAAGCGCAAAGATAAGGAAACTTTTTATTCGTTCACCAGCTTCACTTCTCCGACCACGATCTATCGTTACGATCCGCAGGCTGGACAGAGTTCCGTGTTCCGCAAGCCAAAGGTCGACTTCGACCCGTCACAGTTCGAAACCAAGCAGGTCTTCTACAAGAGTAAAGACGGCACGCGCGTGCCCATGTTCCTGACTTACAAAAAAGGATTGAAGCTCGACGGCCAGAATCCGACGCTTCTTTATGCGTACGGCGGATTCGACATCTCGCTCACGCCTTTCTTCTCCGTGCCGAACGTGGTGTGGCTCGAGATGGGCGGCATTTACGCGCAGCCGAACCTGCGCGGCGGTGGCGAATACGGAGAAGACTGGCACCTCGCCGGAACCAAAGCGAAGAAGCAGAATGTGTTCGACGATTTCATTGGTGCGGCGGAGTGGCTCATCGCGAATAAATACACGTCGACGCCGAAGCTGGCGATTCGCGGCGCCAGCAACGGAGGCCTGTTGATCGGCGCGTGTCTGACGCAGCGTCCTGATCTATATGGAGCGACGCTGCCCGAAGTCGGCGTCATGGACATGCTGCGTTTCCAGAAATTCACCATCGGCTGGGCGTGGACTTCCGACTATGGATCGTCGGACAACGCCGAGGATTTCAAGTGGCTCTATGCGTATTCTCCGCTGCAGAACCTGAAGCCGGGGACGAAGTATCCTCCCACCATGATTTCGACTTCCGACCACGATGACCGTGTGGTGCCGGGGCACAGCTTCAAGTTCGCGGCCACCATGCAGGCGGACCAAGGGGGCCCGGCTCCGGTGCTGATTCGGATTGAGACCAAGGCGGGTCACGGCGCCGGGAAGCCCATCTCGAAAGTGATTGATGAGACGGCGGATGAGTGGGGATTCGTCGCCCACAATCTGAATATGAAGGTGGACTTGCAATAGAGGCTCGGGCCGAGGCCCTTGGGGACAAAAAAGGACGCGGTCGTGAGGGCCGGAACGTTGGGGCACCAACACTAGCCCATGACCGCGTCGAGACGCATCCGCTGGCACAGACGCGCTTGGAATGTTACGAGTGCAACTCTAGCGTCCGGGCGGGAGGCCCACAATACGGTTAATCCTGTAGTCGCGGCTCGGAGCGGTTTCTACGGTATTTACCCGATTCAGCGGTGGCGGGGGATTCGCTAAAAACGGTGTAATTTGTTAAGCAGTGGGAGAGAGACTTGCCAACGAGGGGGGAGCATAGGCTCCCCTTTTTGATTGCAGTTTCCAGCCGCTCGGGTTTGTTTTCCGTTCCAATTGCTGACTTGTTTCTTCGTGGCAGGCTCCTGGCACAAAAATTGACTTGCGGTGAACCGGGCGGGCTTGCGATTCCGTGATAAAATCCTCAGGCTTCGGGCTGAAAGCCGCTTTGGACGGGCCATTCAGCCCACCTTCGTTTTCTCAGTTTTCTTAGAGGGCCACTTTATGAGTTCTTGTGCGCGCCACCTCAGTCGTCTGATTTCGTCGTTGTTCTGCTCGTTCATGATCCTGGGCTTCACGGCCGCTGTGCCTCCGTCCGCCATGGCGCAATCACAACTCGCGAATCATCTACCCAAGCGAATCGTCGCCGACTACGGCTACTGGAGCAAATATCAGAAACCGCCTTACGGGCACGGGCAGATTCCTTACAACGAGTTGACGCACATCAATCACGCGGGCATTTCGTTTAACGCCGATGGCAGCCTCAGCGTGCCCGATGGATTCATCGAGCCCGAACTCAACAACCGGGCCCACGCCGCGGGCGTCAAGGTGATGTTGTTGTTGGGTGGCGACTTTGCCGGACTCGAAAGCACGGGTGCGGTGCAGACGCTGGTGGACAACATCGCCGCTTTCGAGAAGCAGTACGCCTATGACGGCGTGGATGTGGACTGGGAGTATCCCGAGACAGACGCTGATCGCCGCCTGCTGGTGGAGATCATGTGGCGACTGCGCAAGTCGAACCCAAATTACGTGCTGTCGATCGATGCTCCGCCGTGGCAAGGGTACGGATACAACCTGAAGCAGCTGATGAACTCGCTGGACTACGTCAACATCATGATGTTCGACTGCGCCGGTCCGTGGACGCAGTATGGTCAGCTCAATTCGCCAATCTTCTGGAACAAGCGCGATCCCGCGCCCTACGAGTGCAATCCCGGCGGCAGCGCCGAGTTGGCAGCGAATATTTTTCTGAAGGTGGTTCCTGCCGCTCAGCTCAATATGGGGACGCCCTTCTACGGCTATCGGTATCTGAACATCAACGCTGAATTCGGGCTCTGTCCGAACTGGGTTCACACCCCCGATCAGGAATGCGATAACGCGGTGATTACCATGAGCTACGCGCCGGCCATCAAGATATTGATCAACAATCCGCAGTACGGCTGGCAAACGTATTACGATCCGGTCGCGTTCGTACCGTACATGCTCAAGACCGACGGAAGCGATGGCTACATCACGTATGACGACGCGTTTTCTACGTATTACCGGACCTGGTATTCGGATTGGAATCGCGGCCTGGGCGGAATGTTCATGTGGTCGCTCGACGCTGATTACGATGGGCACTCGCAGGACTTGCTGGGCGCGATGTACGCGGCAACGGTCAGCCAACACTGATTTGTAATCGTTTCCAGGGGTTCTAGAAAATCGATTTTACCCAATATGGGAAGACGGTTGTTCATCCCTCGCCAAGTGGGTTTGACCACGTCTATCCAACGTGTTATAAATGCCCGTTTTGCGCTGGTAGACCGGGACTAGAGCCCTGTTTCTCTAGGCCGTTTTTGCGGTTGCTTTTGTTTCGAACAGCGCAAACTCCGACGCGGCCAAGCTTCAGCACTCCTTCAGGTCTTGCAGTGGAAGCGTGTTCGGACCCCGGAAGCGATATCTGATGCTCGATTGAGCGTGTTCACGGTCACAGCAATCCGGATCGTGGTTCGCGATCATGGATATTGCTGCCGAAAGGCAGTGCCTAAACACGTTTTGCAATTTTCCTTAAAACTGTCATCGTTCGGAGGACTTCTTATGCGCATCTGTCTCGCCATCGCTGCGTTTTCGCGCCGCATGGCTCTGAAAATTTCGGCTGCGGCAGCGCTGCTTACCGTCGGCGCCGCTACTGCTTTTGCTCAACCTTCCGGCGAAGCCGGCGGGGAAGCTTCCCTGAAGCTGCCCGATCTTTCGCAGGTCAGCTTTTTCCACGGCGCCATTGACGGCCACAAACTGCTGCTGATTGGCATTCTGTTCTGCCTATTCGGGCTGGGCTTTGGGATGTTCATTTACATGCGCCTGAAGAACCTGCCGGTGCATCAGGCGATGCGCGAAATTTCAGAACTCATTTACGAAACTTGCAAGACCTACCTGGTTACGCAGGGAAAATTCATTCTGTTCCTGTGGGCATTCATAGCCGTCATTATTGCGGCGTATTTCGGATGGCTCTCGCCGGTACCCGATAAGTCGGTCGGGCTGACGCTTCCGATTATTCTCGGTTTCAGTCTCGTCGGCATTGCCGGCAGCTATGGCGTGGCGTGGTTCGGCATTCGCGTGAACACGTTTGCGAATTCGCGGACGGCGTTCGCTTCACTGCCGGGCAAGCCGTTTCCCGTTTACCAGATTCCGCTTGAGGCCGGCATGAGCATCGGCATGATGCTGATCTCGGTCGAACTGCTGATCATGCTGATCATTCTGCTGTTCGTTCCAGGCGATTATGCTGGACCGTGTTTCATCGGCTTCGCGATTGGCGAGTCGCTGGGCGCGGCGGCGCTGCGAATTGCCGGCGGCATCTTCACCAAGATTGCTGACATCGGCTCTGACTTGATGAAGATCGTTTTCAAGATTAAGGAAGATGACGCGCGCAACCCGGGCGTCATCGCCGATTGCACGGGCGACAATGCCGGCGACTCGGTTGGACCTTCGGCCGACGGTTTCGAAACTTACGGCGTCACGGGCGTGGCGCTGATCACATTCATTCTTCTCGGCGTGA
>Ga0070735_10004978_pt1 | contig 11092 bp, 18 predicted proteins | sample Coa_R1_FD_66443 | JGI IMG/M metagenome (GOLD analysis project Ga0070735, IMG submission 66443) | Surface soil microbial communities from Centralia Pennsylvania, which are recovering from an underground coalmine fire - Coalmine... | ecosystem: Environmental > Terrestrial > Soil > Unclassified ... | reverse complement strand
TGCTCAATCATGGCGGCGCGGTAATTGGCGAGCTGCGAGAAGTGGCGAACGAGAATGTCCGCACTCTGACGCAGCGCCTCATCCGGCGTAATTGTGCCATCGGTTGTGATATCAAGAACAATTTTATCAAAGTTGGTCATTTGCCCAACGCGGGTATGCTCGACCGAATAATTGGCTTTTTGCACCGGCGCGTAAATGGCGTCCACCGGAATGACGCCGATGGGCTGGTCTTCTTTTGAGTCGGCGGGGACATAGCCACGACCGGTCTCAACAACCAGTTGCATTTCAAGCCGGGCATTCTCATTATCCAGCGTCGCGATGTGCAGATCGGGGTTGACGATCTCCACCGTGCTGGGTGCGGCAATATCAGCCGCCGTCACCTCTCGCTCACCCGAAACCTCAAGTCGCATGGAGACGGGATGGTCCGAGAAGGAACGCAAGCGCAACTGTTTGATGTTCAACACGATATCCGTGACATCTTCCATCACATTGGGGATGTCCTGAAACTCGTGCTGCACACCTTCAATTTGAACAGAAGTCACCGCAGCGCCGGGCAACGATGAGAGCAACACGCGGCGCAGCGCATTGCCCAGCGTCATGCCATACCCGGCTTCTAACGGCTCAATATCATAACTCGCATAATTGCCCTGCGTTTTTGTATTTTTAATGCGAGGCAGAGTAATATCTAGCAAGGTTCCAACCTGCCTTTCTTTTTCTACCACTGCTTATTTCAAATTCCCTGTTGGCTTTGAGCAAGCAAGAAACCGAATCCTGGTAGTCCAAGAGTCTTGTGCCAGAGGACGCTCCAGGAAGGAGCGACGGTGGCATCTACCCATCCGCCGACTCAACAATTAGCGCTGGTAGTATTCGACTACCATTTGCTCGTCAAAGGGCAGTTCAAGGTCTGTTCGTGTAGGCAGCGTAATCACGCGGCCTGACATTTCATTTGTATCTAAACGCAGCCAGGCAGGTACACCTTTTTGCGCCAGCAATAGCGCACGAGTCTTGAAGTACTCAAGCCCTTTGCTGCGCTCACGTACAGTAATCACATCATTGGGTTTAGCAATAAAAGAAGGAATATCAGTTTTACGTCCATTGACTGCGAAATGTCCATGACATACGAGCTGGCGAGCTTGCGCACGCGAATCCGCGAATCCCAGGCGATACACGAGGTTGTCCAGGCGCATCTCCAGGATTTGCAGCAGGTTCTCGCTGGTTCGACCGGGGCGTTTCGCGGCGGTATCAAACGATTTGCGGAACTGGCGCTCCAGCACCCCATAGGTTCTGCGTACCTTCTGCTTCTCACGTAATTGCAAGGCATAGCCAGAGGCCTTGCGTGGGCGACCAGCGCCATGCTGCCCTGGGCGAGTATTACGGCGTTCGAGAGTGCATTTCGCCATGCACTTGTCGCCCTTGAGAAAAAGTTTTACCCCCTCACGTCTGCATAGTTTGCAGACGGGGCCGGTATAACGTGCCATCTAGTTCAATCTCCTCCTCACACGAGGCTAGGCCCACTTAAACGCGCCGTCTCTTGGGCGGTCGGCAGCCATTGTGCGGAATAGGTGTAACATCGGTAATAGAAACAACGGAGAGGCCAGTCGCCTGCAATGAACGGATCGCGGCTTCACGACCAGAACCGGGGCCTTTGACATAGACTTCGACCTGCCGGAGGCCATGCTCCATCGCTTTGCGAGCCGCCGTCTCCGCGGTCACCTGAGCGGCATAGGGGGTACTCTTACGAGAACCTTTGAAGCCCTGTCCACCGGCGCTCCCCCAGGAAATTACATTGCCATTGGGGTCGGTCAACGTCACAATGGTATTGTTAAATGTTGCTTGAATATGGGCCTGCCCACGCGGAATGGATTTGCGCTCACGCCGCCGTATTTTGCCTGTTGGTTTCTTTTTGTCTGCCATGCTTAAAACAATCCTCCCCGGCGTTATTTCTTAGCTGCTGCCTTCTTCTTGCCGGCTACAGTTCTCTTTGGTCCGCGTCGTGTACGTGCATTCGTGCGGGTGCGCTGGCCGCGTACCGGAAGGTTGCGGCGATGGCGCATGCCACGATAACAGCCGATTTCGATCAGTCGCTTGATGTTCATGTCAACTTCACGGCGCAGATCGCCCTCGACCTTGTGTTCGCGGTCAATCACTTCACGTAAACGGTTGACCTCTTCTTCGGTCAAGTCTCGTACCCGCGTATCCGGGTTAATTCGTGTTCGCTCCAGGATTTTCCGGCTCGTAGTGCGGCCAATCCCGTAGATGTAGCACAGCGAAATTTCCACGCGCTTCGCGTTTGGAATGTCAACGCCGGCGATTCTAGCCATCTTTTCCTCCGTATAGATGTTCCCAGGATGCCCCCGAAAGGCATCCCTTCATGTCTTTAGCCCTGTTTCTGTTTATGCTTCGGGTCTTTGCTACAGATAATCATCACAACGCGATTGCGACGGATTACCTTGCAATGCTCACAGCGCGGTTTCACTGAGGCGCGCACTTTCATGGTTCACCCTCCTCATAGAAGTTAAAAAATTACAACGCCAGGGCGCAAGAGGAGAAGCCCCTTTACCCTCGTGCCTCATTTGGACTCAATCTAAAAGATGCCGGTGAGAAGAAAAAGGAATACTGAGGAGTATCACCTCACGATTTCACGCGCCATGTTATACGTCCTCGCGTCAAGTCATAGGGGGAAAGCACCACTTTCACCTTATCGCCTGGCACGATACGCACGAAATTCATCCGAATTTTTCCTGAGAGGACAGCCAGGACTTGATGTTGCTCATCAATTTCAACTTTAAACATGGCATTGGGGAGGGCTTCTAACACCTTACCCTCTACCTCAATCTCATCCTTTTTTGCCATAGGTTCCTTTCTCTACCGGCGAGTACACGTTTTCCCCTTGACTTGATAGCCCTATCCCTGTTTGGACGGTTTGCGTCGTGTGGCAGCCAACACACGGGCATAGATAGCAAGATGCGTGATAGGCAATAATTTCAAGAGCGATGTGACAGTTTGATAAACTATAAAGCGGCAGCAGTGTTACTGCTGCAGCCAACTACGAATTATACCACAAATAAAAACGTTTGTCGAGAGGGAATTTCTTCCCATTCCGATGGTTTCACCGTCCCTACAGGGTCAGGATAGCGGCGTCGCCTTCGGTGATTGCCACGGTATGCTCGAAGTGAGCGGCGTAGCTGCCATCAGAGGTCACCACTGTCCAATCATCAGCCAGGACGGTGGTATCAATTCCGCCCATATTGACCATTGGCTCAATCGCAATAACCATACCGGGTTTTAACGCAACCCTGGGGTAGCTCGGCTCAACATAGTTGAGAACCTGGGGATCCTCGTGCATGCTGCGCCCGATGCCGTGACCGCTATAATGGCGTACCACTGAAAATCCTGCGTCCTCGACATACTGCTGAACTGCCCGCCCGATATCCTGTATGCGATTACCGGCCCGCGCTGCCGCGATACCACGATAGAGCGCGTCTTCCGTGACCTTGAGCAGATGTTGCACTTGCGGCGTGACCTGCCCAACTGGGACAGTAATCGCTGAGTCGGCATGCCAGCCGTTATAGCTGGCGGCGAGGTCAAGGGTGACAATATCACCTTCGTGCAGGACACGCTCGCCTGGAATGCCGTGTACTATTTCTTCGTTTACAGACGTACAAAGCGACGAAGGGTAACCATGATAGCCCAAAGAGCTAGATTTCGCCCCGAAGCGTCGCAAAGCAGCCTCGCAGATAGTATCCAATGCGCCGGTTGTAATACCTGGACGTACTGCACTGCGCAATTCCGCCAGCACTTCAGCGACAATATGGCCTGTCTCGGCTATTTTCTCTCGTTCTACTTTCGACTTTATAATAGGTGCCATAGCAGTAGTTTCTCGTCTAATTTATGCTCCCTCATCCCTGCGGGTTTTGCGGGGAGTTGGCTTTAATCTGCTCAACAAGAGCCGTTTGCACCTGATCAATACTCTGGTTACCGTTTATTGTTATCAGCTTCTGCTGTTGACCATAGTAGTCGAGCAAGCGAATGGTTTCGTTGAAGAAAATATCCAGCCGCTTCTGTACCGCTTCCCCCGTATCATCGGAGCGTTGGTACAATTCACTTCCATCAATATCGCACACACCGGGAACCTTTGGCGGGTTCGTGCGGATGTTATACACGTGCTGCTGCGCCCGGCAAATAAACCTGCCGGAGAGTCTGCTGAGCAGCTCCTCACGCGGAACTTCGAGATAGACGGCAAGGTCTATCTGTCGCCCGACCTGTTGCAATCCCTTATCCAATGACTGCGCCTGAGCTATAGTACGCGGGAACCCATCCAGCAGAATACCTTGCGCACAATCAGGTTCCTTAATACGGTCCAGCACCATTGCTACCGTAAGGTCATCGGGAACCAGTTCTCCGCGATCAAGATACACTTTGGCTTTATGACCAAGTTCTGTTCCCTCACCAATAGCCTTACGAAACAAATCGCCACTGGCAACGTGGCTTATTCCGAGTGACTGCGAGAGCCTTTCCGCTTGCGTCCCCTTCCCCGACCCCTGTGCGCCGACCAGGATAATATTCACGCTTTCGTTCCTCCGATGGAAGTGGGTCGAGGCGCATCATTGCGCCCCAACCATTCACAGTAACGCACCAGGCACGTACTTGCGCCTTGAACCTATGAAAGAAAACCAGAATAGTTACGCATGACCATTTGTGCTTCCAGTTGTCTGACCGTATCCAGCACCACACCAACCGCGATAAGGACAGAAGCAGCACTCAATAGCTGATTGCCCCCAACACGAGCAAAGAATGGCAAGACCGCTACGATACCCAGGGCGAGCGCACCCGCCAGCGTAATACGGTTGAGTATTGCGGTCAGGTACCTGCTTGTCGGCTCCCCTGGCCGGTAGCCAGGGATAAAGGCACCCTGTTTCTGTAGATTCTCCGGTATATTCTGCTGTTGCCACATCACATACGCATAGAAGTAGGTAAATGCGAATACCAGCACGAAGAATATGAACCAGTAGTACCAGAGCGTCGGGTTGACCAGGTAGTTGGCAGTCCATTGCGAGGCAGAGGAAAGCCAGTTCAGGTTGCTACTCACCAGGTATTGTGCCAGCACAGCCGGGAAGATCAGCATAGACTGTGCGAAGATGAGCGGGATCATGCCCGCACTGTTCACCTGCATCGGAATGTAAGTAGTTTGTGCCGAGCCAACCAGCATATTACGCCCAACGGTACGTTTTGTCGGGTACTGCACCGGTACACGGCGCTGGCCCTGATAAATGTACACGATACCGAGAACTGTGATCAAACCAATGATCAGGAAAACGCCGACACCGATAATGCCATTACCCGATGTAGAGGTTGCCGCCTGATACCCCGATTGCACCGTACCGGGAAGACCGGCGACGATACCAGCAAAGATAATCAGCGAAACACCATTCCCGATACCCTTCTCAGTGATAAGCTCACCGATCCAGACCAGGATCATCGTACCCGCGGTCAAGGCCATCAGAATTGCCAGCGACTCCAGCCAGTTTGGGCCAAAGAGGCCAAACGAATTGGGATCAAGCACACCGGCACGCTCATAAATTGCCGCCTGCCCCAGGGCTTGCAAAAACGCCAGGGGAACGGTAATAATGCGCGTGATCTGACTAAAACGCAAACGTCCTGCCTCGCCGCCTTCAGTTTGCATGCGTTGCAAGGCAGGAATAATCGGCCCTAACAACTGCATGACAATCGTTGCCGTAATGTAGGGATACACGCCGGTCGCGACAATCGAGAACGTCTTCAGAGACCCACCGGAAAAGACATCCAACAAACCCAACAACTGGCCCAGGTTCTGGTTGCTATTGCCGTTGAAAAGCTGTAGCAAAGCATTATGCTCACTTGAGCTTAAAGGAACAGTAATATGGGCGAGGATGCGGTAGATTAATAACATCCCCAGCGTAAAGAGAATCTTATTGCGCAGATCGGGAACAGTCCAGATACTCCGCAGTCGTTCCCACATGGAACCCTCCTTTTACGAAGAAACGAGAAGGTGTGGCACCTACAACAAGAACAGGACAACCAACGCTTTAAGCGTTGGTGCCCTGTGTTGTTTCTGGTGCAGGTCTTCCATCTTTCCGTCGCTTCGTCTTTTCGTAGACTTTCACCGGAATAAGCTCAATCGTGCCACCAGCCGCCTCAATTTTAGCACGCGCACCGGCGGATACTTTATGAGCGCGGATCGTCAATACCCGATCTACGTCACCATTCCCCAGAATCTTCAGCAAGCCCTTGCTCTCGTTGCGGGTGATTAACCCTTGCTCGGCCAGGGTCTCCGGCGTTACCTGGGAGTTGGCTTCAAACGCCTCAAGCTCGGCGATATTTATTACTGCATAGTTGTCACGGAAGGCCGTGTTACTATTGCCCAGGCCACGCACGAAGGGCAGACGTTTGGATAAGCGCGTCTGACCGCCGTTGAATGCGCGATGGATTTTTCCGCCGGTACGGGCCTTCTGACCCTTCGTGCCACGCCCGGCGGTTTTGCCACGCCCGGAGCCGTGGCCGCGACCGACACGTCGCTCTGTTTTGTGTGAACCGGGAGCCGGTCGCAAATCAGACAGTCTCACTGACAATCTCCTCTACCTGCACCAGGTGAATGACCTTATGGATCATGCCGCGCACAGCAGGATGATCTTCATGTTCAACCGTCTGCTGGAGCTTGCGGAGCCCAAGCGCACGCACAGTGGCCTTTTGATCCTTCGGGTAGCCAATAGAACTCTTCACATATTTTACACGCAATTTTGTCATTTTGTCTCTCCTATTGGTGGCTGTAGTCGGCTACTAGCGACCACGGCGATCTCCGCCGCCACGCCGGTCGCCACCGCGATCTCCGCCGCGGTCACTACCACCACGCCGGTCGCGATCTCCGCCGCCACGCCGTCCACTTAGAGCCGCACGCTCACGATTTTCCTCTTCGCGGGCTGCCCGTAATGCTGCGGCCTGTTCGGCGGCACTGGCTGAAGCGGCGGCAATCTGCTCAGCGCGTTTCCTGCCGAGCAGTTCCGTGACGGTCTTCCCGCGCCGGGCCGCCTCTTCCTCTGGTGAGCGCAGCTCGCGCAACGCCTTGAGGCAAGCATAGACGGTATTCGCCGCGTTCGTACTGCCGAGCGATTTCGTTAAGATATCGCGGATACCGACCGATTCCATGACGGCACGCACCGCGCCGCCCGCAATAACCCCTGTACCGGGAGCAGCGGGCTTGAGCATCACCTCAGACGCACCGAATGTGGTGCTGACCATAAACGGAATGGTGGTACCGATCAGTGATACGTGGATCAGGTGTTTTTTCGCATCCTCAACACCTTTACGGATAGCCTCGGTATACTCGCTTGCTTTGCCGAGGCCGACACCGACATAGCCATTACGGTCGCCGACTACAACGAGCGCACGAATGCTGAAGCGCCGCCCACCTTTGACAACCTTCGAGACGCGGCTTACCTGAACAACCGTCTCTTCCAGGTTTAGTTTTGAAGCATCTATTCTTGGCATCTTACTCCTCGCGGCCCTAGAATTCCAGGCCAACTTCACGAGCGCCTTCGGCAAGAGCAGCCACACGCCCATGATAGGCGAAGCCTCCCCTATCAAAGACTACACGACTCAAGCCCTGCTCTTTTGCACGCTGCCCAACAAGTTTACCAACCTCACGAGCGACTGCGACTTTATGGTTGTTTGAAATCGCGGCGAGCGCCTCGACAGGTGTCTTTTTCTGACCTTTGACGGCGGAAGGCAACAGTGTTTTGACCTGTGTACCTGGCCTACCGCCTTTGGCGGGGGCACCCTTCTGGGGTTGTCCACCTTTTGCCGGGGCCTTTTGCGGCTGTTTCTCCGCCTTTGCCCCTTTACCCTTCGCGGCAGGAGCGGCCTCTGCGGCGATCTCTACCTGCGTCTGCTCAGCCGTTTCTGCCTCTGGTTGCTCTTTAGCAACCGCTGGCGCTGGTTTGAAATCACGAAGGTTCTCATCGAGCGACGAGGCAGCAACCAGCGTTTTCCCGGTCACATCATCAATAATTTGTGCGTAGATATGCGTTCCACTGCGGTACACGCTCAACCGTGGGCGAGCTGCTGTACCCGCAAGATGGTTCCGCATTCGCTGGTGCCGCCGCAGCCGCGCCTTATTTCCATGAAATTGTTTAATCATGACGCTTTCTTCCTTACTCTATTTTCTGACGTAGTGAGGTGGTGCCGGGCAACGTGGTCGGCACTACGGTACCCTTCATAATCCTGTCCTCACGCGATCAAGTGTTCGGTTCCCTGTTGTCAGGGTGTGATATATCGGGTTGCCGGGCGGTGTTAACGAATAGGCGGACGCGATTATTACCTCTCCCTCGGAGAGGGTGCGCTCCCTACCAGATATGTTACACCGGGGCTACGAGGGTGCGCTAAAGCGGACCCCTACTTCTTTTTGCCGCCGACTTTACCAGCTTTACCGGCTTTGCGTCGGATGACTTCACCGGTGTAGCGAATACCTTTCCCTTTGTAGGGTTCGGGTTTGCGCACGCGGCGGATATCCGCGGCGACCGCGCCAACGAGCTGCTTATCAATGCCGCTCACGCTGATTTTTGTTGCTTTGGTGGCGGCATCCACGCCATCAACGTTCAAGGTGATACCGGCTGGCGGTTGCACCTCAATAGGGTGGGAGTAACCAACCTGAATGACCAGGTTTTCTCCGACCTTCGCGGCACGATAGCCAACGCCATGTATTTCTAATTGTTTTGTATAGCCAGTCGTGACACCAACAACCATGTTGTTGACCAGTGTACGATACAAGCCATGCTTTGACTTATGTTCTTTGTTGTCCGAAGGACGGGTAACAATCAATTGTCCGTTTTCAAGTTGGAGGCCCAGTTCCGGGTCTATCTTATAGGATAGCTCACCTTTAGGGCCTTTGACCGTCACTACGTTGTCCTCGGTCCAGTTTACCTGCACCTTTGGCGGCACAGCGATTGGAGCGCGTCCAATACGAGACATGTTAAAACCTCCCGTCTACCAGACGTAGCAGACAACTTCACCGCCGAGGTTCTGCTGGTAGGCCTTCTGGCCCGTCATCAGTCCCTGCGGGGTCGAGAGAATGGCTATTCCCAGTCCACCACGGACGCGAGGAATGAGCGCCTTCTTTGTATAGACACGGAGTCCTGGTTTGCTAACGCGCTTCAACTGCGTCAACACCGGCTGCTTATCCACATAACGCAGCGTAATTCGGATGGTACCTTGCGGGTTATCCTTCAGAATCTCGATATCCTTAATGTAGCCTTCTTCTTTAAGCACACGCGCAATTGCCAGCTTCATTTTCGAGGCTGGAACCAGTACGCGAGTATGCCGTGCTGCTACCGCGTTGCGAATGCGCGTCAGCATATCCGCAACGGGATCAGTCATATTCATGGAAATCCTCCATACATCGCGAAGGACGATACATCAAACAGGTTCGTCCCTCCGCCATTTCACATCTTCGCGACTACCAGCTCGATTTGGTGACGCCGGGCAACTCACCGCGCAGCGCACGCTCGCGGAAGCAGATACGGCAGACGCCAAATTTGCGCATATAAGCGCGAGGCCGCCCACAGATTTGACAGCGATTGTGCTGCTGCACCTTGAAGCGGGGCTTGCGCTTCGATTTTACAATCATTGAAGTTTTTGCCATTACGCCTCCAGCGTTATTTCTTGAAGGGCATGCCCATCAACTTGAGCAGCTCTCGCCCCTCTTCATCGGTACGAGCCGTTGTCACAATACTTACTTCCATACCGCGAACTTTGTCAACCTTATCGTAGTCAATTTCTGGGAAGACAAGTTGTTCGCGCAAACCGAGCGTATAGTTGCCACGGCCATCGAAGGCTTCGGCGGAGACGCCCTGGAAGTCGCGCAAGCGCGGTAAAGCGACGTTCATCAGTTTATCCATGAACTGGTACATATGCTCGCCGCGCAACGTGACCATACAGCCAATCTGCATGCCTTCACGTAATTTGAACGCGGCAACAGAACGCCTGGCGCGGGTAATTACGGGACGTTGGCCGGTAATCGTGGCTAAATCCGCGACAGCGGCATCCATTGCCTTTGCATTCTGGATGACTTCGCCCATACCAATATTCACGACTACTTTATGTAAGCCAGGAACCTGCATAGGGTTTTTATAATTAAACGCCTTGCGCAGGTTTGGCACGACCTCTTGTTGATATTTTTCTTTCAACCGTGATGCCATAGCGTTTAACTACTCCTCATCCGATCTTCAATAATCTTATGACACTTCTTGCATACGCGGACACTGCGTACTTTTTGGTCTGCGCCGACCGGCCGGCGATCGTGTCCAACGCGGGTCGGCTGACCACACTCGGTACAGATGAGCATGGTGTTGGAAACTTGCAGCGGCATGGCCTTTTCGATCACGCCACCCTGGCGGGTCTGGCCCTGGGGGCGAACATGTTTTTTGACGATGTTCAGGCCCTCAACAATCACTTTGTTGTCCTGTGGCATTGCCCGCGAGACCGTTCCCTGCTTCCCTCTATCCTTCCCGGCGATAATCAAGACGGTATCACCCTTCTTGATATTCATCTTGGCAAGATGCAGAGGTTTCTTCTCTTTTTGTCGTACTGCCATTTTCTTCCTCGTTAAAGTACTTCAGGCGCGAGCGAAATGATTTTCATAAAGTTGCGTTCGCGCAGTTCGCGGGCTACCGGGCCAAAGATACGTGTACCGCGAGGGTTGTTACCGGCAGCGATAATCACAGCCGCATTCTCATCGAAGCGGATATGCGAACCGTCGGCACGGACGTATTCCTTCGCGACGCGCACGACCACCGCGTTCACGACCTCACCTTTTTTCACCTGTCCATTGGGTGTGGCCTGTTTGACGGAAGCCTTGATGATATCTCCTATTTGCGCATACCGCTTGGAGGAGCCACTCATAACACGAATACACATAATTTCTTTGGCACCGGTATTATCGGCTACCTTCAGGCGAGTTTGTGGCTGAATCATCTCTTATTCTCCTTCTGCATGCTCCTCGTCAGAAGTTTCCGACGAAGTAGATGTCAGATCTGGATCAACATCAGCCATCAGCTCTGCC
>Ga0070735_10004976_pt1 | contig 11095 bp, 6 predicted proteins | sample Coa_R1_FD_66443 | JGI IMG/M metagenome (GOLD analysis project Ga0070735, IMG submission 66443) | Surface soil microbial communities from Centralia Pennsylvania, which are recovering from an underground coalmine fire - Coalmine... | ecosystem: Environmental > Terrestrial > Soil > Unclassified ... | reverse complement strand
AACGGAATCGCCGCCGGCCTGCGCAATACGGGCTGACCGTCACGGACTGCGACCGCAACGCCTCCATGATAGCCCCCCAGAATTGGGGGGTCGGGGGGTGGACCTCGGATCGGTGGTTCACGTCGCCCCGAGAATTGGGGGTTGTGAGCGGCTACCCGATCCGCTGGCGGACGTAGCCGGCCAGTTCCGCGATCGGGATCCGCTCCTGCTGCATCGTGTCGCGATCCCGCACCGTGACGGTGTCCTTGAGCGCCGTGTCGTCGCCGCGGCCCAGCGTGTCGAAGTCGACGGTGACGCAGAACGGCGTCCCGATCTCGTCCTGCCGGCGATAGAGCTTGCCGATGCCTGCCGAATCGTCGTAAACGGCGCGCATCTCCCCGCTCGCCTGAAGCGACGCCTTGATGCCCTTCGCGACGGCGACGATCTCATCCGCGTTTTTCTTGAGCGGCAGCACGGCGACTTTCACCGGCGCGAGCGACGGCTTGAGCCGCAGGACGGTCCGCACCTCGCCGTTCGGCAGGAATTCCTCGTCATACGCCTCCGTCAGCACCGCCAGCACGCCCCTATCGACGCCGGCGGACGGCTCGATGACGTACGGGACGAGATGCCGGTTCTGCGCGTGATCGAAGTAAGTCAGCTTCTCCGTCGAGTGCTCGTTCTCCATGACGGACGCCGTCAGGCCGAGCTTGTCCTGCTCGCGCGAGTGCGATCCCAGATCGAAGTCGGTCCGGTTCGCGATGCCCTCCAGCTCCTCCCAGCCGATCGGGAATTTATACATTATGTCCACGGTCCGCTTTGAGTAGTGCGCCAGCTCCTCTTTCGGCACCTCATAGAGCTTCAGGTTGTCGCGGCGCAGGCCTGCCTCCTCCACCCAGAAGTTGACGTGGTCCTCGATGAACGTGTCGTGGACTGCCTCATCCTCTCCCGGCAGCACGAAATACTCGATCTCCATCTGCTCGAACTCGCGGACGCGGAAGATGAAGTTGCGAGGCGTGATCTCGTTTCGGAACGCCTTGCCGATCTGCGCGATGCCGAACGGCAGCTTCCGGTTCGTGGAATCGAGGACGTTCTTGAAGTTGACGAAGATGCCCTGCGCGGTCTCCGGCCGAAGATAGGCGAACGAATCGTCATCCGCGATCGGTCCCACGCCTGTCTTGAACATCATGTTGAAGTCGCGCGGCTCCGTCAGCTCGCCGTCGCACTCGCCGGGGTGCTTCTTCGGGTACTTCAGGCAGGTCGCCTCGCCCAGCTTGTCCGCCCGAAAGCGGCCCTTGCACGTCTTGCAGTCCACCAGCGGGTCGACGAACGTCGCCTCGTGGCCGGAGTAGCGCCAGACGTACCGGTTCATCAGGATCGCCGCGTCGATGCCCTCCATGTCGTCGCGCTCGTAGACGTTGTGCTTCCACCAGAGCCGCTTCAGGTTGTTCTTCAGCTCCACGCCGAGTGGGCCGTAGTCGAACGTGCCCTGCAGCCCCCCGTAGATTTCGCTGCCTGCGAAAAGAAAGCCACGCCGCTTGCAGAGCGAAACGAGCTGCTCCATGGTCTGTGCCGGCATATTCGCACTCCCCGACGGGCCGGTATTCTGGTGTTCTGATATTCGGTTATTCAGGGAAGCGCCGACTGAATGGCGAGCCCTCCTGAGCACCTGAATACCCGAGCACCGGAACGCCGATCCCCGTTTCTTAATAGTCTTGACAGCGCCAAATTATGGTTTTGTGCGCAGCGGAATGAGCGGCCTCGAATTGTCCTTGCGCGCCGGGAGCAGATTGAACAGCATGGTAAAGCTGGAGGTCCGCAGTTGGTAGACGAGACCAATGCGCATACAGTCGAAGTTGCGCACGATGGCGAGCTCGCCGTCGTAGGCGCGCGATCGCTCCAGGTCGATCTTGGTCGCGATGCCGAACGCCCATGGCCCGCTTACCTGGTACTGCAGTCTCAGCTCGTGTCGGATATCCCGGCGATCCCAAACGAAGGGCGTGGAGCCCTGGTCCGTAACGTACCGGTAGCCGACGTCGAAAAGCGAGTCGCGCGTCGGCGTGATATTCAGCTCGACCTCCGGCGAGAGCCAGTGATACGTCGTGCCGGAGGTGTAGACGCTGTACTGATCGGTTATTCCTGCTCGCGCGGAGAGCCGCCTGCCCAGCAGGAGCGGCTGCGAGGCGAGAGTCGTGCGCACGTTGAAGCGGGCGGCGGCGACGTGCGACGGGTCCTCGATGAACTCACCGACTCCGGCAGTGATGTTCAGGAAGGCCGGCGTGTTCGGCGCGCGGTATCGCGCCGCCGCTCCGACGCCGAACCGCGACGATTCTGGATTGGTGACGTCGGATGGGCTCCCGGCCGGTGTCGCCGATGCGCGGTGGCCCAGCAGGTTGACGAACTGCACGCCCACCTCCGGCGCGCGCGATACCGCGACGATGATGTGCCGCCGGTTATAGACGCCGAGCTGGTTCTGTAGAATACCGTACGCGGTGACCCGCGGGTCCTGGACCGGGCTGTACCGGTTGTCCGTGTATTCGCGATAGGTGGGCGGCGTCGTCAGCTCCAGCACACCGCTCAGTGGATCGCCCAGCGTCGGCTGGATGATTCGCGGCGGAGGCGTCTTGAACGGTGATGCCGCAAGGTCCTGCTGAAAGAGCGCGAATCCGATGGGCGCGCGCTTCGCCGTCACGAATACGTTCAGATCGAGAACGCGATTGGGCCGCTCGACCGGCGAGTTGACGAACCGCAGTGACGGCCCGTTGTACCGGTCATAACCCGGGATAGGCAGCGGAAAACTCGTGCTCGACGCAAGGCTGCGGCGGTAGTACGGAATGGCCGGCAGGCCTAGTCCGCCGAGGTACAGGCGGATGTTATGCGCCTTTGCGACCTTGTCCGGCCGAATTGTCATGTCCTTGACGTGGAACTCGTAGTCCGGCCGCCCGTGGACACACGTCGTAAAGTCGCCGTCCACCAGGAAGTAGGAGCCGTCTTCCAGCCGCTCGATCCTCCGCCCGCTCATGCGGAAGTAGTCCGATACGACCGTGCCGTTGTCCACGTGGCCCGTGCCGGTACGCAGGTTGTACTCGACGTTGTAACCCTGGAATTTGCCGTCAGGCCGCGTGACGGTCGATATGCCCGGCGCTCGAACCGTGTCCTTGGAGGGATCGTACGTCAGGTCGACTGCCGTGAGCCGGGTCTCGACGGACGTTGCCGGGTCGGAGTAGATTGCAGTAACCGGTCCGTCGACGTGCCACGCGTTGCTGATGGAGTCCCAGCTCATGTGCCGGAACTGCTCGAACCGGATCGGTCCGATACGCTGCATGCGCACCTGGCCCGCCGCGGCGTCCGGAGGCGCCGGCGCAGCCGCCAGCGATCCATCGGAGGCATGGTGAAGAGCGACCGCGTTCCCGGCGCTCCTGCCGGACAGATGGATTGGCGCCGCGCCGACCGAGTTCGAGGGCGCCTGCGCGAAGCCACGCGAAATCGCCTTCACGCGCGCGGCGCCGCGCCCGGGTCCGACGCGCCGAGGCGAGCCGGCCTTGCCCGCAGCCGCGCCGTCCACCGGTCGCGGCAGCGGCGGAGGCAGTGGCGCGGCATCGCGGATTGGACCGGACCTGGAGGGCTCTTCCGCGGCAGCGCGGCCTGCGCCGCGCACCGGCACGAAGACCTCGTCCGCGCGCGCGCCTGCGCATGAGGCGGCTGCCGCAAGCGCTGCGGGCGCCGCGGCAAGCAGGCGCAACGGCGCGAGCGTGCGCGAGGTGGATTTACGGCGGAGGGTACGCAAGCGGGTAGATTCCTTCGTTACGTCACGTCAGGCGAAGTCCAGATCGATGGTACGCGCAACGCGCTCGGCCAGCGTCTTCTGGTCGCCCGACTCTCCGTTGTGACGCATTGCGCGGTAGAACGTTTCATCGTAGTTGCGGGTCCGCACGACGATGGGCATCGGCACCGCGTGGCCGAAGATGAGCGCCTGCTGTCGCGTATCCAGGCTCGCAAGCACGCCGCGGAGCATATTGGCGCCGCCGACCCCCGTCAGGACGGCGTCCACGTCCTTGTCGTCGTCCAGCAGGCAGCAGATCTTGGTACCGACCTGGGACAGCACCTCATCGTCGATGCCGCTCGGCCGCTGGTCGACGATCAGGAGCGTCACGTTGTATTTCCGCAGCTCGCGCGCGATGGTGCCAAAGATCGTCTGCCCGGCGAGCTGCGGCGAGAGGAACTTGTGGGCCTCCTCGATGACGATCACCAGCGGCCGGGGCTCGGCCGCGGCGCTGCCCATCGCCGCCTCCTTGCGATCGACGTACTCCTTGTGCAGGCGGCGCGTAAGGATGTTCGCGACCAGCATGTACTGCACCGGCCGGTTGTACTGCCCGAATTCGAGGACGATGTTCTTGCCGCTTTGGAGCGCGCCCAGTATCCGCGACACGGCGTCGTCGCCGTCGGCCAGATTCTCTACAAGAAAATCTCGGCACTGACGTACGAGATATCCCAGTTTCCGCTGCAGGGCCGCGAGCGCCCCGGCGTGCGCGTTATGCGTCTCGCAGAAGGCGGCAATCGCATCGGCGTCCCACGAGAGGAACGTGCCGAACCAGGCCGCTTCACCCAGCGCGCGCTCCAGCAGATAGCAGGTCTCCACCGCGGTCGCGCTCAGGTTCAGCTCGCGCTGCAGCAGGAGGACATCCTCCACGTCGAGCTGGCTGTACGGTATGCGCACCTGGTGGTCCGACCGTACGCCGCGTCGCTGCGACGATTTCGGGTCCAGCGTGAAGATCTGGACGCGCGACTGGAAATGGTTGCGCAGGCCGTAGACCGTTCGGTCGCCCTGCCCCTCGTTGGTCCCCTTCTCGCCGTACTCGTTGTGCATGTCGAAGATCAGGTGGACCGCCTTCTCCGCCTTGATCGCACCGCAGAGGCAGAGGCGCGTGAGGAAGGTCTTGCCGGTGCCGGACTTGCCGAAGATCGCGTTTGAGCGCTCGATCCAGCGGTCCAGGTTGAGGCAGACCGGGGTGTCCATGTCCAGCGGCTCGCCGACGTGGAAGTAGGCGGCGTCCTCGCGCTCGTCTCCGAACACGGTGCGGACATCGTCGCGAGTCGCCTCGGCGACGGCGCTGAAGTGGCTTGGAATTGTCTTGACCGGCAGAAGGTCCTGCGACGGCGCGCCGTCGGCCTCGCGCGGCGCCATGAGCATCGGACGAAGGCGAACGGAGCCGTAGATCGAGGACCCGCGGAGGACATCGGAGGCGAGCCCGCTCCTGGGCGGGTTGTCGAGGAAGCCCGGATGCGTCGCGGAGAGCTCGACGTCGTTGATCATCGCGAAGAAGCGGGCGCGCTCCCCCTCGATCACGACGAACTTTCCGACCCGCAGGTCCTCGACGCTCGTGTCGTCGTTCAGACGCATGCGCAGGCCGTCGGAGAGCGAGCCGCGGACGATGACGCCCAGGGGCGCGGCTTCATGCCGCGCCCCGCCGTTTCCCGAATGTCCGTCCGCTTGACTCATCCTGCTCCCGCACAGCCTCCGGTGCTGCGCCATTATAGCGCGCGAGCGGCCGGGCGTCAATGGCGGGCCGCGGAGCCTCGCCGCACCAAGGCGGATACGAGGCGCGCTACGGCGACCTCCGATGCGAGTTGCGCCGTGGGCACGGGTCGGGGTATAATCAACCGTCTTGGACAGGATGGCGGCAACGACCGCGGCCACTTGTCGCGATAGGTTTGCGGGGTGTAGCTCAGTGGTAGAGTGCTCGTCTGGGGGGCGAGTGGTCGCTGGTTCAAGTCCAGTCACCCCGATCGCAATGGGACTAAGGAGCGTCGAAGCGGACAGGCTTCGGCGCTCCTGTTTTGTTAGGCCGCGCGTGTACTGCGGCGCGCTTGATTATCTATTGATCATATGTTATGATTACGTAGTATTGCGTGTTCGATCACTTCCAGACCTGCATCGATAAGGACTTTCCGACCGTGCGTACGATATCGCTCACGCTCAGCATTGCCTCGCTTCTGGTGCTTCCGATCGCCGTAACGACGCTCTGCGCGCCGCTCGGCTCGAACGCCCAGCAGGGAGCAAAGCGTCCCGGCGGCGATGGCAGGACGCCCACGGAGACACACGCCGGGCCAAACCCCGGCGGTGACGTGACCGGTAATCCGGGTAATCCCGGCGCCGCGAAGCCGTCCGATGTCGTTGAGGACCCGCTCAAGATCAATAACGACCCGACCGCGGTCAGCCTGGAAGCGCTGCTGATAACGGCGATCGACGATCCCAACATCAAGATCACGGTCCGGAACATCGGCAAGGACAAGGCGCAGCCGGTCTACGTCGCGGTGCTCGCCGGCCGTCTGCCGCCCGCGCCTGCTCCTCCCGATGCGCCCAAGACCGACGCGAAGGCGGCCACCGTCGCGGCCGCGCCGCCGAAGGACGCGGCGACCGTCGCCTACGAGCGCGCGCTTGCCGTGAAGGACCAGTCCAGGCTAGATAGCCTGACGATCGTCAACCTGATCCAGGTCGACAAGCCTGGCAAGCCGCCGGAGCCGGAGGTGTCCTACGTCTGGCAGGCGGGATTCCTCAATGGCGACAGCGATTTCGACGCCAAGCTCTACTGCCTCAACGTCGCGACATCTCTTAATCTGCTCTTCCCGAACGAGCATGGCAACTGTCCGACGGTGACGCTTACGGACAACGCCTTCTGGCTTCGCGGAACGCAGAGCACCGTCCGCAAAGTCCGCGCTCTCCTGGCGATGCTCGACGCGCCCGCGCCGGAGGTGCGCATGGAGGTCTGGGCAATCCAGTACTCCGGCAGCCAGGCCGACGTGTCCAAACGGATGCTGGAGCTGAACGAGGAGATCGAAGAGGCGCAGCACAAGGCCGAGCTGGCGAAGCAGGCCCTTGCCTACGCGATTCGCCAACTGCCGGACGCGACGTCGATCGACAAGCAGCCGGCGTTCCAGGCGTTACAGGCCGTCGGATTCGACGCAGATACCAAGTCCTCGTCCAACCTCATCGAATCGCTGATCTGCCTCGGAGTTTGCGACCATCACGATAAGGTGCTTGCGACCGCCGCGACCGCGCTCAAAGGACTCCTCACGAGCTACAACGCGGAGTGTGCGAAGCGGCGCAGCGAACGGCTGGGGCAGAAAGAGCCGCCTAAACCGGCGGGCACGGACACCTACGCGCTCACAGGTATGCGGGACGACGACTACTTCCCGGCCCTCAAAGAGCTGCTGACGACCACGGATACCGATTCCGCCCAAGATCGCAGCCACATCGATCAGAAGAGCGTGATGAACTTCACGAAGCGCCTGAAGGCCTACACGGTATTCATCGACGCGCTGGGAATCTACGGGAAGGCTCAGGGCAAGGAGCCGGATGCAACGCTCGAAAAGATAGAGACCGCGCCCGAAGCGCTCAGCCGGGAAAGCCTCATCTTCAATCGACAGATCGAGCGGCTGATCGAGGCGTACGCCTCCGACATGGAGCATATGTTCTTCCAGCCGCTGCTCGACCGCGCGCAGCACTGGGGCTACGGTGGACACGGCGGAGTAGGGCTCGCCGGCAAGACCGACATCGTCGTAAACAGCCGGCTTCACGCCGAGGTTTCGGGCTCGATGGAGGCGTACGCGGAGAGGCAGATTCCGAACACATTGGGCGAGGACTTCTTTGGCCGCGTGGCCGAGCTCAGTAGTTCAACGACCCGCGGCGCCGGCTCGGCCCCTACCGGTGCGGCGCCTCCCGCGGCGGGCGCTGGCGCCGCAAGCCCGGGAACGGCGCCCGCTGCCGCGCCGTCGGGCGGCGCATCCCCTGCCGCATCCCCGGCCGCGGCAAAACCGTTCGCAGGCGCAATCGACCTGGTGCGCGGGCTGCCGAGCGTGGAGAAGGCGCTGGTCCTCGGAGCGCTCCAGCCAACTGCCGAAATCTCCTTCTACAGGATCGCGCCGGGGATCGGATTCCACGTTACGCCGGTCGTCACGCCGGACGGGACGGCCGCAAATCTTAAGCTGGATGCCACGTTCGGCGTCGACACGAACATCGCAAAGGACAGCAGCAAGGACGCGCTGGCTTTTCGCCCGCCGGACGCGGTGAAGGAGCACAAAATCTCCACGGTGGCGAATGTCGGCGGCTTCAACCTGTTCGAGATCTCCTCGTTCAATATGGATTCGATCTATCCGCGGCCGCCGTTCATCACGCCGATCCTTGGCAACCTGCCGCTGCTAGGCCCGATGTTCCGGTTCGAGCGCGGCGCCAATCGGACATTCCACCAGAGCGTCATCCTGGTCAACGCCATGCTCGTCCCGCGGAGTCTTAGCCTGATGGGTTTCTACGGCTCCAACTTCGCGGGCCGTGCGTCGCTGAAGCGCGGAACGACGCGCGATACCGCGTCGGGCCTGATCGATTACGACGCGTTCATCAACGGCAAAAAGCCCTCAAGCGATTAGTCTGCTTGAGGGCGATCCACCTTGCTGCTGGGCGAGGGCGGACTCTGCGCGGACGGGCCGTCGGACCGGTCCACGCCAATGGCGCTAATAGCCGGCCGGCCAGACGGTCTGCCAGATCTCCACGCCGTCCTTCTCGATGCGCCACACGCCGCGATGCGCCTTTTCCGAGGCCTGCGGATCCTCCGTGGTTGCGAGAGACTTGGAGAGTACGAGGGCCTTTGTCCGCGTGCTCTCCTTCCAAAAGGTGGGCTTCATGTCGTCCGGCCCTACCTCGGCCGGCGGTACGGTGAAGCGCACGACCACCCAGTTCGGCCAGCCCGTAACGGTCGACTTATAGACCTGCGCGCATCGAGGCATGCTCTCCATCAGCCACTGCGTCTGCTGTCCTACGCTACTCATAGGCGTCCACCCCAAGCGATCGTCCATTGCGACATCGGTTTCGTCCCCTCTTAGTTGACCTATTGCCTGTAGTTTACCCGCCCGGCCGCCAGAATGCTTCACATGCCGGACGCCATGAGCTGCGCCGCCCCGATTGCGGCATGGATTCCGCCGCTTACGTGCCAGGCGGCGCGCGCCTCAGTCGGTCTTCTGCTCAATCAGCGTGCCGAACCGCTTGCCGATCGCGAGCGCCGGGTCGAGCGGCACGTCCACGGCGACGCAGCCCGCGGGAATTGAGACCGTCGGCGTCGGCCGGATCGTGCGACCATCGAACTGCGGGAGGTACGGCCGCAGCTCCTCCAGCATCTCGGTCGCCATCTCGCGGACCTCTTTCAGCGTACACACCGCGCCCGTCAGCGGGTCGAGGGCCAGTGCGTGGACCAGATGCTCCGGATCGCCGGAAAGAGCGGCTTCGGCGCAGAGTGTCTGGACGATGACGTTCGTCATGCACGCGGCGGCGCACTGCGGGGGAAGCGCCCCGACCACCGTCGGGTGCAGGCCGGTGCCGTCGGCGTAGGTCGGCACCTCGACGCAGCAGCCCTCCGGCAGATTGGTAATGTAGCCGTCATTCCGCACGTTGCCCATGAGCTTGAACGGCACGCCGGTCGTGATCGCCTCCAGGATGTAGGAGCAGTACTCCACGCTGCGACTCTCGATCTTCGTCGACTCGAACTGCAGCGGATCGACGCGCGCGTACTTCTCCGCCATCGCCTTGCCCCACTTGTAGTAGGCGCCGGACTCGCCGCCGAACGCAGGCTCGTCGCAGTACAGGTCGAGGGCGGCCCTGCTCTTTCGGAACCACGGAACGTACTCGGACAGGTGGCCGGTCGATTCGGTCATAAAGTAGCCGAACTGGCGAAATACCTCGCCGCGCACCTTTTCGTTCTTGTAGTACTCCGGCCGCTCGAACTTCTCGCGCAGCTCCGGATAGAGGTCCCTGCCCTTATGCTCCAGCTTGAGGAACCAGTCCATGTGGTTGATGCCGCCGCAGATGAAACGGATTTCGTCCTTCGGAACGCCACAGTAGCCACCGATCAGATCCAGCGTTGTCTGGACGCCGTGGCAGAGGCCGATGAACGGAGCGTTCGATACGCGGCCAAGCGCAAGGCAGTTGGCCGCCATCGGATTCGCATACTGGAGCATAACCGCGCCGGGCTTCGCGACGCGCTCCATATCCCTGGCGATCTCGACGAGCACAGGGATGTGGCGCTGCCCGCGGAAGACGCCACCCGGGCCGAGCGTATCGCCGATGCACTGGTCGACGCCGTATTTCAGCGGTATTTCGTAGTCGACGCCATAGGCGTGGAATCCGCCCACCTGGATCATGACAACCACGAAGTCCGCGTCCTTGATCGCCTCTTCGCGGTCGGTGGTCGCCCAGACGCAGCCAGGCAGACCGTTATCGCGGATCATTCGCTGGCCGAACGCCTCCATTCGGCGAAGCTTCTCCTCGGTGGGGCTCATCAGGGCGAATTCGCTGTCGATGAGAGACGGCGTCGCCATAATATCGGACATCAGGGTCTTGCAGAATACGACGCTTCCGGCGCCGATCATCGCAATCTTGCGGGGCATGGGCCTGCTCCTCGTGATTCACCGTTTCAACAGCACGACTGTGTGGCAGCGCGACCGTGCGCAAGCGTTCATACAGCGGCGGCGCCGGCCCGCCGGCCGTTCCCGCGACGCGCGAAGCGCCTCGCTCACTCGCCGCGCGGGCGGATGCGCCGGCGAGCAGGCCCTATTCGGACGGTCGCTCGCGGCGAACGTTCGCGCCCCCGCGCCCGCCGGTTTCGGGGGCGCAGGGGCGCGGCATCTGCGCAGTGCGGTGGACGCGCCCGCCGCGGCCCGGGCCGTCCGTCCTGCGACCGGCGCGCCAGAGCGGGGCGAACGACCGCCTGCTACAGGTGATAGCCCGATCGGTAGGTCGGCTTGATAATCTCGGCGACCTGCTCCGCGACCTCGCGGCCGTTCTTGACCCTGAGGTTCTTCGCGTCCCACAGGATCTTCTCGCCCTCGCCTTTCCAGGCGGGCCAGACGGCGAGATTGCCGAGCAGAATCGTCTCCGCGAGCGGCCCGGCGTAGTCGGGGAAGTTCGCCACGTTCTTCGTACCGCCGTGGATCGCCTCCATGAAGTCCTCCCAGTGGCCCTTGGACTCGGGATACTGGATGTCCTTCATCTGATCGCCGCCGACGATGTGGCCGCCGCCGCCGTAGTCACCCGGCGTGTAGAGCTTGCCCTTGTCACCGATGATCAACGAGC
>Ga0070735_10004975_pt1 | contig 11095 bp, 9 predicted proteins | sample Coa_R1_FD_66443 | JGI IMG/M metagenome (GOLD analysis project Ga0070735, IMG submission 66443) | Surface soil microbial communities from Centralia Pennsylvania, which are recovering from an underground coalmine fire - Coalmine... | ecosystem: Environmental > Terrestrial > Soil > Unclassified ... | reverse complement strand
ATGTAATCCCTGTATCGACATGCCCACTACCTTCCAGTGCCGGCAAAGCTGTGTCGGTCGAAAGGTCTCCGGCCGGGTCGACAACTCGCAGCAGCAATTGACCGGAAAATCCGCTTCGGGGCGAAAGAGATCCGCAATATGTATAGGTACAGTCTCGATTCTTGAGTCGTCCAAAGCCCTCGACAATAGTTCCCACGGCGGCCACCAGGACGCGGCCGTCTGTCGATCCGTTTACGGGATAAGTCCGTCCCGTGCCAAATCCACGAAATCCGTCCTTCGTCTCTTCAAAATGACACGTGCTGGCCAGCATCACAAAACGCTGCGAACGGGTTGGATCGAAACGAGTGGGGGGCGGTTGTCGGTCCGGGGTTGCGACAAAATCTGTAGGCATCAACAACCAGCGATGTTCCAATCTTGCCAAAGGCTCGCCGATCCTGTTCTCCGAAACAATGCCGGACTCAGGCGACACTGCCTTCAGTTCCACTTGAAAACGATGCAATATTTCTCGAACCTCGAAGCCGATTACACCATTCGGTCCCGTAGGTTCGTAAGGCTCGGTTGACGAAATGCGAGTGTCGGGGAGGGAAAACAGATTGACATATGCGGCCGCATCGAGGAGACGTTGTACGAACTCGAAGGGATAGGTTTCGGCGTTGATGTCTGGTGGAGAACTGGCGGTTGGCGCGCCGGCTCGTGCCGATGTCTCGAGGACGGTTGTTTGTGCCTGATCATTCATTTTTTTCGATGACTGTGTCTGTTGATTTGTGCAGCTGGTCCTTCAAAGCCGCTTTTAATGTTCTTCTTCGTAGACTGCCGTCCAAAAAACTTCGCCGGACAAATCGACCTTGCAGCTCTCGAAATCGATCTCGTAAAACATCCCCAGCATGTAGTAGTTCACCTTGTTAGCGGTTATTTCTTTGGTCTCGTGCGAAACCATAAATACCCGGTTCTGCACAGGATTCATTCCGATCGAAATGTCTTTCACGAACCACAGGACCTCGTCCTTGGCGGGTAATTTGAATCCGAATGATGTTCGCTGCTGCCGTCCGCGCTGATACATCTCGACCCAACTGGTCAAGCCCACGTCCCCCTCACGATAAGAATTGACAAGCGCGTCTACCTGCCCAGAGGAAAACGGAGGCAAATTATCGGGAGTGATGTAACCGAGGTATGAACCCGTGATCTTCTTTATGTGCCGCGCTCCAAGCTGGAGAGTTTTGCCCCAGAAGCTATAGAGAATGGATGTGTCGGTCAATTCGCCATTCAGCCGATAGGTCCTAAATATTCCCTTCGCCGCTCCCTCGTACCGGTTGAAGGTGGCCGGATCAAAGTTCGGTATCGGAGCCTCAAGAATCGGCTTCAACTTAGTCGCATCAAGGGGTAATGTAGGGAAAGACAACAACTGCGCTTTCTGATTGTGCGTCTTTGCCACTGCAGTGCTGATGACTTCGCTGCAGTCTTTTACTCGCTGGCGCCATCGTACGTAGGCGTGAGTATGTTCTTCCAACTCCCTTAAGTTTGGTGCGAAGGGATCCCCTTCTGACAGGGAGGACCGATAGCTCTTAGACGCGGGCGCGGATTCGGGAGAGCCAATGCGAAAACGCCCTTTTGGATCCACTATATGAAGCACATGAAGTAGGGACAGCGCGTGGGGGGCGATTCCAATCACTGAGTTCACGCTCAACAGACCTTGGACTCCCTCGAATACGCCGGTCCCTTCGCGGATTGGCCCGAAGCCGCCAAACCTCACGCCGGGCTGGCCGGGAGCGCCGGCGAATTTCAATTGGAACGACTCGCCCACAATCACCCCGGCTTTAATAGTGCCAATGACATGTCCGGAGTCATCATAGAATCGATAGATTTCATCAGTGGAGAAAGGCACCGGAGCATCGGCCGTTCCCGGGGGAGCGAGCAGATCGAAAATAACGTTTGCGTCCATGCTGCCGATGACCTGACCAACCACCATGTCCCACCTCGGCCCTCCCCCACCTTCACAGGCAAAGTTGTATTGCACTGACCGAATTTGTGAAGGTGTCACCAGACTGACTAGATTTCCACCGGGAGGAGGACCATACGTTGTTCTTACGTTACGATTCTTTTTTTCCAACCTCAGGACCAGGTAACTATCAATCGGAAGTGGATTGGGAATAGCGGTGATCTCCGGAATTCGGCGTTCTGTCCTTAGGCGGCCGTCGGGGTCCGTGATACGAAGCGTGACGCTTCCCATGAATCCCAGGTCGGGCGTGAGAGTCCCGTTGCATGTGTAGGTTCCTTCCAAGCCAAAAAACTTACCAGACCCATCCACCAGGTTACCGACGGCCCCAAAAACTAGTTGTGGTTGTCCGGCACTCGGGACAGGAAAGGTACGACACAGACCGTATCCTCGGAATGCATTCTCGGCATCGAAAGCGAAGCTACAGTCCGAGGCTACCCAGCGCTGGGACCGCCACGCGTCGAACATGGTCGGGTTTGGCAGTTTCCCTGGTTCCCATGCGGGATCCCCATCGCTGAGCAGGCAGCGACAACGAAGCGAACCGACCCGTTCGCCAATGGCTTGCCCCACCTTGACTGACTCACGACCGGCAAGTTGGGCGAGGCTGTCAAACCGATGCAATACGCTTTTGAATTCGATTCCGTAACCGCCATTGAGCCCGAAAAAATCCTGAGGAGCGCCGGAGAGAAGGCTGCCATTGGGAGCGTAGTGAGGTTCAGGAACCGCGAATAGGCTTAGGTTCGCAACCCGATCCAACAGATGTTGGACTAATTCATAGGGATAAGTTTCCGCATTTACGTCGGGGAGGGCTCCGGCATTCGGCTTATCAAAAAGAGTCGAAGTGGCGACCGCATTCACCAAGATAGATTCTCCAAGATGAACCGCCGGCGCACCCGAAAAACCTCTTGATCGGGCCGCCATCAATGTCATTACGTCTTCGTAGTTGCGCCACAGACGGAACGGAATCTTCCATTGGCGTCGTTGAGTCTCGCAAAATACAAATGCGTGATCACGTGGTCGCCAGGTGGTGGTTGAAAGACTGATCCTGAAGCGCCATAGAAAATGCCGGACGCATTTTCGAAGCAGCCTGTGCCGAACACAATTGGGCCGAAAAAACCGAATCGCCACGCCGGTTCTTCCGGCGCTCCCGCCAGGATCATGTCGAATCGGCGGCCTTCCAGAACATTAGTTATGATCGCTCCTACCGTTTTCCCGCTGGCGTCCCAAAACTCGTAGTGGGCGACCCCTTCGAATTGATAGGGGCTCAATGGAGTTCCCGTATCCGGCGCACCGGGAATGGACCCGCGACCGAACCCGGTCTCTCTACCAATGATGTCCCCGGGCTTAAGTTCTTCCGCCTGGATGATTCTTCTCCCATTGATTGAGCATTGGACGAAACCCTTCTTAAGCTGGGTCGGAATATTCATGCCTCGAATTTGTCCATCGGGTGTGAAACTAAAGACGTTCTCCTGATCCGGTCCCGTTCCTTTCTGCGCCTCCCAACCAACAAAAGTGGCCCCGGGATCCGCCTCTCTTCCTTGCTGGATGGAAGCGATTGGCTGTGACGTCCGCAGAGTTCCGTTCGGGTCGAGGAGCCGAACCACGACATGTCCTACAAATCCGCCGTCGGCGGTGAGTTCGCCGCACATTGTGAAGTTTCCCTGAAGTTCGGAGAAGACGCCGAAGCCATCCACGATATTGCCAACAGCAGCCGCCACAAGTGTGGGTTGTCCGGAATTGGTCATCGGGAATGTGCGCCCAGCGCCGAAGCTGCGGAATCCTTGTCCCTCCCCGAAGGTCAGGACCGTCTCCTGAAGGCTAAAGCGCTGGGAAAGAGAGGGATTTAGTAAAGTCGGTGGAGGTTCGCGATCGGGTCGCGCCATGAATACGTCAGGAATGATCATCCATCGAAGATCGATTCTCCCCATCGATTCGCCGATCGTATTGCAGGCACTCAAATCGGACCCAATTTCCAATCCCATTGCGAACCGGTGCAACGCTGCGCAGGTCTTGATGCCTACGCATCCGCCAGCATTTCGACTGGAAATGGCGGCGCTGCGTCCCGCAGGTGGAAGCACAAACAGATTCAGCACGGAAACCTGGTCGACCAAGCGCTGAATCGTGTCCCGTGAATACCGTCCAAACGACGACGCTGGTGGTGGAACACTCACGCCATTGATCGCGCCCACCGTGGTTGTTTGCAACACACTCACACCTGCCAGTCGTTATTGCTAGTTCTTTGATTTGACCCAGCGCCCACGCACAAATGCAAGACTTTAAGCAATCAAGAACACTCATTCCCAGAGCGCAATCCAAATCCGAGCAGAGCGAATCGCTGTACGCGAAGACATCGAATCTGCAACGCCGAATCGTTCTACGTCGTCTTGGGAATCCGGTCTCGGATTTCTTCCAGCACTCTGATCTGTTGTTCTTCGTACTTGAACTTTTCCCGCGGATAGCGTTCTAGCACTTCGAAGTAGACACGCAGATATTTCTTGTCTTCTTCATCGAGCCCGAGCAGCTTTCCATCTTCGATGTATTCCGATGATGGATAGCTCTTGTCGGCCCATTTCTTGGGGACTCGCGTCTCCTTCTTCGCCAAGTCTTGGATGAACTCTGCCACCTTCCACGCGGTAAATGCCGAGCCATCCATGTTGTCGGAGACGATATCCTCTCTTTCGGGAAACGCGACTTCGTATTCCCGGCGGACAAAGAGCACCTTGTACCGCACTAGCTTCAGCATGTCATCCCTTAAGTCTTTATCCACTTTTCTCTTCTCCTCGAAACGTGATTTGGTCCGGAATTCAACCTCATCGTCTGCCAGTCTTTCCGAATTCTGCTCCGCCCTTGGCGGATTCTCGCGTCCACTGTCTTCTTGACCGGGCGCCACATTCTTGCCGGCGAGCACAATCTCCATCCCCTGGTTCGTAACCCTTTGCATCTCCTGAATTCTTTTCATGAACATCTCGACGCTGAAAACAAATGCGGCGACCGGTATCATCAGAAGCTGGCCGAAGAGCCAGACAAGATTCCCGCGAACTCCAGCCTCGTCGATAATTTCGTAGCTGTTATCGCCGCGGATGCTCATTGGAATCAGTCATCCAGCCCGACGAGATCTGTCGACGGTACTGTGCCGACATTCGAGCTTCTCCACGAGGACAAATCACCAGTCCGATTTCTATTCGAATCAGTTCACTGTCGTGTTTTCGATTCGCCGAGCATTAAACACAGTGAATGCCGAGTCGCTGTGGACATGGAAAAGCTGCTCCAAACGATGCCGTTCCTTCAACGCCGGATACACTTGGTTTATTCCCTCGCTACAAGACGATGCGATGTATCGCTCCCAGGAATCGTTCATACGACAACGGCAGTCGCGAATTCGGTAGAGACAAAAGGCCTTAATGAAGTCTGCATTCGGAGTTGTATCCTGCCGCATGATGACTGCCGAACCGACGCCATTCTTGAAAGCATCGGCCGATGGCAACCGCTGGGATAAGGAGCGCAGGATATACTCCATAACCAATGGTTGACGCATGTTTACCAGGGTTACCGCCCAAGCAAGGCCCGCGGTGGCATTGCGACGAGCCATTTCACTACTAGGCTCGCGCTCGATCGCGTCCCATGCATTCCCAAAGACGGGGAAGAAATAGGCTCTTGAAAAGTAAAGCGCCCGCCCGATCCCATGCCAAAAGTAGTCCGCAAATTCCGGATCCAAGTCGGTGAGCACAGGATTTACCATTGGGATCAGTTCGGGATAGAACTCGCGCGTCACCAGTCCGAAGGACTCCAATGCAGCCCCAGTATAACCGGGTATCGAATTGGCCGAGCAGAGCCGACAGAATTGCTCTAAACCCGTTCGAAATTCCGTGCCAGACGACTGCGAGTGAAGGTTTCCTAAGATCCTGTCCGCGAAAGCCAAGCCCATCCCCGCATGCAGCATGAGGAGGCTTTTCGTTGGTAGGTCATTTCTTTGGGATAACAAGGCTTGGGGAGCGCCTTCGATATCCCAGACACGGTCTGCGTAATAGTGCCCCACTCCTTCGACTGCCCAAAGTGCTTTAAATGGAGAGAGAAGATAGGCCCGATTGACCAAATCCGCCAAGGAAGACTGATCGTTCCGTGAAAGACCCATAACACCAGAGAGATTCCTTACCAAGACGAAGACTTCGAGTTTATTTCTGATCTCTGTCCACTGAATTCCCGAGTCCGTGTTCGGGACAAGAAACTGGGTCGCCCGGAACATGTCAGAGATTATGGACGCTGATTTTTTGGCCGCAGTATAGGGATTTAGATTCTGAACACTGAATAATTCGAAGAAGGCGTCTATCCCAGCTCGCTGAAGGCCATCTCCCAAGAAAAACGCAGTTTGCCCAAAGTCGCCCAGTTGCCGCTCTGCGGACCGAGTAAAGTCCTCCATTGTTTCAATCGGGGTTTTCGTACGCGCAACTCCTGATTTAAGTTTGACGCCCTTCTATCTCTGATTTACCTCGAGACGCTGGTCGGCATCGGTCCCCAACCGCCTGAGGAATTCGTTCGCGGCGTTTGTTCTGCCGGAGGAACTGGTGGTGAAGCTTGCTGCTGCCGCGCTCGATCCCAGTTATCGTAAGAATCTGTGCGAGGAGCTGTTGGAGCGCTTGCAGCAGCATGAGGCCGTCCTGCTGGTCCACCAAACATCAGATCGACGACGCGCCGCTGCACCTTATCGCCCGACCGGAAAATACCCTTCATTGATTCATCAAACTCCTGAACCGCATCTTCTGTAATCCGGTCGAAAATGTTGGTGCAATGGCTGCTGGCGCTTCGCGAATCAGTGGTGAACAACGAGGCAAACTGCTGCATTCCTAGTAAGGAGAGTGCCCATGAGACACTAAACATAGACTTGGTTAATTCCCGCATATCTTCTTACCCCACTTAGGAAGTACCCTCGTTCGAGTGGGTGCATCCTCACGCATCTGCCCGAGCGTTTGGCTGCGCTGCCAAAGCCCGGACCCACAAAGGTCCTTGATTGTTAGACAACCGAGGTCGGCACATTTGCGAGTCTTCGTTCCGAAGAGTATCGGTGAGACAACACCTTCAAAAGGTTGTTGTTACATAGATCGGAACCACGGATTGCGAACTACAGTCGTGCCTGCCGAATGTGGTGAGAGCTAAACCGCTCGGCAAAATGGTGCGGCGGCAAAGATAAGCCAGCGAGGAAGTTAGGAACTGCGTTCAGCTCAGGCCCAATTGTTAGTGCTCTCGCACGAAACAACGATTGCGGAAATCCCAAGGTGACTTCTGCAGACCTTAGCGCCAGCGAAGGGACAGGGATTGTCCCAGGAGTGCCGGCCACCCTTTGCCTGCGGCGGACCTCGTCAACCATGGCTGCCCCATTATGCAGACGCTCTAAGTAGGGTGGGGAACGCGGTGCGTTCGTACGGAAAGTCTCGAAGTGCATGGGAGCTCGACCGTGCAAATCGAGGAACAGTAATACAAACTCAGTTCGTCAGATCAGCAAAGCAGGATAGGAACAGCGGTTAAAGAGGCTCGAACGTCAAGAGTACGGTTATGGCTCGGACGGCTTTTTACATTACCTCTCGAGGCGCGGAAGCGCAACGCGCTCAGGAGCCTGAGCAAAGTCGAGGGGCGACCGATCAATCCCTTGCTGATTGAACCCGTCAGGAGTTACCTCGGACAGAAGGGCCGCAGGGACCGCACCCTCATTGCGCAGCCGCAATCATTTCGTGTACATGAGAATTGGTCTGCTGCGCCTTCTAAAAGCGGTCAAGTGCGAGTCATTGATTCGCAGCTCGGCAACGGGAGTAGGCCTCCTCGGTCGCCTTAGCCCGGCTGACATAGTTGGGCGAGAATTTTACAACCTCCCGGTAAAGCCTTATCGAGTCAGCGTAAGCGGTACAGGAGTGGTGGACATCGCCGAGTCGTTGGTAAGCATCGCCGATGCCGGATGTCGAAGTGGCCAGCCGTTGTGCCCGCAACGACTCCGTCTGGAGATTTTCCGCAATCGATCTCGCTTCCTTATAGCTCGCCAAAGCGCGGCTTGGTGAAAGCTGCAGCTCCAAATCTCCCAGTTGGGTCAGGATATAAGAAAGCTTGTCTTGCGCCCAGGTGTCCTTCGGGTCGTTGTAGGCAAGCTCTCGGCGGATTGTGAGGGAAGTTCGCGTATATTCGATCGCTTTGGGAATATTCTTCTTACCCCGGTAGTATTCGCTCCACTGGCTCAGGTCGATGGCGAGATTCATCTTGCGTTCGGGATCGTTTGGAGCTGCGCGCAGCGCCAATCTGTCAAGTTCTTCAGCTCGCTGCAGATGCGGGAAAGCGCGATCACGGTCTTGTTCGATCCAATATGCCGCAGCGTACTTATGCGCCAAAGCGGCATTTCGCCACCGGATCGGATTCTCCGGATCGTGAGCGAGCATTCCCTCAAAAACAGATGCTTCTTCCTCAAGGTAAACGATTGAGTCCTTCACTTCGCCAGCTAGAGCGGCACATTGCAACGCAGACCCAAGTTCCCTTTGTGCGTCTTGGTTCTTGGGTTCGGAGCGAGCACGTTCGCGGGCAATCGCTAGCGCCTCCGTCGCCTTGCTCGAGGCTATGGCACTCAGCTTTGCATACTTGGCCGCATAGGCTTGCGCGATGAGAGCGTCCGCTAACGACTTCTTGGCTTGGCTGGAAGGATCTTGTGCAACCAGGTCCCGCGCCAGCTGCTCGGCTTTGCCGTAACTCTCCATTGCGGCCGCGAGGTCGCCAAGATTTTGCGTATTGGGACTGCCCTGGATATTGCCGACTTGAAGGTACGCGGCTACAAGCTCGGCTTGAAGCGCTCTATCGGCAGTTGCGTCTTTTGCCAGTGCGTCGAGATATTTAATCGCGACTCCGACGAGATCCTTCCGTACCTGTGTTGTTCCTGGAATAGCGGCGAGTTGGCTCTGCAGATTGAAGATCACCTCACGCGCCATCATGTGCACGTCGTTGAAGCGCCGTTCGGCAATGTCCCGCTCCTGCAGCGCCGCTCGTCGTGCCTGCCGTGCACGAATAGCCTCGAATGTGCTCAACCACACACCCGCGACCAACACCAGAACAAGCGTCGCGGCTCCCGCAACCAATGCTTGGTGCCGTCGGATGTATTTGCGTACCCGGTAGCCCGCGCTGGCCGGACGGGCAGTGACGGCTTCGTGGTTCAGATAGCGCCGAATGTCGCCCGCGAAATCAGAAGGCGTACCGTACCGCCGGGCACGATCCCTCTCGAGCGCTTTCATCGTTATCCAATCCAGATCGCCTCGCAGTAGGTTGACTAGGCGCTTGGGTTCCGTGTTACGGTCTTTCGCCGCCGCTTCCCATGTTTGTCGGCTACTACTCAGCTTCGTGCTCGGTCTTGGCGGGTCCTGGTCGCGCTGTCTTCTCAATAACTCGTCGAATGACGCTCTTTCTCCTGGTTTTTTATCGAATGGTCGCGAGCCAACGAGTAACACATAGAGAATTGCTCCTAACGAGTACACGTCGGTGCGTGTATCAATGTCTTTCACTTCTGGGTCAGCCTGTTCCGGACTCATATATCCGGGTGTGCCGACGAGTTGCCCGATATGGGTGAGCAAAGTCTCGTCACCTTGTTGCGACATTGTGGCTCTGGCTAGCCCGAAGTCGATGATTCGAGGCGCCGGCTTTCCATCTAACTCCACGACGAGAATGTTAGCGGGTTTGAGATCACGGTGAATGATGGCTTTCTGGTGGGCATGTTGTACTCCTTCGCATGCTTCGATAAACGGTCTCAGGCGATCCTCAATCTTTAGTTTTTTCGAGTCTCAATATTCGGTGATAGGCAGACCGGGGACATACTCCATCACAAAGTAAGGTTGCCCCTGAGGGGTCGCTCCGGCCTCGAACACCTTGGCAATCGCGGGATGATCCATCAGGGCCAAAGACTGGCGCTCGGCTTGAAAACGCTTCACGACCGACTCATCGTACATGCCTGCCCGAATGAGTTTTATGGCCACAGTCCGCCGAACGGGGAGTGTTTGTTCCGCCAGCCACACTTGCCCCATCCCACCTTCGCCGATTTTGCGAATGAGCCGGAAGCGCTCGGCAAAGATTTGACCGGCAGATAACGGGCTTTCCAGCCCTCTGCCTTCGCTGGAGATATCTAAATAAGGAGGAACGTGAAGAAACTTTGGGTTTACGAATTCTTCCTCCGCGAGAAGAGCGCCGATTTCGGCCCGCAATGCATGATCGAAAGAACACGCAGCGTCGAGAAAAGCATGCCGCTCTTCGGGCTTATGTTCCAGAGCCTGGTCCAGCAACTTTTTCACTTCTTGCCAGCGTTCCGGAGTCATTTCTGTGCCGATGTGCGGATATGACGATGAAGCCAAAGCCGAGCCGTCGCCCACTCGCGGTCCACAGTCGTTCGTGAAATGCCCATCTCTGACGCAGCAGCGCTGGAGGAGAGGCCGCCGAAGAATTTAAGCTCCACGATCCTCGCTTGTCGCTCATCCAGGCAGGCCAGCTCATTGAGGGCTTGATCAAGCACAACCAGATTCTCGTCAATGGTCATGGGGATATCTATCTCGTCGCTCAGGCTCAGTCTGCGGCCACCGTCCCGCTTGGCCGCATTTCGATTGCGGGCATAGTCGACGAGAATCTGGCGCATGAGCCGCGACGCCAAAGCGAAGAAGTGAGTCCGATTGGCGATCTCGAGGGGCTGGCCGCCGACCAAGCGAACATAGGCCTCGTGGACAATGGCCGTGCTCTGCAGTGTGTGTTCCTGTCGTTCCGACTGCAGGTGGTGGTGCGCCAGTCGGCGCAGTTCTTGGTACACGATGGGAACCAGTGCATGCAAAGCCTGTTCGTCGCCACTGTTCCAGCGAACCAGGAGTGGGGTGACTGAGTCGGATGAAGGCGCGGACAACGGAAACCTCCGCGAAGTTGAAACCCCTTGAGGGTACTGGCAACCCAGATCGGGTCGCCAAAAGAGACCCGATTATACCTCAGCCTCCGAGTAGAGGAGACGGAGTAGGCTGTAGGCTTCCCTTGGCTTCTTTCCACCGTTTCCGGCTTCGTGCGCGTTTAGGTCCACCATGGCCCACCGACGTCTCCCCCCTCACAGACCCC
>Ga0070735_10004974_pt1 | contig 11096 bp, 7 predicted proteins | sample Coa_R1_FD_66443 | JGI IMG/M metagenome (GOLD analysis project Ga0070735, IMG submission 66443) | Surface soil microbial communities from Centralia Pennsylvania, which are recovering from an underground coalmine fire - Coalmine... | ecosystem: Environmental > Terrestrial > Soil > Unclassified ... | reverse complement strand
TTCGGAGGTTTTTTGGGAAATCAGGGCCCATCCCTGTGCAGGATAGCAGAGGTCAGGGCTATGCATGTCCAAGCCGGTAAGAAGGTCACGATGAAATCCAACATAAACAACAATGACAGAATCCGTACGAGCCGTTCGATAGATGCGCAACAACGAAGAATCCGCCGGATCAAATCCATAAACCGGATTAAATTGAGTATCTTCTCCCTTCCACTGCCCAAGTTGATAAGGCACATGGTCCCAAGATACTTCCTTCATACGGTGAGCTTTCGCCCGCATAGCCGATTCAACCGTCACGAGCGTGCCAACCATCAGCCCTAGTAAGATGGCGATGCGGATCTCGAAGCGAGCCATTGCAATAGGTTACGAGCACCCAGGAGGAGAGCTGTTCCCAACAGAAACAGGACGATTGCCCATGTCGCGTGAAGCAGTCCTCGGGCAGCTTGTGCGCCCCAAAGAGAAGCTGCAAATCCTGTTCCGACAATCCGAAGAACATTCAGCAACAGGGCGATAACCGGCGCCAGAAACAGTAAAACCAAGCGTAACATCCAATGGCATCGGGCTGAAAAACCCAATACTCCCGCCAAAGCCAGCAGTGCGAAGACATATCGTGTTCCGCTGCAAGCCTCCTTGACGGCTAAGGTGTAGCCCGGTAAAACCAAATAATTGCCATCCTGAAAAACCAAAATTCCCAATCGGCGGAGAAGATCCGCCGAAAAGGTCGTTGCCCCGGTTTGCAACTGCCAGGAGAACATCGCCAAAGCATAGGATGGCAGGGGAACCATGAAGATCAGGAAAACTAGAGGCATTGCGACGATACGAGCGTGCGCTTTACCCCCAAGAAACGCCACAGCGCCAATCAGAACCAGGATGAATCCCATGCCAGACACGCACAAGATGTCGCCGCGCTCGCCCAGCACCCGTAACACACAGCCCAGAGCAACCCAAGCAACCCCAAAAGTCCAAGGGACCCTGGGGAGAGCAATGAGCTCCCAGCGGCGCCTCCAGAGAAGATACGCTGACACGATCGGGACAAGTATTCCGTAGGAATAAGCCTCCTCGTGAAACCACACCCGCGCCGTCGCCGTCCAAAAACTCGCAAAGGTAAATGCGGTTGCGCCCAGCAAAACTGCAAGCAAGGCCAGGTTGATCTTCCTGTTCCCAGCCTTATTCGCGCTTCGACCCGCATCTTCGACCGAAACCTGGATATCTTCTCCTCCCATAACTTCGCCTCGACGATCTCAGGCTTACCGCGGCCTTCGAACGAATTGATATCTTCTCAACGAAACAGCGATAAAAGAGGCGGAATCTGACCCCGCGACCGGGATCGCGCGAACAACATTTCCATAACAAACTATTTCCGCCGGCCTTTCCTTCTTTGCGGGAGCCGGCATTACCAACCTGATTTCAACCTCCGTTTTAAGTTCGAGCAATTCATCCCCCTGAAAGAGAACGCCCGTCCCGCTCATATTCAGAATCGTTCCTTCGTGCCATTGCGTCTCACCAGCTTTCCGATAGCGGAACGGCAAAAGAATGACAAAGCGCTTTGCCCGTGGCGGAAAATCTGGCGTGTCAGGGCTTCCATCGGTTGTTTTGGTTTCCCTCAAACTTGATCGCTGCCTGCCCACCGAAGCCCTCTCCGCTGCGTGAAGTCAATATTCATTTGAACGCCCGCTAGCAATTCACCATCCTGCGGCCAATCCACAACTGTTTGAGGGCTCTAGTGCGATGCCCTGCCTCATCATGGGAGTTGGCATCGTTACGAGAGGCTTACGATTACTCATCATAACAATGTACAGTCTTGCGCCTGCCATTCTTTCACCTCGCCGAACTTATCTTGATCTTGAGCGAAGCCGAACGGCTGACGCCAGAACGATAGGATTTGCTGGAATCACTAAATCTCGGAATGCCTTGCGAGGTTTAAACTGAGCGCAATTGGTGAAGGAGAGACGCAGCTCCGCCCTCTGAGTCACGGACGATTGTCACCCCTTTGGGTGTATTCACTCGCCCGCAGACCCCATATTGCTTCTCGCCGGAAGGTATACGCCCCACCCCTTAAAATAGTAGGCTCCCCCGTCCCGGCGCAGGTCCCGCAATACCCCCCACCTTTCCTGATAAGGCTTGCAAATTACCGGAACAGCCTCTCGCGCAGTGCCGATATTCTCACCCTCGATCTTTCAGTGCCGCGGACAGCGCCGCTTCAGAAAACGCCCTCATGATCCTTTGCAGGCATCATCAAGTTTACGAGATTCCAACATCCTGGCAATGGCCCCGCAGTGCCATGCCAATGATACCATCTGGTGCCACATCCCTTAGACCCTCGGGTTGGCAGGCCGTTCAGAGATCATCAATCAAGCGATGATTAACCGCGAAGAGGGCGATTTCAAGGCGGTTCGAAACGCCCAGCTTGTCCAGAATATTCGTAATATGGTGCTTCACGGTTTGCTCGCTGAGCGAGTACTTTAGCGCAATCTCCTTATTTGAATATCCAGCCACGATCACGGTGATAATCTGAAGCTCCCGCGGGGTGAGGCCGAATTTCTGTTTTTGCGCTTTCTCCCCCGGGTGGGGGAGGAGGCGCCGGAGCACCTGCACCAAGTCCGAAACATTCTCCTGACCCACCCAGAACTGTCCTTCCATAACGCTTCGAATACTCTCAATGAGCAGCTTTGAAGTGGAGCCTTTTAGGACAACTCCCCGCGCCCCCAACTGAATGGCCTCAATAATTTGCGACTTGCTGATCTCCGCCGTTAGTACGATCGTGCGAACTGGCGAGGGCAAGTTTGACAATTCGCGCAGGGCTTCAATCCCCGAACTCTGTGGCATAACGAGATCGAGCAGGAGCACATCGGGGTTAAGTTGCCGGGCTAGATTTACGGCTTCCGTTCCATTGGCAGCCTCGCCGACAACTCGGAACTCCGGCTCCGCCTCCAGCACTCTCCTCAGGCCATCTCTGAAAATCGGATGATCGTCTGCGATCAGAATATTAATCATCGCGCGCAAAGTTACCCGTAAGCCCTTTGGGGAAAGCGAATCTCCAACCGAGCTCCCCGCCCTGGAAAAGACTCAATGGCCAGTTCTCCGTGAATGGAATGGACGCGGTCTTTCAGAACTCGCGGTCCATTTTGAATAGCTCCAACGCCCACCGTAGAAAGTTGAACCGGGAGCGCAAAACCCTTTCCATCATCTTCAATAATCAGCTTATAGAGATCGCGTTCCGCACTAAGCTTCACCAGCACATTACGTGCTCCGCTATGTTTCCGCACATTAATGAGCGCCTCCTGGACGATCAGAGCTACCTCACGACAAACGCGCGGCGGAAGCTTAACATTTTCAGATTCTGAGATAAAATTGGCTTTGATACCAGTTTCCCTCTGAAATTTATCCACCAAATCAGCAACTGAATTCAGGAGTTGCTGTGGGCTGATGTTCCAGCACCTGAACTGTTGCATAATCTCCCGCACATTGAAGATTTCCTGACACAAAATCTGTTGAATTTCCCTAAGTTCCTTCCCGAGAGTCGAGTTTTCAGCCGGGATCTGACGGACCAGGAGGCTGACTCGCATTTCCAAAGCGCTCAGCGATTGGATCACGCCGTCATGCAGTTCATTGGCCATTCGTATACGCTCTGCTGCGCGAGTTCGGGATCGCAACCGACGCAGCAGGTAGACACTATAGACCGCTGGAGCCACCTCGCGGGTCAGCGCCTGAAGAAACTGCAATTCCGCTTCGCAGTCCATAACGCCGCGAGGATCAAACAAGAAAAGGCGACCACACCATTCACTCCCCAACATGAAGGATACTGCCATGATCGACTTGAAATCATGCTCGGCGAGAAACGCTTCCGGAACGCTTGGGACCTGACGCAGATAATCTCCCTCATGACTCAAGATCAGGGAACGAGCCGCCCCTTCACCCCGAGGCCGTCGGAAATACCAGGCCTGACCGTGCATTTCAAAGAAGTATCGATCTATGGCCGGTGGCCCCATCTCATCAAAGCGAAAGGTCTTCAAATTTTCACGGCTAGGCTTGATCTCCCAGAAGAAGCCCCGATCAGAATCAACCTCCTTCAGGGTAACGAGGATATGGTCCACATCAAAAAGATCCGACATCGCGCGCAGCACAGCATTCAACGTTTCCCGGAGCCCAAATTCGGGAGTAATCTTCCGGAGAATATGCCCCACCGTCAAAGTTTGCGTCTGAAGCTGCTTTTCTTTTTCCGCCAGAAAACCCAGGAATCCTCCCAGCATCACGAGGTTCATGGCACGTGTGATATAACTTCCAAGCGTAAGCCCGAACAAGGGCACGTGAATGTAATGCCTCCACGTCGAACTCGCCATCACTGTGACCAGGGTAAAAAAGAAAACGCTAAAAAAGGCTGTTGCCAGCGTCTCTCTGAAACCCCAGCGGTAAGCCGCAGCCACTAGAGCAAATACATAGAGCAAAAAGAAGTAGCTTCCTGGACCCGATGTGACCAGCGAGAGAAGCGCAGGCCAGAACAGGTCCATCATATAGACGCTGAGCAAAACTGTGGAATCCACCTCACGCCGGCTTCTGATGACGATCAGTGTGGCAAGGCTATAAAGAAGGTAAGCAACCAGGAGGGCATGCGTCTGGAGGATATTTTGATGGATCAGATACGGATCGAATCGAACCGCTATCAGGGAGCCCGCCGCTAAACAAATTCGCACTTCAGCCAGCAGACGCTCACGACGTTGGCTGGTATTCAGTGTGAGCGGCTTGCCGAACTGGTGGACAAGCCAACCGGCCCCTGAAATTGCGCCTGAGCCCACAGCATTCCCCCTCGCTCTCTACAAACAAGGCCGCATCTCGCCGCCCTGCTACGTTGCTCAGACTCCAAGCAGTCATCCTGCTCCTTAAAAAATCCAGACCTGCATCATGGAGTCACAGATTGGGTCGAAAAAAATGTGCGCTGCCTTCCGCACGGACTCTGCTAACTCTCGTTCGTGATTTTCACCGCGCAGATGAACGCTTTAAGTTGATACCTTGAGTGCGCGTCCTTTGTCAAGATTGACGAACTAGGACATTCTTAAACATTAAACAGTAATCATCCTCAGTTCAGGCCGAGTTGCTAACCAATCAAGGCGCCAAGCAAGAGCGATTGCGACCTGAAATCGGAAGTCGAACTGAAGCCGGATTATTCAAAGGCTTACACCGAACTGGCAAAAATCTACACCTTTATCGGCCAGCCTCAACAGGCTGCGAGCGTGCTCGCGCAGCAAAAGAAGATCAAAGCATCCTCCAATCCCCCGCGCAAGATCAACTGTTGAGGAATTTGCCAGATGCCTTGCGATGATGAAACCCTTCGCGAAACAGAAGAAACAACTTTATTATAAAAAGAGTGGCGGAAAAACCAGGCATGCGACACCGCTCCAGATTCATCTTGAAATCATCCATTCTTCTGCTGACCATGCTGTTGAGCGGCCGGGAACTCCCCTATGTTTGTTCTTCTTTTCCCTCTTCGAGTATGTCTGCAGCCCAGTTACCTTCCAATTGCGTTTCAGTAAGCCCCCCGGGCAGTCGACTCCATCAGCTTCTTCAGCAAGCGAGCCTGCATCCTTCCGCCGAAACTTACAACGCGCTTGGTACGGAATATGTCCATGTGGGCAATTTGGATTGCGCCGCGGAATCATTTCGGGCGGCCCTGGACCATGATCCCAACTCCTGGCAAGCTCATTTCAACCTGGGTTTGGTGCTCATGCGGCGACAAAATTTTAAGGCTGCCGCCAAAGAATTTCAGGCGACGGTTGATGAACAACCGCATGATGCCGAAGCCTACGATGCCCTGGGCATGTGCCTGCACGCGCTCAGAGACGACCCTGCCGCCATCCGTGCATTTGCACGCGCCCTGCGAAGTGATCCCCACTCGGGCAAAGCGGCTCTTCATCTTGCTGAGGCCTTACGTGCCGAACGGCGTTACGAATCCTCCATCTACTATTTCAAGCAGGCTCTTGCTCTCATGCCGTCAAATCCCCAACTGCAGGACCAAATCAGGCTCGAACTCGCTACAGCTTACGCGCGAAACAAGGATTATAAAAGCTCGATCAGCGTCTTCCATCAACTGATTGCGAATCAACCGCGATCGGCCGCGCTCCATTTTGATCTCGCAAACGCCTACGCGCAAGACCACTCCTACGTGGACGCGGCGCGCGAGTATCAACGGACGCTGAGCCTCGATCCCCGTAATGATGAGGCGCGCCTTTCGCTTGCCAAGGCGCTGATCATCCTTAATCAGGTCCGGCAGGCGGTGCCTTATCTTCAGCAATATTTACAGCGCCAGCCACAGGATGCTTCAGGTTACGCCATTCTGGGCGAGGCTTATAAAGACCTTGGACGCTATGCCGATGCCATTGAAATTCTTCAAAAGGCCGTCAGGCTTGATCCTGAAAGCTATCAGACCCATTACAACTTGGGGGTCGCGCTCGAGCATTTGGGACGCACGGGCGAGGCATTACAACAACTGGAGGATGCGAAGAAGTTGAATTCGAATGCGCCAGAAGTGCTTTACGAGCTCGGTCTGGTGCTTGCCAAAGTGAAGCAAACGCAGGCTGAGAAGCAGAATCTCGCTGCCTTTCAACAAATTAAACAATCCCAGGCTTCTAAGACGAAGGCTGGCGTGCTCAGCAGCCAGGGAAATGCGTATTTTGCGGCGGGGCAACTCAACAAGGCGGTTGAGGCATACCAGGCCGCTTTGGAATTGGCGCCTCAGGATCCCCAGCTACACTACAATCTGGCGCTTGTCCTGGCTCGCCAGGGCGACTTTGCCAAGGAGCAGGCCGAGCTTGAAGAGGCCGTGCGGGAAGATGCCTCCTTCAGTAAAGCTCGAAATCAGCTTGGCATCTGCTATATGAGGAACGGGCGTCTCGTGGATGCAGAGCGGGAATTTAAAGCGGCCCTGCAACAAGAACCCGGCAACGCTCTGGCAGAAAACAACCTGGGGGTGCTTTACGGAAAAGAGGGAAGAAACGCAGAGGCTCAGGCACTTTTTGAACGAGCCACCATTGACAATCCCCGATACGTGGAAGCTTTCTTCAATTGGGGGCTGGTGCTTGCCAGCGAAGGTAAGTACACGGATGCGATTCCAAAGTTTCAGCAAGCACTGACGCTAAATCCGCATTATTCCAAAGCCGCTACTGCGCTCAGGATGGCCGAGGCTGCTGAGAAACACAGTGTGGATGCACACGCTTTACACCACCCCTAAGGTCTCACTTCCCCGCTCACGCGCGGGGTGAATCGTTTTTGCCTAGCCTGACTGGCTGATGAAAAACTCTCATTCCGAAGTAAATCCTCAAAGCGTGGCAAAGTGTAAATTCTTTCTAACGAGCCTTCCGCCCCAGCCAACTCTTTACAACAACCACCGCCTCCCCCTCCTTAATCAAGCAGGGGCATTGCCCTCCTTCCCGAGGAGGGGCAAAGGGCGGAGTGAGTGCGGTGATGATCTGCCACCACTCTAAGTCATTAAACGGGACAAGACACTACGTTCTGCCAGTTCCGGTTGAATTTGACCATCCCTGGCTGAAATCCACCAAGACACTGTCAACTCATTGTCAATCGACTACATTTATAATCCTTGTAAGTGACTGATAACAGGCTAGATGGCTGACTTACCTGGAAAGCTCGGAATGGCACTAGGCGTGCCATTTACTGCCGATGAGAGGCGCCGCACCTGTGGCTCTCTCGGAGGTGCCCTATGAAGAATCGACTTTGGATGTTGATTGCGTTCGCAGTGCTGTTCGTTCCTGGAACACCCAGACTTCGAGCTGAAGATACCCCGAACTCAGGTGTCGCACGCATCAGCTTCATTCATGGGCAAGTTTCCACCCAACGCGGCGATACAGGCGATTGGGTTGCGGCAACCGTAAACGCGCCGGTCGTTGCTGGCGACAAGGTTTCAACGGGCCAGGACTCCAGGTCTGAATTGCAGCTTGATTTTGCAGACATCCTCCGGCTTGGTTCGCAAACCGACGCCAAGATCGCCGACCTTTCACAGAATCATATTCAGGTGCAGATCGCGCAAGGCCTGGCGGATTATACCGTTCTGAAAGGCGCAGAGGGGAATGTTGAAATCGATACGCCCAATGTAGCCATCCATCCCCTCGAGCCAGGCGTTTATCGCATTGAGGTCGATTCAGAATCGCAAACCAAGATTACGGTTAGAAAAGGGCGCGCCCAGATATCGACACCTCAAGGGAGCGCAAACCTCAACAAAAACGAGATGATGACCGTAGAGGGTACGGACAACCCTCAGTACCAGATCGTCGAAGCGCCAGGCCGCGATGATTGGGACAAATGGAACGATCAGCGCGATAACCTCATCGAAAACGCGCGAAGCTGGCAATATGCCAATCACTATTACACGGGCGCTGAAGATTTGGATGCCTACGGCCACTGGGTCTATGTTCCCGGTTACGACTGGTGCTGGACTCCTTACGTCAACGCCGGATGGGTTCCTTACTACGATGGCCGATGGGTCTGGGAGCCTTATTGGGGATGGACCTGGGTCTCGTATGAGCCCTGGGGCTGGGCGCCTTATCACTACGGCCGTTGGTTTTTCTATGGCAATTCCTGGTGCTGGTGGCCGGGCCCGGTGTTTCCAGCCTATCGTCCCATCTGGGCGCCAGCCTATGTTTCCTTCTTTGGCTTCGGATTCGGCGGAGGGTTCCATTTCGGCCTCAGCTTTGGCTTTGGATCGATCGGCTGGCTGCCGGTCGGGCCCTGTGACCCTTTCTATCGCTGGTGGGGATACCGCGGAGGGTTCAACGTCGTCAACATCACCAATGTTCGCAATGTTACAAACATTACGAACATCAGAAACGTCGGATATATGGCACCGCTGGCAGGCAGGGGACGGCCCGTCTATTCCAATCTGCAGGCTGCGATGGTGAATGCGCGCGTGCGACGCGCAATTGTAACGGTACCGTCACAACAGTTCGCGGCGGGCAACGTGCTTCACGTGCGGCGGACAACCGTCACCGAAGCTCAGTTTCGTCAGGCGCAGTTCGTTGCCGGGCATGTTCCAGTAGTTCCCACGCGGTCCAGCCTTCGTCCCACGACAAGAACTGTGAGCCGGAGCGCCATCCCGTCGAGTGCCGTCAGCAATCGCCGCTTCTTCACCACTCATCAGCCGCCTGCAGGCCCCAGACCGTTCAACGAGCAGGTGGCCAGCGTTCAGAAAATGATCCAGAACAACCGTCCGGGCGCAATCGATGCTCGCAGTATGACGAATGGGAGAACAGATCCTGCATCGCGGTTTCAATCCAATAACGCTCCACGCGCCTCATCTTCTTCAGGCAACCAGCAAGTGACACAGCAAGGCTGGCGCCGTCTTGGAGCCGGGTCCTCCAATACTTCACAACCAGCTTCTCAACGGCAGGCTGGAAATTCCTTTCAAAGGAATGGCAACCGGCCAGCATTTTCAAACGATCAGCAGGCTCGTCAGGGCTGGCGCACCTTCGGGGACTCTCCCTCGGGCCGCGTCTCCTCGAACCCATCCGTTCGGCAAGGAGCTTTGCCCAATTCCGGAACTCGAATCTACCAGGACAACCGAGGAGTATTCCGCAATGCCCCCGCAGAATCCGGTCGCGCAGGCTGGCGCAGTTTTAGCTCAAGTCAGAATGCCGGCTCCGGCAACCGACCTGAGTACCGCACACGGTCGTTTACCCCAGCGAATCAGGGCATGCGAACATTTCCACAAAATTCATTCCGTTCCTCCCCAGGGGACTCACCTACTCACGGGGCCCGTTCGGGCTGGCAGACCTTCAGGCCCCAGCCCCGGCAATCTTTTGAGAGGAGTGGAACAGGTTTTTCCACATCGCGCCCGCAATCCGGCAATCGAGGCTGGCAATCCCCTTCCCGCTCGTCGGGTTGGGGATGGGCCAGCCGCGGCTCTTACCAGAAACCGCCTCTCGAAATTAACAAGCCTATCGTGAACGAGCGCTCATCAGGTTATGGCAGCTATCGCGGCTATTCCTCCCGCAGCTATTCACGGCCCTCGTCGGGCGGCTTTTCCCGTAGCACTGGGGGAGGAGGATATCATGGTGGGGGCGGCTTTCACGGTGCATCGAGCGGCGGCCACGGCAGGCGCTGAAGAAGGCAAGATGTGCCTCTTACGAACAAGACAGGCAACCCTCTTCGTTCCACAAAGTAGCCTTATTTTTCCTTAACTCGGCATAGCCGGAACCCAAAAGGAAAAGTTGGAGGCATTCTGAAATGCCTCTCTGACGCTCGGTGACCACGCACCCAACGAATGGGGCGGAGAAAAATGGGTCGCGCATCCTTTGCCGGAGAGCGTCAATCCCCGTTTCTTCAATGGTGTGGACGCGGACTCCGAAGGCCGCATTTCGCTTCCGGCGCTGCGCGAGGCGCGCGAAAGCGGATGCGACAGAACGCTGGTGGATCAATGCGGCCATTCAACAACTTGAGCAGAACTCAACGCGCTAGATGGCCTTGCTCACTGGGTGTATTCTTATATGCAGGGGGCAGTCCATGATAAAGGCCATGGCGAGATACTGCCTGCAGGCTATCCTTACTTTTCTATTCATTTGTTTACCCTCCCTCTCGCAAACCACGGCTCGGGCTGCTGGCCCGTTCGGACTCGCCGGCAACCAGAGCACAAACCTTATTCAGACCGCTCCCCCCCTAGCCTCAACTGAAGGCGAGCCTGCCACCGTCGCGGGGCTGGTGAAGCAGGGAAACAGGCTGGCTGGTGAGCAAAAGTGGGGTGAGGCCGCCGAGGCTTACCGCCGCGCTTTGGCCCTGCGACCCGGCGACGCCGCCGCGCACTATGATTTAGCCAACGCTTACGTAGGTTTGAACCAGATTCCACAGGCCATTTACGAATACCGCGAAGCCGCCCGACTGAACGCGAATCTTCCCAACGTTTATCTTAATCTGGGCGCGCTTGAACTTGCGCAGGGCGAGGTCCGACAGGCCATCACAGATTACCAGGCTGCGGTCAAGCTTCACCCGCAACGGGCTGAGAACCATATTCACTTGGGTAATGCTTACGTTGCGGCACAGCAGTTTGAGAAGGCTTTTGCTGAGTATGGTCAAGCTCTACAGTTAGACCCGAAGAA
>Ga0070735_10004973_pt1 | contig 11098 bp, 3 predicted proteins | sample Coa_R1_FD_66443 | JGI IMG/M metagenome (GOLD analysis project Ga0070735, IMG submission 66443) | Surface soil microbial communities from Centralia Pennsylvania, which are recovering from an underground coalmine fire - Coalmine... | ecosystem: Environmental > Terrestrial > Soil > Unclassified ... | reverse complement strand
GATCGTTCGATCGTGAAAGCAAAAACCCATGTCGATCCATGCCGAGTCAGACCGTCGCGCGACCTCGCTGACGGCCGCCGATCCCTTCGGTTATTTGCGCCGTTTCGATTTCATTCTCGAGCCATTCGAGATCGACACGCACTTTCTGCGGCCCACCGAGGGGATCATCGGCAACCGCGTCGTGATCGAGGGGCGCGAGCTTATCAGCTATTCGAGCTACAATTATCTGGGCTATTCGGGGGATGCGCGCGTCCAGGCAGCCGCCAAATCGGCGATCGAACGCTACGGAACGAGCGTTTCGGCAAGCCGCCTGCTCGCGGGCGAAAAACCCTTGCACCGCGAGCTGGAGCGGCAGATTGCCTCGTTGATCGGCGCCGAAGATTGCCTGGCGTTTGTCAGCGGTCATGCCACGAACGTGACGACGATCGGCTGCCTGTTCGGACCGAAGGACCTGATTCTTTATGACGTCTTAAGCCACAACAGCATTCAACAGGGGATTCGCCTCTCGGGAGCGCAGTGTTTTCCTTTTCCTCATAACAACGTGCGCGCCGTCGATTCGCTTCTGGCCGCGCACCGCGCGCAGCGCCAACGCGCGCTCGTCGTCACCGAAGGCGTTTTCAGCATGGATGGCGACATCGCGCCGATCCCCGAATTCATCGACGTGAAACAGCGGCATCGGGCCTCTCTCATGATCGATGAAGCCCACTCGATGGGAGTCATCGGCCGATCGGGACGCGGAATCGTCGAGCATTTCGAGCTCGATCCGGCGAGCGTCGATTTGTGGATGGGAACATTGAGCAAGTCGTTTGCCAGTTGCGGAGGATACGTTGCCGGCAGGCGGGCGCTGGTCGAGTCGCTGCGGTATGCCGCGCCGGGCTTTGCGTACAGTTGCGGCCTCACGCCGGCGAATGCCGCCGCGGCGCTGGAAGCCGCCCGATGCCTCGAGCGCGAACCCCAGCGCGTGGCGCGCCTCATCGAAAACGCCGATCGCTTTCGCGCGCTGGCGGCGCGCGCGGGCATCGACACGGGCCTTTCCGACGGAGCGGCGGTCGTGCCGGCGATTCTGGGGAGCTCGATCCTAAGCGTCGTCGTCGCGGGATTGTTGTTCAAGCGCGGCATTCTCGTCCATCCCTTGTTTTATCCTGTGGTTCCCGAGCGCTCATCGCGGCTGCGATTCTTTCTGACGACCCTGCATTCGGAAGATGAGATCGCGCGAACCGTCGATTCTCTGGTCGAGGCTGCGGCAGAAGCGCGGGCGCTGTTCGAATCGATGCCGCCGGGTCTTGCCGAGCAGGTGTTGCGGGCGGCGGCCGCCTCAGATTCGTCGCTCGAGGCCGACGAATAATCCCGGCAACCTCGTTTGACGTACAGCGCCGCGAAACATATCTTTCGTCTGTCAGGGCAAATACTACACCCTGATGTCTTCAGCGAAGTAGGCCGGCCCCGCGCGTGGAAGAACCCTGGATGAGGCGCGACTCATCCGTGGCGGTGTCGAGACGTGCCGCCAACTCCGGGGGTCCCACCGCATGACTGCTTCTGCCGGCCACTTTGATTCATCCAACGGCGCACCGCGGCGAAAGGGGCAGGCCGTCCCGCGCGACGCCGAAGAGCCGATAGCCGTCATCGGCCTCAGTTGCCGCTTTCCCGGGGGCGCGAACGACCCGGCCTCGCTCTGGAAACTGCTCATCGAAGGAGGCGACGTGGTGCGCGAAGTGCCGCACGACCGCTGGTCGCCTGCCGCTTTTTTTGCGCCCGCGCCGCCCAAACCGGGCAAGACGTTCAGCCGGTGGGGCGGTTTCCTGGAGAGCATCGACCTGTTCGACGCCGGTTTTTTCGGGATTTCGCCGCGCGAAGCCGCCTCGATGGACCCGCAGCAGCGCATCATGCTCGAAGTGTCGTGGGAGGCGCTCGAATCGGCAGGGCTGACGCACGAGCGGCGTGCGGCAAGGCCGGTCGGCGTCTTCGTCGGCGCCTCGTTCAACGATTACATGCAAATGCAGTGGGACCGCCATCAAGATCACGGAGTGGTGAATGCCTATTCCAACGTGGGAGGCGCGCTCAGCATCATCGCCAATCGCCTCTCGCACCAGCTCGATTTGCGCGGGCCGAGCCTGGTGATCGACACGGCGTGTTCGTCTTCACTCGTCGCATTCCATTACGCCTGCGAGAGCATTAGGCGCGGCGAATCAGAGGTCGCGCTGGCGGCGGGCGTCAACCTCATCCAGCTTCCGGTGATCTTCATCGGTTTCAGCCAGGCTCAAATGCTCTCGCCCGACGGCCGTTGCCGCTCGTTCGATGCCCGCGCCAACGGATATGCGCGTTCCGAAGGCGCTGGCGCCGTCGTGCTCAAGCCGCTCGCGCGCGCCCTGGCCGATGGCGACGCCGTCGAGGCCGTCGTTCTTGCCACCGGCGTCAACCAGGATGGCAGAACGACCGGCATCAGCCTTCCCAATGAAGAGGCTCAGGTCGCCCTGCTCAACGACGTTTATGCGCGGGCCGGCATCGCCCCGCGCGAAGTCGGCTATTTCGAGGCGCATGGCACCGGCACCCCCGTGGGAGATCCCATCGAGGCGCGGGCCATCGGCCGCGTGCTGGGGGCCGGCCGATCGCCGCACGAGCCGCTGGCGATTGGCTCGGTCAAGTCGAATTTGGGCCACCTCGAATCGGCCTCAGGCATCGCGGGGGTGATCAAAACGATTCTGTGTCTGCGTCAGCGTCAGCTTCCGCCGACTTTGCACTTCTCGGCGCCCAATCCAGCCATTGATTTCGAGGGACTCAGGCTGCGCGTCGTCTCGCGGCAGGAATCGTGGCCGGCAATCCCGGGGCGCCGAATTGCCGGAATCAATTCGTTTGGCTTCGGCGGAACGAACGCTCACGCCGTGATCGCCGAAGCCCTCCCGGCCGCAGCCCCCGACAACGATCGCCACGCGGCGCCAGTCAATACCCGAATCGGCCGCATCGCGACGGAAAACCCGGACGCGGCCGATTCGGCGGCGTCGGCATCGCCGGCCTGGCTGATTCCCATTTCGGCGCGAAGCGACGCGGCGCTCAAGGCACAGGCAAAAGCTTGGATCGACTGGCTGCAGCGCCCTGATGTCGATGGGAACATCGGCGATATGGCCTACAATGCCGCCCTCCGCCGCACGCATCACGACCACCGGCTGTCGATTGTTTCTCACAGCACCGGGCAATTGCAGGAATTGCTCGAGGCCTGGCTGCGCGGCGAGGCGCGCCGCGAAGTGAGTTTCGGAAAAAGCGTCGGCCGCGAATCGCGAAAGATCGCTTTTGTTTTCAACGGAATGGGTTCCCAGTGGGCGGGAATGGGACAGGAATTGCTGCACGGAGAACCCGAATTTTGCGCGGCGGTCGGCGCGGTTGACGCCGCGTTCCGGGCGGTCTCGGGCTGGTCGATTGTGGATCAGTTGACCTGCGACGAATTTCGCTCCCGCATCCACGAGGTGGAGGTGACGCAGCCGGCGATCTTCGCCGTCCAGGTGGGACTCGCTCGATTGTGGCAGAGCTGGGGCGTCGAACCGGAGCTGGTCACGGGACACAGCGTGGGTGAAGTGGCGGCGGCCCACGTCGCAGGCATTTTGTCCCTCGAGGAAGCGACGAAAGTCATTTTCCATCGCAGCCGATTGCAGCACCGCCTGCGGGGACAGGGCCGGATGCTCGCCGTCGGCATGCCGCGCGACCTGGCCGAATCGCTGATCGCCGGTTACGACGGAAAGGCGGCCATTGCCGCAGTCAATAGTCCATCCTCGGTGACTCTTTCGGGCGAGCGCGATGCGCTGGAAGAGCTGCGCTACGGTATGGAGTCGAGCCAGACGTTTTGCCGTTTTTTGCAAGTCGACGTCGCCTACCACAGCCCGTCGATGGAAACCATTCGCGACGAGCTGCGTTCGTCGCTGGCGGGCATCGACAGCCGCCCGCCCTCCGCGGAATATTTTTCGACGGTCAGCGGCGCTCGCCTGGATGGTCGCCCGCTCGATGCCGATTACTGGTGGAGCAACGTGCGCTCGCCTGTGCTGTTCGCATCGGCCATTGAGGCCATGTTCGACGCGGGAGCCGCCCTGGTGATCGAGATCGGCGCGCACCCGGTGCTGGCGAGCTCGATTCGCGAATGCGCGGGGGATCGGGCCGATGCGATTGCCGTTCTGGCGTCGATGCGCCGCGGCGAGCCGCAGCAAACCGCATTGCTCTCGGCGCTGGGGCAAGTGCATACGCTCGGGTTTCCCATTTCGTGGCGGAAACTCTTGGGAAAACCGCGGCCCGCCGTGTCGCTGCCGGCCTATGCGTGGCAGCGCGAATCGTATTGGTCGGAAACCGAAGAGAGTCGCGCGTCGCGGCTCGGTTTGCGCTCGATCGGCATCGAGAGCGTACTCGGCCATGTGGAACATCCACTGCTCGGCCACCCCGTGCGCACGGCCCACGAGCAGCGCGCTTTCCACGCGACGTACGATGCCGGCGGACGGCACGCATGGCTCGCCGATCACAAAGTTCACGAGACGCCCGTCTTTCCTGGCGCGGGGTACGTCGAATTGGCGCTGGCCGCCGCGCGCCGGCAGAACGCCGACCCGGCGCTGTGCGCCGAATGCATCGACATTTCCAGGCCGCTCGTGCTCCCGTCGGGCCGGGAGACATCCGTCGAGACGTTGATCGACATGCACTCGGGTGACGTGTCGATCCGCAGCCGCGATGCCGACGGAGACTGGACTTCACACGCGACGGCCAAAGCGCGCGCCGACTTCGGCCCGTGGAATGAGCGCGCCGACGAACTCGAGGCGTGCCGCGGGCGTTGCCCGACGACTCACGATATCGCCGAGCTGTACGACTGGTTCGCCGCCGGCGGGCTGGGTTACGGAAGGAGCTTCCAGGGAATCGAAGAGGTTCGCACGGGCCGCGGCGAAGGTTTCGGCCGCGCCAAGGTCCCTCGGCATTTGCGCGCGGAACTCGATGATTTTGTGCTGCACCCGGCGCTCTTGGACGCCAGCCTGCAAATCATGCTCTGCGCCGCCAGACATTCGGCATCGCCGAAACCGGAATCCGGGCTGTATGTGCCTGTGCGGCTTGCGCGCATCCGCCTGCGCGACGGCTTGGCACTATCCAAGGCGGCCGAAGAGGGGCTTTTGGTCACGACGCTGATCGCGGAACAATCGCAATTTCAATTGCGGGCCGATGCGGCGCTTTTCGACCAGAATGGCCGGCTCTTGGCCGAGGTTGAGGGCCTCTCGGCGATGGCCTTGCCCGCGTCAGGCAAACACCGCGTGCGATTGGAAGACTGCCTGTGGGATCATCGCTGGGAGCTGCAACCGCTGCCCGGCGAGGATTTTGCCGACCCGCTCCCGCGCCCCCACGAGATCGCCGACGCTCTGGCGCCTCGAATCGCCACGCTGCGCGAGCAATTCGATCGCAGGGCGTTTTACTCCGAAATTCGTCCGGCCCTGGAAAAAGTCGGTGCCGCGTTTGCGAACCAGGCACTGCGCGAGCTCGGCGCGCATTTCGCGCCCGGCCAAAAATGGCGATTCCGCGATTTGCTCGAGCGCCTCGGCGTCGCGCCGCGTCGCGAAGGCCTGCTCGAGGCCATGCTGGAATGCCTCGAACATACCGGACAATTGAGGTTGGCCGCCGATGGCCTCGAAGTTCTTGGGGAACTATCGGCAGAAGAGGCACATGCCGTATGGCGCTCGACCGGCCGGCGTTGGCCCTGTTTGCACCCCGACCTGCTTTTGTTGTGGCGCGTGGGATCAAAACTGAAAGAGCTTCTGCGGGGAGAGGTCGATCCATCCGAGGTCTGTTTTCCGGACGGGTCGAGCGCCCTGGTCGATCAGCTTTTGGCCGACGGCTCGGCCTTCCGCATCGACAACATGCTGCTTCAAGAAACGCTCGAAGCGCTGGTGGCGCGCCTGCCGGCCGAGCGGCCCTTAAGAATTCTGCAAACCGGCGGCATGACCGGCGCCGCCACTTCGTATTTGCTTCTGGCGCTTCCCGCCGAACGGACCGAGTACGTTTTCACAGACGCTTCGCCCGAGTCAGTCAAAGCGGCCTCTCAGAGGTTTCGAGACTATCCATTCGTGCGCTGTGCGCCGTGCGACCTGCAGCAAACCGCCGATCCGCTTCCCTTCGAACGCCGGTCGTTCGATGTGATTATCGCTTCGCGAGCAATTTCTGCGGCGACCGACCATCGGCTGGCGCTGGAACGCTTGCAGCCGTTGCTTGTGCCCGGCGGCTTACTCGTTCTGTTCGCGGCGACTTCGCAAAGGTCGGTGTACGACCTCATGCTGGGGGGCCTGACGGCTTGGCGTTCTTCAACCTGCGCGGGACAAGGCAATTGGCCGCGTTCGCCGCCGCCGTGCCAGGAGCTGCTGGAACAAGCCGGCTATGAGGACGCCGTCCGCCTGACCGACGCAGAAGCTGGCGAAATTCCCGTGCAGACGATTTTTCTGGCGCGCGCGCCGGCCCCGTCCGACACCGCTTTAGCGTCAGAAAAACCCGTGACAGTCGGCCGCATGGATGTCGAGTCCGTTCGGCAGCCGCGATCCGCACCCGGAACTTGGTGGATCATTGCCGGCAATCAACTGGCGATTGCGCGGCAGCTCGCCCAAAGGCTCGACGGCGCCGGCGGCCGGGCGGTAGTAATCTGCCGCGGCAATTCCTTTCGCCAAATCGAGCCGCAGATGTTCGAGCTGCGCCTGGACAGCCACGACGACTATCGCTCCTTGTTCCGGCAACAGCCGCCCGTCTCGCAGGCCCCGGCCGCGATCGTGCACGTGGCAAGCTGCGGTGCGTCGCTCGGGGAATGCGCCACGGCAGACGATCTGCGCCAAGCGCAGATTTCTGGATCGACCGGTTTGCTGATTCTCGTTCAAGCCCTGGCCGAGTCGGCAAGTTCTCCCGCGCCGCGGGTGTGGGTGGTCACCCGCACCGTGCAGCCGACGGGGCTGTCCGCCGCGCAGCCCCTTAATGTATGCTGTGCGCCCCTGTGGGGGATGGCGCGAGTCATCGCCAACGAAGCGCCGCAATTGGCATTGAGCGCGGTTGATCTCGGCCCCGTGTCCGAGGACTGCGAAATCGATGCCTTGTATCGCGAGATCGCTTCGGGAACCGATGAGACCGAAGTGCTCTTGCGCGGGCGGCGACGCTACGTACCCCGGCTTGTCGGCGGCTTAGCGCAATGGGCGACGGCGGAATCCCGCGAATATCGCGTGGAAGCCGCATCGCCTGGAATCCTCGAGTCGGTCGGACTGGCTCCCGCGTCGACCCGCGTCCCCGGCCCGGGAGAGATCGAAATCGAGGTCGTCGCGGCCGCTGTCAATTTCAAGGATGTGGCCAAGGCGCTCAGTCTGCTTTCGCCGGTCACGCTGGAGGGAACCTGGTCGGGGCGCTTTCTGGGGCTGGAGTGCGCCGGCACGGTTTCGGCGCTGGGTCCCGAAGTCACAGATTTTTCGGTCGGCGATCGGGTCGTGGCGATCGCCGCCGACTGCTTCCGCAGGCACGTCGTGACGCGGGCTGAATTTGCCGTTCGATTGCCGGACCATCTCGGCTTTGAAGAGGCGGCGGGAATCCCGATCGTATTCCTCACGGCTGAATATGCGCTGCGCAACCTGGCGCGCATTCAGCCCGGCGAGCGCCTGCTCGTTCACGCGGGGGCCGGCGGCGTGGGCCTGGCCGCTCTCCAGATTGCGCAAGGCGCGGGGGCTGACGTGATCGCCACGGCCGGCAGCGCTCTCAAGCGGGAATTCCTCAAGGCCCAGGGTATGCAGCACGTGTTTGATTCGCGCGGGCTGTCGTTCGTCGACGACGTGCGGCGCGTCACCGGCGGGGAAGGAGTCGACGTCGTTCTCAACTCGCTCTCGGGCGCTGCCGTGCCGGCCGGTCTTTCGTTGCTGCGCGAGGGGGGCCGATTCGTGGAGATCGGAAAACGCGACATCCAAGAGAACGTTCGCCTGGGCCTCAAGCCGTTCGACGGGAACCTGGCGTTTCTGGCCCTCGATTTCGACCGTCTGCTGGCGCGGCGAGCGAGCCTGGTGCGAGCCTCTCTGCAATCGCTCATGCGGCGCGTGGACGAGCGAACGCTTTCGCCGCTTCCTTATCGGGCCTTTCCCGTTTCTCGCGCCGACGAAGCGTTCCGTCACTTGGCGAAGGCCCGACAGATCGGAAAGATCGTGCTGCGCATGGACGATCCCCGCGCGCGACCCAAGCAGGCGCTGGCCATCGACGGTCCAAAGCTTCGTTTTGAGGCGGGCACTTACCTTGTCACGGGAGGTCTCTCAGGGTTTGGCCTGGCCACGGCGAAATGGCTCGTCGAGCGCGGCGCACGCCATCTCGCACTTCTGAGCCGCCGCGGCGCCGATTCGATCGAGGCCGCACAGCACGTCGCCGAGCTCGAAGCGGCCGGCGCCCGCGTGGTGGCTCTGGCCTGCGATGTGTCCAACGATCGAGCGCTCGAAAACGCGCTCGCGAGCATCCGCCGCGATCTGCCATGCCTCACAGGCGTCTTTCACGCGGCTATGGTCTTGGATGATGCCGAGTTCCGCCGGATATCTCCTGAACGGTTGGAAAACGTGCTTGCGCCCAAGGGCTGGGGCGCCTGGAACCTGCACCGCGCCACGCGAAACGATCCGCTCGAGCACTTTGTGCTGTTTTCATCGGGAACGACGTTCTTCGGCAACCCCGGCCAGACGAACTACGTGGCAGCCTGCGCCTTTCTCGACTCGCTGGCGCACCATCGCCGAGCGCTGGGATTGCCGGCTTTATCGGTGGCGTGGGGCGCGATCGGCGATGTCGGTTATCTCGCCCGCAACCACGAGGTCTTGCGCCACCTTGACGAGCGGATGGGTCTTGCGCCTGTGCCGGCGGCGAAAATGCTGGAATTTCTGGAACAGTTGATGGCCGGCGGCGTTCGTCACGCGGGGGTGTTTCCCGCCGATTGGTCGCGCGTCGATCCGGCGCGATTGGCGATCTTGTCAACGCCGCGGATGGCGCATCTGGCCAGCCGTCGGCAAACCGAGGGGACCGATTCCACGATCGCCAAGACGGCCGGGCGGGCGCGCGAGGCCCTTGCGGCCTGTCCGCCTGGCGACCGGCGCCAACTGCTCAACTCCATCCTCGTCGAGACGGTCGCCGCCGTCCTGGGCGCCGCCCCTTCGCGCATTGAAACCGATAAAGCGCTGACGCTCATGGGGATGGATTCGTTGATGGCCGTGGAGCTGCAAACGCGCGTTCGCCGAGAGTTGGGCGCCGAGGTTTCGTCTATGCGTCTTATGAGCGGCCCGAGCATCGACGAGCTGACGATCGAACTCATGCCTGCCATCGGCGGCAAAGATGCCGAAGAGTCTTCGTCGACCAACAATAGCGAGCGCGTCAATCTGGCGATCGCCTGACGCGTGCGCGTTCTCATATCAAAAACGCTGAAAGCGTTTTGCAGCGCAGCCCAGGGTACCCCGCCAGCGGCGGGATACCCTGGGTTACGATTCAAACGATTCCGCGAACCCTGGAAGGGTTCCGCAACCTTGCACGCAGCGCTGCCGAACTCTTGCAGAGTTCTCCAACGGCAAAATCGGTCCTTCCCAGGGTAGCCCGATTTCATCGGGGAACCCTGGGCTGCGCTGCACAACCCCTTGCGGGGTAAGTCGGTTCCGCAGGGCGCTGCCCGGTGTAGAATTATTACGGCATTTCACGCCAGATGCATGGCAACGCGCGATCCAGGAACCTCATCCAAGCCCCAGCCGCTCGCCGACGAAATCGAGAACGATTTCTCGCCCCGGCTGATAGAGCGCGCGGGCCGAGGCGGCAAGCTCGGCTCGCGCGTGCTCATTCTGCAAAAGCCGCGTGACGTGCCAAACCACGTCGCGCTGGCGGCGCGCGACCACCGCGGCGCCGTGTTGCTCGAGCCAGGCGGCATTTTCTCCCTCCTGGCAGGGAACGGGAGGCAAAAGCACCATCGGAGTCCCCGCTGCCAGGCATTCGGCGGTCGTGACGCCTCCCGGTTTGGTCACGAACAACGTCGCCGCCGAAACCAGCTCATGCGCGCGGTCGGTGAACGGTATCGCAAACAAACTCGTTCCGGCGCCGGGGAGCGCCTCGAGCTCATCCCTGAGCGCGCCGTTCGTTCCGCAAAGAACGACCACGGCGGCTCCTGGGCACGCCGCCCGAATGTCCCTCGCCAGCATGCCAATTCGCCCCACCGTGAAGCTCGCGCCGCCGCTGACGAGCACGAGGGGACCTTCGGGGGGCAGCGCCCATTCGAAACGCACGCGGTCAGCCGGCGGAAAATCATCCCAACGCCGATGAACGGGTATTCCGCTGATCGTGACCGACTCGTCGCCCACGCCCCAGGCTCGGAATTTCTCGAGCGCCTCGGGGGCCGCGACAAACCAGCGGCGGATGTGGGGCGAGTACCAGTAGCGGTGAGCTAGAACGTCTGTGACCACGACGGCCTGCTCGTCGCACAAAGTCTCGCAAGCCTCCGGCCGCGCCAACGCCGAGATGCCGCACCAGTGCATGTGCAAAATGAAATCGGGACGAAATTCCCGCGCGAGCAAGATCAAATGCCGCAATGCCCGCCCGACGATTCGGTTTCGCAGCCTCTCGCCGATGCCAAACGCACCAACGCGGCCGCGATCTGCGGCGCGGTAGAATCTTCCATAAAGCCAAGGAGCGCGCGTCATGCCCTGAACATGTCCGCCCAGGAGCACGGCACGGAAGAACGCGGGAGCCGACTCCAAGACATCGACAATTTGCGCCTCGATCGACGGCCAGCGATCGAGCATTCCGTCGTAGAGCGCGCGGGCCACCGCGTTGTGTCCGGCCCCTACGCCCGCCGTGACCAGCAAAACTCGCCGTGCTGAACGCCGCTCGAATGTTCCAGGGCCGAATGTTCCGGGGGCGTGCCCAACGTTGCGTGCGGTGTCGGGCTGGTCTGCCGTGGAATTGTGCTGTGCGGCGCACCTATCCATATGTTCATATATCTTGACAATTCTTCCTCTCGCCGTCAAGCTGACGAACGAAAGGAAAATGTGCGGCCTCGAGCGTCTCTCGCGCAACCGATGGCACGGGATCGGACGCGACGAGCATCTCTAGCCGCTCGTCTCGGAGG
>Ga0070735_10004971_pt1 | contig 11100 bp, 7 predicted proteins | sample Coa_R1_FD_66443 | JGI IMG/M metagenome (GOLD analysis project Ga0070735, IMG submission 66443) | Surface soil microbial communities from Centralia Pennsylvania, which are recovering from an underground coalmine fire - Coalmine... | ecosystem: Environmental > Terrestrial > Soil > Unclassified ... | reverse complement strand
GCGGACAAGAATCGCGGGAAATATGCGGAGTGGATTTTAGAGAAGAAGCATCCAGCGCTGTTGACGTTGCACTTGATTGCGCTCGATCACATCGAGCATGAGACGGGGCCGTTCAGTCAGGAGGCTGTGGCGACGCTGGAAGGAATCGATGCGGCGATCGGCGGAGTGTGGGAAGCGGCGGAGAAGCTGGCGCCTGGGCACGTGTTCATCGCGGTCGTGTCGGATCACGGGTTTGCGCGCACCGAAGCGCAGCTCAATCTATTTGCGGCGTTTCGTGAGGCGAAGCTGTTCGATCTCGATGCGAAGGGGAAGATCACGGATTGGCGGGCGATGCCGTGGGTGACGGGCGGGTCGGCGGCGATTGTGTTGAAGAATCCGAACGATGCGGCGGTGAGTTCGCAGGTGAAGGAATTGCTGGCCAAGATTGCAGCCGATCCGGCGAATGGCGTCGACCGCGTGTTGGATGCGGATCAGGTGCACGAGCGCGGCGGATATCCGACGGCGTCGTTTTTCGTGAGCCTGAAGCCGGGATGGCGCACGGGGAGCGACGCGGAGACGCCGTTGCTGACGAAAACGAAAGTTGGCGGGACGCACGGCGAGTTGCCCGATGTGCCTGACTTGCGGGCTGCGTTTTTCTTGATTGGGCCGGGTGTGCCGGCGGCCAAAGATCTGGGCGTGATCGATATGCGGAATATTGCGCCGACGCTGGCGCGTGAAGTCGGGCTGGAGCTACCCACGGCGGACGGGAAGAATATGTTGCCGTGACGGTTGTCGCGGCAACCTTAACGCGCACCGTCGCTGCGTACGACGCGGCTTAACGCAGTCCGACTAATCCTTTCACCGACTCGATCAATTTTGGGGAATCGTAGCCAACGCCATCCTTAAAGACGATCTCGACGTTCTCGATGTCTTTGATGTTGGCGGAAGGATCGCCGTTGATCACGACAATGTCGGCAGCCTTGCCGGGCGCGATCGTGCCGATCTGATTTTGCTCGCCCAAAAATTCAGCGCCGTTTGCGGTTGCGATGTGAATCGCTTCGAGCGGCGTGAAACCAGCTTCCACGAGCAACTCAACCTCACGCTGATCGCCAAATCCAGCGATGACACCGCCGTAGCCCGTCGGGTCGAGCCCAGCGAGGAGCAAGCCGCCTTCCTTCGCGAACTCGTGTTCGAACTCCATTTCTTTCTTGAGGTACGCCGCCCAATGAGACTTCGCGGCGGCGTCAGAAATTATCGAGCGTCGTTGTAAATACTGAACGCGCGCTTCGGGCAACATTGCGTCAAGGACGCGCGGCTCGAGCGGGGCGCGATTGGGCACGATGGTTTCGAATACCGGCAGAGTCGAAGTCACGGCGACATGTTTGCTGATCAGGTCGCGAATCGTGTCGTGCAGAGGGCCGGAAGTTGCGTCGAGATTCAGCATCGACTCCTCGACGGTGTCACGCTCTGGGCATGTGTCGGCCCTGCGGCCTGCGACAAATTCGGAATCGGCGAAGAGGCCGTGCTCGAGGTCGTCGATGCCGATCGAAGCCGCTTGGCGAAAACCGATCGAGCAAAGGTGGCCGGTTACTTTCAGCCCATGCGCGTGCGCGACTTTTACGATCGCGGCGAGTTCCTCGGGCGTGATGTGCATGTACGCCTTGAACGAAGTCACGCCTTCGGCGACCCAATATTCGGCGGTGCGGCGCGCGTCTTCGGCGTCTTTCAATTCGTGCATTTGCGGCGTGAACGAGCCTGGGCCTTCAAAATACGGGCCGGTGACATGCATTTTCGGTCCGATCGCGGTGCCTGCGTCGATCGCCTTTTTCAGTTCGAGGTCGGTGTAGGGTTCGACGCTGCCAGTCGTTCGAATCGTAGTCACTCCGCCCGCGAGATAAAGCCGCGGGAAACTTGTGGCGTGCTCAGGGTACATCGCCGGCGGACCGAGCGGCGCAGGGTAATACATGTGGTCGTGCATGCCGACGAGGCCGGGAATTAGGATTCGACCTGTCAGATCGACGACTCTTGCGCCATCGGGAGTTTTCACCGAGGCGGCATCTAAGACGGCGACGATTTTTCCATCACGAATTACCACAGATTGATCGGAGCGTGCCGCAGAACCAGTGCCGTCAATTACACGCACGTGAGTTAGGACGATCGTTGGCGCATCTTCTCGTACGAATGCTTTCAGGCGAGGGTTGACATGGCTGGCGCTTTGGGCAAACAAAAGAACGGGGAGTGCGGCGCTGAGCAGGGTAAGGATTCGAGTGCGCATGAGTACTCCTGAGAAGAAGGCGAGAAGTTAAAGCAAAGCGAGATTCGTTCGCGCAGCAGAGTCTATTGTTCGCAAGTCGTGAACACAAGAGTTCACAGCGCCGGCGGGTGACGGCTCGAAATTTTGTAGCTTTCGCCGCAATCGCAAATCTTCTTGTGCTAGATTCGCGGGCCGAGGTGATAGATGAATTCAGTCACTCGCGTCCTCTTATCGGCGCTGACGGCGACATTTTTAGTCCTTGCCTGCGTTAACGCTGCGATGGCGCATCCACAGGCGACCGCAACTGAGGCAAAGTATCCGCCGACAATCGAAGGCGACTTCGTCGTTCACAATTTCAAATTCAAATCAGGCCAATCGATGTCCGAGGTTCGCCTGCACTACACGACGCTGGGGAAGCCGGCGCAGGACGCCCAGGGGCGCACGACGAACGCGGTGCTTATTCTTCATGGCACGGGCGGCAGCGGTCATCAATTTCTCGCACCGTATTTCGCAGGCGAACTATTCAATCCCGGCCAAGTTCTCGACGCATCGCGCTACTACCTCATTCTCGTAGATGGCGTCGGGCACGGAAAATCATCGAAGCCGAGCGACGGCCTGCGCGCGAATTTTCCCGAGTACGACTACGACGACATGGTCGCGCTGCAACATGCGCTGCTCACCGACGGATTGAAGGTGAATCACCTCCGTCTGATCTTCGGCACGTCGATGGGCTGCATGCATTCCTTCGTGTGGGGCGAGACGTACCCCGACTTCATGGACGCGTTGATGCCGATGGCGTGCCTGCCGGTGCAGCTCGCGGGGCGCAACCGCATCTGGCGAAAAATGGTGATGGACGGCATCCGCACCGACCCCGAATGGAAAAATGGCGACTACACGACGCAGCCGCCGCAAGGCATTCGCATCGCGCTGGATTTTCTGATCATCGCGGGCAGCGCACCGATCCAGATGCAAAAGCAATTCCCGACGCGCGACGACGCCGACAAATGGCTCGACAATTATTTTCGTACGCGCACTTCCGGACTCGACGCCAATGACTTTCTCTTTCAGGTGAACGCGTCGCGGAACTACGACCCGTCGCCGAACCTCGAAAAGATCACCGTGCCGGTGATGTGGATGAACTCCGCCGACGATTTCATCAATCCGCCCGACCTGGGAATCGCGGAACAGCAAGTGAAGCGGCTGAAGAATGGGAAGTTCGTCTTGATTCCGGCGAGCGAGCAGACACACGGGCATGGAACGCACACTTTTGCCGCGATCTGGAAGCAAAATATGGCGGAAATTCTGGCGAAGTCAGCGCACTGAAATTCTGAGAGAAAATTAATTTGTTGCGGGTGCGACAGCCACGCGCAGCTGCAACGCAATCCTGCCGGGACCGAACGCGGCAATCAATAACAGCCCGCCCATGACTCCGAGATTTTTCTGGAAATTGACAGACATGAATTCGTGCAGCAGGAACGTCACCGGAATCATGTAGAAAAACATCACCGTCGCTGCGATGCGCGCGGCGAAACCCGTAATCAGGCAAAACGAGCCCGCAGCCTCGATGACCAGGGCAGCAGCCAGCAGCGCTGCCACCGCCGGCATGTGTTTCGAATGCATGTACTCGATGTTCGCGCTCCAGCCAAAGATCTTGCTATACGCGCTGGTCGCGAAAATGATGCTGATCAGCCAACGCGCGAGCAGAGATATAGCGCCTTGTGTAAAAGCCGGCACACGATTCTCCAGTTTCTACGATCGGACTCGACAAGCGTTTTAGACGCCTGTTTGTAGAATTCGTTTCCGCCCTATTCGACGCGGAGCGCGCGCAAGGGATCGACTCGCGCCGCGCGGCGAGCAGGGATATAGCACGCGGCGCACGCGGCCACCGTCAACACGCCCGCGACTCCGACGAATGTGAGCGGATCGGTCGGTGTTACGCCGAAGAGGAAGCTCCGCACCGACTGCGTCAAAGCAAATGCGGCCGCCAAACCGAGCACAACGCCGACGAGAGCAAGACCCATTCCTTGCCGCAAAATCATGGCGACGATCTCGACGGGGCGCGCGCCGACTGCCATGCGAACACCGATTTCGTGTATCCGCTGGCTGACCGAAAGCGTCATCACACCACCGATCCCGGCCGCCGCAATCGCCAACGCGAGCAACGCGAACAGCCCGAGCAGATTTGTCGTCAGTCGCGGCGCTGCGATCGATTCCGAGCGCACTTGTTCGAGCGATTGAATCTTCCCCGCCGGTTGATTGGGATCGACTTCGTACAAATGCGTCACAACGGTCCGCGCGATATTCATCGGGTCGCCCTGCGTCAGCGCGACCAAGCCTGGCGTCATTTGTGGATACTGCGCGTAGGGCACGGAAAGATAATCTTTCGGCCGCTGGCTGAGTTCCCGCTCTCGCACGTTGCCAACGACGCCGACGATTTCCGTCCAGGTTTTGCCATCGTCGAAAGAGACGCGATGGCCGACGGGATCCTTGCCGTGAAAATAGTGAGTGGCCAGCGATTGATTCACGATGGCGACATGCAGTTTGTCAGGCCGGTCGCGGCCATCGAAATCTCTGCCACTCAGAATCGGAATGCCGAGCGTGCGGAAATAGTCGGGCGTGACGGCGTTAAACTCCGTCGTCGGCTTGTCATTCGAATTCGCCTGTTCGCCTTCAATCAGGAACTCGTGGTTCAACGCAGGCGATTTGTCGAGCGGGAATTCGCTCGACATCGCAGCGGACGTCACCTGCGGCATCGCGCGAACTTTCTCGAGAAGCGCATCGGAAAAGTTCAGCATGCTGGGATTGCTCATGTATTTCGAAAAATCGAGGCTCATCTGTACGGTCAGAACGTTCTCCGGCCGGAATCCCGCATCGACGGCCTGAAGATTGATCAGGCTGCGCACCATCAGGCCCGCGCCAATCAGCAAGAGGAAAGACACAGCCACTTGGGCGACGATCAACGCGCCACGGGTTCTGCCTCGTCGCGTTCCGGCGGTGGATTGCGTGCCACCTTCCTTAAGTGTCGCGGCAAGATTTCCGCGTCGAGAGAGTGCGGGCGCCGTGCCGGTCAGAATGCTGACGAGTGCTGCGATACCGAGCGTGAAGAGCAACACCTGCGCATCGATGTGAATTTCGTTTGCGCGTGGGGTGAAACGCGCGACGAACGTGGTGAGAAGTTTTAGCCCGCTCGTGGCAAAAAGCAGCCCGAGCAAGCCGCCGCCCGCGGCCAAAAGAAAGCTCTCCGTTAGCAACTGGCGGAACAATCGAACGCGGCTCGCGCCCATCGCCGTGCGCAGTCCCATTTCACGTCCGCGGCGCACCATGCGCGCGAGATTCAGATTCGCGACGTTTGCGCACGCGATCAGCAGCACAAATCCTGCCGCCGCCAGAAGAAACAGCATCGTCGGCTTCGCATCACGCGTCAGTTCCGTCTTCATTGGACTGACTTCCATTTTTGGCGTCGCGTCTTTCGAGTACGCGTCTGGAAAGTCGCGCTGCATGGTCGCCGCGACGGTGGAAAGGTCGGCTTGCGCCTGCCGCGGCGTCATGCCTGGCTTCATGCGTCCGAACAGACGCAACATGCGCCCCGTTCGATCGGCAATCATCTCGGGGTCGGAGCGAAATGGGCACGCCGACGAAGTCATGTACACATCGTTTTCTTGCGGATACTGCGGAAACGGCGGCAGAACGCCGATCACCATGTGCGGCTTGTCGTTCATGCGAAATGTTTTGCCGACGACGGTCGGGTCGCCGCCAAAACTGCGCAGCCAATATTCGTAGCTCAACAGCAGCACTGCGGGCGCATCGTGTTTCTCGTCGTTCGCTTCGAACATGCGGCCGATCAACGGCTTCACGCCGAAGACGTCGAAGAAATTCCAGGAGACGACGCCGGTTTCGACGCGTTCAGGCTCGCTGCGGCCGAGCAGAATGAATTGCATGTTGTGGTATTCGACGATGCCGTCCATGCTGCGGCTTTGCGTGCGATAGCTGTTGAGCTCGGGAACCGATGAGAGGCCAACTCCGCCGCCACCCGGCACGGTGCGCTGGCTCAGCATGAGCAGGCGCTCGCCGTGCGCGAACGGCAGAGGCTTCAGCAGGACAGCGTTCACCACGCTGAAAATTGCCGTGTTCGCACCGATGCCGAGGCCGAGCACGATGATCGCGGCGATCGTGAAGCCCAGATTCTTTCGCATCATGCGCATCGCGAAGCCGGTGTCTTGTTTCAGCATTGACCAGTGCTCGCTGGGTGCTGTCGTGAAAATACCTTTCGCGGTTTCCCACCACAGCCGCAGGACGCCCATTTTGTCCCCGCTGCGTAGCGCTTCCTCGCGCTGTTCCGCGAAGACCTGCTCCATCTCGGGCCCGTAATCGCCGCGAAATTCCGCAGGGAGCAATCGCATCATGAGCAGCAATGCGCGAGAGCGTTGCTTTGAGTTTCTTGCTGGAGTTGCGTCGTTCATGGCGTGCCTCGTGTTGCTGGATTCTGCGGGAACATTTCGAGCGTTTGCTGACACTGTTGCGAAAACTCAAGCCGTTTGCGTGCGCTTCAGGAGGCGGCGGGAACGCGCCAGTGCGACAACTTTTTCCAGGCGCTCGGCCTCAGCGGCGGCGACTTCACGTCCTTTCGCGGTCAAACGGTAGTAGCGGCGGCGTTCGTCGTCGTTCGCGGCCGCTGGTCGTTCGCGCCGCTCGATGATCAGGCCGTCGTTCAGCAGGCGCTTGATGATTCCGTAGAGTGTGCCGGTGCTGAGTTTTACTTCGCCGTCCGTGCGCATCTCGACGTCTTTGAGGATCGCGTAGCCGTGCATATCCTCGCCGGCGAGCGCGAGCAGGACGTGAAACATCGCTGGAGTGAGTGGAGCGGAAGAGTCGGGTAGTTTTGACATGAGACGTCCTCGCTCGCTATGGCGTATGTAGCTATATCGTCAACAACTATAGCGTGACGCGACATAGTGTCAATAGAAATTTTCCGGAGAGGAGAGGGTTGCCGTCGGATCGAGGGCGGAGCAAGCCCCGCCCCTACAAGCGGTGGGAGGAGAGTCGGATGGAGGTAGCGCGGTCGTCAGGATCGGGCATTCTGTAAATCGGCCTTGACAAAAGGTAACGCTTGTGGTATCTTATCTTTTGTATAGAGGCCCGGCGAACTGCCGGGCCTTGTTTCCCACCACAAGCAAAAACCACCCCTTTGATTCGAATCCCAAATTTGGAATTGCTGGCTCGGCGTTTCGACTGGCGGCTGTAAGTACTACTGCCTTATAGACTTGTGGGCGCGCCATTCTTCGGCGGTGATTTCCCAAATTTCGGAGGACAGACGGCCGGAGACGTAATCCTTCTCGCTCGTGGAGACAATGCGCATGCCTTGCTTTTCCGAAATGCGGCGCGAACCTTCATTCGCAATCGCCTTCGGCGCGCGCAAGATCGGAAACTTCAGCGATTCGAACCAATAGCCGGTGACGGCATCGCAAGCTTCACTCATCAAGCCGCGGCGCTGCCACTCGGGCACGATCCAGAACCCGCGATTCTCGTTTTCACTTTTGGTAAGGCTGATGCTGCCGATGATTTTGGCGGATTCTTCTTTGCGGCGAATCGTCCAGATCCATTCGTCGCCGCGCTCGATAGCGGGAAGCGCGATGTCGCGAATAAAGGTGAGCGCTCCGTCGGCTGGATACGGCCACGGGATTTTGTTGGCGAGGTATTTGACGATTTCCCACTGCGGAAATATGGCCTGGATTTGCGAAGCGTCGGTGAGTTCGATCGGGCGAAGCAAAAGCCTGGCGGTTTCGAGCGTGGGCGTCATGAACGTTTCTGAACGACCGGATCGATGTTGCGGACAAGGGGCGCAGCGTGCTGCGCCCCTACACGGGCTTGGGCCGGTTCTACTTCGTGGCTTCCTGGCTGGCGCGAATTTCCTGCCAGCGCCGCGGACGCTTATTCGCCTGCAACACTTTCTTACGCAGGCGAATCGACTTCGGCGTGATCTCGACAAACTCATCGTCAGCGATGAATTCGATCGCCTGCTCGAGGCTGAGTTCGCGATGCGGAATCAGGCGAATCGCTTCGTCCGCGCTCGATGAACGCATATTTGTCTGCTTCTTTTCCTTGCAAACGTTCACGTCCATGTCCTGCTCGCGCGAATTCTCGCCCACCACCATGCCTTCGTAAACTTCAATCGCAGGGCCGATGAACAGCTCGCCGCGCTCCTGAATATTCCAAAGCGCGAACGCCGTCGATGGGCCGGGACGATCCGCAACCAGGGCGCCCGTCGGCCGCAACGCCATTTCCCCGGCGTAATCGGTCCAACCGTCAAAAATCGAGTGGATCAGCGCAGTGCCGCGGGTGTCGGTCAACAACTGGCTGCGCAGCCCGATCAATCCGCGCGAAGGAATTTTAAAATCCATGCGCACGCGGCCCGAATTGTGATTGCTCATCTTGAGCATTTCGCCGCGCCGCGAACCGAGCGTTTCCAAAATGATGCCGATGAAATTTTCGGGAACGTCGATCACCAACCGCTCGAGCGGCTCGAGTTTCTTCCCGTTTTCGGTGCGCACGACGATTTCGGGCTTACCGACCATCAATTCGAAACCTTCGCGCCGCATCGTCTCGATCAGAATCGCGAGCTGCAATTCGCCGCGCCCAAGCACGCGAAACGATTCCGGCGTCTCGGTGTCTTCCACGCGAATCGACACGTTGGTCAGCAATTCCCGTTGCAAGCGATCGCGCAAATCGCGCGAAGTCAAATAACTACCTTCCTTGCCTGAAAGCGGGCTGCTGTTCACCGTGAAAATCATCGCCAGTGTCGGCTCGTCGATTTGCAACGGTTCGAGCGGCTTCGGATCGTTCACGTCGACGATGCTCTCGCCCATCTGGATACCTTCGACGCCGGCGATGGCGACGAGGTCTCCTGCGACGACGGCGTCCGTCTCATCGCGTTCGAGCCCGCGGAAGGTGTAAAGCTTCGTGATGCGCGTCGTCACCATCTTGCCGTCGAGCTTGCTGATACCGACGTCAGTGCCGCGCTTGATGGTGCCGTTAAAAACGCGTCCGATCGCGATGCGGCCTAAGAATTCGCTGTAGTCGAGGTTCATCACCTGAATTTGCAGCGTGCCTTCGGGATCGCCAGCCGGCGGAGGAATCGCTTTCACGATGGCTTCGAAAAGCGGGAGCAAATCCTTAGAATCGTCGCCGATTTTGTTGAAGGCAACGCCATCGCGCGCGTTCGTATAAACGACCGGGAAGTCGAGTTGATCTTCGGTCGCGTCGAGGTCGATGAACAAATCGTAGATCTCATCGAGAACTTCGGGGGCGCGCGCGTCCACGCGATCGATTTTGTTGAGCACAATCACCGGCGGCAGCTTCGCAGCCAACGCCTTCTGCAAAACGTAGCGCGTCTGCGGCAGCGGCCCTTCGCTGGCATCGACGAGAACAACCACGCCGTCCACCATGCGCAGCGCGCGTTCGACTTCGCCGCCAAAATCGCTATGGCCCGGCGTATCGACGATGTTGATTTTTGTGTCGTGAAAAAAGAGCGCCGTATTTTTGGCAAGAATCGTAATGCCGCGCTCGCGTTCCAGATCGTTCGAGTCCATCACGCGTTCGACGACTTCCTGATTGGCGCGAAAGATGCCGCTCTGTTTGAGCATGGCATCGACCAGCGTGGTTTTGCCGTGGTCAACGTGCGCGATGATGGCGATATTGCGAATATTTTGGCTCATAGTGTTGCCGTCAAAGTGGCTGCTCCCGATGGGGGTGAGCGCATCGTTGCCTAATTGGGTTGCAAAAGGCGCTCGGCGGGGAGCAGATACAAAAATAGCTGCTGAAACAACCAGCAGCCTGGACGAATCTCCTTATCTCTAGGTGCGGTCGAGCAAGGTCCAGTTTAACAGACGCGCCCATTTGCGGCCAGCGAGTGTATGCTGTGTTGCGCAATTTTCATGTCGGATGCCAGCCGAAACTTCCAAGGGGAGGTTTGACATAGTCCGTAAACTCAACTTGGCATTGGTGGTTAGCGTAGGGCTGTGGTTGGGCGTGGCGACGTTGGCGGCTCCGGCTCCCGCGCGATTGCCGAGTGCTGGCGGCTCATGGGCTCCCGACGCGCATGCGGAAGTGAAGACGCTCAAAATCACGATTCTCTCGACGATGCTTGCGGACGATGGCCTCGGCGAGTGGGGATTTTCGGCGCTGGTCGAGACCGACGGGCACAAGATCCTCTTCGACACCGGCGCGCGCCCGAACACTGTTCTTGAAAACGCGAAAGAGCTGAAGATCGATCTCAGCGACGTGCAAGACGTGATTCTCAGTCACTTTCATGATGACCACACGACGGGACTGATGACGCTGCGCCGCGAGTTTATGAAGAAAAATCCCACCGCGCTCTCTCGCGTCCACGTCGCGAAAGGGATTTTTCTCGAGCGTCGCCGCAAAAACGGCAACACCCAAGGCGGAATCGGGGACACGAATCCGATGATCGCGATGAAAAAGGAGGTCGAAGCGAGCGGCGGCAAATTCATCGAACACGACACGACCGACGAGATTTTCCCCGGCGTATGGCTGACTGGTCCGGTGCCGCGAACTTTCCCCGAGAAAAACTACGCGCCGGGCGTCGAAGTCAAAGAAGACGGCAAGTGGATCGAAGACAACGTCCCTGACGATCAATCGCTGGTGTTTAACACCGACCGCGGCCTGGTTTTACTGGCCGGCTGCGGTCATTCGGGCATCATCAACACGCTCGCGTACGCGCGCAAAGAGATTCGCCCAGCTCCCATCGATGCGGCGATCGGCGGCTTCCATCTCTTCAACGCCAGCGATGACACGCTCGACTGGACCGCAGATAAGCTGAAGGAATTTCAAACCGCGCAGCTTATGGGCGC
>Ga0070735_10004970_pt1 | contig 11101 bp, 6 predicted proteins | sample Coa_R1_FD_66443 | JGI IMG/M metagenome (GOLD analysis project Ga0070735, IMG submission 66443) | Surface soil microbial communities from Centralia Pennsylvania, which are recovering from an underground coalmine fire - Coalmine... | ecosystem: Environmental > Terrestrial > Soil > Unclassified ... | reverse complement strand
GACGGAATGTGTTCGGGCGAGTACGCCGGGCCGCCGCCAAAATCGTACTGCCCATTCGGATTCGTCCCAAAAATCGTCGAGTCACGATTGACACGAATCTCCAGTCCCCACTTGAACGCGTGCGACCCGCGCACGAGCGACATGTCCTCTTTTAATTGATAGAGATTCGAGTACGATCCGAAGATTGACCCCGCCGGCGCGTAGTAGGCCTGGAAAAGCCCGTCGGCAAAACCAATTCCTGGCTGCGTGTGATTCGTCGTCGGAAAGAATGGTGTGCTGCGAATGTATCCCAGCGAAGTTTCTAAAATCAGATGCGGAGAAATCGCACGCGTATACTTCACTCCTGCGCTGCGCTGGTGATCGTAGAACAGCACGCCAAAGCTCGGATTGATCGCCGTCTGATCGGGATTCGTCAGCGGCCCCGTCACCTGGTTCAAGCTGAAGCGCGTCAACAGCGAGGCTTTATTTGAAATCTGATGATCCACCCGCACTGAGAACTGATCGGTCCGCGTCACCACCTTCGACGACGCGGCATACGTTCGATCTCCGAAGGGCCCGTCCGGTTCGTTGGGCAGGGGATAGCCATTGAGCACCTGCACAACCTGTGGGTTCAGCGGAAGCGGAATCGTCAGCGTGTCACCCGGATACGTGGTGGTATCGATTCCCTGCCGCTCGTCCGCCGTCGGCACCGGAATGACCTGGGTTGTGCCGAGCACCTGGCGAAATCCCTGGTACTCGCCAAAGTAAAACGTCTTGCCGCGTCCGTCGTAGATTCCCGGCAAAACAATCGGTCCGCCGTTGGTAAATCCAAATTCATTCCGTGCAAACGGTGGAATACGTCTCTTGCCGGTAGGGTCCTTGTAATCGAAATAATTTCGAGCGTCGAACGAGGCGTTCCGCAGAAACTCGAACATGCTGCCGTGGATCTGATTCACGCCCGACTTGGTCACGACATTGGTGTAGCTTGCGGCGCCGTGCCCAATTTCCGCAGGCATCACGCCGGAACTCGACTGCACTTCCTGAATCGCGTCGACATTGAAGTTGGAGAACGTCGCGCCGCCCATCTCCGGATCGGTCGTATCGAATCCATCGACAGAGAAAACCGTCGCCGTTCCGCGCTGCCCATTCACTGCAAACTGCTGCGTGAAATTGGCCGCGCCGTTGGCATCGGTCATCGTCCCGGCGGCGAGCAGCAGCAGTTTGCTGAAGTCGCGGGCATTGAGCGGAAGACTCGAAACTTCTGTGCTGGAAAGGTGCTCGCCACCGCTCGCCTCTTTCGAGGCCTTGGCCGGGGAGATCGAGACGAGAAGTTCATTCCCAGACGAAGTAAGCCGCAGACTCATGGTCATCGCGGAACCGTCTTTGACCGTGATCGGCACCGCTGCCTTCCAGGTCTTGTCGCCGATCATGACAGCAAGTGAGTAACTCCCCGGCGCCAGGTCCGCGATCGAGAACTCTCCGTTGGGGAGGGTGCTTACGTCGTGGTCTTGCTTGTGCTCAAGCGAGTGCAGGGCGACGGAAGCTCCGGCCACAGGCGTGCCCCCACCATCAATGACCACTCCGCTCCAAGTAGCACCTGAAACGGCAACTGCGAGCGAGGCCGCAAACACGACCGCGATCAAGCACAGAGGATGAATGCGATTTCCCGAGCACATAAGGATGAACCGGGCATTATACGTGCTCGCCCCAGTTGAACCGCACCTTAGTTACCGCAGCAAAGCCGCCTCTCAACTTGCGTGATAGCATTTCCTTGGAGCCCGCCCTTCCGGCCCACATGCCTCGCACTCGCTCCATCCCGCTTGGCCTTGCGTTGCTGGCGCTGGCGTTTTCTCTCCCCGCCCTCGCTGCCGATCAGCCTGGGTGGCTTGAAGTCCACTCCACGCACTTCACCGTCATCACCGATGCCGGCGACAGGAAGGGTCGCGAAGTCGCCCTGCGCTTCGAGCAGATGCGCGCCGTCTTCGCCACTCTGTTATCGAAAGAGCGCCTCAACCAACCCATTCCGCTCACTATTCTCGCGTTCAAGAACGACCAGTCGTATTACCAGGCCGCCCCATTGCACGACGGCCGTCCCATCGATGTCCCGGGATTCTTCCTCCCCGGCGAAGACCAGGACTTCATCGTTCTCAACCTCTCCGAAGAGGAACCCTGGCGCGCCGTCGCGCACGACTTCGCCCACATGCTGCTCAACGACAACTATCCTCCGGCTCAGGGATGGTTCGACGAAGGCCTCTGCGAATACTTCAGTTCCATCCACGTCGACAATCGGCAGGTTGAAATCGGCGGAGACCCTGAACTTACTCGCGCGGCCGCGCAGGGTTCGCTCGGGAACCATGGCGAGACGAATCCTCAGAAGTCGCTCACCGAGTTGCTGAATGCGGAGGCCTGGATGTCGATCCCCGACCTGTTCACGATGAAGCACGACGCCGCGTCCAGCACCGAAGGCACACGCCACACGCTTTACTACGCGGAGTCGTGGATCGTCATGCACTACCTGCTGCATCAGCAGAAGCTGGCTGAGACCGGAATGTACTTTGATCTCGTGTTGAACCAGCGCATGCCGGTGGAAGAGGCGATTCAAAAGGCCTACAGCATGACCTCGGCGCAACTGGAGCAGGCAGTCAAAGATTATTTCCACTCCCAGGCCGCGCTCTTCACCGCACTCGACTCCTCCCGACCCGCTCCGGCACAGCCTGCGAATGCAGCCAATGCTGAGCAGGCCTACCGCTTCCCCACTCCGATAGGCCCTGACGATTCGGCGATCACTTTCAAGCCGCTGCCCGAGGCAGATGAGCGCGCGCTCTACGCCGAAATCCAGATTCGCATTCCGGAACGCCGCGAGATCGGACTGAAGGCATTGCAAACGCTGGCTACGACGCCGACTCCAGCAGACATCAAGTCGGACGCGAAAACGCAACGCGCCGAGAAGAAAAACGAAGACGAGGCGCAACTCCCCTCAAACGCTCTCGGTAATGCTCTCGCTCATCGCATCCTCGCCTGGGATCACATGCAGCGCGGCGAGTTCCCTGAAGCCATCACCGAACTCGGCGACGCAGCCGCGCTGAACCAGGGGGACATGTGGATCCGCTATTACCTTTGCGCGTTGAAGTACCGCATGGCTCAGGCGAATCACACCGACATTCAGGGCCTGCCCAACATGATGCTCGATCTCAGGTCAGTGCTCGATTGGTATCCCGAACTCGCCGCGGCCTACGATCTGCTCGGCCTCGCGCGCAATGAAGGTGGGAGCACTCCCGCGGCCATGCAAGCCGAACGCGCCGCCATGATGTTGAGTCCGCGCAATGAGACCTACGTCTATCATCTGGCGCAGATCTACATCGCAGGCAAGAAATGGGACGCCGCCGACGCTCTCCTCGACCGCCTCAGATCGAGCAACGATCCGAAAATGGCCACGCTCGCCCGCGATCTGCTCACGCGAGCGGGATCGGAGCGTAAGTACGGCATCTCCGGCGCGGGACCGACGCAAACAACGCTGGCGCCGCAGAAATCTCCATTCGACGTTTTGGATGAAGACGCCGCCAAGCGTGCCGCAGCCGAGCACACACCGAACTCTGGAGTGCCAGACAAGCGTCCCACAAAATTCCTGAAGGGACGTCTCGTCGACGTGGACTGCTCAAAGGCTCCGTCCGCCATCCTGACGGTCGCCGCAGGAAGTTCCGAACTGAAACTGCGTGCCGATGACTACAAGTCGCTACTCCTGATTGGCGCCGACGACTTTTCGTGCGAGTGGCAAAATCGCCAGGTCACAGTGAACTACAAGCCGGGCGGATCTGCGGACGGCGATGTGGTCTCGCTGGAAGTACACTGAAAGATCTCTTCGAGGAAAGTCTCGCGCATACTGCGACTGAGTGTTCCTGCAGGAACGTATCGTCATGACACTACCGGCTGCACAAAAGTGTCGTGACACGTAAGTCTAAGAAAACAGTGGCGCCGGCTACCCACGGTGATTCTGGTTCCATGAGATCAAAAGCCTGGGCCACCCGTCTTCGCAGAACTCGCCTAATGCCGATCAGCAAGAGCACGCAGCACCTTCGATAACTTGTCTTGCATCTCCGCGCTATTGTCCCCAAGGGCAATCGCCTTCTCCAGTTGTTCCTTGCCGCCCGACAAATCCTTCAACAACACCAGTAGAGACCCGAGCACGCGGCGAGAATGCGCGAAGTTCGGGTTGAGCGCGACGGATTCCTGCAGATCAGCGCGAGCTTCCAGTAGTCTTCCTTCTTTCACTTCAGCGACTCCGTTCAGATACAGCACCTTCCAGTTGCGCGAGGCCGCACGCAAATCTCCACCTTCGTGCGCTTTTGCCGAACCGATCGCAATGGGCGCCCGAGGCGCCTCCGCGTCTCCAGGATCGAGTGCCAACGCAAGATCGACAACTGTATTGGCCTCGTCGAGGCGTTCGAGTTGCAGAAGGATGTGGGCCAACTCTGTTGCAATCGTCAGGGAGTCCGGCGATGTATTAAATCCGTCGCGCAGTGTCTCGACTGCTTCGTCGTATCGGTTTGTCCGGGCGTATGCAAGTCCCAGGTTCATACTCTGCACAGCAGTTCGCTGCCCACGGATGATCGGATTCGCTAACAGAGCAATTGTTCCGGCATAGTCGCTGTCGAGAATGAGGTCGCGCGACAAGCCATCCAAAGCGGTCGACAAGTCCGGATCAAGCCTTAACGCGATCCTCCACTCCTCCTCCGCCTTCTTCGTCTGTTGCAGATCATCGAGCGCTGCAGCCAACACGGGGTGCAGCTTTTTATTGAGGGGTTCGAGGTCTTCCGAAACCCGCAGCGGAGCAATCGCTTCTTCCGCATTACCCGACAGGTAGAGGCTTGCGCCGAACATGAACGCTACATTGGCCGACTTAGGCTCGAGACTTAGCGAGGATCCGAAGGCGTCGGCGGCGCACGCGTATTTCTGGTGCTCGCCAAACCAGATGCCTAGATCAGCGAACGTTTCGGCGGTCGGATGGTCTTCAAGACGCTGCCTCATCGACTCGGGCGCCCTGCACGGCTCTGCCCAAGACAATGTTGCAAACCAGAACAACAGCACAACGCACGTGCCCGTTCGCAATGTATGTGCAATCTGCATCCGCTCTGTACCTACTTTGGAAGATCGGCAACGTGGACTTCGATGTCCTCGATCCCGTCACTCGATGTGTTGACGAATTCGGGAAGGTTTACCGCCCGATTTGACGCCGTCGTGTTGTCGATCAGGATGGCTGGGCTGTCGTTGCCATCGTTGTCAATGTGCGTGAGATACATCTGCGTATAAGGCGATCGTGCCTTCGAGGAGAAAACCAGCCAACGCCCGTTGGGCGAAAAGCTGTGCCACGAGTTCATGAGCCGGGTATTGGCTCGCATCCGGCGGGCGATTCCTCCCCTGAACGGAACCATGTAGAGCTGGCTGTCGGGTCGCATCAATTGGCCGTTCTTGCACTGGACGAATACGATCCATCGTCCGTCCGGCGAGACCTTGGGAAAGTTGTTACTCATGCCGTTCTGCGACGCGCCTACGATCGCCTCCGCCTTACCACCCTTTCCGCCGTTGAACGGGATGCGATAAAGATCGTATTGAATCTGAGTTTCGTTCGGGTCATTTGCATGCAACGCGACTCTTTGTCCCTTGATGCGTGGATCCCTCGCAACCGCCCGCGCGAACACAATGTCCTTTCCGTCAGGACTCCATACTCCATCCGTCTGCACAAACTGCGGATCATCCGCTCCGGGCAAGGGCTGGCGTGTCCCCGTAGTCCGGCTGTACCACTCCAGGATGCCCCGCGTGGGATAGAACACCTGCAGGAAGCGGTGGTCCATGAAGTTTGTTACGTAATAAGTGTCGAGAATCTTGAGCGAGGGCCCGGCGAAAGTGCTCACCACATATTGACCGTCCGGCGACACCTGCGACATAAATCCCACTCGGACCTGACCCACGCGTCCATCCGTATTCCAGTGCACCAGGTCCTTGCCTTCTATCGACATGTGCCGTTGTACGGGGACAACGGCATAGAGCCCCTTGTCGTTGGCTGGACCATCGACGTCCATTCCCATTGTCTTGCCATCGGCAGAAAACGAATGGCAATTGCCGCATGTAGACATATTTCGAAGAACCGTGTGACTCTCGGGACTTCGAATATCGCGCAGTCGCCACTGAATCAAATGGATCGTGGATGGAGCCAGAGGCTCAACGACTCCGTTCCTGCCCTTCGACGGCATCAACGGAACATCACGGTAAAAGATTGGCGCTCCGACTGGATCAGTAGAAGTGGTGATCGCTATTTGGGCTTGCGAGGCGGCATCCCCGCCTTCGCGGTAGCCGGTAATTGTGATTGTGGCTCTGCCACTTGTACTGTGCGATTGGATGGCGGACCATATTCCTGCATCCGGGGTCCAAGTCCAGGTCGCCGCCTGCTGGGGCGTAAGCCGTGGCGCGTCGTCGGGATTGCCGACGCAGTCCTCATCGATCGTGCCCGGTTGCAGGCGTTCTCCGCGGGTGGAAACGTGAATCGGGTCAGTCTTGTCTTCAAACGATATATCAATGCTCCACGAAGTCCCCGCGGCGTCTCGCCACAGAAACTCAGGTGGTGTAATTCCGGGCGGGAAGATCGATCCATCCTCAGGGTAGTCAATCGAAATCGGCCACAATTTCTGTTTGGAATCCTGAGCTGCGGCGGTTGCCAACCCAGATCGCTCCATTCCCGACGCGCGACTGTGCAACAGCGAAAAAAACATCCCCAGCGGCATGATCGCGAGCGCTATCAAAACCAGAGTGGTCGTGTGTTTCGGCCGTTGCCCAAAATCCAAGCTCCGGTCGAACATTCGTGAGTCTCCTCGCGCAGCAGTCCAACGTCATGCGCCGGTGTGGGATTCAAAGGTGGCACAGACAGGCTGAAGAATCGTTCCGAATCAAGTGTCAGGGCCAAAGCTGACAAACTCCCACTCCGCACGGTGATGCTCTCAGGGATGGGGTTGCACCGCTGTGACCTTGATCACAAGGCATCACCGAGTAGACATAGGCCTGGCCCATGCAAGCCGTCTTTTTGTATTAGCGGGGCGCCTCCAACAGCGAAATCCCCAATAAAAACCCTCCCGCTGCGACCGGGAGGGTTTCGAAATAGCTCTCAAGTATGCGCGGACTACCTTGGCCGCCTGGAAGCTTTCTGGCCCTTTGCGGCAGCCGACCACGGTTTGAGGCGGAACGTAATCAGTAAGTCTCTACATCCCTTCGACCGCTACGGCTTCCCGGTATTGACCAGCGTCCAACTGGAACACGTGATCCCGCCTGTCGGTGTCGTCAGCGTCGAAAGAATCCCAACATTACCCGATGCGGCAACGCTAGGTTGCATCTTGGTCAGGGTGGCCGCCGGTTCGGTCATCGGCTGAGCGAGCGACCAAAGGGATTTCATTCCACTCTTAGACACGAGCCAGCCCTTCCAGGTCACGGCAACCGGCGTCCCAAGCGTGAAATTCATGGTTAGGGTACTGGAGGTCGCATCGTAGCTGGCCGTGTCTGTGAGCACGCACTTCGGCTGAATAACTTTGCAAGTACCGCTCAAGCACGACACCTGCAGATTGTAGGACTCGCTCCCATCGTTGTTGGATGTGTAGGCGACCAGCAGATACGTAGCGTTCTCGGTCGGCGTTATGTCTTCTGTGATGGAGGTCGTGCTCGGGTAAACGGTGCAGGGGGGCGTGGTAAAGATGCTGGTCCCGCCTTGCTTATAAATATTGAAGCAGATGTTGTCCGAGGTGCCGAGCATACTTTCGGTTACGTCGTATACACCGATCGTATCTCCATAGAAGGTGAAAGCATTCTGGGCAGTGGGGACGACCGTGCCAGTAACGCCCTTCCCCAGAACCAGCGGGATGGCGTCCGGCGGGAGCGGGCTCAGACGCTCCAGCGAGACTGCATATCCCTCGCCTCCATCGTTCGTTTCCGTCAGCAATAGGGTGTAGGTTCCAGCGACCGTCACTGTCTGAACAAAATCCAATGTCAGTTTTGACGGATAGACGGTGCAGGTAGTGGGGATCGCCGCCGAACCGTCAGGGGCCTGGAGCTCCAGGCAGATGTTGGAAACCGTGCCCTGCATGCCCGCGACCATATGCCAGACGTCGCCTACCGCCCCGGTGAACGTGAACTTATCCAAGTCGCCGGTGGTAGAGAGAACGCAATTCGCTCCCAAGTACGTCTGTCCTGACGCGATAGACGTCTGCGACGGTTCGGCTGGGCAGTTTTTCGTCGTAGCCGCCCATCCGGAACTGGGTATCAGGACTGCCGCGATAAGAACCGCAGCCAGTCGCAAGCCAGAATTCGTTGAGATTCGCATGAGGGCCCTCCATGGCGCAGTTGCAAGCGGGGGATAGTAGCACGAAATCGGGTATGTAGGGGCGTACCGGAGCCGAAGATGATATGAAATTGGTATGAAGTTTGAGCCTATTTCGGTCCAATTCTGAACTCACGCTCAATTGTGATCGGTTCTACGGAACCAGGTTCCCGACCGGAACAAACTCTGCCTTACATCCCACCAGGCATCGAACTTTTTGGAACTCCGCCTGTTCTTCCGCACTGAGGGTGTGCATATCTTTGCCATTCTGATAGAACCGCGCATGAGCGCTGCGAAATTCATCACCCCCGGCAAAGGCCGCAATCAGGCGAAAGTTCTTGTCGAATTCATACCAGATCCGGCAACCGTAAGCCGGAGCAGTGCATTCCACCACGGTGAGCCGAATGTTCCCCTGCTCAAACGTCGGCTCGGTAGCGATATTGTACTGGGACGTCGCCTGGTTCAAATCGCTCCGGCGAAATAACAGACGCAACCTCTCATGGGCAACCCCCATGCCGTGGATTTGAAACTCGGGCCGCACCTCGGTGGAAGCTCCAGACACCCGGTCCGGATCGAGCACCACCAATGTCGCTTGATGATCGTACCCATTGGCTACTCCCGTGGCGATGATCTCCTGTCTGCCATCGCCATCCAGGTCAGCCAGAGTCAGGTAGCTTAAGCCGCCAGAATGCCAATACTCAGAAACCGTCTTGCCATTGGAATCGAGGATCGCGATCTGGCTCGGCCACCACGGAATATGGAGACTCGCAACCACCATTCGCGCAGGTTTGTTTTCCCGCGCCTTCAGGAATTCCAGGGCAACCGTACCGAACGTGGGAGGGCTTCCCGCAAGCTCAGGCAGGTCTCTGCCGGGAGTCCAACGCCATTTTTCTTTGCCTCGATCGGAATAACAAATCAGCGTTGACGACTGGGACTGTGAGCCGGACGCGGCGAGATACGAAAAGAGAACGCTGGTATGGCCCTTCCCCTCCAAGTCCGAGAACCAGATACGCTTGCCTGCCTCCTTTGCGTAGTACCAGTCACCCGCGAATCCGCCCGGAAAGCTCTTGCTCCACAGTTCCTTCCCGTCGGCATCCATGATTCTAAGGACCGAGCCGTCCAGGCGACCAAACTGAGGCTGCTTGTCGGTCGCAAGGATTCGAATTGAGATGTAGGCTGCAATCCCCAACAGTATAGGGCTTGCTATGGCCGCGATGATCTTGAAGCGCCTACGGGAATCTGCAGGAGGAATCCGCGGAGGATCTTCTGCGAAGTCACGAGGTCGTGCCGCAATCCATCGCTTTTCTGCCCTGCCATCCGGGGTCGTGACCGAACGATTGGGCAGGATAATCGTGATCGGATCGTTCTTACCCTCTTCATCGTAATAAGCCTCGAGAGCGTGCCGCAGGCGATTCATCTCGGTGGCGACATCTGCAGATCTTTTTGTTTTGATCTCTTCTGGCCACATTTCTCTGATCACCCGGTCCGGCTTCAGGCTGCCTTGCGAATCCATGTTCGCGAACAGAACCTGCAACAGCTTCCTGAGCTGGCTCTTGCTGGCAAAGTTCCGGCTGCGCAGGATTCTATCGATCTGCTCGCTGATAGCAGGATGATCCATGGGTTGACGAGCCCCATAGTATAAGGTCAGAGAATCGCGAAAACACTATCTTTGGCTTGAATTGACGTTCGCTTAGCTGAAAGTCATCCCGGCTTCTGCCCAAATAAAAAACCCTCCCGCTGGGACCGGGAGGGTTTCGAAATGGTTCGCAACTATGCGCGGACGACGTTGGCCGCCTGGAAGCCTTTCGGGCCCTTCAGCAAGTCAAACTCCACGGTTTCGCCCTCGTTGAGGGTGCGGTAGCCGTTCTCCTGAATGGCGGAGAAGTGAACGAACACATCTTCCCCCGTTGAGCGCTGGATGAATCCATATCCCTTCGCCCCGTTGAACCACTTTACTGTCCCTTTCTCTCTCACGGAAAAAACTCCTTTCACTGATCGTGAAGAATAGCTCTCCAGATTCCCGGATCGCGCTTCGCTCGTCTGAAGCTCCCCTCAGAGAAACCGGTAGAACTTGCGGTTGCGTCTAAGATGTGCGGATGAAGTTACTTCCAAAAAGAAAAGACTCCTCAGTCCTCACCACGGTGTGCATCCCGCAGCGTGAACATTCGGAGCCCGACAATTTGGCGCGTTTCCACCACACCCAACAAACGTCAACCTGCCTTGCTGGTCTCGCAACCGGACCACTCCCCGGTATTGAGCAACAGATAATAAGCACTATTAAAACGATTCGCAAGAAGAATTAGAAAGGAATCGTAAGGTGACCACTGGTCAGTTCTGGATAACTTTTACTAAGACTAAGAAATATCCAGTAACCACCCCGGAAACTATGGTTTGCCCCGTTCACTCAGCTGAATCGGCGGCTCTGTTACGATGAAAGCCACTCGCCGTGCCGACTCCTGCCATTCCGGCTCCTGCCAAGGCTGAGACCGCACCACGCCGCCCTCCCGCCCGGCCTGCCGGGCTTGTACTTTCCACCATCAAGTACCTGATGCGCACGGATGTGCATACTTTTGCATTCTCGGTGGCCGCCAACGCGATCCTCTCGTTCTTCCCTTTCGTCGTGTTGATGATGACCGTGATCCGGCGCGTTTTTCACTCGCCCGTCATGTACGAAGTGGTGCTGGAACTCCTGCGCGACTACCTGCCCGCGGGGCAGGACTTCGTCATCCGCAACCTGAACGCCATGGTGAACTCCCGCCAGCAGGT
>Ga0070735_10004968_pt1 | contig 11103 bp, 9 predicted proteins | sample Coa_R1_FD_66443 | JGI IMG/M metagenome (GOLD analysis project Ga0070735, IMG submission 66443) | Surface soil microbial communities from Centralia Pennsylvania, which are recovering from an underground coalmine fire - Coalmine... | ecosystem: Environmental > Terrestrial > Soil > Unclassified ... | reverse complement strand
AGCATCCACGGCCCCGCTGGTTTCGCGAACTGTGATGCTGCCCCCGGAGGTATGGGCGCTTACCCGACCGCGGGCCCGTTGAATCTGGATCGAGCCGCCGCTGGTCGAGGCGTCCACCTCGCCGGCGACGTCATTGACGCGAATTCCGCCGCCTGACGTACGGAGAACCGCTTTCCCGCGCCCGCCCTCGAGCGAAATGCTGCCGCCCGAGGTGCTACCTCGGACCGGACCGTCGATGCGTCCCAAGTTCAGCTCGCCGCCCGAGGTGCGCGCGACCACCTCGCCGTGCAGATCGCCCACTGCAATCGAACCGCCGGACGTGCTCAGATCGACGCTAAACTCCCGAGGCACCGACACCCGGTACTCGATCTGCCGCAGCCACGTGTATTCCAGGCACCTGCTATCCCGGCATATCTCGTGATCGAACCAGCCCCAGAAAAACCCCCCGAACGGGCTTGGCTTCCAACCGTCTTTATACCGCCCGTTCACCCGGATGTCGGTGCCCACCTGACTCACATCCAGCGAGAAACCCCGCAGCATCCGGTCGAATTCCGCCCGCGATCGTGGATTGCCGCGGAAGTCGACCTCGACCTCGGCGAAACGAGTTGCCGCCGGCTGAACCTTGATCGCGCCCCAATCGGCCGTCAAGACGATGCGTCCAGAGGGATTGACGGGGATGGACCGTCTCACCTGGTCTTCGGTCTCGGCGAACAGACCGATGGCACTGGCGAGAGTAATAGCCAGGATGGAGCAACGCATTAGTGCCTCCTACTGAGAATCTATTACGTCAACCCGCGTCAAAAAGATGCATCTCGTTTGACGGCTCACTGCCGCTCAAGGTCGGGATTCTGGGGCCCAAACCCCAGCCCGTGCGCCAGATCCTTGTTGTTCTCGTTGCAGGCGTACTCCATGGGCTGCTTGCCGGGAGCCATGTGGGTGAACACCCGGCTGTAAGTCCACGGCTTGGTGTAGAACTTAGGATCCTCTACCCACAGATCGTGCTTCAGATGGTCCCAGTCAGGCCGCGACCAGCGTTCCACCACGTGCATCGCATCGCTGTGCGGATGCGCGTCATCGTCCACCCAGCTCAACTTGTCCTTGAACCCGATCGAGTCGATCACCAGTGTGTCGCCGTCCCAGCGGCCCACGCCGTGACCGAAGAACGATTCCTCGATATCTTTCATCGGCGGTTGCGGACGCCCATCCAGCGGGATCGAGCGCCACGCGGTCATCAGTTCGTACAGGAACGCCAGGCGGTTCGAGTTTTGCAGGATCTCAAACGGCACGCCGCTGATGCTGGCCCGCGGCACTCCCGCGAACAGGCAGAGCCCTTCCGGATTGATGGACTGCGTCATGTTGTAGCGATACGCCGCTTCACCCGCCGGAGTGAACGGAGGCCCGCCGACGCTCTCGAACATGTTCCGCAGCAGCGGGCCCTGCCAGAATCCCGAGAGATCGGGCTTGCCGTCCGGCATCCGGGGCGTAGGCTTCGATTTAGACTGCCCGGCCACTGGGAATGCCGTTAATGCAAGGGCCGTTAGAATGATCGCACTCGTGCGTCTCATGCACCCATGCTATAACGGAAAATCAACGTGAGCACTCCCTCGGGCGATCCCTTTATCGTCAGCATCGACGTCGGCAGCTCCTCCGTGCGCGCTCTGCTGTTCGATGCCGGCGCGCGCCAGATGGAGGGCTATGGCGCACAGCTCGCTTACCGCATCCACACCACTCCCGATGGCGGCGCGGAGGTCGACCCCGACGCTCTTGCCGAGATGACCATCGACTGCCTGGACGAACTGCACCGGCAGGTTCATGAGGCCGGATTCCGCGTCGCCGCCGTAGCCGGAAGCGCTTTCTGGCACAGTTTTTGCGGCGTGGATGCGGCGTGTAAACCGACACTCCCGATCCTGCACCTTCTTGACACGCGCAGCCGGGATCAGGTGGCACGGGTACCCAATGCCCACGCGCGCACCGGTTGTGTCCCTCACTCCAGCTACTGGCCCGCGAAGCTCTTGTGGCTCGCCGCGAATCGCCCTCGCGAATTTCGCGCTACACACCAGTTTCTGAGCTTTCCCGAATACCTATACCTGAAATTGCTCGGACGCCCCCGCGCGTCGACCTCAATGGTCTCCGCCACCGGCCTCTGGGATCAGAACGCATCGGACTACGACCCCGAAACTCTTGCCGCGCTGCCCATCCGCCGCGGACAACTTGCCGATCCAGCTTCACTCGATCAGCCCGAAGACCAGCTGCTGCCCGAATATGCCACCCTGTGGCCCGGGTTCGCGAAGGCACGCTGGTTTCCCGCATTAGGCGATGGAGCCTGCAATAACCTCGGCAGCGGGTGCGTCTCGACGGATCGCGCCGCGCTGATGGTGGGCACCACCGGGGCGATGCGCGTGGTTGCCCATGTATCGCCGCACGCTGATGCTCCATATAAGGGGGCCTCTACCGGCCTCTGGCGCTATCGAGTGGACAAGTCGCGATTCGTCACCGGCGGTGCCCTCTCCAACGGCGGCGACGTCTACGCCTGGATGAAACGCAACCTCGCGCTTCCCAAAGACGTCGAGGCTCGCCTGGAAACCGCGACCCCCGGCGCCCACGGCCTGACGATGCTGCCTTTCTTCTCAGGCGAACGCACCCCTTACTGGCGCGCGGACCTGCGAGCCTCGATTACCGGTCTCTCGGCCTCCACCGACGCCTTCGACATTCTTCACGCGGCGCTCGAGTCCATCGCTCTGCGCTTTCGCGAAATCTACTGCCTGCTGGCCGGGCCCTGGGGAGCCCCCACGGAAGTAATCGCCTCCGGCGGAGCACTATTGCACTCAGCTGCATGGACCCAGATGATGGCCGATGCCCTCGGGCGCCCGGTCACGATCTGCACCGAAAATGAAGCTTCCTGCCGCGGCGCGGCCCTATGGGCGCTGGAGCGCCTCCGCATTATCGACGGTCTCGACGCACTGCCGGCTTCCACCGGTGCGGTGTTCAAGCCCCGTCCCGAATATCACGACGCCTATCAGAATCTTCTGGCCCAACAACACAAACTCTATGAACGCCTCTATTCCTGATCTAAACCAGGATGATCTCAAGATACGGGCAGCCCGCATTAAGCTCCTGCTCATGGATGTCGACGGCGTTCTCACCGACGGTCGCCTGATCAACATCCCTGCACCGGATGGCAGCCTGTTCGAGACGAAAGCTTTCGATTCGCAGGACGGTATCGCCTTGCAATGGCTCTCCTGGCACGGCATCGCCACCGGCGTCATCAGCGGACGAGAGTCGCCGGCTACAACCGAACGTGCCCGCCAGGTCAAGATGACCTACGTCTATCAGGGCCACATCGAGAAAATTCCGATCCTCCAGGAAATCCTCGCGAAGAGCGGCATCGCGCAGGAAGAGACTGCCTACGCCGGCGACGATCTCACCGACGTCGTTGTCATGCGCCGTGTGGGCCTGGCTATCGCCACCGCAAATGCACGCGGCGAGGTTAAGCGCGCCGCCCATTACGTAACTGCGGCGTCCGGTGGCCGGGGCGCCATTCGCGAGGTCGCCGAGCTGCTGCTCCAAGCCCAGGGCCTCTGGTCGGATATCTTGAAGAAATACGAGGTGGACTAAGAGTGTCCCAGCGAATCGGAATAGAAGTGGGTGCGGATCCCGGCCCTGGCGTGCTGCACCAGTTGACCGGCGTCATCGCGCACGAGAAGGGCAACATTCTGAGTATAGAAATTGTGGAGGAGAAGTCTCCGGAAACCGTCACCTATTTCGAGATCGACCTACCCGGCGAGCCGCTGAAGCTTGTGCACGGGCTGCAAGCCCTGCCCGTGGTGCATCGCGCCACGCTGGTTCAAACCATGGAGAAGATCTTCGGCAAGCGCATCATCATCGTGGGCGGCGGCGCGCAGGTGGGACAGGTGGCGCTGGGCGCGATCGCGGAAGCCGATCGTCACAACATCCGCGGCGAACACATCTCTGTCGACACGATTCCGCTGGTCGGTGAGCAGCCGCTGGCCGACGCCGTACGGGCCGCCGGACGCCTGCCGCGCGTAAAGGCGTTGGTACTGGCCGGATCGCTCATGGGCGGCGAAATCGAAATCGCCGTGCGTGAAGTCCGCGCGCAAGGCCTTCTGGTCGTCAGCCTGAACATGGCTGGGAGTGTACCCGACGCGGCTGACCTGGTGGTCACCGATCCAGTGCAGGCCGGCGTTATGACCGTGATGGCCGTCGCGGATACCGCCAAGTTCACCGTCGAGCGCCTTACCCGCAGAGTATTTTGAACCGCGACAGCCATGGAGCGGCCTCCTTCAATGTCCCCCGACGAATTCCGCGCCGCTGCCCATCAAGCCGTAGACTGGATCGCCGACTACCTTCGCGACATTCGCGATCTTCCGGTTCTGCCCGACGTCCAGCCCGGAGCGTTGATCGACCGCCTGCCGAAAGCAGGTCCTGAGCAAGGCGAGTCGATGGACGCCATCTTCGCCGATTTCCGCAACCTGATCGTCCCTGGCATCACCCACTGGAACCACCCGCGCTTCTTTGCCTACTTCTCGATTTCCGCCTCTGGACCAGGAATCCTGGGCGAAATGCTGGCGGCTGCGCTTAACGTCAACCACATGCTGTGGAAGACGTCGCCCGCGGCCACCGAACTGGAACAGGTCACGCTTGGCTGGCTCCGCCAGTGGCTGGGCCTTCCTGACGAATTCTTCGGCATCATTCACGACACCGCTTCCACCGGCAGCCTGCACGCGATTCTGGCCGCGCGCGAGCTCGCGTCACCTGAAATTCGCCTCACCGGCGAACATCCCTCTCTGGTTCTCTATGCGTCCGAGCACGCGCATTCCTCTATCGACCGCGGCGCTCTAGCCGCCGGTGTCGGCCTCGAGAACATCCGCCACGTTCCTTCCGATGACGAGTTTCGCATGCGCCCGGACGCGCTCGCCGCGATGATCGAAGCCGATCTCGCCGCCGGACGGAAGCCGTTCTGCGTGGTGGCGACTGCCGGCACTACATCCACGACCAGCATCGACCCGGTCGCGGAAATCGGCGAGATCGCCCGGCGCTACCATCTCTGGTTTCACGTCGACGCGGCCTATGCCGGATCGGCTGCGCTGCTCGACGAACATCGCCATATCCTGGACGGCGCCGCGCAGGCCGATTCCCTGGTGTTTAATCCCCACAAGTGGCTGTTCACGCCTGTGGATCTCAGCATCCTCTACACTCGCCGCCCGGAAGTGATGCGCCGCATGCTGTCGCTCGAAGAAGCGCCTCCCTATCTCCAGGCCACGGAGCAGGACCGCGCCGTCAATCTCGCCGAATACAGCCTGGCCCTGGGAAGGCGTTTCCGGTCGCTCAAATTGTGGTTTGTGCTGCGGTATTTTGGCCGCGAAGGAATCACACGGATTCTGCGCGGCCACATGGAGATGGCGCGAGATCTCGCACGAGCGATCGGCGATGACTCTCGATTCGAAATCGCCGCACCAGTTCTATTTTCGCTGGTATGTTTCCGCTACAGAGGTTCGGATCAACAAAATCGCGATCTGCTCGAGCGCATCAACTCCAGCGGCCGTGCCTTCTTGTCCGGAACCACGCTGCACGGGAAATTCGTACTCCGGCTCACCGTCGGGAACGTGGCCACCACGCAAGACGATGTCCGTAAAACCTGGGAATGGATCAGGTCGTTAGCGCTTCCAGTGTCTGGATCTCCCGGCGCAGAGCCTCCACATCCGCTTTAACCGCGCCGAAATCGCCCTGCACCGCCGCGTTTCCGATGCTCCTGGCCAATTGGCGCAAGTTGGTGGACTCGATGTGCTCGGCGGCGGCTCCGATGTGCTTGGCTTCCTCCGAGAGAGTCTGAGCGTCGCCACGCGCCGCAGCCGTTTCCAGTTTCTGCAGCCGCTCGGGAGCCACTTCCATGAACAAACGCAGCATCTCGCTGACCAGGGCCCGATCCTGCTGCATCATCTTGTCGGTCAGGATTCGGTCGACGCCGCTGGCCTTCGGCACCGCAGCCTGGCCGGTTCCGGAAGCCAGATACTGTTCGATCACCGCGATCAAGCCCGCCTGCTGTACCGGTTTGGAGACGTAGGCGTTCATGCCCGCTTGCAGGCAGCGCTCGCGATCCCCGATCATGGCGTGCGCCGTCATGGCGATGATCGGAAGGTTGTCCCAGGCGTTGTTGCGGCGGATTGCCTTGGTGGTTTCGAGCCCATCCAGGACCGGCATCTGGACGTCCATCAGAATCACATTGTATGGATCCGTGGCGAGCTCCAGTTTGTCTAACGCTTCCTGCCCGTTATTGGCGACATCGATCGCATAGTTCTTCTTGCGCAGCATGGCCAGAACCACGCGCTGGTTCACGGCGTTATCTTCCACCAGAAGCAGCCTTGCCTGCTTCGATGCCGTTACTGCTATTCGTTGCTCCGGCCGCGGTTCGACCGTGGGCTCCGAGGCTGGCGCTGTCTCGAAAGGTATTTCCACGGTAAACGTGCTTCCCCGCCCTACCCTGCTCTCCACGCGAATCTGTCCTCCCTGCAATTCCACCAATCTTTTTGTGATCGCCAAGCCCAGACCGGTGCCGCCATACTTGCGGCTGATGCTGGAATCGGCCTGCGTGAACTTTTCGAAAATCAACGGAACCTTTTCGGCCGGGATGCCCGCTCCTGTGTCGGCCACGTCCAGCACCATGGTGAGCTTTCCGTCGGCTTGCGCGGAAACGCTTTGGCGCACGCTTACCCAGCCCTTCTCGGTAAACTTGATGGCGTTCGACAACAGGTTCGCCACGATCTGACGCAGCCGTAGCGGATCACCAGTCACGTTGGTCACATCACCGACGTATTCGTAGCGAAGCTCGATACCCTTCTGCTGCGCCTTAGCCCGTTGCGCGCGCGCGCAATCCTCGGCGACCGAGCGCAGATCGAAGGGGACCTTTTCCAGAATCATGCGGCCCGCCTCGATCTTAGAGAGATCGAGAATATCGTTCAGCAGATCCAAAAGCGAATAAGCGCACCGCTGCGCGATTTCCACCTGCTCCCGTTGCTCGCCGTCCACAGGGCTGTCGAGAACCAGGTCCAGCATGCCCAGCAGTCCGTTCATTGGCGTCCGCAGTTCATGGGAGATGTTGGCTAAAAACTCGCTCTTCGCCTGGCTGGCCGCCAGGGCTCCGTGCATGGCCTTTTCGAGTTCCTGGGTACGCTGACGAATGCGCTCTTCAAGTAATTCCTGGTACTGCCGGATTTCCTCCTGGGAAGCCGCCAGAGCCGTGATCATCCGGTTGAAGCTTTCACCAAGGTACTCGATCTCGTCGCCGGTCCGGCTTACCCGAATGGGCTCCAGCCGCCCCTCTCGCACCGAGGTGATGCCGGCCTCGAGCAATGTCAAGGGCTTCGCCAGCAGCCGATTGGTGAATCGCGAGATGGCTGCGGCCACTCCCAGCACGATTCCGCACAGGATTATGCCTTTGGTCCAGTCGAAGGTGTGTAGGTGGATGTCCCACCACAGGCTCGTCGCCACCACCCATAACAGGAGGAGCGTTGTGAACATCGAATACTTCGACGAGAGCGAGCGCAGCTTGCCTATCCGAGGCTTCCCCACGCTCTAATGTTCCGTCCTTTTACCCCTTTCCAGCCATCGGTGGAAGACCTTAGTACCCTGCTCATTTGCCAACTAGCACCAGGCCCTTCCTGGCTATCCTGCTACCCTGTAACGAAATGCCCTCCCGCTTGGCTACTTCGCTATGCGGCATTCCTCTGAAGACTCCGGTGCTGGCAGCCTCCGGTACCTATGCCTACGGCGTTGAGCTGAAGGACTTGGTGGACCTGTCCGCTCTGGGCGGCATCGTGGTCAAAGGTCTTTCGCGCGAGCCGATGGATGGCAACCCGCCTCCCCGCGTCTGGGAAACCGAGGCCGGAATGATCAACTCCATTGGCCTGCAGAATATCGGGGTCCGGGCCTTCGTCGCTGACAAGTTGCCCCAGCTGCGCGGCATAGGTACCGCGATTTTCGCGAATGTGTTCGGCTATGCCGTCGAAGATTACCTAGAAGTCGTCCGGGTGCTCGAAGACGCCGAGGGCGTCGCCGCCTACGAACTCAATGTCTCCTGCCCCAACACCAAGCATGGGGGAATCTTCTTTTCGAGCGACCCCGCTTTGCTGGCTGAAGTGGTCGGCGCGGTGCGTAAGATTGCGCGGCGGCCGCTGATGGTGAAGCTTTCTCCCAACGTCGCACGGATCGAACCGCTCGCGAAAGTAGCTGAGGAGTCCGGCGCCGACGCGCTATCGCTGGTGAACACCTTCGTCGCGCTGGCCATCGATCCCCAGACACGAAAGTCCCGTCTCGGTGCGGGATTCGGGGGATTGTCGGGCCCAGCGATTAAGCCCATCGCCCTGCGACTGGTTTACGAAGCCGCCCGAGCGGTGAAGATTCCGGTGGTCGGTCTAGGTGGGATCTCAAACGGTCTGGACGCGGCCGAATTTCTCATCGCAGGTGCGTCCGCTGTTGAAGCTGGCACGGCGAACTTCTGGGATCCATCGGCGCCCTCGCGCATCGCTCGCGAACTGGATGAATTCCTGCAACAGGAAGGCATCGAACACGTGAACAAACTCATCGGCACTCTCAAATTATGAAAATCGTCTCGACCCCCAACGCCCCCGCCGCGATCGGCCCCTATTCGCAGGCGGTCATTTCGAAGGGTTTCGCGTTCTTGAGCGGCCAGATCCCGCTCGATCCAGCTACTGGCAAGATCGTGGACGGCGACATCGCCGCGCAGACTGAGCGTGTGCTTGAAAACATCAAAGCCGTACTGGAAGCCTGCGGGTCGTCCTTGACCAAGGTGGTCAAAACAACCGTGTACCTCACGGATATGCGCGAGTTCGCGCGCATGAACGAAGTTTACGCGCGCTATTTCCCCAAAGACCCGCCTGCTCGAGCGACTGTGGAGGCCGCGCGTCTTCCGCGGGATGTCCGCGTCGAGATCGACTGCATCGCGACGATCGATTAAACCTTCGCGAAGTCGATGTATCCGCGCCGCGGATCCGCGCCGACCAGCTTCACCTGTAGGCGGTCGCCCACATCGGCGCCTTGCTGGCCATGCACCAGCATTCCTTCCACGGGAGGTCCCAGGACCCGCACGAACACGCCCTTCGGTCCCGCGCCCGTCACCACGGCGTGGAACGTTTCCCCGATTCGATGCTGCATCGCCACAGCAGCGATGCGCTTTCCCATAACGCGCTCCACCTTGCGCGCGGCGTCTTCTTTAAGCGTGCAGTTTTTAGCGATCGCATCCAGTTGCGAATCAGAATACGGACAGGGTTGCTTGCCCAGCACCGATTTGATCAGCCTCTGCGTGACCGTATCGGCAAAGCGACGATTGGGGGCGGTCGAATGCGTGTAGTCATGCGCGGCCAGGGCGAAGTGTCCCGGCGCGTCCTCGCCGCTTCGCACCAGCACGTACTCCCCCGGACCCATTAGCTTCACCACCGCCAGAGAAACGTCGGCGTAGTGATCCGGATCGGCGGCCTTTCTCCTTTGCAGCACTGCGTTCAGCGCGCCGGAATCCGGCTCCGGGGGAAGCTTCTCGCCATAGCGCGCCGCCAGCTCGACGATGCGCGGCCAACGCTCGGGCGTCTTGACCACGCGCCGGATGGAGCTCACCTTCGCATCCTGGAGCGCGCGAGCCATCACGCCATTGGCGGCCACCATGAAATTCTCGATTAAGTCGCTGGCGCGATTCTTTTTACGCGTGTTGATGCCCTGTACCTCACCGGCGTCGGAGACCAGCGGCTCGGCCTCCACACGATCGAGGCTCAGTGCGCCCATCCGGGAACGCTCGTCATGGAGAATGCGTGCGGCCTCATCCTGCAATTTCAATTGCGCGGCCAGATCGGACGACGCGGCGACTTTCGGCGGAGGTGCCGCGGTTCCCTCCAGCCACGGCCCGACCCCGTTGTAGGTTAACTGCGCCTGGTTGCGCACCAGCGCCCGATAAACACCGGGAGACGAAATCGACCCATCGGCCGCAACTACCATCTCCACCACCACAGCGAGCCGGTCCACATTCTCGTTTAACGACGTAAGGCCGGTCGAAAGTTCCTCCGGCAACATGGGGAATGTTTCGACGCCGGTGTACACAGACGTTGTCTCATACGCGGCATGCCGGTCAATGGGCGAATCGACGGGCACATCGGTATCCACGTCCGCGATCGCAACCAGCACGCGAATCCCGCCGCTCACGCGCTCGGCCACCTCTGCTTGATCCAGATCGCGAGAGGAGTCGTTATCGATGGACGACCACAGCATAGATCTGAGGTCTCGCGCGCCGTCGGCCGTGACCGGACCTTTCTGGGCCTCCAGCGCTTTCACTTGCTGGTTCACGGCTGGTGGAAAATCCGGCTGAAATCCTTCCGCGAGCATTTCCTGATGCGCGGCGGCGCGAAGATCGAACGCAGGTTGGGTCATGAATCCAAAATCCTAACATGCCAGCCTTGGACGGCACGAAAACACCTCAGCGACAAAACGAACCCAAGAACCGTCCCGTGAAGTTAGGGAGCGGGTTTCACCGCGATTGGCTATTGGGATCGCAACACTTTTACGGGGTCGATGCGAACCGCGCGGATCACGGGCGGCAAGACCGCGAGAATGGCCGTGGCGACAAGGGCGAGCGCGGGAACGGCCAGGGCACTCAAGTCGGTGGCCTTCACTCCATAGAGCAACGATTCGATGAAACGAGCGGAGGACAAGCCGAGAGCGAGACCCACGGCCGCTCCGGCGATCACCCACACGAGGCTCTCGAGCGCGACGCGGCGGGCGATCTCACTGGCTTGTGCGCCTATCGCCATGCGAATGCCGATTTCGCGCCGGCGCTGGAAGACAGAGTAATCGAGAACGCCGAAGAGGCCGATTCCCGCAAGCAGCAGCGCCACCACGGCGAAAAAAAGAGCGAGCATCGCGAGCAGGCGTTCCCGGATAGTCTGCGCATCGATCAATTCCTGCTGTGTGTGCAGTGTACTCACTCGGAATTCCGGATTCGCTCGCGCGACTTCCTGGCGCAGCAGCGCGGCGAGAGACAACGCATTCGTGGCGGTGGTTCGCACGCCAAAGGTTCCGCTGTTT
>Ga0070735_10004967_pt1 | contig 11103 bp, 13 predicted proteins | sample Coa_R1_FD_66443 | JGI IMG/M metagenome (GOLD analysis project Ga0070735, IMG submission 66443) | Surface soil microbial communities from Centralia Pennsylvania, which are recovering from an underground coalmine fire - Coalmine... | ecosystem: Environmental > Terrestrial > Soil > Unclassified ... | reverse complement strand
GCAGTAAACCCAGCGGCGGAACTGCGCGCCACAGCTGAGGAAGTGTATTCGGACCACCTCCTATGGCAAGGACATGCCTGCATCGTGCTTCTGACCAGATTGGCCGAGCCGCTTAGCCGCAGCAGGTACGGGTGGCTGCGCGGCCAATTGAGCCTGGAGGAGTCGAACTGCGCCAATCGATGGACTGCAACCGCCGTTGCCACCAGCGTACAGGTTAAAGATGCCACCCTGAACCGTGCGTATGCTGTTGTTGGCTTCGTCAGAAATGAAAATATTCCCAAGGGCATCCATGGCGAGTCCTTCGGGAAAGTCCAGCGTCGCACTGGTCGCGGGTCCACCATCACCGGTGCTTCCCTGGACGCCTGTGTTACTTCCAACCACCGTCGAAATCAACTGAGTCCCGGACGCGACCTCGCGGATGCGGTTCATGCTTCGATCCACGATGAATTGATTGTTTAAGTCATCCACCACGATGTCATGAGTGTTAGCAAAAGCGGCGCCCAACGCCGGCCCGCCATCGCCACCGGAACCGCCACCTGCCAACGTGTTGATGATCCCATTGGTATTCACTATGCGGACGCGGTTGTTGCCCTGCTCGGCAATGAGGAGATTCCCGCCCGTGTCTAGAAATACTCCACTCGGATTTGCGAGTGATGCCAGTGTCGCAGGCCCGCCATCGCCGCCGTTTCCGCCACCCGCCACGGTACTAATGACTTGTGTTTTTGAGTTTACGAAGCGGATTAACGAATCGTCCTTATCAGCAATATAGACATCGTCAGCGGCGTCGATGAACATTGCCGTTGGTCCTGACACTTGGGCGGCGGTTGCTAGTCCTCCATCTCCGCAGCCAGTGGTTTGGCAAAGCGTACCGTCTCCTGCAAACGTAGTTATGACGCCGGTTTTAATACTGATCTGGCGGACGCGGTTGTCGTTATTATCGGCCACATAGACATTGCCAGAGTTATCGACTGCTACGCCGCGAGGTCCGTTCAACGTTGCCTGCGTTGCAGGGCTGCCATCGCCGCAGGCCGGAGTTCCTGTTGGGTTCGGGCAGGTAGCGCCGGTGCCCGCAAAGGTCGTGATGATTCCTCCCGAGACAGCCCGGATGCGATTATTTCCCGTGTCGGCGATGTATACGATGCCCCCAAAGACTGCCACCCCTTGCGGCATCGTCATGAGCGCCAGAGTAGCCGGTCCGCCATCACCACCAAAGCCACCCATGGGATTGGCGTTGGCGGTACCGGCGAAATTTGTAAGGATGCCGCTGGCTAGATTTAGCTCAAACACCTGAGAAAAATCAGTGATGAACAGGTTGCTACCAGTTCCGTCTAGCGCCAGACCCGACGGATTGCTTAGGACCGCTTGCGTGGCGGGTCCGCCGATTCCTGTGAAACCGCTATAGCCAGTGCCTGCCAGAACGGTAATGTTATTTGCGAAATTGATATTGAAAACGTATTTCAGGTCTTTCGCACTAACGTAAACATTGCCGGCGCCGTCCTTCACCACCCCAGTGGGATAACCGAGCACTGCGTTCAGCGGATTTGTGCCGTTGAGCGGGCTTCCGCCACCGGCGATAGTGCTAATGGTGTTCTGCGCAACGCTCGTGATTGACAACAGAAGGAAGGGGATCCGTACAAGAACCAAAATTCTTCGCACGACTTTCTCCGACTCTGTTATTTACTTACTGCACTTGATTCTGCCCACCGCGCCACACGTGACCGCAGGTGGAATTGTAGGCGAGCCGCCGTGGTGGGTCGCTACATAGATGATTGGCGGCGTTACGGCACCGCCAATGATCGTCGGCCACCAGATCTTCGAGTGCGGAATTAGAGCGGGCGGGTTCACATTGGTATCCCGCATCGAAGCCCGAATGGTTTCCGACTCTGGCGGAAAACCCTCCAGCGGGATTTCCGTTCCGATCACCGCCATCTGGCCCTCGCCTAGGTTCACTTGGTGCTCGTTCGAGGGAGCCTGATCAGATTTCTTCACGACTTTCGCAGCGCCTTGCACGACCACTGAAACGGTACCCTTGTAGCAGATCACGGTGGTCAGGTTGTTTTCGTAACCGACGTAAAAATCCGTGCCTAGCACGCCGATCACGGCATTGGGCGTCTTGACTTCGTACTTGCCGCCGGGTTGAGTGATCTTCACGACCTTGCTGCGCAGCTTGCCATAATCCATCTCCACCGAGGTTTGCTGTGATTTGGCGTCGTGTTGCACCACACGCAGTTCACTGCTCGATCCAAGGCTCAAAATTGATCCATCGAGCAGCCCTGCTCGCAAGCGACCTGACTGTGTCGTTTGTAGCAAATCGTTCCAATCCAGATCGTCTCTGACCTTGGTTGGTTGCGAGTTTCGGGTAGCAGAAGGAATTAGGGCGCTTACGTGACCAGCCAACTGATCAGCGGCAATCGAGGGAAGTTCAGAAAGGAGAGCGCACAGCAAGATGGCCAGAGTGCGTTGGAACATACACACTTCCTAGAGGATGCGGCTAATTGTGAACTAAATGTGAGGCATGTCAAGAAAAAAGTTTTTGAGTGACTAACGCCGCCGGCGACCCTCACCGCGGTGTGTTGTTTCGGCGGGTGTGTCCCGGAATTTGGATATTGATAGCAGTCAAATCCGACTGGAACCAAGCGACCAGACGACCGATGAACTTTTCAGCGAAAAAGTGAGTGTCAGCATCATCAGCCGGCCGAATTTCCGCGACGACTACACCATCAGCACCAGCTACTTCAATGTAGCCGCGAGCATTCTGTTTATGAATCAAGCGGGTCTTCGCTTTATTCTTCCAAGACCAGGTGCGCGCCTCGTGAGTGAACTTGTCACGCAGCAAGCGATATGCGTCAACACCAAAGCTCCATATACTCATCCGCACCTACGATCCTCAGCACGACCCGCACCGGAATGGGGAACCGTCGCCGTGTTGGATCACGGACGACCTTCGGTGCCGAAAGCTGATATTTATTCCCGCGATTCTTCAGTTTGCCACCGGCCGCCGCAAGGACGTTCTTCACCCACTCGGATTGGCTGCTGTACGTCAGCGCGATGATGAAGCCGTTCGATGCGCGAAAGACGTTCACTGGCGTCCGGTAGACCTTACCCGATTTCCGACCCGCGTGAGTGAGAATGCCGAAACCCGGAAGCCAGCCTGCGAAGAGGCTAGTGATTCGGTTCGTGACAGCCAAGTTGAAGGCTGCTACCCACCTTTTGCGGAAGCGGATCAGGAGGATGGGAGCGAGTACGGGCACGAGAAGCAAGATTACCAACGCGGTGATCGGCATATATCCAATTCCTACACAACGGCTGCCGATACCCGCTCGACTGGCTGTTGCCCACACAAGCTATCCCGCACTGAGCTAGCATGCCTTAGCTTACTTGCTATGGTAATCACCAAAGGGCAACGCTTTGTATAAGGATAGAAACGTAGGGCTCAACTCGGATCTGAGCGCCGGAATTTCTCTGCAACCGCGCCTGGCAAGTATCCTTCTAATTTCACCGCCAACCAAGCTTGCAGGTCAGAAGCGCTGTTCGAGGGCAGAAAAAGGAACGAAAGTCCAGCCTCACCCTTTTCATTGTTCCAGCACACCCGGCATTCGGCTCTCACCGGCAGGATCGGCGTCTGCAAAGTGAAGCCTGCCACCGCCTCCTCGCCCGCCGCCAGCGGACTCTCGCTGCTCAAGGCCAAGCCGCGTTCGCTGACATTGATCGTGCTTCCGTGAACTTGAACTGTCTTCTTCTTCCTTGTGAGCACAATGGGCACAACAATCGGGTAGCGAAAGTAGCGTCGTCTCTCGCGCACGATCAACCCATAGGCGACTCTCAGTGTGTGATTGATTGAATCCGGCGTCAGTGGCCGCTCAAACACGAGACTGAATCCCCGCTGAAGAGCGTGAGCCGTCGCATTTTTGCCGGTCGATAGCGCGAACGCAACTACGGTGCGATTGGAGGGAGAGGCGCGCACCCCCTGCAGACAAGTTAACGCGTCCTCTTCGAGAGCTGAGTCAACAACGACGGCTTCAAACTTTCGGCGGTTGATTCGATCCAGTGCCAGTGGTACGCTGCTGCTCACTTCGATCGACAGTCCATGCTCGCGCAGCGCACTGCTGATCTGGGTGGTTGCAATATCATCTCGGGAAACGACGAGTACCGTACCTAAGGTTCGAGCAGCGTCATGAATCATCGTATCTACGCGGACTTGCGCCCTGCGTCCTCCGGTTTTGAGTTCGGAATCTCTGAAACAGGGAGGAGCTGCTCTAATAGTTCCTTAAGACTGCGGATCTGGCTTGAATAGAACGCTGCCGTGACAAGCGCACCCGCCCCACTACCCAGCAGAAACACGCCGATTAGAAGCAGCACGGCCACAGAAAGCTCGATGGTGAATGCTGCACCCGTGAAGGACTAACCGAACACCTGAAATCTATCGTTACAAAATCCGAACAAGGTCTAACTGACCGGCAATCCGGTAGGCGATTTCTCCGAAGGGCAGAAAACGCACCCGCCCGGCAATAGACAGCAAGTTAGCCAATGTACAACTGTTTCCTTTGACCAAAGCGACAGTTCTTCCGGGGTTAAACCCACCGTCACCAGCGGCAACATTCAAGACTATCTCCGGGATGGGCGGCCAATACTTAGCAGAAGACTGCTATCGCTGAAACTCCTCCCGCACTCCGGGCTATTCTACGCCGCAGGATTCCTGTTAGCATGCCGATCGTGAATCGTGAATCACTACCCCCGTTCCGTTTGCCTGCCTGAGCGTTCTTGCATTTGTGGTCTGCGAAGTGAGCCTTTATTTTCAGGATGGGGTCATCGCGGTCTTCGCTCGGGTTCCGACAAATTGCTTACCGCAGGTCGGGCAGACGGCGGTGATAGGAGTGCCAACCCGCATTAAGTTAGACCGCAATAATCGTTCAAGGTTTCTCATCCGCAGATTCTGTCACCGTTCGTCGCAGAAGGATGTGACGCCATCACAGACGTCTTTCTTCTTAGGACCCCGCATTACGTGCAGTTCGTGGGGATTGGATCGCACGTCAAGCAGAATGGCAGCCTAATGTTCCACTGCCGATGATCGTAAAAAATCGTGGCCGCAGGGTAGGTCATCGTCAAGCCGCATGTGTCGCAGCTCCTTTCTACCGTTGAGACGCTTAGACGGTTAAGGAAGTCAACGATCTCCTGGTGGTTGGTCGGCTTTGATTTATTTATGACGAGAAACTCCGGCTGACCATCTGGCTTGACTATGAGGAGTAGAACTCTGTTCCAGGGAGTATAAGGAAGCCCAACGCCTGCTTGTGAGAAGTCCGCAACCGTTGACCTTCCCCTTTTTTATGGCTGATTCTTCGCGGCGGGTCTGTCTTCGTCGTATTGGTGGCGATCTTTAAAGTGCTTATGATACGCCGCGTACATCGCATCAATCCTTTCCTTTTCGGTTCCGCGATAAAGCAAGAGGTCAAACGGATCTGAACAAGCCGGACACTTCCAGACAATCGCAGTTCCCCCGCATGTCTCGCTCACAATAAGATTGGGCACCGCTTTCATGACGGGAAAATCCTAGTCCTCGCGTCTTGACCCCGGCAAGAAGCGAGGCTCCGGCCATCCTCACCCGACCTCATGCGCACGCCCCTCATGAGGAAACCGTGCGCAACGTCTGTTGCTCGATTTGGAGCGACACAACTATACGTGCTTGATTGACCGACGCACCGCAATGAGGTCATCTCATTGCTGCGGAGACTATCTAAATAGGGAGAGCCTCTCCCCCGAGAACTCCCCCGCAGTGCGACGGGAAACAACATTCATTATATGACTGAAAGTTCGGGTTTCGTAACGGGTGTACTTCTGGGTTATTTCTTCTCGGCGATTGGTAGTAGTATCACAACCCGCGCTGGGTTGGGCCACGAGATATGCGGTTGCCGGACGCGGCATAGCCAAACTCCCCCCAGGCTGCCACCCAGCGCCTCCTCCCCCAAAGCATCACGCCTGCGTCATTATGACGGAACCTGACTCAATGACTAGCTATGGCAGGTTTTCGCCAATTAACAAAGCCTCGCGGAATCCCAATCAACAGACCGCCGTTTATACCGAGCGAATGTTCATGGCCCGGCCCGAACTTGTACTGGTAGGTTGGTTCGAGATACGCGCCGAATCTGTGTTTTCGCGATGACCATAACATCAAGTCTGGAGCGACTTCAGCGGCAACTGAGTTGCGCCTCATCCCATACGCGTTAATATGAATCCACTCCGGGCCGACTCCGACCATAAACTCGAGCTTGTCGGAAAGTGCCCACGTGAAGAGAAGATCAACGCTCCATTCGGTCGAGTGACGCCGAAACGAAGACGTCACTACACCCTCCAGTTCTAGCCAGTTTTCTATCAGTGTGACCTCAACCGCGACAGGTGGGATCAAAGCTTGATTCACCTTCAGGCTTCGGTTGGCCGTTCCGCAACTCGAATGATCCGTTGACGTCGCCGTGAGACCCGCGCAGACGTAAGCGCCACATGAGACAGGTTGTAGTTGGAGGTTAACATTCACTTTTCCTTCGGTTCTTTTAGTTTCGCCAGCATGTCTTTTGCATTCTGATCGGTTGCATCTCTCGCCAGAGCTCTTTGGTAGTACTCTTCGGCCTTTTTCACGTTTCCAGACTTCATGTACGCCTCGGCAAGGCTGTCCCAGACATTGCCGGACTGTGGAAATTGTGCCGCGTTTAGCCGAAAGATCTCGACTGCGGCAGCGGGATTAGTCTTCATCACCTCGTAGCCAAAATTGTTCAGTGAATTCTCCCCGAAATCGTAGGGTCCCCTTCCGTAGTATTTTTGTTTCAAGTCTGCGTAGTAATCGAGAACTGCGTCGACGCCCTTCATCCGGTATTGTTCAGCTAGCTCCTCCTCGAGCGTCATGGGCTTTGGGCGTCCGCGGTGGCAGGTATTGCACCACATATTGACGCGCTGATCGCCGCTCGGCTGGATATTTTTCAGATGTTCATTGATACCTTCAAGCATGCGAAGCATTTCGCGGGCACGGTTTTTGTTCGGATTGTCATCAGAGGGAAAATCATAAGTACTTAATGGTTTGCCCTCTTCTCCTTTGTGGCAGTAGGAGCAGCGCACGCCAAGCGCTCGCGTGAAACCAATCATCAGGGGTTGCAAACGAGAGCCTGGCCAATCCTTCGGCAATACCTGCAGGTTCGATGGCTTGGCAGGCCACGACCAGGTGTCTTGGGCGCGTGCCAAGCCAACCCAACCAAGTGCCGTGAAGATTACCGTTAAGATTCTGATCGCAACTGTTGTTTGCATGATGCTTTTCCTGTCGAACACGACGTGCCATAGCTTGCCTTTTTCGCGTTCCTCTCAAAATGAACGCGTGGGGAACGCATTCAGCCAGCACAAGTTTAGGCTGTTCCGATCAGCTGCCGGTGAATTCGTCGATTCCGTGAGACTGCATGTGCCGCCCTTCGAGCTGACGTCGACGATGCCTACGGAAGATGCGGAAACGCCTCGGCCGTCTTCCGCAACCCAGAGTACCGATCCGGTGCCCGACGTGGATGCAGTGGTAACGCTACTTGAGAAGGACCAACTGGTTCCGAAACCGCGGAGAGGTTGTGAAATGCAACCGAACTTGACCTTACCCATCAGTCTGTCAAAAAAAGCGGCGGTCACTTGGCCCGACAAGTTGTCGCTCACATACAGTAATGTTTCGTCGGGGCTTAACCACACGTTGTTAGCTGCCAAGCCCTGACCAAGGCTTCCGTCTCCACCATAGTTGACTGTTGTTGCCAAGTGCCCCGAGGAAAGGTCGGAGACCTCGACTTGGCTGAAGCCATCCGAAGCATCACCGAAAACCGCAAAGTGCCCGTCTTGTGTGATGTCGACGCCGTCAGGGAATTGGCGATTCTTGAGGTAGCCGGTGGAAAGCTGTAGGTCGTTATTCGAAACAGGTAGACCGCTCGAGATATTGAATGACCCGATAGAGCCATCCCCGAAAGCTACAATAAGGATGTTGTTCCTGGCAGCCATACCGTGGGGAAAACCAGCATTTAGTCCGGTCGCAGAGACATCGCTCACGAAAGTAAGCGCGCAACCCGATCCGATCGTGAAGGTGGCGATGGTTCGTGAGCCTGAGAAGGCCGCGTACAAGTACTTGCCGCTCGGGCTCATTGCCAGACCAACTCCGGCGGCACCCCCACTGTCTGTGCCGGACCCCTTGTAGTTTCCAACCACCACTTGGGTGTTGCCAATAACACCAGCGATGTCGCTGCTTCCCCCGTCCGCGGCGAAAATGCACTCGTTCTGGCCGTCCTGGAGCAGTAATTGCCGAACGATGCCAAAGTAGCCGCCCCCGAGTCCGCTGCCGCCGGTGGGAAGGGTCCTGAGCCGCGTCAGTTTCGGCGCAGAGACTGTACCCTCCGCGATGTAAAACGTCAGGGTGTTGGGACCGTCGACGTCATCATTTGTTACGACGTAGTATTGGGTCGAAGCACCAAAGCTACGAGAACATAATCCAATAGTAATAAACATCATGGCCACCGCGAAACCAGTCTTCATTTTTCGCTCCCCTATGAGCTCGGTTGTCGGTATATCGTTTCGCATTCCCGTTTCGGGCCCGGGAATGCGCAATAAGCGGGATCAGAGCCTATGTAACTGACCCAACCGCAATCGGCAACAGATCTGGGACCAAGCTGGTGATAATCAGGGCAGGAGGGAGCGCAGAAATGGCCAAACGGAGGCCTATCAATTGTAGAACTGACCGGAGGGATCGACCACCGCAATGCGCGTCGAATGGGACCTCGGACTAGAGGAACTGCGTCATATGCTCGGTCAATTTTTCCTTGTAATTGCGGCTCAAGGTCAACTCCGTGCCGTCCTGCAGTTTCACTAGGTACTCGCCATGGAACATTGGATGCATCTCCTTGATCCGATCGAGATTCACCACCGTCGAGCGATGAATACGGAGGAATATCGATTGATCCAAACGGTCCGCGAGGGATTGCAGGGTCTCGCGAATCAAGTAGGACTCCCCTCGCACATGAATACGCACGTAATTGTCGGCGGCCTCTAACCAGTCAATTTCGGCGGCGCGAACAAAAACAACGCGTCCCCCTGATCTGACCACCAGCCTTGTCAAGTTTTCTTGCTGCGCTCGCAGATCGCTAAGCAATTCCTTCACCTGCTGCTTCCAGAGACCTTTCTTTGACCTTAGAATTTGATCTTTTGCTCGCTGGAGGGAATCCTGAAAGCGCTGCCGATCAAAGGACTTTAGAAGGTAATCGAGCGCGTGTACTTTGAAGGCTTCTACGGCATACCGATCATATGCCGTGACAAAAATGACAGCCGGCATATCCTCGACGGCGAGACTATCGAGCATAGCAAAACCGTCGATCTCCGGCATTTGCACGTCTAGATATACGAGATCGGGTCGATTTTGTTTAATGGCGGCGATGGCCTCCTGGCCATCCGAACACTCGCCAATGACTTCTATATCGGGATCACCGGCGAGCAGGGTCTGAATTCGCTTCCGACCCAAAGGTTCGTCGTCTACGATCAGCACGCGAATTTTCAAGGATCCTCTCCTTCCCTTTATTTATCTGATCCTATTAATCGTAGTGGAAATGCAACGGTAACCGTCATGCCTCCCTCTGCAACATTGCTGAGTTCGAAGCGATGCTCGGCCCCGTAAAGCTTCTCCAATCTGGCTCGTGTGCTGGAAAGGCCGATCCCAGTTCTTGAAGGCTCCGTAATTCTGAGACCAGGGCCATTGTCTTTGACCTGTAAGACCAGCATGCCGTCGTCACGGGTGGAGCGAACTACGACGACTCCTGGCGAGGAACGCGTTGCGATGCCATGACGGATGGCATTTTCAACAAGTGGCTGAAGTAATAGATATGGCGTCCTGGCATCAAGTGTATCGGGGGCGATCTCGAAGCGGACCGTGAGCCGATCCGAAAACCGCGTTCTCTCGATCTCCAGATAACAGTCGAGAAACTCCAACTCCCGAGCTAGTGGAATTTCCTGAACTCCATCATTTTCGAGTGTGAGGCGCAGCAAATCGCTTAGCCGCGCAGTCATTCGGTCCGCCCCATCAGGGTCGGCGTGAATCAGAGTCGCGATGGAATTCAGTGTGTTGAAGAGGAAATGGGGATGAAGCTGCATCCTCAACGCCTGCAACTGTGCCTCAGCTAGTTGGGCCGAAAGCGCCACCGACCGAAGCTCTCCCTGCCGATAGCGTTGGTAATAAAGATAGCCTTGCATTGCAGCGACTATGATCCAGTAGGTCAGCAGATTTCCGTGGAACACAAAGGCCAGCAACATGCCTCGCGGAAGACCCAACACATAATGGCGGAAAAGATTATCCAACCACCATTTCAAGAGAGCCACGCCCACCCCTGCGACCAGATGCACCGACAAGCCCTTTCTCCAGTGATTTCGATCTAGGGGGAAACGACGCGCAAATGAGATGATTCCAGGGGAAAGAAATCCCCAAAGGTACCAGTCCTCCAGGTTAAGCTTCAAAATGATGGCAGTGTGGGCCTGACCACCAGAGTATCGATACGAAAGATACGTTTGACTTGCAAAGAACAATGCGATCGCAGTCCAGCCTGCAAAGATCAAGGCCCATCGAACCCACGGTCGCTGCAACATGGCGTTCGATTTTCTCATCTTTGTTGCTCCGACAGTAGATCTGCAGAGTCTGGTTCATCCTGAACCGTTTTGAGTCCATGGGCAGGCAGGAGGTGAGTGACTTGGCGTTCACACCGGTCCCCAGCTTGCGACTGTATCTCAAACCCTAGTTGGCAGCTTTCCTATGCCAGTCCGCGTTGACTGCTGGCGGCAGCGAATCGAGGTGTGTGAGAAAGGTGACGATGGTCCAGATCTTTTCGTCCGAGACATCTTTGCCCGATGCGTCGGGCGCAAACTGGCCGCCCCACGCAAACATCCCCGTATATCGGATACCACCTTTGACGATCCAGAAGAGTTCATAATCCGGTTTGTGGGGAGGATGTAACGCAAATTGCATGGCGTTTGGATAGAGAGTCACTTCGCTTTCGTTCTTAGTGGCTGTTTCCGGCGTACCGTGACAACCGGCACAATCGTTCTTGAAAAGCTTCGAGCCAG
>Ga0070735_10004966_pt1 | contig 11104 bp, 9 predicted proteins | sample Coa_R1_FD_66443 | JGI IMG/M metagenome (GOLD analysis project Ga0070735, IMG submission 66443) | Surface soil microbial communities from Centralia Pennsylvania, which are recovering from an underground coalmine fire - Coalmine... | ecosystem: Environmental > Terrestrial > Soil > Unclassified ... | reverse complement strand
TCGGCCAGGAGCAGCGCGAGCGCGCCGACCGCCGCGGCGTTTCCCAAGAGCGCCGTGTAGCGGATCGATTCCGCCGGCGCCTCGCGAATGGTGGCGCGTTGCTCCGTGCCGTCATCCGCCGTGAGCACCTGGGTGCTGTAACTGCTCGTGTGATCGACCTGGCGATCCCACATCGGCGGGAAGAGGAAGGCGGGCGGCGCGGGCATTCGTCAGCCTCCGACGCGCATCGCCCGCCGGGCCGCCTTGGGATTCTTATCGATGTGATCGATGATGATGCGGGCGCCTTCGCTCGAGCGGACTTCCTGCAGAATGACGCCGCGGTCTAACGTCACGCGGAGCTCATGCGATCCACCGCCGCCGGCGGCCGTGCGCGTCACGAGCCCGCCCGACGCGAACCCGGGCAGACCTGCACTCAGGCGCGGCCGCGCGGCGCCGCCACTGTTGAGCGCCGAGAAAAAGGCCGAGCCGTGGCGCGCGACAGCGCTCGCGCTCATCACGTATTCGCCGGCGGAGAGCCGCGCGATGACGGAATCCGATGTGCCGGTGCCTGGACCAGTCACCGGGCCACCGGAGGCGAAGGCCCCGCCAAGTCCGGGCGGTACGCTCGCCGCCGGCGCGGCCGCGCCGCCCACGCCTAACCCGAGGATCTTGAGCGCCTGCAGCACGAACGCTTTCGCGATGAGCTGCTGGATCTGGCCGACCACGCCCTGCAGCGCGGAGGCGAATCCGTTCGCGCGCGAGATGCCGGAGCCGAAGTACTCGATGAGCCCGGAGCGTGCCACCTGCCCGAGGTTGCTGCCCAAGTTGGCGCTCGCGATCGCCGCTTCATCGGTTTGGTGGCCCATGCTGCCGATGCTCACTGACAGCGCACGCGCTTCGTTCGCGAGCTGCGGGTTGCCGAGCTGCTGGGCGATGTCGGCCATCTTCTCGGCGATCGCCTGGAGCGCCGGCACGCGGTTCGCCTCGAGCTGGGCGATCGCGCGCTCACCATCGAGCTGGCTCATCTGCCCGTTCTTCACCTTGTCCTGTATCGCGGTGCGCTCGGTGGCGAGTTGCTGCTCGATGAGTTGCTGCTGACGCTGTGCCTCTGCGAAATCCGCCTGCAACTCGAGTTGCTGCCGGTATTGCGCCACCTGGCCCACGCGCTGCTCGTCGCTCACATTGGGCGACTGGCCTAACGTGGTGTCGAACTCGCGGACCTGCTTGTCGATTTGATCCTGCGCGGCCGCGCGCGCTTGGCCCTGCGCCTCGAGCATCCGATCGCGCACTGCGGTGACGGCGTCCAGAATGCCGAGATACTTGACGCGCTGTTCTTCGGTGAGCGCGTTGAGCTGCTCCTGCGTCTGGAGCTGCGCCTGCGACGCCTTCTGACGGAGCGCCGCGATCTCCTGCGCACCACGGGCCGACACCTGCTGCGCCTCGCGCTGCCGGCGGATCCGTTCCGCCTCATCACCCTGCGGCGTGCCGGTATTGAGCGGCGCCGTGCGCAGCGCCTGCAGCTGCACCGCCGTGGCGCGTTGCGTCGCCGCGATCTGCTTCTCGATCATCTGCTCTTCGGCCGCGGCCTGCTCCTGGATGGCCGCGCGCCGAAATGCGTAATACGCATTGAGATCGAGGATGCCCTGCGCGTAATGCGCCTGCTCGAGCTGCTCGGCGAGCCGGGCGTACGACTGGAATTGCGCGAATTCCGATTCCGCCGCCGCCTTCTCGATCGCGAGCCGCTGCTGCGCCGCCTGCTCAATGAGCTGCAGCTCCTGCTCGTCGGCTTTCCCGCGCGCGCCAGCGGCGGTGAGGTTCGGCTGCGGCTTCGGCGGACCGGCCAGCCGCTTCGCGAGATCTGGATCAGTGCGGAGTGCGGCGTCGGGACTGAGGGCAGGCGTGAGCGCCTGCTTGAGCCCCTGGATGGCAGCGCCGAACGGAAAGATGACGGCAAACGCCGTCCGGCCATGCGCGGCGACGTTCTCGAGCAGATTCGCGAGCGAGGTCAATCCCGCGAGGAGGCCGCCGCCTAACACGGAACGGGTCAGTCCTTCGAGCGATCCTTTGAGCGCACTCAACTGCGACTCGAATTCGATCGCCGCCTTGCCATCTTCCTCGGTGAGGATCTGTCCCGTTGCGCGCGCGTGCTCCTCGAACCGCGCCATGCCGCCATCTGCGAGCGCGGAGAAGAGTGGCAGCAATTCGGAGCCAGAGCGGCCGAACAGCGCATTCGCGACGGCCATTTTGTTCGTGCCGTCGGCATACTTCGCCATCGCATCAACAACTTTCTGCAGCTGCTGATCGAGCGGCAGGCCTTGCAGGTCCTTCGCGGAGAGCCCGATCGCTTTGAGGTCCGCGGCGACTTTCCCGCCGCCGCTTCCCGTCTGGAGGTTCCCCATCGCGGTGGCGAACCGCCGGAGGCCGGCATTCATCTCGTCCATCGAGACGCCGGTTTCCTCGGCAGCCACCTTGAGCACGGAGAGCTTCTCTGTGCCGATCCCCGTCACCTGCGCGAGACGCGCAGTCTCCGCGGTCGACTCGATCACGCTCCCGACGTAGTCGATCACCTTCAGCGCGCCGTACGCGACGGCGAGCTGCTTCAGGTTCGACACCATGCCCAGGAAGCTGTCGCCGCTCTCCTTGGACGCGGCGCCGGCGGCCTGCATGCCCTTCGCCACGTCCGCTGTCACGCCTTTCAGCGCGGCGAGCTCCTGCTGCACCTTCCGCAGGATCGCGGTCGCTTCGTCCTGCGCGGAGATCGTGACTTTGACGGTGTTGTCGGGCACGCCTAACGCTCCTCGAGGACCTTGGGCTGCGTCGGTTGCGGGACGCGCTTCGTGCTATGCGGCGCGATCGCCGCCCACATCAGGAGCTCCGTCTCATACCGTTTGCGCGCCACCTCGCGGACGTGATCGAGGTAGGCGAGCAGCACATCACGCAGGGGGCGATCGAGCCAGAGGTTGACTAACTCGGGATCGTGGCGGGCGAGGGTGCGGACGACGTCGCCCCAGACGCCGAGTCGCCAGCTGGATCGATCACGGGTGAGTCGGCGCTCGTCTCCCCAATCGGGCTGTCGCCGGGGATCTCCGAAGATTTCGGGGAACTCGGCGGTGAGACGAGCGCGGGCCAGAAAAAACGCGCGAGCGCCGCCACGAGCACCCGCCGGCGGGTCCGCTTGTCGATGTCGCTCGTGAGCGCGCCGAACGCCGTCGCATTCTGCTCGGCAGAGGCGGCCGTCCACGTCGCACCCTCCTCGACGAGCACGCCGGCCAGGATGCGATCGGCGCACCCGGATCGAATCGCCGCGAGCGTGATGGTGCGCTCGAGGTCCGTTCCGTCGGGAGGCGCGAGTGCGAGATCCTCGAGCCCCGCGTCCGCCGTCGCGCAGAGGACCCAATCGTCCTGCCGCGCGGTGGTGTCCTGGGCGACGCGGAAGATCCGGCCGCCCAGGACCACGGGTCCCAGCTCGGGCAGAGCTAGTTCTGCCATACGATGACCTGCCCGTAGGGGTTGGCCGCGCTGCCGCCGAATTGCCCGACGGCGTCCAGCTGCACGGTGCCCTTGAGCGCGATCTTCGCCACGGTGTCGGAGATGAACTCCGGCTCGCCGTTAGGCGTGAGGTTCACACTCCAGAGCGTCACGTCGAGGTTCGGGCCATGCTTCGGCTTGGGGAGAAAGCGCACGGTCGCCGGCATCTGCGGCGCGGTGGCGATGGTGATGAGCTTGTTGCCCAAGGCCGCGTCGATTGTCGGGACGCTGCCGCTCCAGGTGAGCTTCGTGCCCGCAACGGCAGCCGGCGCCGTCGGCAGGAGATGAATCATCCCGACGTTGGCGTCGACGATGACGTAGTCAGCGCCGGCCGTGAGCGTGGTGGCGCCCTGTTTGATGGCCGTGATCGTCGCGTTGCGCGCACCGATCTCGTAGTAGCCGTCGAGCACGACCTCGGCGTCCGTCGTGAAAGCCTGGTCGGTGACGGTCGGGACAGCGGTTTGCGCATATGGCGTTGCGTCGCCGTAGAGCGAGAGCGCGACGTTGTTCGGATCGTACTCGAATCCCTCGATGGACAGCTCGACCTTCGTCGACTTCACGATCTCGGCGTAGATGCCGCCGGTATCGTCCATCGAGTTCATGACATCGATCACGTCGACCGTTGGCTTGGTCGAGAACTTGTCGACGTTCCCGGCGTGGCGGTATCCGGTGCCGAGTAGGGTCACAGGATCGCGGCGCTTGATCAGCAGCTGCCCCTTGCTCAGGGTCAGGTTAGTCACATCCGGCGCCGATTTGAGCGGAGACATTGGTGAGAGCTCCTGTCCGATGAGTCAGCGGTTGCCGCTGGTCGGATCGGCCGCCAGCGAGAAATATTCGATCACGAACTGCTGTGTGGCCGCGCCGTACACCGCGTCCGCGGCTTCCTGGGCTGTCCACTTCGTGTTGTACTCCAGCGCGTTGATCGCGAGATCGCCGAAGTCCGGATCTTTGAGCACCTGTTGCGTTGCCCAGACGAGAAACGGCTCGAGCGCGACGTCGGGCGGATCGCCGGCGACGCGTGTCTCCACGGCCACGAGCAGCTGATGGATCGCCAGCGATCCGGTGAGCCCGGCTGTCGATGCCGTCGGCGTGGTAAACGCGACGTTGCCGGCGACGATCGATCGTTCTTCGGCGACGTACACCACCTGCGCCGGTAGCTGATCCGCCGTGAGCGGCCGCGCGCGGAAGCGGTGCACGGTAAGGCCAGCCGGCCCGCTCGGATCCGAGAGGGCGGCGACGATCGCTTCGACGATCTGCTCGCGAATCGACGCGCTCATGTGCCAGGTGCTCCTAACGCCAGAACGGTGAACACGCCATCGGGCTTCGCTTCTTGCTTGTCTCGCACTTGGTAGTCGATCCCGTTGACCGTGATCGGGTCATCGATGTTGAGGGACGCGACATCGGCGGTCTTGAGCATGACGGTTTTCATCGCTGCGGTGACCACCTGAATCCCCTCGAGGGTGCTCCCACCTACGACGTGCGCACCCTCGATGTCCTGGATGCCTAACAGGCCGCTCGGCGCGCCGGCAAACGACACCGGCACGCCGAAATCGGCCAGAAAGACGCCCAGATCCTCAACGAACGCCATCGATCAGCCCGGATCCGTGAGGCCCGGCGTCGAATCGAGGAGAATGCGGATCTTCACCGTGGCGGCCGCCGCGCCGGCGTTCGTGATGAACAGCTTCGTCACGTCGACCGTAAACGGACACGCCTCGGGATGGTTCGTGTTCCAGACCACCTGGCCGCCTGCCGGCAGGTTGATCGTGTCATCCGGCGCCGAGCTCGAATTCACCTTGACGGTGGTTGCGACATTCGAGAACAGCACCATCGATCGGATGTTGGCGTGCGCCGCGACGAGATCGACCTCGGCGTTCGTCGTGCCGCCGGGGATGACACCGTCGTAGTTCGCTTCGCCGTCGCCGGTCAAGACTTCGGACGTACTGGTGATCGTGCCGGCGTCCGACTTGTAGCCGATCGTTGTCGTGTGCGTGAAAGCCATGGCTCAGCGCCTCCAGTCAGAGAGTGACAGTCAGGGGACGGTCGCTCAGGAGAGCGCCGAGGGTGGCGGATCGCTCGCGACACGCAGCGGCTGCAGCCAGAGCAAGCCGGCCGTGATGTTCGCGGCGTTGGACGCGCCGGTCACCATCGCGATGCAGCTGTAGCCGTTCGCGATGTCGAGCTCCTCGGGATCGATCTCGATCACGACGAGCTTGTCTTTGAGCGCCGCGTCCGTGGTGAAGTTGGCGGCATCCGCCTGGCGCACGAGCGCGTCGAGCGTCGCCGTGTCGAGATCGGCCCAGATGCGCGTGGTGCCGATCGCCTTGGGGCTCGTGCCGCTCGTGTCCTTCGCCTGGTTGACGGAGCACTCGATGGTGGCCGCGTTCCCCTGCGTGAGCACGAAGATCGCCCAGGCCTTGTGGGCGTTCGCGAGTGAGACGTACGCCGATGCCCGGCCCGCGGCGTCGGCGGCAGGCGCGAGGCCCAGAATCGGCAGCGCCTGCTCGGGAAGCGTGAAGGGATGCATGAGATCCTCAGGAAAAAGTCAGTGCGTAGTGAACGTCGGAGCGCCGAGCGGGCGCGCTGGCCTAACTGCACCAGCGCGCCGCCCGGAGTGGATCAGGACCGCGTTGCAAGCGCCACGAACGGCGAGCGCTGCGTGCTGCCCTTGTACGGCGTCACGGTCTTCACCCACACCGGCGCTCCGTCGCACCGGTATGTGATGCGGAAGGCCAATTCGTCGTACAGGAACCGCACGTGCAGCGAGTACATCTGCTGCGGGCCGCCCTTGTCGGCCATGTGGTACTGGTCCGGCACGACGGCGAGGAGGTCGCCCGGCGTGCCCGGTGCCTCCGAGAGCTCCGACGCGAACGCCGCACGGCCGAGGATCGTGTCGTTAGGCCGATTCGCGAGGCCGCCAGCCGCGATGAAGGCGGGGACCACGCCGACGGCGGGGTTGCCGACGGTCGTGTTGAGCAGATACGGGAGCAGCTCCTGGTTGTAGAGCCAGATGACGCCTCCCCAGAGCGAGGCCGGGATCGCCGCCAACATCTTCGGGATGTTGAGGCTCAGGTACTGCGCCATGTTGGCCTTGGCCTCACCGCCCTCTTCGGCGATCGTGATGAGCGCTTTGGAGTTCAGAATCCCTTGCGGTTGGCCAGCACCGGTGCCGCGGAAGATCGCGTCCGCGAGCATGAACGAGAGCTCGGCCTGGAACGCCCGCACGAGCAACGCCTCTGCGGCGGGCGCGTCTTGCGTCAGTTCATCGGTGAGGTACGCGATGCCGATGAGCTTCTTGAGGTTGAGCTCCATCTGCCGGAGCTTGGGCTTCTTCGCCGTCGCCGTGTCGGCTTCGCCGGCCCAGTACATCTGGATCCCGCCCCAGCGCGAGCCCGTCGCGCGCGAACTTTCGTCGACGACGTTGTACTTGACGCCGTTTGACTCTGCGCCGATCGGCACGCGGAAGACGCGAGAGAGAATCGGGTCGTCGTTGTAGACCGGATCGATCACGCCCGGCAAGAGCTCTGGCTGAATGAAGAACCCGCCGTCGGCACCGACGCCTTCGCTCATGCCGGACGGTCCCGCCAGCACTTGCTGATTCACCTGGAAGAGGCGCGGGTCCTTTCGGCCCGTCGGCATTCCCGCCTGGATGATCGCGCGGAACTGCTCTCCAGCCGTCTTGAAGAGGTGCCCTTCGCTCCGATCGGTCACGCCGGTGACGATGGGCGTCCGCGCCGCCTGCTTGCCGCGCGCGAGCTCGAGGATCTTCGTCGCGGCCTGGTCGACGGTGCAGCCGCTGTCCACGATCGCATCGGCCTGCTCGGGATCGACCTTGTGCTCGCGGCAGAGGGCGCGGATGTCCTTCGCGCGCTTCCGCTCTTGTGCCAGGACCGCATCCGCGGTCGGGGGGGCCCCGCCAGGGGCTCCGTGTTCGATTGCACTCACGGTGCTCTCCTCGGCCCTGGGGGCCGGTTGATGCGGGGATCCTGCGGAAGCACGCGCGGCATCCCCGCTGGCAGCGCGCGCGTTCGGATTGTCTGCGTCGCCCTCTTCCTCGTCGTTAGGCGGCGGCGCGGCCGTGCGCTTGGCGCGCTTGGACCGCTTTTTCGACTCCGGGTTGTCCTCCTCGTTCTCATCGATGCCGCCATCCTCCTGATCTTCTTCGTCCTCGGTGCCCTCATCGTCGGGCAGCGTTGGGTCCTCGTACTCCTCGTCTTCGTCCGGTAGATCCACTGCGGCGAAGAGCGCGGCGAGCGGCTCGAGGGGATCGAGGAAGGTGGCCGATGCGGCGATGCCGGCGCCGATGAGGTAGCGACTCGACTTGTCATCATTCTTCTTGTCGAGGCCTAACGCGCGGCGATGGTGCTGGAGGTGATCGATCACCGCTTGCGACGCTTTCTGGCCCGAGCGGCCGCCCTGCGCGGCACTCCACGCGGCGTTGACGCCGCCCGTGTGCACGTGGAGCTCGCCGTCGGTCCAGACGCCGTTGTCGTCTTTCTTCGTGCCGCCTTTGACCCAGTGGTGCGGATAGCTCCACGTCGATTTCTTGTCCGCGTCACCCTTGTCGGCGAATGCGATGCGCGGCAGCGCCGACTTGTCGACGTCGCCCCAGCTCGGCTCGTCCGCCACGGTGTTCGACCAGCTGTGCTCGAACGCCACGACGATGAAGCCCTCGCGAATGGCGATGCGCCGCATGGGAGAAATCGCGCGCCGTCCGTTGGTCACGCCGGCGCCGCCCGTGAGCTCGGTCAAGAGATCATCCATCGTGGCGATGCGATCGATCATGCCGCTCTTGAGCGCTTCGTTGGACGAGACGACGCGGCCCTGGCCGTAGCCGTCGCGCACCTGCTTGGCCGGGACACCGCGGCCGGCGGCGACGGCGCCGACGAACTGGCCGTGCCAGTCGTCGATCGTCGCTTGCATCGCCGCCTTCGCGTCCTCGCCTAACGGCTCGAAGGGATTGCCCTCGGCCTTGAACTTCCCGGCGCGCACAATGGTCGGCTTGATGCCCGCTTCGGCGTACATCTCCGACTCGTCGAAATGCACCATGTACACGCCGATCGAGCCGACTTCGCCCGATGGCGAGCTCCAGATTTCCGTGGCCTGGCTCGCGGTCCAGTACGCCGCGCTCGCGGCGAGATGGTTGACCATCGCGATGATGCGCTTCTCGCCGGCGGCCGCGCGGATCTTGGCCGCGAGCTCGGGGATCCCGGTCGCGGCGCCGCCAGGCGAGTCGACGTCGAGCACGATCGCGCTGACGGAGGGATCGTGGGCCAGCGCCGTGATGTCGTTGCCTAACTGCTCGGCCGACGTGCCGCCCGAGTAGCGGGTCATCATGTTCATCCGGGGCGCGATGACGCCGTACACCGGCAGCACCGCGACTTTGCCGCTGGCGAGCGCCGGGCCGCGGCCCTTGGATTGCGCCATGGCGCGCCGGACTTCGGCTTCCGGGACACGGCCGCCGCTCGCGCGAATCCGGAGCACCTCGAAGAGCTGGCGGCCCTTCGTTTCGTCGAGGAGCCACACCATCGATGAGACGGCGCGCAGAGTGGCGTCGTACTTTGGTGTCATCTCAGCTCACCGCCCGGAGCGCGAGGGCTCCCTTGGAGTCGTCTCTCATTCGGCCACCCGGAGCAGTCGCGCGAACTGAGGAAGCAGGCCGCGCGCGTCGGTGCCGTCGTCGTTCATCGCTTTCGAGTCGTCTTTCTGATCGAGCTGATCCTGCTGCTGGCCCTCTTCCTGGTCGGCCTCCGATGCGGTGCCCCACGGCCGCGGCTTGAGCGGCGCCGCTGGGACGATCTCGATGTCATACTTGGCCGCGAGCTCCTGCTCGCGCTGCAGCTTCTGGAACGTGTCTTCGAGGTCCTCGCCTTCGTCCTCGAGCGCGTCGGTGCGGCTGTCCATGCCGTGCTGAATGCCGAGGATCCGCGACTGCACGTCTTTGAGCGGATCGATCCAGCCCCATCCGCGCGCCTTCCACGCGACGTCGGAGTAGTCGCTCGCGAGCCGGGAATCCAGCTTGACCGCGCCGGTGAGGAGCGCATTCCGGATCCACTCGAGGTAGACCGGGCGGCAGAGGGCGCCCATGAGCCAGAACTGGATGGTGCGGTAGAGATCGCGCTCGGCGAGCAGCCCGATGCGGCCGGAGCTGTACGACGTGCCGTTCAGATCGCCCGTGAACGTCATGTACGAGTTGCCTAACCCACGAGCGATGCCACGCAGAATCGTGTTCGTGAAGTCTTTGAACGCCGTCGAGGGATGCTCGGGCGCGAACATTTGCAGCTCCTGACCGGGCAGGAGTTCGGCGAACGTGCCCGCGGCCGCCGTGAGCTTCCGCTGCTTGGGCTCCTCGTTGGGATCGAGGGCCGTCCCGTTCATCGGGTCCGTTGTTTTGATCACGCCCATCTGCGCCGCGTGCACCCGGGCAGCGACGAGCTCCGCCTCGGTATAGCCGCCGTACATCCACGAATCGGTGATCACCGGCGCGAGCCAGGTGACGCCGCGCGTCTGATTCGTGCGATAGCGCACGAAGAGGTGGATGATCTCGCTCGCGTCGACGCGCTCGCGGAACCGCAGGCCGCCGTCGGCCGGGTGGCGATTCCAGATGTGATAGGCGACGGGCGCGTAGTAACGATCGACCTCGACGCCTAACCGAATCTCGTTGACGGCGCCGTTCGGATCGGGCAGGCGGTTGTAATACTCGTCGAGCTGGTCGGAATCGATGAGCTGCAGCGCAAACCCGTGTGCGTTGCCGAAATACGGCCGCTTCCGGAGGATGCACTCGCCGTCCATCGCGATCGTCGACATGATGAGCCGCTGCAGGGACGGCCAATCGTCGTGGCGGTCCGCGCTGCAGTTCTCGGGGAGGCTCCAATCGCTCCAGGCGGCTTCGATCTTGTCGTTCGTGGCCTGGTGGAGCGTGTCGGTGACGGTGGTGACCTTCGATTTGAGCTTGATGCCGGTCGGTCCGACGACATTCGTGCGGAGATCGCCGAGAAATCCGCTCATATAGCCGTTGTCGCGGCATAATCGGCGTGCTCGAGCACGCAGTAGCCGGCCGCCGGCGCGCAGCTCGTAATCGGGCGAGAAATTGCCGGCTTCGAAGTCGCCGTAGAGCCGTCCCATGCTCGCGCCGGCGAACGTCGTCGAGCCGGTCGAGAGATGCGGGCCCGACCCCGCGCTCGCGTTGATGCGCGCCGCCGCGGCCGCGAACGGATTAGCCACGTGTCTTCTTCCGGGTCAGCACGTAGAGACCTTTCCAGGCGAGCTCGCCGAGCAATCGCCATCCGGCGAGCGAGAGGAGGAAGAGGCCGGCCGAGAGGAGGTACACGACCCGCGCGCGATCGCCGGCGAGCGCGGCGATGCCTAACGTGAGGAGCGTCCACCCAATGAGGATCGCGAGCGAGAGCAGGAGCTCGGCGCCGCCGCGGCGGATGACGCTTGCGGCGTCATGCAGCCGGATCCAGGGGCGGAGCGGACGCCGGATCGGGATCCGGTCCCAGAATCGCCGCGCGTCGATCGACCGCGCCGTCATCGGAAGGTCACCATGCGCGCCGGCGCCGTCTCGTGTGGATGTCGCTCGCGCCAGACGGCGGCTGCG
>Ga0070735_10004965_pt1 | contig 11104 bp, 10 predicted proteins | sample Coa_R1_FD_66443 | JGI IMG/M metagenome (GOLD analysis project Ga0070735, IMG submission 66443) | Surface soil microbial communities from Centralia Pennsylvania, which are recovering from an underground coalmine fire - Coalmine... | ecosystem: Environmental > Terrestrial > Soil > Unclassified ... | reverse complement strand
CAGAAGTGGCACAGACTTCAGTCTGTGGGGATTGGTCCTTGCAAGTACGAAACCCCACAGACTGAAGACTGTGCCACATGCCGGGTGCCGCACCCTTGGGATCTTCAAGGGTGCGGGTTTAGATTCCGGGACCGAGGAAATTGAGAAAAGCGGCACGGAGTTTCGGATAGGGTCTCGAATCTAAACCCGCACTCTTAAAAAGCGTAAGGGTGCGGCACCCACGAAGAAGAAAACCGCGGTGAGACATGCGAATTAGCGATACCAATTTGATTGCGGCCATCGAAGCCCTGGGCATCGAGTATCGGCCCGGAGTGTCGCTGGGACCGAAAACTTCCCTGGAGATCGGCGGGACTTCCGACCTCCTGGTAATTCACAAGCACGAATCCCTGCCAGAACTGATCCGGCTGTTGAAACAGGCCGGCGTGCCGCACCGTTTTCTCGGTGGAGGCAGCAACGTCCTTCTGCCGGACGGCGAACTTCCCTGGGCGATTCTGCAACTGGCGAGGCGGGAGCCCGACGTGAGGATCGAAGGCAACAACGTGTTCGTCGATTGCGCCGCGGACCTCGGTCGCACCGTCACCACCTGCGCGAAACACGATCTGGGCGGGATGGAGGGCTTGATCGGCGTGCCCGGCTCCATCGGCGGGGCGCTGCGGATGAACGCGGGAGCCTACGGCACCCAGATCGGAACGTTTGTCCGCGAGGTGACCGTCTACCGGGCCGCCACCGGGCGGATCGAAATCCTCAGGGGCGCTGAAATAAATTTTGAATACCGGCATACAAGTTTTGCGCCCGATGATATTATGCTCTCGGTGCGACTGGAACTTCCGTCCAAACCGTACAGCGAAATACTTCAAGGAATTCGCATCTGCAATGAGAAGCGGCGAGCCAGTCAGCCGCTCAATCAAAAAAGCGCAGGCTGTATTTTCAAAAATCCGCCGGGCGGGTCTGCCGGGCGCATGATCGACGAGCTGGGCCTGAAGGGCCACTCCGTCGGGGACGCCCGCGTCAGCGACCGCCACGCCAATTTTTTCATCAACGCCGGACACGCATCGCAAGCCGACATGCTTGCGCTGATCAAGGACGTGCGCGAACGTGTGCGCGAACGCTACGGCGTGGAGCTGGAAGAAGAAGTGATTGTCTGGAAAGCCCGCTGAGGAACTGTTGAGAGGACTGTTGAGAGTGCGATGAGCGCCGAACCCGATTATCTTCCCGCGGATGCGCTGGCCGAGGACGAGCCGAAGTATCTTCGCCGCCAGAAGCCCGTGGAAATCCGCAAGCGCAAGTTCAGCCGCAAGGCTTTGCCCTTGTACCGGCGCATTGCCATCGGCGTGATCGCCGCCGCGGTCGTGGGCTTCGCGCTGTACCAGGCGGTGACCTACCTGCTCTATTCTCCGAGTGTCCTGCTGCAGACTGCCGAGCAGATTGAGGTTCAGGGCAATCGCTTCGTGACTCCCGACGCCGTCACCGAAAAATTTTCCGCGGACCTGGGACGCAGCGTGGTGCGCGTTCCGCTCACCGAGCGCCGCGAAGCCATCGAAACGTTGCCGTGGGTCGAGCAGGCCCACGTGCAGCGGGTGATGCCCAATCGGATTCGCGTCGAAATCACCGAGCGCACGCCGGTGGCGTTTCTTCGCTCGGGCAGCGACCTCTCACTGGTGGATGTGCACGGCGTCATCCTGGAGCGGCCCGCCGATGGGCAGTTTCGTTTTCCGGTGGTGAGCGGCCTCAGCGAGTCGATGGCCCTCGCGACGCGCGAGCAGCGCATGAATTTGTATGCGCAGTTCATGAAAGACATTGAGCAGATGCAGCCCGGCGCGAACGATCATGTGAGCGAGGTGGACCTCTCCGACGCCAGCGATGTGCGCGCCACGCTGACCGGCCTGGGCCTGGTCTCCGCGAATGCCGCGCCGATCCTGGTGCATTTCGGCAACGCCGATTTCGGCAGCCGCTACCACTTGCTCTCCGAAAATATCGATCAGTGGAGAGCCAGCGCGGGGAGCGTCGATTCGGTGGACTTGCGGTTCGCGCGGCAGGTGGTGGTGAATCCGGAATCGAAAACGATTGCGGCCAACCTGAAACCGAGCGCACCACCGGTGGCCGCGCCGATCGTGGCGCGGCACGCGCCTCAGCATGTGGCGCAGCATGCGCCGCAGCACGCGCCCCAACACGTTGTGGCGCGCAAGGCGCACTGAGCAGGGACTGAAGATTTTCTGCGCGGGCGCTAGCCGCCCGGCAGGGCAACAAGAGGTCGAAGGAGCGGCGGCTTGACGAAAAAGGAAAAGTACCTGGTCGCGCTCGATGTGGGCAGCACCAAAACGTGCGCCATCATCAGCGAGCTGACCGACACCGGCGCGAAATTTGTAGCCATGGGTGCGGCCGAATCCAAGGGCCTGCGCAAGGGACTGATCGCCAACATCGGCGCGGCGGCCACTTCGGTGCGCCGGGCCATTGAAGAGGCGGAAGGCGTCGCGGGAATTCCGGTCGAGCGGGTGATCGCCGGAGTCGCCGGAGGCCACGTGCGCGGCGTGAACAGCCGCGGCGGAATTACGCTGGGCCACCGGCCTCGCGACATCAACCGCGACGACGTGCATCACGCCGTGGACGCGGCGCGCAATATTTCCCTTCCCGAAGACCGCGTGGTGCTGCACGTCCTGCCCCAGGAATTTCTGCTGGACGCTCATGATAATATTCGCGATCCGCTGGGCATGATCGGCGGGCGGCTGGAAGTGAACGTTCACCTGGTCACTTCGTCGGCTTCGGCCATGCAGAATCTGGTGATCGCCATCAACCAGGCCGGCGTGGAAGTAGCGGACACTGTGCTCGAGCCGCTGGCTTCGGCGGAATCCTGCCTCACGCAGGATGAGCGCGAACTGGGCTGCTGCCTGCTCGATATCGGCGGCGGCACCACGGAACTGGTGGTGCTGGGCAACGGCATGCTGCGGCACGCGGCAGCTATTCCCGTGGGCGGCGACCATTTCACCAACGATCTCGCGGTCGGCCTGCGCACGCCGATTCCGGAGGCGGAAAAAATCAAGCGCGAGCACGGCTGCGCGTTCAAGGATTTGATCGTCGAGGACATTCCGATTGAGATCGCCAGCGTGGGCGATCGCCCTCCGCGCACCGTGTTCACGCGGATGTTGAATGAAATTCTGGAGCCTCGCGGGCAGGAGCTGCTTTCGCTGGTGCGCGACGAACTGCAGCGCGGCGGTTTCACTTCCCTGATTCCCGCCGGGCTGGTGCTGACCGGCGGCGGCGCGCATCTCAACGGGCTCGTCGAGCTGGCCGAAAGCATCTTTCACTTGCCGGTTCGCGTGGCCGCGCCGCGAGGACTCGAAGGAATGCCCGAACAGCTTTCCCGGCCTGAGTATGCGACGGTGGTGGGCCTGCTTTTGTACGGCGCGCGCGCCCGGCGGCAGGCGCCGCAGAAGCCGATTTCGTTCGTGGGAAAAATTAAGAGCATGTTCGCCGGAGCGTGATGCGAAAAACTCCGGCGGGGCAGGGCCAATTTTTTGCGGGAGGAAGCGAAATGGCGAAAGACGCGGGAATCCGGATTTCTTTCAGCGAGGAAAATCAGCAGCAGGGCGCGAAGATCAAGGTGATCGGCGTGGGCGGCGGCGGATGCAACGCCGTCAACCGCATGATCCGCGCCAAGGTCGAGGGCGTCGAGTTCATCGCGGCGAACACCGACCTGCAGGCGCTTAAGCTTTCGCAAGCGCCGGTCAAGCTGCAGTTGGGCGGCAAACTCACCAAGGGACTCGGCGCAGGCGCCAATCCTGAAATCGGCCGCAAGGCGGCGCTTGAGGATACCGACAAGATTATCGAAGCCCTCGAGGGCTCAGACATGATCTTCCTCACCACCGGGCTCGGCGGCGGCACGGGCAGCGGCGCGGCACCTGTGGTGGCTTCTCTCGCGAGCGAACTGGGTGCGCTGACCGTCGCGGTGGTCACCAAGCCATTCCTCTTTGAAGGCAAGCGCCGGCAGCAGCAGGCCGAGGAAGCTCTCTCCGAACTGATCGGCAGCGTCGACACGGTCATCGTGATTCCCAATGAACGCCTGCTCGAAACCGTGGAAGCCGGCACCAGCTTCTTTGAAGCGTTCCGTATCGCTGACGACGTTCTGCGGCAGGCGGTGCAGGGCATCAGCGACATCATCACCATTCCGGGCATCGTCAACCGCGACTTTGCTGACGTCCGCACCATCATGCAGGGGCAGGGCTACGCGGTGATGGGCACCGCAGTGGCTTCCGGCGCGAACCGCTCGGTCGATGCCGCGACACGCGCGATCAACAGCCCGCTGCTCGAGGACAATTCCATTCAGGGCGCGCAGGGAATCCTGATCAACATTTGCGGATCCTCCAGCCTCACGCTGAGCGAAGTGCACGAGGCTTCCTCCGTGATCGAGAAGGCCGCGCATGAGAATGCCAACATTATTTTCGGCGCGGTGCTCGACGAGAACATGAAGGAGCAGGTGAAGATCACGGTGATCGCCGCGGGATTCCGCGAAGCCGCGCGGCGGCAGCCGCACCAGAAACCCTCGTTCCTGCCGAAGACCTGGAAGGCCGGCCGCGAGGAAGAACCGGTGCGGGACGTGGTGCCGCAGGAAATTCCGCAAGAGGCGCCGCGGCCGGCGGTGAATGAAGTGATTCACCAGGAGAACACCAAGGCGGCGGACGATCTGGACGTTCCCACATTCTTGCGGAGAGCGGCGCAGAAAGCGTAGCGCGCTCCCTCAATTCCGAGTTTTTCCGAGGCGTCCCGGCTTTGCCGGGACGCTTTTTTGTGGCACAGACTTCAGTCTGTGGGGTTTTATCCATGCAAGGACGAACCCCCACAGACTGAAGTCTGTGCCACTCAAGCGCATCATGCCGGGTGCCGCACCCTTGGGATTTTCAAGGGCGCGGATTTAGATTCTGGGAACGAGGAAAACTCGGAAAAGCAGCAGGGAATTTCGGATAGGGTCTCGAATCTAAACCCGCACCCTTAAAAAGCGTAAGGGTGCGGCACCCGCCGGGCGACGCGATTCTGACCATCGGCGCGGGCAATGTGAGCCGCGCGCCTGGAGAGTTGGCGATTTTGTTGGAAGCGAGAGTGTCATTGCATCATGACCATTAGGAACACAAGTGGCACAGACTTCAGTCTGTGGGTTTTGTAATCGCAAGGACCAACCTCAACAGACTGAGGTCTGTGCCACCCTCGATGCAGTGGGCAACTTTTGCCGCGTGTTGCGGCGCCGCGATGAATTCTTGCCCAGCGATCATGCCCGGACGCAAGCCCGCAAAATCCTGCCCACCGCAAATCTTTACAAAACGATCGACTAAACAAGCTGCCTAGCGTTCGCGAAATTGGCCCGCCGCTTGCTCCTAGGAAATAGCCGGTCCGCGGTTACTTGACCGCTAAAGTGCGCCACCGTTTCGCCGATTACCTCTGTGAGCCAGCTTGGGCCCAACGGAGACCGGACTTGATGTCGGGATTTTCAGAAGGGGTGCCATCGTGTCGATCATTGGAATCTTGAGCAGCAATTTGTTTTCCGCCGGAGCTCCGGCCAGTCAGAACACGCAGACGAACCAGAACGTCCAGAACACGCCGTCGAACTTCCAGCAAATCAAAACGGAGTTTCAGCAACTGGGGCAGGATCTGCAATCCGGAAACCTGACGCAGGCGCAGCAGGATTTCACCACCCTTTCGCAGAATATCTCGGGCGCGGCGCAATCCGCCGCGAATCCGGCGGCGCAGGCGTTCACGCAGTTGGGCAAAGACCTGCAGGCGGGAAACCTGCAGGCTGCGCAGCAGGACTACGCCACGGTGCAGCAGGACTCCCAGCAAAATGCGCAGCAGGCGCACGGGCGCCATGGCCGCCACCATCATCACGCGGAGGGCGCGCAATCCGCATCCGCCAGTTCGCAACGGGACAGCGCCATCAACCAGGCGTTCAGCACGCTGGCGCAGGCTTTGCAGTCCGGAAATCTTTCTGGAGCGCAATCGGCATTCGCCGCCCTGAGCAGCGATTTGCAGCAGATCGGCGGCTTCGTCACCGGAGCGGCGAGCGCTTCGCCGGGCGCGGCTGCGCCGGCGAATTCCGGGAGCCTGAACGTCAGCGCCTGATCCGTCGATGATCCGTCTCAGATTCATTTCTGATTTCTTTTCGATCCATGGTCTCGACCCATCAGGCCCGAGCATGACAGCCTGAACATTACGCCTCAAACCACGCTTGAAACCACGCCAGAAGCCTCGCAGAACCTCGCCACTCTGATTCGGCCATGCGTCCTGAGGTACACTCGAACGCATGGCCGATCCCGTCCATGTGCGCGCGGAAATTCTGAATGAAATGCTGCTGCACGCGCGGCGGGAAGCCGCTCAGGAATGTTGCGGGCTGCTGGCGGGAAGAGACGGTGCGATTACCGCGATTTATCCGGCTGCCAACGCGCTGGCCAGCGCCACCGTCTACGAAATTGCGCCGCGCGAATTGTTTCAACTGTTTCGCACGATCCGAGAGGCGGGCCTGGAACATCTGGGGCAGTATCATTCGCACCTGGCGAGCGAAAATGCGCCTTCGCCGAGCGATATCGAGCAGGCCGGGTATCCGGAGCACGTCTACTTCATCGTTTCGCCTCGGCCGGATGCGCGGAAACCGGTCCGGGCGTTCTCGATTCGCGACGGATTAGTGACGGAAGTGGAAATTATCGCGGTTTCCTAGGCTGCGCTCGCTTTTCAGGCTGCGGAAAAACTCAAGACATTGTCATTCTGAGCGAAGCGAAGAACCTCTCTTTGTTTTTGTTCTGGACTTAAATCGAAGAGAGATTCTTCGCTTCGCTCAGAATGACAAAACGAAGCACTTTTGTGCGGCTTGGTTTCATCTGTGGAATTCCATTTGATCTTCGCCCGCGCGAACAACTGTCGGTTCATTTGCGAAAATCCACAGACTGAAGTCTGTGCCGCTAAACCCTGCCCCGGCACGCTACGCGGTGGACTTGACCGGCTCGCCCGCCACTACCGAGCGGTACACTTCGCGCACCTGTTCCGCCGAGCGCTCCCACGAATATTTCTGCACCAGTTCATAGCCGCGGCGGATCAGCGTTTCGCGCAGCACGTCTTCGGTGAGTATTTGCCGGATGCCGCGGGCAATTTCAAAAATGTTTTCGGGATTCGCCAGCAGCGCCGCCTGTGAAAACACTTCGGGCAACGACGATACGCTCGACGTGAGGACAGGCGCCCCGTGGGCCATCGCTTCCAGCGGGGGAAGCCCGAAACCTTCATAGAGCGACGGAAACAGAAAGGCGCTGGCGCGCGAATAGAAAACACGCAGCACGGGATGCGGCACGAACCCCAGAAAGCGCACGTCGGCCTGAACGCGCGAGCGGATCACGGCGCGCCGCAGGTCCGAATGTTCTTCCGCCGAATCGCCGATCAGCAACAATTTCAGGTTGGAATATTTCGGATGATCGCGCAGGTCTCCCTTGGCCACGGCAAACGCTTCAATCAGCCGCGGCAGATTTTTCTGAGGCTTGATGTTCCCGGCGTACAGCACGAAGGGATCGGTGACGGCGTGGCGCTCCAGGATGCGGTCGGCGCCGTCGGGCATCGGTTCGCGCAGAAACCGTTCGTCGAGCGCGTTGTAGACCACTTCGATTTTGCCTTCCGGCACGTCGAAGACGCGCGAGAGATCGCGCTTCGATGAATGGGAAACGGCCATGATGCGGTCGGCCCGGGCCAGGGCGCGCCGCGCGAAGAACAATCGCCCCGCTTGAAGCGTCGCCGAAATACCCGGCGGCGGAGTGAGAATGTCGGTCAGGTCGTGAACTGTGAGCACCAGGCGCGACGGCACGATGGCCGGCGCATAGAACCACGGCATGTGCAGCAGGTCCACGCCGCGCTTGTGCAGCAGGTAGGGCAGGTGCATGTGCGTGTGAAAGGACCCTGGGTCGGAGGGATATTCCAGCAGCGTGAAATTCCCGGGAAGCGGATCGAATTGCTGAATGTGCGATTGCTGGCCGATCAGCAGGTACTCGCTGCCATCGTTGTTGCGCGCAAATTGGTTGACGATGTTGCGGATGTACGTGCCGATTCCGAAATCACCGGCGCGCCGCACATCGATGGCAACACGCATCGGCGCGGGCGCTCAGCGCGCGGAGTCGCGGCTCCCGGCCATGGAGGGCGCGATGTCCCAGCGCCGCGTGTACAGCGGAAACTGCACGGCAAAATCGGCGACTTCCGCGCGAATGCGGCGCTCGCGTTCGGCGTCGCCCAAATGAGAAAGCACCTCCGCGATCCATGCGGCGATGCGCGCCATGTCCGGCTCGCGCATCCCGCGCGTGGTTACAGCGGGCGTGCCCATGCGGATGCCGCCTCCGGTCATGGGCGGCGTGGGATCGAACGGAATGGAATTCTTGTTGGTGGTGATACCGGCGCGGTCCAGCGCGGGCTGCGCGTCCTTTCCGGTGATCCCGCGCGAATAAAGATCGATGAGGAAGAGATGATTGTCCGTGCCGCCGCTGACGATGCGGAAACCGGCCTGGGCGATCTCGGCGGCCAGCGCTTTGGCGTTGGCCACGATTTGCTTGGCGTACTCGCGGAATCCGGGATCGGCCGCTTCCTTGAGGCACACGGCCTTGGCCGCGATGATGTGCATCAGCGGGCCGCCTTGCGTTCCGGGAAAGGTAATGCGGTCGAGTTCCTTGGCGTATTGCGCCTTGCACATCACCAGGCCGCCGCGCGGTCCGCGCAGCGTTTTGTGCGTGGTGGTCGAAACGAAATCGGCGTGCGGCACGGGGCTCGGATGCATGCCGCCGGCCACGAGTCCCGCGATGTGCGCCATGTCCACAAAAAAGAGCGCGCCAACGGAACGCGCGGTTTCCGCGATACGCGGAAAATCAATGATGCGCGAGTAAGCGCTGGCGCCCGCGACGATCATCTTCGGCTGGTGCTCGCGCGCCAGGCGGTCAAGCTCGTCGTAATCGATGGTTTCCGTATCCTTGCGCACTCCGTAGGGAATAAATTTGTACATCTTCCCGGAAAAATTGAGCGGGTGCCCGTGTGTCAGGTGGCCGCCGTGGGACAGGTTCATGCCCAGGACGGTGTCGCCCGGCTGCAGCGCGGACATGTACACGGAAACGTTGGCCTGCGTTCCGGAATGTGACTGCACGTTGGCGTGCTCTGCGCCAAACAGCGCCTTGGCGCGGTCGATGGCCAGCTGTTCGGCGCGATCGGCGAATTCGCAGCCGCCGTAGTAGCGCCGTCCGGGATAGCCCTCGGCGTATTTATTGGTGAGCACCGAGCCCATGGCCTCCAACACCGCTTCGGAAACAAAATTTTCCGAAGGGATCAGTTCAAGGCCGGTGCCCTGCCGGCGTCCTTCGTCGCGCAACACATCGGCGATTTCCGGATCGACTTCCCGCAGCGGTCGGTTCATTTGGTGGGAGATTTTTGTTTCCATCGATTTTTTCAGGCTCCGCGTCCGGGCTGGCCCCGGCCGTTTCGTCTAGGATCAAACTCCACGATCAAAATCAAAAGAGATGCTCATCGCGACTGCTGTTCGCGTACCCGGTCCATTTCGGTGATCTTGTCGACGCGCCGCTGGTGGCGGCCTCCGGCGAATTGCGCGCCGAGAAATTCCTGAACGATGGCGATGGCTTCGTCATCGCCCACAACTTTTCCGCCCAGCGCGAGGACGTTGGCATCGTTGTGTTCACGCGCCCGACGCGCGGTGAGCGAATCGTGCGCCAGCGCGGCGCGAATCCCTTCCACTTTGTTTGCTGCGATACAAACGCCGATGCCCGTGCCGCAGACAACTACGCCGAGAGAATCGCTTCCGCGGGCGACGCGCTCTCCCACGGCTTTTGCGTAGTCCGGATAATCCACGGACTCCTCGGAGTGTGTTCCGACGTCCTCCACCGGGTAACCCGCGCCTTCCAGATATTGCTTGATCGTTTCCTTCGCGCGAAATCCGGCGTGGTCGGAGCCTACAACGATGCGCGGTTTGGAGGAGGATTCAGCCAAGGGACGTTCCTCAGCGATTCTAGCGGAATCCCGCGGGGAATTCCAATTCGCGTCGTTCGCAGGATGCGGCGGTCACAACAGCGCGGTATCGGCTAGGTTTAAGGATTCGCAGGGTGACTGAATCTCACGCCGGCCGGCACCCGAACCCGGCCATATCCGGAAGCCGGTTCCACGCACGGGAAACGCGCGGCGGGGCGCTGTTCTCAAACGTCAGATTCTCTTCCTGGCCGTCGCTCTGTTTCAGGACGTCGATCAGCGCGAATCCCTGGCTCTGCAAAAACTCCACGGTCTCGTCTTTGGTCGGAGTGCCTCGATAGAGAGGATTGGGCGTTACGTCGCACTCAAGGCAGATGCGGTGGATATCCTTCAAGCGGTCGCCGGCGGACTTGACGACGGCGAGGTCCAGGCCCTGCGCATCGATCTTCAGGTAATCGACGGTCTCGATTCCGGCGAGCTTCAGAAAAGTATCGAGGCGAATGGTGCCGACCGTCACTTTTTCCAGGGTTTGCAGGCCCGTCGCTCCGGACCATTTGCTCACGGCTTGCTCGTCCAGGGGGAGCAGGGAATTGGAAGCGGCGGATGAATTGATGTTGAGTTCCGCGCTGCCGTCGGTTTCGCTCACCGCCAGCGGGACCACAAAAAAGTTTGGCAGCATGCCGAACAGCGCAGTCGCTTGCTTTAAATTTGGCTCAAACAAAAATACGCGCAGCGACGGGTTGAGCAGCGCGAACTCGTAGCAGTGTTCTCCTTTGTACGCGCCCACATCCAGCCAAACGCCCTGCAGCGCCCGGTAATCCATCAGCTTGCGGCCCGCTTTGCGGAGCCCGCGGCCGGCCAAGTGAATCAAATCGGTCGCCAAACCCATGTCTCAGTTCTCCCGAAAGCGCTTTCAAGTTGCGAATTATACACAACGGAAAAGGCGGTCGATCAAATGCTTTCCGCGCGGTTGCGCATGCCGATCGTGACGCTCGCTGGTTGTAGCGCCCGCCTTCAGGCGGGCATTTTGTGGCCAACCGCAGATGCCCGCCTGAAGGCGGGCGCTACATTCGAGAAACACGAAATCCCACATTGGCTCTGAGGGGCGGCGATTGCGCACCTGCCAAACGAA
>Ga0070735_10004964_pt1 | contig 11105 bp, 5 predicted proteins | sample Coa_R1_FD_66443 | JGI IMG/M metagenome (GOLD analysis project Ga0070735, IMG submission 66443) | Surface soil microbial communities from Centralia Pennsylvania, which are recovering from an underground coalmine fire - Coalmine... | ecosystem: Environmental > Terrestrial > Soil > Unclassified ... | reverse complement strand
GATAGCGGATCGACGCATCGTTTTCATGGAATTCATTTGATCGCTCCCGTATGATCGCGGACCGATCGCCGATGGCGGGGACCTATTGCCGCCAAAAGCGAATATGAGTCGGATTCATTGTACGCGCAGTTTGCCACGGCGGGTGTTGACGTTCAAGCGGGTCGGCGACCGTTGAGTTTGATTTGTTTCGAGAAGAAATCGACGTCCGGCGAAAATGGAATCACGCATTTTCAATCTAGCCTGGCGCGAGAGGTCATGATGAAAGATCGGTCACGACGTTCGATCAGCCCTGGCTCAGCGGCCTTGTCGGCTGCTGTTTTGGCCTGCCTTGGGTTGGTACAGGCCGCGTGCAGTGAAGCAGCCGACTCGACCGACAAATCGGTTTACCAGGCCGAAGTAATTTTTCCGCCGCAGCACCTCCACACGCACGGGTCGTGCATCGTCGAATGCCCGAATGGCGATCTCCTCGTCTGCTGGTATCGTGGCTCGGGCGAGCGCCGCGCCGATGACGTGGGCGTTTACGGGGCTCGCCGACGGCGAGGCGAGGCGCGCTGGGGCGAGCCCTTTTTGTTGGCCGATACTCCCGGCTTTCCCGACACGAATCCCTGCATGTTCATCGACCCGCGCGGCAAGCTATGGCTCATCTGGCAGACAATCATCGCCAACGAATGGCATACGGCCCTCACGAAGTACAAGCTTTCTTCGGCTTACACGGCCGACGGACCGCCGGCGTGGGAGTTCAGCGACACGATCGTCCTTAAACCCGAGCCTGAATTCGCAGAGATCGTCGCCAAGCAATGCGATGCCGACGAGCTCGCGATCGACGCGCTCCCCGAGTCGCGGCGCGAGCAGTCTCGCAATTACCTGGCGAGGCGTCGCCGAAACGCCCAAGACAAATACTTCATCCGCATGGGCTGGATGACTCGGGTTCATCCGTTCGTGCTGGAGGGGAAGCGGCTGATTGTGCCGCTGTACTCCGACGGCTTCGACTTTTCGATTATGGGTCTGAGCGATGACTGGGGTCAAACGTGGTCGGCGAGCCAACCGCTCGTGAGCCACGGCGGCGTGCAACCCAGCCTTGTGCGCAAGAAAGATGGCACGCTGGTGGCGCTGATGCGCGACAACGGCCCGCCGCCTAAAAGAGTTCTCAAAAGCGAATCGAAGGATAACGGCCAATCGTGGAGCGCGGTTGTCGATACCGATATCGCGAACCCGGGGGCCGGCCTGGAAGTGATCGGTCTTTCATCCGGCAATTGGGCGCTGGTCAACAACGACACCGAACAGGGCCGCCACCGGCTTTCGCTGTCGCTGTCGGATGACGAGGGGGCGACCTGGAAATGGACGCGGTCGTTGGAATTCGACGCGCCCGGTCCCGAAGCGACCACCGCCGCGTATCCTTCGATCATTCAATCCAAGGACGGCCTTTTGCACGTGAGCTACACATTCACGCTCAAAGGGAAGAATGCGCTGCCCGATCACGACGCCAAAATGCAGAGCGAGTGCATCAAGCATGTGGAGCTCAACGAGGCCTGGATCAGAGTGGGGCAGTAGCCGTGATCTACAGACATCTCGTGCCGCATGGGGTACGATGGATCGGATGAAGAATCCGGGGCGGAACTTGCGTGCGGGCTTTCTTGCGGCGTGGCTCGCGGCTGCAGCGGCCGCGCTGGGGGCCCAGTTGCCCGCCGCCGATGTCGAGTTCTTCGAGAAGCAAGTCCGCCCGATTCTGGCGCAGAGTTGCCAGAAGTGCCACGGCGAAACAAAGCAGGAAGGGGGCCTGCGGCTCGATTCGCGAACTGCGGCCCTCAAGGGAGGCGACAGCGGCGCGGCGATCGAACCAGGCAAGCCGAATGAAAGTCTGCTGATCGAAGCGATCGGATACACCGGCGACATCAAGATGCCCCCCAAAGGCAAACTCGCCGACGAACAAATTGCTGCGCTCGCCGAATGGGTGAAACGGGGCGCGCCTTGGCCGGCCGAAAGGCCGCCCGGCGCCAAAGCGGGGGAATTCGACCTGGCCGCCCGCAAGGCAAAGCAGTGGGCGTTTCAGCCGATTCGCCCGCAGCGCGTGCCGCGCGTCAAGAACGCCGCCTGGCCGGCGACAGCGATCGACAACTTCATTCTGGCAAAACTGGAAGAGGCAGTACTTTCGCCGGCCGAACCGGCCGGAAAGCGCGCCTTATTGCGTCGGGCGACATTTGATCTCCTCGGTTTGCCCCCCACAGCCGGCGAGATCGACGCCTTTCTTGCCGACGACTCGCCGCAAGCGTTCGAGCGCGTGGTCGATCGTCTGCTGCGTTCGCCGCACTACGGCGAGCGCTGGGCCCGGCATTGGTTGGACCTCGTGCGATTCGCCGAAACGCGGGGCCACGAATACGACTATGAAATGCCGCTGGCGTTCGAATACCGCGATTATGTGATCCGAGCGCTGAATGCCGACGTGCCGTATGACCAGTTCGTGGTCGAGCATGTCGCCGGCGACTTGCTGGCCGAGCCGCGGCGACATCCGGCCGAGCGATTCAACGAATCGGTCATAGCCACGGGGTTCTGGTTTCTGGGCGAGGCGAAGCACTCGCCGGTCGATGTGCGCGCCGACGAGGCCGAGCGCATTGACAATCAGATCGACGTCTTCGGCAAGGCGTTTTTGGGGCAGACGCTCGGTTGCGCGCGTTGCCATGATCACAAGTTCGACGCCATCTCGACAAACGACTACTATGCGATTTCGGGTTATTTGCAAAGCTCGCGATACGATGTCGCTTGCATCGACCCACCGGAGGAGCGGCTGGCGCTCGTGGCGCAATTAAATGACCTGTGCCGCGAAGAGGGCAAGCTGGTGGCGGCGGTGGCGAGAGAGGCGGCCCATTTCACGGGAGCGCGCGTGTCGGAATGCTTGCTGGCCGCGCTTGCCGTGTTGCGCGCGGACTTCGATCCATCCCTCGACGCCGGCGCGACAAGCGGCGCCGACGCCAGCGATGTTGTCTTCGAGGATTTCGAGAAGCCGACCTATGGCGGCTGGAAATCGACCGGCAACGCCTTTGGTGAAGTTCCCAACCGTCGGCCGCTTCCTGCCTACCAGGGTGACGTCGGCGCGCTGGGCCAAGGATTCGTCAATTCGCATTCGGCGCTTGATCGGGAGGGAGGCCGCACCGCCACCGACGAGCTCACGGGCACGCTGACTTCCGGCACTTTGACGTTGACCCGGCCCTATATTCACTTTCTGATCGGCGGCGGCGCCCACGCCGGCAAAACCTGCCTCAACCTGGTGGCCGACCGTAAAGTCGTGCGAACCGCCACGGGGCGAAACGACAACCGCATGCGATGGGCGACTTTCGACGTTCGAGACTTAGCCGGCAAGGAGGTGCGCCTCGAGATCGTCGATCAGGAACGAGGCGGCTGGGGCAACATCGGCGTCGATCACATCGTATTCAGCAAGAACTCGATGCCCGGGCCGATGTCGAACCGAATCGCGGCGGCATCGAAAAAATATGACGTCAATCCCGACGAGCTCGCGCTGTGGATCAACTACCTGCAAGGCCCGGCCCATGATGATTCTGACGACCCGTTTCATCCCTGGGCGGTTTTGGTGACTTTGCCGCACGAATTAACGCGCGAGACCATCGGCCAATTGCTTCGCGAACGCGCTGCGCCGGACCAGGCGGCCGACGACGTCGCTCGATCCGCCAAAGACAAATTCGTCGTGTTCGAAGATTTCTCGGCGGCGAATTTCTCCGGCTGGTTCGTTTCGGGAGAAGCGTTCGGAAACGGCCCGATCGATGGCGCGCCCCTGGCGACGGCCGGCGCCTCTTCTGACGCCCTGCAATCGCCGCTGAGAGGCCGCATGGCGCACAGCGGCGCGCTGTCGATGCGGCTGCAAGGCGTGCTGAGATCGCGCACGTTCACCATCGAAAAAAGTCGCCTCGCCTACCATGCGGCCGGCAAAGGAGCCAGGATCAATCTGATCATCGACGGCTATCAACTGCTGCGCAATCCCATTTATGGCGGGCTCACGATTCCGTTGGATACTCCCAATCGCATGCAGTGGTTCGCGCAGGACGTGAGCAAATGGGTGGGGCATGAAGCCTATATCGAGTTGGTCGATCCGGGAGAAGGTTTTCTGGCGATCGACCGCATTATCGCTTCTGATGACGCCCGCCCGAAGGACGTTGCGAATCCTCTCTGGCGGCGACTGCTCGAGGATCCCGGCGCCGACTCGCCCGGCGGCATGGCGCAGGCTTACGAGCGAATGATCGTTCAGGCGCTCGAAAATCTCGACGACCGAGCGGCGCAACCGGTCGCCGGGCACGAAATCGCCGCGCGGCGCGCCATCGTCAAATGGTTTTTTGTGAACGCTGTCAATGGTCCCCTCGCCAGGCCGCTTGCCGATCTCGACTCCGGTTTCAAAAAGCGGTTCGAACAGCTCGAGCAGCTTGCGAAGTCGAAGCAGCGCGTTGAAAGTGCGATTCGCTTTGGACGCACGGTCATGGCAATGGCTGATGGAACGCCCGAAGACGACCGCGTGCATGTCCGCGGGAGTCCCAATAAATTCGGCGACGTGGTTCCGCGCCGTTTTCTGGAAGCCGTAGCCGGCCGCGATCAGCAGCCCCCGGCGACAGGCAGCGGCAGGCTGGAGTTGGCGCGAGCTCTGGTCGATCGGTCGAACCCCCTGCTCGGGCGCGTGATTGTCAACCGCGTGTGGCAGCATCACTTCGGCGAAGGGCTTGTGCGATCGCCCGACGACTTGGGAAACATGGGGCAGCCGCCCACGCATCCGGAATTGCTCGATTATCTCGCCGGCGAGTTGATGGAGGGCGGCTGGTCGCTCAAGCAGCTCCACCGGTCGATCATGCTCTCGCGCACTTACCAGATGTCGAGCGAGGTCGCAAATGAACGAGCGGCCGAGGTCGATCCGCAGAACAAACTTTTGTCGCGGATGAACCTTCGCCGGCTGGAAGCCGAGTCGATTCGCGACGCGATTCTTGCCGTGTCGGGCGGTCTCGATGCGACAATGTTCGGGCCGAGCGTCTTGCCCCATTTGACGCCGTTCATGGTCGGCCGGGGCCGGCCCGCGCAATCGGGCCCGCTCGATGGCGCCGGGCGGCTTACGATTTACTTGAACGTGCGGCGGAATTTTCTGATCCCCATGTTGCTGGCGTTCGATTATCCGATCCCGTTTTCGACGATCGGCCGGCGCAGCGTTTCGAACGTGCCGGCGCAGGCGCTGACCCTGATGAATAACCCTTTCGTCAGCGAGCAGGCGGAAAAATGGGCCCGGCGCGTGATCGCCGAGCACCGCGAGGCCGGCGAGCGGATTCAAGCAATGTACATCTCTGCCTATGGACGGCCCGCCAGCGAAGCCGAAAAGCAAGAAGCGCTGGCCTTCATCAGCGAACAATCCCGCCAACACCCTGCCGGCGAACCGCTGCGTGCCTGGGCCGATCTGGCGCATGTATTGTTCAATGTGAAAGAGTTCATTTTTGTTGAGTAACGGCAATCCGCGAATAATTTTTCTGTCATTAATGTTCCACTTTTCTAAGGCGACCGAGAATGGATGTCGAAGCGCAATTCCGTCGCCGGCTCGATTTCGCCCGCTCGGCCGCCGTCGATGCGGGGAAATTGATTCTCGGGCACTATCAGTCGGCCGGCCTCGCCGTCGATCGCAAGCGCGATAATTCGCCCGTCACGATCGCCGACAGACAGTCCGAGCAACTGCTGCGCGCGGGAATCGAACGGGAATTTCCAGCCGACGCGATTTTGGGAGAAGAGCTGGGTGAGCGGCCCGGAACGAGCGGTTTTCGCTGGATTCTCGACCCGCTGGATGGGACCAAATCGTTCGTCCACGGCGTGCCTTTATTCGGCACGCTGATCGCCGTGGAGTTTGAAGAGAAGTGCGTCGTGGGCGTTTGCCACTTTCCCGTGCTGGGAGAAACAGCCTGGGGGGCCAAGGGGCTGGGGGCCTGGTGGGAGCCGGCCGGCGGCGACGTGCGGCCGGCGAAGGTTTCGGCGACCGCCGATTTGTCGCAGGCCCTTTTATGCTTCACGACGGTGCAAGGCTTTGCGCGCATCGGCCGGCAGGACGCATTTGAAGCTTTGACATCGTCAGCCGGTTTGGCCCGCGGCTGGGGCGACTGCTACGGACACATTCTCGTGGCGACCGGCCGGGCCGATGTCATGATCGACCCGCTCATGAATCTCTGGGACGCCGCGGCGCTTGTTCCGATTGTCGAAGAAGCCGGAGGACGCTTCGTCGATTGGCAGGGCCAGGCGACGGCGCGATCGGGCAACGGAATCTCGGTCAACGCGGCGCTCTTGGAACAAGTGCTGCGCGTCACGCGACGTTGACGTGCATTCACACGTACCCGTAGCTGAATTCACCAGAATTCAGAGCGTCATTTGCGGTGGCCTGAACTCTGGCGAGTTCAGCCACTAGCCCGCTTCCGCGCACTCTGGCGAGTTCAACTACGAAAGGCGACGAGCGACGCGGATCACGTATTCAGATGAAAGACGACCATCTTCTCTTCGCTCATCTCGCGAACGGCATATTTGGGACCTTCTTTGCCCAAGCCGCTATCTTTGAGTCCGCCGTAAGGCATGAGGTCGGCCCGCCACATCGATCCCCAATTGATGTGCAGGCTGCCGGAGTCGACCTCGCGGGCAAACTTCATGGCCCGGTCGATGTCGCGCGTGAAGATGCTGGCCGAAAGCCCGTAGTTTGAGCTATTGGCCAGGCGAATGGCTTCGTCGATGTCGCTGCAGCGCGTGACGGCGACAGCCGGACCGAAAAGCTCGTCGCAACTGATGCGCATCGACGGAGCCACGTCGGCCAAAATCGTCGGCTCGTAAATCGTCCCGCGGCGCTTGCCCCCCGTGACCAGCTTGGCCCCCGCGCCCACCGCTTCGTGCACCCAGCTTTCGACGCGCACCGCGTCGCGCTCGCGGACCATGGGTCCCATTTTGGTTCCCTCGGCAAGCTGGTCGCCGGTGGTCAAAGCCTCCACGCGGGGCTTGAGCGCGTCGAGAAAGTTGCCGTACACCTTGCCGGAAGTCAGGATACGCTGAGCCGAAATGCAGACCTGCCCGGCATTGGCGAAGCCTGAAACGGCGACCATGGCGGCGGCTTTATCGAGGTCGGCATCGTCCATCACGATGACGGGGCTGTTGCTCCCCAATTCCATCGTGACTTTCTTGACGCCGGCCATTTTGCAGATCGCCTCTCCCACGTCGAAGCTGCCGGTGAAGCTGATCTTGCGAACCCGTTTGTCAGTGCAGATCGCGTTGCCGATTTCGCTTCCTGCGCCGGTGATGCAGCAGATGGCTTGCGGCGGCATCCCGGCTTCCAGCAGAATTTCGACCAGTTTGAGGGCCGAGAGCGGCGTGTCGGTGGCGGGCTTGATGATGACGGCGTTGCCGGCGGCAATCGCCGGACCGACCTTGTGCGCCACCAGATTGAGCGGGAAGTTGAAGGGGGTAATGGCTGCCACGATGCCGCACGGGACGCGCAGCGTAAATCCGAACTTTCCTTTGGCGCCCGGCGCTCCATCCAGCGGGACGACTTCGGATTCCAGCCGCTTGGCCTCGTCGGCCGAAAGGTCGATCGTCTCGCGAGAGCGGGAGGCCTCGATCATTCCTTCGGCAAGCACCTTCCCCTCTTCCGAGCTGATCGTCATTCCCAGGTCGCGCTCGCGGGCCTGCATGAGACCTACGGCGCGGCGCAGAATCTGGCTGCGGTCGTAGCCGGGCATATTGCGCATGAGGGCGGCGCCGGCCACGAGCGTTCCCAGGGCTTTATCGACGTCGCCGGCCGTGGCCTTGGGGACCGTGTCGACCACTGCGCCATTAAACGGATTATTGACCGGGATTTTCTCGGGACGATCCTGCCATTCTCCGCAGAGAAACATGCGCATGGGGTAGGCTCCTGGTGGCGATGCGAGAAATTTCAATTCGTGCGGTTTCCAGCTTAGCACGCGGCCCGCGCGTGTAAAGCCAGCGGCGCAAATGAGCGGGCTGTGGCGCCTCGCGACCGCTTGACGGGTACGCCGCCGCACGCGAAACTCCAAACTGAATTTGTCCGTTGACTTGAAGCGAGTTTCATTCACAGCACGGGAAACATCCGAATGGCGTCCCTGCGTCGAGGTGCGTTTTGTAGTTTATTTCTTTCGGCCTTCGTCAGCACGAGTTTGGCGCTTGCAGAAAATTGGCCGCAGTGGCGCGGCAGCCGGTTTGATGGAATCAGCCGCGAATCGCAAGCGCCGGTGAAGATCGGCAAATCCGACGACGTCGCCTGGCGATTGCCCCTTCCCAATCGCGCCGGTTCGACGCCGGTCGTGTGGGACAATCGCATCCTTCTGACCTCGCCGGCCGAGGACGACGATGCGCTGCTCCTTATGTGCGTGAGCACGGCAGGTCAGGTGCTGTGGAAGAAGGAAATGGGCAAAGGCAACCACCCGGTGCGAGCCACCGAGGGGAACCTGGCTTCTCCCTCGCCCTCGACCGACGGCAAACACGTTTGGGCCTTCATCGGGACGGGCATTCTGGGTTGTTATGATTTCGACGGCAAAGAAGTCTGGAAGTTCGACGTGCAAAGCCGATACGGAAAGCTCGACATCGCGTTCGGGATGACGTCGACGCCGGTGCTCGATCGCGATCGGCTGTTTCTGCAGTTGATCCACGGCGATGGTGATTCCGAAACGCGCGAGGCGCAGGTCGTTTGCCTCGACAAGGCAACGGGAAACGAGATTTGGAAGCAGCCGCGCCCCAGCCAAGCTATCAAGGAATGCGAGCATTCGTATGCTTCGCCCATTTTGTATCGCGACGACCAGCAGGAGTTTCTACTCACGCACGGGGCCGACTACGTCATCGCCCATCGACTCGACGACGGCCGCGAGTTGTGGCGCTGCGGCGGATTGCAGCCCGACAAGTACGACCCGACCTTGCGGCTGGTCTCTTCCCCGGTCGCCGTGCCGGGGCTGATCGTAGCGCCCAGCGCGAAAGCGGGCCGACTGGTGGCGATTCGACCCGGAGGCGCAGGAGACATCACCGAGACTCAATACAAGTTGTGGAGCTTCGCTCCCACGCCCGACGTGCCGTCGCCCTTAATTGTCGACGGCGTCGTCTATCTCTTTCGTGAAAACAGCGTGCTGATCTGCCTGGACGCCGAAACGGGGCAGAAACTGTACGAGCAGCGCTTGGCGTCGTCGGACGGGAATCGGGCTTCGCCCACGTTCGCCGCGGGAAACGTTTATCTGGCGGCTCGCAACGGCACCGTCACGGTGATCAAGGCCGGGCGCAAATTCGAGCAGGTGTGGCAGAGCAGCCTCGATGAACCGATCGTCTCGTCGCCGGCGTTTTCCAGCGGGCGGCTCTATCTGCGCACGAATCATGCGCTGTGGGCCTTTGGGCCGAAGTGATTTCGCGATGCGCCGCGTGTTGGTCGCTCACGAGCGCCGCCCCGTCCGACCGGAGCTGAACGCGCTGGAGTTCAGAAAAAATGCGAATGACGCTCGGAATTCTCACGAATTCCGCTACTGCGCATTGCTCGGAATTCTGGCGAATTCCGCGACGCTATTTATCTTGGGACGGCTTTGTCTTGCCGTCGGACTTGGCTTTGCCGGCGGCTTTGCCGTTTGATTTCGACAGACTCTTCGTGTAGGCCTCGTAAGCTCTGCGGTACTCGGGAGGAACGGGGTTATTGCGGATTCCAATTTGCTTGATTTCGCGGGACGAGCCGGCGCCTCCGCTGCGTTTTCCTGATTCGTTCTCCAGGCGCAGGCTCTTGAGCGTTTCTTCGAATTGCAAGCGCCGGGCCACCGCATCCGGCGAATTATCATCGTCGGGTTGGTTGAGGCCTTGCTCGAGGAACTTTACGAACCGCTCGATGTCGCGCTTGTCTTTCCAACCCAGCTCATCGAGCAATTCCTGATCGGCCTCGCCGCGCTCCAGCTTTTCTTTGAGGCGCTTGAGAACCAGGTTGGTCGCCTTGCGTGCATATTCGAGTTTGGCCTGTTCTTCTTCAGGCGTCGGGGGATCGTCTTCGCGGTCGGCATCTCGCGGTTTTACATCCTCATCGCCTGGAGCGTCGCCGGGGCCTTCGCCCGGCTGATTTCCCTCTCCGGGCCGGGAGGAAATCCCTCCGCCGCTGCGACGCTGTCCCGACTGCCCGGGAGCACCGGGCGCAGACGATTCGCCTTCGGATTTGCCCGGCGGACCTTTCGAATCGGACTTCCCGCTGGCGCCGGACTTGCCTCCTTTTTTCCCTGATTTATCGGAAGACTTTCCTTCGCTCCCCTCTTTTTGGCCAGGATCGCCTTTCCCCTCTTCGCTCGCCCCTTCCTTGCCTTTCGACTTGCTCTTCTCGCCTGATTTCGAAGTGTCGTCGCCAGACTCTTCTCCGGCGCCCCGCTGCTTTTGGCCTTCGTCGTCGGTCGGTCTGGTCGACGACCCTTTTCCCTTTTTGTCGCCGGACTGGCCGGTTTTTTCGGCGGAGGGATCGGTATTGCCGGGTTCGTCGCTCTTATCGCCCGCGCCTCGCTTATTGCCCCCTTTCTTTCCCTGATCGGTCGCCGTGCTGCTTCCCTCTTCGCCGGTGTCCGACTGATCGGCCTTCTGTCCTTCCTTGCGACCGGGGCCGCGAAGGTCTTGATTGCCTGCATCGGGGGGCTGGCCCGGACGCTTTTCGCCCTCGCTGTCTTTGCGGCGCTCGGCAGGCTTCGAAGCGGGATCGTCAAGTTCGGGGGGCTGGTCGGTTGGTTTCTTGTCGTCAGCGGGACGATCGGCGTGCTCGGGATTTTCGGTTCCCGAACTGGTTCCCTCTTCGGATTTGGGATTGCGCTCTCGCTTCGCGCCCTCCGGCTTGTCATCGCTCGATGACTTGCTTTTTGCTCCCGGCTCGCTGCCGGGCTTTCGCTTCACTTCGTTCTGGGCTTTGGGAGCGTTCGGGTCGCCTTCCTTGTCGCCTTCGGCCTCTCCCGTCTCGTTTCCGGTTGCCTGCTTTTTCTTGGCGTCGGGCGAGCTCGCAGCCGGTTTCTGATCTGCGTCAGCATCCGAGTCGCTACCGGACTTGTCGCCTTCCCCACCTTTTTTCTTTGACTTTTGTCCGTCGCCGTCGCCTT
>Ga0070735_10004960_pt1 | contig 11108 bp, 9 predicted proteins | sample Coa_R1_FD_66443 | JGI IMG/M metagenome (GOLD analysis project Ga0070735, IMG submission 66443) | Surface soil microbial communities from Centralia Pennsylvania, which are recovering from an underground coalmine fire - Coalmine... | ecosystem: Environmental > Terrestrial > Soil > Unclassified ... | reverse complement strand
GTGCGACGCGCTGAACGAGGCCTCGAGGCGGGCGGCGCTGCGCTTCGGCTTTCGCTTCGAGGGCGTCTTCCGGCAGCATATGGTCGTCAAGGGCCGCAGTCGTGACACAGCCTGGTTCGCCATCACCGACGGAGAGTGGCCTTCTGTGGCGGCCGGTTTCCGGGCCTGGCTGGCGCATTCGAATTTCGATGCCGACGGCCGCCAGCGGCGGTCGCTCGGTGAGCTGATCGACGCGGCTCGAAGGGGTCCCAGCCGCTAGCTCAGCCGTCGGCGTAGCGCTAGCCCCAGCCCGGCCAGGCCCGCGCCGCAGGCGACCACGCCGATCAGATCAAGGCCGGTGTTCGGCAGCCCCGGGGCGCTGCTCGTGGTGGGCGTGGCCGTGGTGGCGGTCGGGGTGGTGGTCGTCGTCGCGGGAGCGTTTGCGAGCACGACGATCGTGCCCTTCATGAACGGGTGCACGATGCAGAAGTAGGTGTACGTGCCGGGCGTGGTGAAGGTGTGCGAGCCGCTCTGCCCGGGCTGGAGAATCCCGGTGTCGAACGTGTGGTCGTAGGCGGTCGCGCTGTGCGGGGCCTTACCCACGTTCGTCCAGGTCACCGTGTCGCCGGCGTGAATCGTGATCGACGCCGGCGAGAAGCTGTAGTCGACGATCGAGGCGCCCGGATCGGCCGCGGCGTGTGCCTTCTGGCCGGGGAGGCGGACGGCCAGGAGCAGCCCTCCGGCGTGAACCAGCCTGCGGTGCGGCGCTCGCGTCGCGCGGCGGTGAGCCCGGACGGGGCGGGTGCCGGCGATCGGCTCATGCGCCGGAGCGCGGTGAGCATGCGTCGATGTGGCGGCCGCCGCCACACCTGGGCCGGCGAGATGCAGGGCTAGCGCCACCAGCGCGGCGAGCGCGGAAGCGACGGCTAGGCGCACGCGGGGGGTCACGGAACGCGAGCGTACCGCCTCGCGACGCAGGCCGCAGGGCCGACAGCGACGCGCGCAGGTTTGTACGCAGGGCCAATGTGAGGATCAGCTGCGGTGCCGATGATTCCCCCATGACACGCATGCCGAACTCCTCGAAGGTAGTGCTGGTGGCCGACCGGCGCATCGACGCCGGGCCGTACCGTGACACGCCGATCCGGCGGTATCGCCTGGCTCGGCTGCGCTTCGACGACCGGCCCGCTTCCGGCGAGGCGCGCTTCGATCACCTAAAGCGCGTATACGACTGAGGGCGCGGAGCCGTACTTCCGGCCCGGTCGATTCCGTAAGAGTTTCGAACTCACGTTCGCGGCGCGGTAGCCTTACTGACATGTTCCGCGACGCTGAAGTACAAGTCGAGCAACCCAGGCGCACCCCGCTCCTGCGGAAGCTCCTCGCAGTCGTCGTCTTGGTCGCCGCCGTGGCGCTGGCGCTGAAAATCGTGATCGGGCTGGTGATGGCGGTGTTCTGGTTCGCCGTCGCGGTCGCGGTGGTCGTCGCCATCCTCTGGGCGCTCAAGACCATCGTCTGGTAGCCAACCTCCATGTCGGACCAGGGCTTCGGCCTGCTCGTGATCCTGTTCTTCTTCGGGCTGTCCGGGGGCATCATCGGGCGGTTGAAGGGCAGCTCGTTCTGGATCTGGTTCTGGATCTCGTTTCTGATCCCGTTCTTCGGGTGGCTCACAGCGATCTTCTATCGCTTCGAGAACCGCGAGCTACGCCGGCAGTGCCCCGGGTGCGGCAAGGTCGTCAAGCTCCACGATGCGCTGTGCACGCGCTGCGGGACCGAGCTCGAATTTCCCGATGTCGCGATCGCCTCCGAGGCGGAGGTGAATGCTCTGCGCCGGCGTCGACCGGTCGTCGAAAACGCCGCCGGAGCGCCGGAATCCCGCTGATATATTCGGCCGCCCCAGTCCCGCGTGCGCGGAGCGGCCGCGCGCGCCCTCGAGTCACCTCGAAAGGAGGCGAGCGCCAATGCGTGCAGTCGACGCCCTGATGGAATGCCTGAAGGCCGAAGGTGTCGACGTCGTATTCGGGTTGCCGGGCGGCGCGAACCTCCCGACCTACGACGCCTTCTACGACGCCGGGATTCGCCACATTCTCGTCCGCCACGAGGCGGGCGGCGGCCATGCCGCCGAGGGGTACGCCAAGGCGACTGGGAAGGTCGGCGTGGCGTTGGCCACCAGCGGCCCGGGTGCCACCAACGTCGTCACTCCGATCTGCGACGCGATGATGGACTCGGTCCCGGTCGTGTTCATCACCGGACAGGTGCGCACCGAGCTGCTCGGCACCGACGGCTTCCAGGAGGCGGACACAATCGGCATCACGATGCCGGTCGTCAAGCACAGCTTCATGATCCAGCACCCGCTGGAGATCCCGCGCTCGATCCACGAGGCATTCCACCTCGCGCGCACCGGGCGTCCGGGGCCGGTGGTCGTCGACATACCGCAGGACCTGAGCCGGGCCGACATCCCGTACGAGCCGGTGAGCGACGTGCACCTTCCCGGCTACAACCCCACGACCGAGGGCAACCAGAAGCAGATCCGCCTGGCGGCCAAGGCCATGGCCAACGCGCGGCGGCCGGTGCTCTACGTCGGGGGTGGCGTCGTGAACGGGAACGCGGGTCCGGAGCTGGTCGAGCTCGCGACCGCCGACCGCTTCCCCGTGACCTGCACGGTGATGGGACTCGGCGCCTTCCCCGCCCCGCACGAGCAGTGGCTGGGAATGCTGGGCATGCACGGGACCCGGTCGGCCAACTACGCGATGGACGAGGCGGACCTGATCGTCGCGATCGGCGCGCGCTTCGACGACCGCGTGACCGGCAAGCTGTCTGAGTTCGCGCCGCGGGCCAAGTTCATCCACATCGACATCGACCCGGCGGAGATCTCCAAGAACGTGCCCGCCCACATCCCGATCGTCGGCGACGCCAAGAACATCGTCCCGCGGCTCACCGCCGAGTACCGGGCGCTCGGCGCCGATCCGGCGCGGCTGGAGGAGTGGTGGTCCCGGATCCGGGCGTGGCGCGAGCGCCATCCGCTCGGCTACGAGGACTCCAAGGACTCGGAGATCAAGCCCCAGTACGCGATCCAGGCGCTTTATGAGGCCACGGGCGGGGACGCGATCGTGACCAGCGACGTGGGCCAGCACCAGATGTGGGCCGCGCAGTACTTCCACTTCAGCGAGCCACGCCAGTGGATCAACTCCGGCGGGCTGGGCACGATGGGGTTCGGCCTGCCGGCGGCGATGGGCGCCAAGGTCGGCCGCCCGGACAAGACGGTGATCTGCATCTCGGGCGACGGATCGGTGCAGATGAACGCCCAGGAGCTCGCCACCTGCGTGCAGGAGGACATCCCGATCAAGGTGTTCATCCTGAACAACGGCTACCTGGGCATGGTCCGCCAGTGGCAGGAGCTGTTCTGGGACAAGCGCTACAGCCAGGTCGAGATGGGGCAGTGGCCGGACTTCGTCAAGTTGGCCGAGGCCTACGGCGCCACCGGGCTGCGCTTCCAGGACAAGACGACGCTCGTCTCCGACGTTCGCGAGGCGCTGGCCACGGACGGGCCGGTGGTGGCGGACATCCGGGTCACGCGGGAGGAGAACACCTACCCGATGATCCCCGCCGGCCAGCCGGCGCGGAACATGGTGGGCTGAGGGATGGGCGAGCCTGGAACCAAGGACGTCCTGCCGCTGGAAGAGCTCGAGGCCGCCGTGGGCCTGCGCACCGGGCGCAAGCACATACTCTCGATTCTCGTCGAGAACAAGCCCGGTGTCCTGACCCGCATCGCCGGCCTGTTCGCGCGGCGCGGCTTCAACATCGACACGCTGGCGGTCGGACCCACCGACGACGAGCGCTTCTCGCGCATCACCCTGACGCTCGACGGCGCCGTGCACCCGATCGATCAGGTGACCAAGCAGCTGCACAAGCTGGTCAACGTCCTGAAGATCCGCGACCTCGAGCCGAGCGAGACGCTGGCCCGCGAGCTGGCGCTGTTCAAGATCGCCTCCGACGGCTCGACGCGCACAGAGGTCATGCAGATCTGCGAGATCTTCAGAGCGAAGATCGTCGATGTGACCAAGCGCTCCGTGGTGGTCGAGGTCACCGGTACGGACGACAAGATCGAGGCCTTCGAGCGCCTCGTACGGCCGTTCGGCCTGGTCGAGATGGCGCGCACGGGCGAGATCGCGATCTCGCGAGGGCGCGGCGAGACCTGAGCCGGCCGCACGCGCTAGGTTGAACGGGCCATGCGCCCGGCCATTCTCCAGACGCCCGCCGCTATCGACCGCGAGCTGGGCCGCCGGCTCACGGCTGCGCATCGCCGCGCCCGCCGCCGGGGCCGGCCGGTTCTCGCTAGCGCCACCGTGTCCCTGCCGGCGGACTCGGATCCGACCGCCCTGGCGGTCGCTGCCCGCGTCGCCGGTGAGCCGTGGTTCTGCCTCGAGCAGCCGGATCGCGACCGCTCGGCGATCGCGGCTCTGGGTGTCCTGGTCGAGCTGACCGCGGATGGTGCGGGACGGTTTTCATCGCTGGCGCGGCGGTGGCGGGAGATCGTGGCCGAGGCCGAGGCGGAACCCGTCGACGGACCGCCGGGGTCGGGTCTGATCGCCCTCGGAGGCTTCGCGCACGCAGACGACGGGGGCTCCTCGCCGCGATGGGACGGCTTCCCGGCTGCGTCGCTGCACGTGCCCGAGCTCTCGATCGCGCGACAGGGTGAGGACACACGCGTCACGGTCAACGTGCTCGTCGCGCCCGACGACACGCTCGAGGACCTGCAGGCAAGGGTGGGGCAGCGCCTCCAATCGCTGCGCCCGGCGCCGTTGCCGATGCTCGACCCCGCGCCCACGGGCCAGTACCGGGTGACGAGCCCGATGCCGCCGTCGCATTACGAGGAGGCGGTGCGGCGGGGCGTCGAGCGCATTCGCGCCGGGGAGCTCGAGAAGCTCGTGCTCGCCCGCGAGGTGCAGGTCGAGGCCCCACGCGACCACGATGCCGCCGCCGTGATCGGCGTGCTGCGCGACGCGTACTCGAGCTGCTACGTGTTCGCGGTCGGCCGGGGGGACTCGACGTTCATAGCCGCCAGCCCTGAACTCCTGATCCGCAGGCAGGGCCAGCGTGCCAGCACCGTCGCGCTGGCAGGCTCGACCCGCCGCAGCGCCGACCCCGCGGTCGACGACCACCTCGGCGAGCAGCTGCGCCTGAACGAAAAGGAGCGCGAAGAGAACGCGATCGTCGCCAGGCGCATCGCAACTGCGCTGAAGCCGCACTCAGTCTGGGTGACCGTAGCGGCGGAGCCCGAGGTGGTGAAGGTGGCGAACATCCAGCATCTCGCGCGCCCCATCCGGGCCCAGCTGGCCAAGCCCTTCGACGCCGTCGAGCTTGCGGGACTGCTGCATCCGACGCCCGCCGTCGGCGGCGAGCCCGATGCCGTGTCGGCGCGCATGATCCCGGCGCTCGAGGGCCTCGACCGCGGCTGGTACGCGGGGACGATCGGATGGACGGATGCGACCGGCGACGGCGAGTTCTGCGTCGCGCTCAGATGCGCGCTGCTCCGAGGTAGCCTCGCGCACCTCTACGCGGGCTGCGGCATCGTCCGCGACAGCGACCCCGCGGCCGAGCTAGCCGAGACCGAGGTCAAGCTCGGCGCCCTGCTGCCACTCCTGGCGGGCTGAGCGCCTCCACTGATCAAATCCGGCGCGCATCTGCCGATTAACAAAGGCGATGCGAACCGATGCCGACCGCCTCGCGCGGATCGCGGCGAGCCTACCGGGACTGATCTTCACGCTCGAGCTCACACCCGAGGGTCGCTTCGAGCTGCGCTACGCCAGCGAGGGCGCCCGTGACCTGCTGGACGTCGAGCCTGACCGCCTGCTGGGCGACGCCTCCGCCCTCAGCGAGGTCGTCCACCCCCAGGACCTCGCGCCGCTGAAGGCGGCGCTCGAGCGCTCCGCCGAGACGCTCGAGCGGTGGGAGTGGAGCGGGCGCGTATTCAGCGACGACGGCAGCGTCAAATACGTCCGCGGCAGCGCCGAGCCGGCACGAGAGGATGGCGGGCGGATCGTCTGGGATGGGGTGCTGCTCGACGAGACCGAGGTGTGGTGGGCGCAGTCGCTGGAGAAGGCGATGCGACGCCGGCTCCAGCTGATCGTCGAGAACCTGCCCGCCGCGGCGGTGACTCTGTATGACCGCGATCTCCGGGTCTGCTTCTCGGAAGGTCAGCTGTTCGGCGACGAGGGTCCGGCTCTCGGAGGCACCCTGGCCGAGTTCGTCGATCAGCCCACGCTCGAGCTGCTCCGTCCAGGGCTCGAGGCGGCGCTCGCGGGGGAGGCGGCCGCTCCGGTCATGTTCGAGCGCCACGGGGTCACGCTGTCGGTCCACTTCGCTGCGTACGGACTCGTGGACGGGCGCATCGACGGGGCGCTCGTTCACTGGCAGGACGTCTCGGAGCTGCGGGCGGCCGAGCGCGCGCGCCGGCAGGCCGAGAGCCTGTTCCGGCGCGCATTCGATGAGGCCCCGATCGGCATGACGATGATGTCTCCCGACGGGCGGTTCCTGCGGGTCAACCACGCGATCTGCGAGACCGTGGGCTACAGCGCCGAGGAGCTGCTCGGGCTGCGCTTCGGCGACATCACTCACACCGACGACGTCGCGGACGAGATCGAGTGCACCCGCCGCATGCTCGACGATGAGATTCGCCGCTTCCAGAAGGAGAAGCGCTACATCCACAAGAACGGGCACGAGGTCTGGTGCCGGCTGTCGGTGTCCCTGATCCGGGACGAGCTCGGCGAGCCGCTGTACTTCGTCTCCGAGATCGAGGACATCTCCGAGCGCAAGCAGGCCGAGAACGAACGCCGCGAGATGGAGCGCCGGCTGCGCGAGAGCCGCGAGCAGGCGCTGTCGGCGTCGCGGATGAAGTCCGAGTTCGTTGCCAACATGAGCCACGAGATCCGAACACCGCTGAACGGCGTGTTCAGCATGTCCGAGCTGCTCCTGGCCACCGACCTGACCGACGAGCAGCGCCAGTACGCACAGGTTGCGGCCACCTCGGCCCAGGCGCTCATGCAGGTGATCGACGACATCCTCGACTTCTCGAAGATCGAGGCGGGCAAGCTCGAGATCCTGCACGAGGACTTCGCCGTCGAGGCTGTGCTGGCCGAGGTGTGCGACATCGTGGGCACCAAGGCGCGCGAGAAGCAGCTCGAGCTCGCCTACGCGATCGACCCGGATGTGCCGGCGGTGCTCCGCGGCGATGGGGGGCGGCTGCGCCAGGTGTTGATGAACCTGGTGGGTAACGCGGTCAAGTTCACCTCGAGCGGAGAGGTCGTGGTGCGTGTGGGAATGTGCGATGGGACCCATCTGCACATCGCGGTCCGCGACACCGGCATCGGTATCGAGCCGGCGACGCTGCGAACCCTGTTCCAGCCGTTCTCCCAGGCCGACGCGACCACCACCCGCCGGTACGGCGGCACCGGGCTCGGGCTGTCGATCGCCAAGCAGCTCGTCGAGCTGATGGACGGTGAGCTGGGCGCGGTCAGCGAGCCGGGAGAGGGCAGCACGTTCTGGATCGAGCTGCCCGCCGAGCCCGGCAGTGGCGTCGACTCGAACCCGACCCCACGCGATCTCACCGGGATCCGCGTCCTGATCGTGGACGACAACGCAACCAACCGCCTGATCCTCGAGCAGCAGACGGCAGGCTGGGGCATGATTCCGCAGAGCGCCGACTCCGCACGGCTGGCGCTCGAGCTCATGTACCGCGCGGTCGACGCCGGGCGGCCGTTCGCGCTGGCTGTGATCGACGACTCGATGCCCGGCCTCGACGGCCTGGCGCTCGCGCAGCACATCGAGCGCAGCCCGCGCCTGCGCAGCACCCATCGGTTGATGCTGAGCGCGGCGATGACTCCGCCGGCGAGGGTAGGTGTCGACGCCGTCCTCGTGAAGCCCGTGCGCCAGTCGGTCCTCTACGACGCGCTCGTGCGCTGCCTGAATCCGTCCGGGCGCACCGAGACCGCACCGCGTGTCCCGGCGGCGGCGCCGACCGTGCAGGGGAGCGCGCCCAGGGTCCTGGTGGCCGAGGACAACGAGATCAACCAGTTCGCGGCCGTGCGGATGCTGGAGAAGCTCGGCTATGCGGTCGAGATCGCGGCGAACGGGCGCGAGGCGGTCGAGCTGTCCGAGCGCTCGAGCTACACGGCGATCTTCATGGACTGCCAGATGCCTGAGCTCGACGGCTATGAGGCGACCGGAGCGATCCGCGAGCGCGAGGGCGACGGCGCGCGGGTGCCGATCATCGCGATGACCGCCAACACGATGTCAGGAGACCGCGAGCGTTGCCTGGCGGCTGGAATGGACGACTACCTGGCAAAGCCGCTGAGCATGGGGCGCCTGGGAGAGATCTGCGAGCGGCTGATCTCCGGCCGGGTCACCGAGACCCCCGAGCCGCCAGGTTCCGAGGGGTCCGGCGGCCAGCTGTTCGACGTCAACACGCTGGCCGATGCTGTCGGGCGAGAGCAGAGCCGCGACCTCCTCTCGATGTTCCTCGAGCAGCTCGAGGATGCGGTCTGCGAGCTCCAGGACGCGATCGTCGCACGCGACGCCGAGACCGTGCACCGTGTCGCGCACAGGGTCAAGGGCAGCGCGGCCACGGTCGGAGCCGGAGCGGTCGCGACGCTCGCCGGTTCCCTCTCCACGCAGGCGCGCGAGGGCAGGGCCGACCTGGAGCCGGACTGGCAGGCGTTCGCGCAGGCGGCGGGCGGCACTCGCCGCGCGATCGACGACTACCTCGCCGCGGCCTGAAGCTCGTCGAGGGCAGCCAGGCTCGCCGCCGCCAGGCGGCGGTGCAGCTGCAGATTGCGCTCGCGGTCGGTTCGCACCTCGATGATCGTCGTGCCTGAATCCCGGGCCTCGAGCGCCGAGTGCAGCGCCGGGAGATCGGCCGGGCGGGCATACGCGCAGCCGTAGAGCTCGGCCGCGAGCTCGAAGCGAAGGCCATGCGGGGTCGCCACGTGCTCCTCGAAGGCGTCCGCCTCTCCCGAGACGGGGAGGAAGTGAAAGATCCCGCCGCCGTCGTTGTTCAGCAGGACGATCGTCAGCTGGAGCCCGGTTCGCCGGGCGGCCATCAGGCCGCCGATGTCATGCGCCAATGCCACGTCGCCGATCAGCAGCACCACTCGCCCCGGGCCGGCCGCGGCCGCGCCATAGGCGCTTGACACCGTGCCATCGATCCCGTTGGCGCCGCGACTCGAGAGCACGCGAGGTGGCGCATCGGCAGCGGCGAGGAACGTCTCGACGTCGCGGATCGGCATCGAGCTGGCCACGAACAACGTGTCGCCGGGGCCAAGCCAGCGGCCAAGTGAGCGCGCGACGAGCGGCTCGCTCAGCTCGTCCCCGAGCGCGTCGTCAAGCGTGGCGGCGACCGCGGCATCGGCCGCGAGCCAGCTCTCGAGCCATCGGCCGCTCCCCGAGGGCTCGGACAACGCGGACAGCGTCGCTGCCGGATCGACGGCCAGGCGCTCGCTCACCACCCCGGCCGGGTCCTGCCAGGCGCCCTCGGGATCGAGCGCGATCTGGCGCACGTCGCCAGAGGCAGCGAGCCATGCCCGCAGCGGTTTGGAGGTGGGAAGATCGCCAACCCGGATCACGAGCTCTGGCCGGGCGAGCTCGAGCAGGCGTGCCGGATCGCGCAGGAGCAGGTCGTAGTGCGCGATCGCCGCCGAGCCCCGGCGGGCGCCGGAGAGTGGATCGGCGAGCAGGGGGTAGCCGACCCGCGCGGCGAACCCGGCCACGACCTCCCCGAGCCCTGGGTCGCGCTCGTCGCGTCCGGCGACGATCACGCCCCGCTCGGGCAATGGAGCGATGTCGCCCGCGCTCCGCGCGGCCGCGGCGAGCGGGGGGCGGACCACCCAGGGGCGGCCGTCGGGACGGCCCCCGCCGCCCGGCTCGTCGGACGGCAGCGGCGCTTCGAGCACCAGCGGCTCCCGGAGCGGGATGTTGAGGTGCACCGGCCCGGGTGGGCCTTCGAGCGCTGTCCAATAGGCGCGGCAGGCCAGCGTCCTGATCCAGCGCAGCTGCTCCGGCGCCGCGCCCTGCACGTCGAGCTCGAAGAACCACTTGACCGCGTCGCCGTACAGCTTGATCTGATCGATCGTCTGGCCAGCGCCGACGTCGCGCAGTTCCGGCGGGCGGTCGGCGGTGAGCACGATCAGTGGCACGCGCGCCCACCGGGCCTCGATCACGGCCGGCATGAAGTTGGCCGCCGCCGTGCCCGACGTGCAGGCGATCGCCACCGGCCGGCCCGAGGCCTTGGCCGCGCCGAGAGCGAAGAAGGCCGCGCAGCGCTCGTCCAGGTGCGAGAAGCAGCGGATCCGGGGCTCACGCGCGAGCGAGAGCACGATCGGTGTCGAGCGGGAGCCCGGCGAGGTGCACGCGTGCTCGAGGCCGCAGCGTGCGAGCTCGTCGCAGAACGCGCGCAGCAGCAGGTAGGTGTCGGTGGCGGTCATGATGGGCGGGACATGATCAGAGCCGCGGTCCTTCTGCATGGGTTCACGAACACCGGCGCTAGCTGGGATCCCGTGGTCGCGGCGCTGGGCGAAAGCTACCGGGCGCTCGCGCCCGACATCCGCGGGCACGGCTCGGCTTCGGACGCTGGGCCGGTGACGCTCGAGGCCGTGCTCGGCGACGTGGGCGATCTGGCTCCGGCTCGGTTCACGCTCGCCGGGTACTCGATGGGCGGGCGGATCGCCCTGCACGCGGCACTCGCCCTGCCGGATCGGGTGCAGCGGCTGGTGCTGGTCGGCGCGAGCCCAGGCCTGCGCGACCCTGCTGAGCGCGCCGCGCGGCGGGAGCAGGACGAGCGTCTGGCCGCGGAGATCGAGGACCTGCCGATCGAGGAGTTCGCCGGACGCTGGGCCCGCACGCCGGTACTCGCCGGGGCGCCGCCCGAGGTGGCTCGGCGGGCGCACGCCGACCGCCTTCGGAACACGCCCGTGGGCCTGGCCCGCGCGCTGCGCGGTCTCGGCACCGGCGCGCTGCCGTCGCTATGGGATCGGCTGGGCGAGCTCGAGGCGCCGGTGCTTCTCGTCGTCGGCGAGCGCGACGAGAAGTTCCGGAAGATCGCAACCGAGATGGCCGATCATCTGCGACGGGCCTCGATCGTG
>Ga0070735_10004959_pt1 | contig 11108 bp, 8 predicted proteins | sample Coa_R1_FD_66443 | JGI IMG/M metagenome (GOLD analysis project Ga0070735, IMG submission 66443) | Surface soil microbial communities from Centralia Pennsylvania, which are recovering from an underground coalmine fire - Coalmine... | ecosystem: Environmental > Terrestrial > Soil > Unclassified ... | reverse complement strand
GCTCAAGCCTGGATCCGCGATTATGATCGCACCGGCAGACAACGCGACGCATGAAAGCCAGTTCGACGGCATTACGCCGGTCCTTCGCGCCGATTTCGGCCAATCTGCTCGTTTCAACGTGTGGGACCAGCGGCGTGTTAGCGAAGTACTTCGTGCGATGCGCCTGGATCCACAAACTAAGCCGAGCGTGAAGCAGTGGAGGGAGATGGCATTCCGCGAGAATGTCCCATTGCTGGTTTTCTCCACGGTGAGTAAATTGGGCGATGTCTATAGATTTTCGATTCGTTACGAAGTAATCGGCAAGTCCACCCCGGAAACGCCGGTTGAGGTTCGGGAGGTTAACGAGTCTGCATTGGGCCCTTCTGGACTCTTCGAAGCCATTCACAATGGCGTGATAAGCGTGCGAGCCGCGGCCGGAGAAGGCGAAACCGAGAGAGCTGCGACCAATCGTTTGCCTCAAGATATTACGAGTTCAAGTTGGCAAGCCCTGGAGCTTTACGGACAAGCGCAATCGCTGAGTGAAGAGCAACACTCGGATGACGCTGTCCCGCTGCTCCGGCGGGCAGTCGAACTCGATCCAAACTTCGCTATGGGTCTCATGAGACTTGGAGACCTTCTCAATGCTCAGGACAAGCGGGAAGAAGGGTTTGCGCATTGGCGGCAGGCGATTAAGCTTGCCGAGGCACAACATCTTTCCGAACACGAGCGGCTGACCATCCAAAGTCGCTACGCGCTCGAGATTAGAGATTTCAACAGGGCTGAGCCTATTCTTCGTGACTGGACACACAAGTTCCCGAACGACCCCTTGCCCATGCCACTCCTGGGGTGGTGTTTGCTCCAGATGGGGAATTACGAAGAGGGCGTTCGTGTCGCGCGGGACAACCAGAAACGTTTTTCGCCGAATGTCTTCGGGACATCGGTCCTGATCCGCGGCCTCGCCGCCAAGAATGAATTCACTGACATCGACAAGCAACTTACCCTGCTTGAAAGCCTTGCCGGCAGACCCCTCGCGTTAGGATTTCGCGGCACTGTGGCGGCCGTGCGAGGGGATTACTCCGGGTCTGCGCGCCTGTTCCAGGAGGTCACGCGTTCAGGCGACCTAAAGGAAGCTTCCCGCGCCACGGCTCAGTTGGCCAATCTGGAGGCAGATCAAGGTAGGATTGACGCCGCACGGCAAATCCTGATCGATGGCATACTCAGGGACCGCGCAACGGGAGAGGATGGGTTCGCTTCACAGAAAACCACGGCGTTGGCGTACTTGGAAGGGATTTCGGAAGACCATAAACTCGCTGTCGCCCGCGCTCATGAAGCAATTTCGATTAGAAGGTCGCCCCTGGTCGTCCTGCAGGCCGTAAGCATCCTGGCGCGTTACGGTTCTCCGGAGGAGGCAACGCGCCTCATGAATAGCTTTCCGGCTGGAGAGGGTCCGAAATTTGAAGCCGACCAGCTCCGGATGAGAGGCGAGATTCTTCTGGCAAAGGGAAGCTTCAAGCAGGCGCTCGACCTTCTTGATCGTGCGGCTAGCGCCGACCGGCCGCAAGAACCCAAGGAGTATCTGGCGAGAGCTTTAGATTTGGCGGGAAATCGCGATCAGGCGAGACTCATTTATCAGCGAATAGCCGATACCTCTTTCCTGACTTGGATCACCGAGGATGAATGGCCGGCAACACGCTTCTTGGCAAGAAAGTATCTCAAAAAGTTTAAAGGAGAGTAACGTGAATCAGCACTTCGGGACAACAGGCATTAAGCACGGACTAGCCGTGCTTCTCATCATGGCGCTGGAAGACGCGCAACACCAGCGCCCCAATCTCCAATACATTTCGTCTCAAGCTGCACCTCCGGGCGTGAGTACGCTGCCGGACGCCAAATGGCTTCGTGACCTGCTGCCAGTCGTTGACCCGCAAGTTTACGAACAGATTCGAACGTTGCTGAACGGGAGTCTCGCGGTTCCGGGAGGGCTGGTGGACGGGCAACTGTTTAACGACACCGCCAAGAATATTAGCCTCATTCTTCGCGGACTGTCGGAAAGCCACCATGGACGTTACGCAACCACTGCGAGCGATGGATTAACGTTGTGGGACCCGAGTTGCTATCCGCATCCGTCGAGCTGGCGCGTGCGTGAAGCTGTCGCTGCCTTACTCGCGTAGGAAGCAAATGCAACGCCGCATTCGCTCGATTGCGGCAATGTCTGCGGCAGTCCTGATCGGGCCGGGTTCCACGATGGCGATTCTTTCCCAGTCAACGCTGCCGGAATCGCCACGGAGCGAAGCCTGGAGACTGGCGCGAGACTTAATCCAGGAAAGCGGAACTCGCGAAGGTATTCCCAAGTTCGTCGCCTGGCCGACTGTTCGCGAGATCTTTCCTTGCGGCGATCCGTCGCGCGCTGTAGTGCCGGAAGCATCGTCCGGTAATCTTCTGGACGAGAGTTTCCATTACAGCCCGGAAGTGGCGGTCCGGATGTGCGCGCCGCTGTTCCCCGCTGCGGGAAACCTGCCGCTGGATCGTGCACTCCCGGCGTGGGAACGCAAGCCTTCTGCGATTACACTGCGATTCCTGGATGGTGCGCACCTGGCCGCCGCATTTTGGAACGCTGTTCGGAGGCCGACGAGCCTTCAGAACGGCAAGATCGTACAAATGGCGACTCGATCTGGCAATGAGGTGCGCACCCGAAAACTCCGGATCGTAATACCCAAAGACCGCAGAACGGAAACTGCGTCGTGCGCTCCTCCCACGGATCCGGGCGAGTCCGCAGCCGCGGATGCGGCAGATGTTTCCTTGACCGAGTTTTTCTGGGTTCGCTTGAATCCCGGAGAACGGTATAACGGCGCTTCGTGCGGCGATTTCGCGGTATTGATGGCTTTCCATTTGGTCCATAAGGTCCAGGGGCGGTGGCTGTGGACCACGTTCTGGTGGGATCCGCAGTCTCAGGAATTCGGTGGAGATCGTCCCCGGGATTTCGACGGCGCGGGTGCGGTCCCCACGGCGTGGCGAAACTATGCCATGGATGCTTCCTTTGAATCCACGACGACCATTTTTAATCCGTGGCGCATCGAAGAACGCAAGGACAACTGTGCGCGCTGTCATGCCGAGGTCACGGTCTACAAGAGCGCGACCTCAGATGCCCAGATCAGCTTTGATTCAGTGACTGCCGCCCGAAACCACTTCCAGTAATCCGGCTGCGTCCCTTTTGCGGAACGCCTCACGCTGTATGTAGTGGATGGCCGAGCCCGCAGTCTTCGAGATCCCGGAAGATGTTCTCTCGCGGTTGCACGAATTGTGCGCCGCCCAAGATGTTCGACTCAGCACCGCCCTCGCGGCGGCGGCTGCCGCGCTGCTGCACCGGTATTCGTGCGAAGGCACGCTAGCGATTCGAACGACGAATCCTGCGCGATCTGAGTATTGGGTCAGGCTCTTGACGATGGCCGCACTGATCCCGGACGATCCGTCCGCTGACGACCCATCATTTGACCAGATGTTGGCTCGTGCTCGGCAGATGCTTCCGAATCGTCCGGAGGGTCCCGAGATCGAGATTGTGTTACCTCCTGGTTTTCAGAATCAGTCTCAGCCTCACAAACTTGGGTTTCGGAGCGAATCCAACCGTCTCATTGGAACGCACGACGCATGTTTGACGAGCGCGGCAAAGCATCTGCAAATGCTCATGCGCGGAGTAGCCAACGCTCCAACCGCGCCCATCTCCACCATCGATATCCTCGGTGAGCAGGAGACGCGTCGGATTCTGATCGACTGGAACCGGACCGATTGCGGATATCCTCAGGCCTGCTTGCCCGAGCTGTTCGAAAGACAGGTGCAGCGGACGCCGAACGCCGGGGCGCTGATTCAAGGAGACCACAAGCTCACGTTCAGCCAACTGGACGAGCAAGCCAACCGGCTCGCGAACTACCTTCGGAAGCGTGGGGTGGGTCTAGGAATGTGTCCCGAGGTGCTGGTCGGTTTTTGCATGGACCAATCTCTCAGCGCGGTCGTGGCCGTGCTCGGGATCCTCAAGGCCGGCGGCGCGTATGTCCCGCTCGACCCGAGCTATCCGGAACACCGGCTGGAGGAGATCGCTTCGGATGCCAAGCTCGCGATCGCGGTCACCAGGGCCCGATTCAGAGATCGTGTCCCGGCCGGAATCGAAACCGTTTGCACAGTTGACGATGACGGGGATTCCGCTCTGATCGCAGCGGAGCCTTCCGCCGCGCCGGCCGCCGGCATCACGCCGGATAGCGCTGCCTACGTTCTATATACCTCGGCTTCCACCGGGAAACCGAAGGGAGTCGTCGGCATCCATCGCAGCATCACGAACGGCCTGAAGTCGGTGAACTACGCCCCGGGCGATGTTTGCTGCCTGAACGCGTTTTTCAGTTATGCGTTCTCCATCGCGAACCTCTTCCTTCCCCTTATGAGCGGCGTTCCTGTCGTAATTCTCTCCGACGAACAGATCCGCGACGCGAATCAAATGATGACCGTGCTGGAGAAGGAAGGTGTGACAAGACTGGTCCTGGTTCCGGCCGTCTTGCAACAGATCCTCGATCCGGATTTCAGAGCGTCGTCACGGCTGAGAAAGATCACCACCATCGGGGTCGCGGGGTCCAGGCTTACGCTCTCTCACTTCCAGCGTCTCAGCCAGGCGATGCCCCAGGCGAAGCTGCAAAATCGTTACGCCAGCACTGAGATCGGTACCGTCGCTGCCGTCTGGGACGTTTCCCGTGAAGCGCTCGCCGGCGGCGGTGAAATACCGATAGGCCGGCCCGTCGCCAATACGCGCATCTATATTCTGGATCGCTACATGAAGCCAGTGCCTATAGGCGTCGTCGGAGAGATCTGCGTGAGCGCCGCTCACTTGGCCCGCGGATACCTGAATCGACCTGATCGCACTAAGGAACGTTTCCTCCCGGATCCGTTCAGCCCCGATGCAGGAAGAAGACTCTACCGGACTGGCGATCTGGGAAGATTCCGATCGAACGGCGAGATCGAATTCGTCGGCCGAACCGACCATCAGGTTAAGATCAATGGCTTTCGTGTCGACTTGCCGGAAGTCGACCGAATTCTCGCGTCTCACCTCGGAGTGAGCGAAGCCGTAACCGCCGTCCGTGAAATCGGAAACTCGCAGCGCCTGGTTGCCTACGTCGTGGTGAAGCCGACAGGCACTCCGAGCGCAAGTCAACTGCGCAAATATCTGGAGGATCGTCTTCCCGAATACATGGTGCCCTCCCGGTTTGTCTTTCTAAATGATATTGACCGTAGCGCCCTGCCCGCGCCCGAACCAGTCAGGCCGAATCTGGAGACCGGTTACCAGCCACCAAGCAGTCCGATGGAAAATGCCATAACCCAAGTCTGGAGCGAATTAATGGGCTTGGAACCGATCGGGGTCCACGATCATTTCCGCCACTTGGGCGGCGACTCCATCTTGGCGACGCATGTCGCACTGCGGTTGGGAGAGCGTTTGGGCATCGTCATAACCCCTGAGGAACTTCTCGAACGTCCTACCGTCGCCGAACTAGCCCTCTATCTTTCCGGTCCATACGCTGGTCCACAAGTGGCCAGCACCGGCGCGTGAGCTGGATGTTCCTGATAACAAAGGCAATATTTATCGCCTCGAAATGTCCCTTTTCGCGCATTGTTTTCGCTCTCTAAATCTACAGGCTAGAACCATGAAAACGGCCGTGATCGAGTTCCAGCGGAATCGTGTCAGACGGCAGCAATCCAGGGCTGCTTCTCTCGACATTATTAAGACCATAGTTGAGCTCCGTTCCGCTCTACAGTCCATCGGAAAGGCGATAGAGGCGGTAGGGCGCCTGACTGCCGCCCAGACGGCCGAAAGCGCGTCCAGGCCGCGGAGATCGGTTTATCGCAAGAAAGCCGGTTCCGCTTCTGGCAAGACAGCCACTTCAAATGTTAAGCGCAAGAGTCGGTTGGTCTCCCTCCCTCATTTACCCGACATCTGCGCCGATCAACCGGCGGTTCCCGACAGCGCCGGTGCGCAAACCTGAGCCAGGCTCGCATCCAAAGTGCGGATGAAAAGATCCACGTCCGCAATGTTGACGTTGAGTGGAGGCGAGATGCGGATGACGTTACCATCCAATCCTCCTCGCCCGATCAGCAGCCGATTCTCCCGTGCCGCTTCCATTAGCCGCGCGGCTTCGTCCGTAGCGGGCGTTTTGGAGCCTCGATCCTGAACCAGTTCGATCGCCTGCATTAGCCCCATGCCCCGCACATCGCCGATCAGCGGATATCTCTCTTTCAAATCCTCGAGACTTGCCCGTAAGTGAGCCCCCACCCGGGCAGCGTTGCCTGCCAGGTCCTCTTCTTCGATCAGGTCGATGACGGCTTTCGCGGCCGCCGTGGGAATCGGCCCGCCGCCGAACGTCGAGATGGTCAGCTTCTGGACGCTATCTGCCACCTCCGGGCGAGCAGCCGTCAGACCGATCGGGAATCCGTTCGTCAGTCCTTTCGCGCTGGTGACGATATCGGGTATCACGTCCCACTGTTCGATGCCCCACCAGCGATTGCCCGTGCGGCCCCAGCCCGTCTGCACTTCGTCGCTGATGAACACGCCGCCATGCTCCCGAACGATCTTCGAGACAATCTTGAAATACTCCTTGGGCGGCGTAATGAAGCCGCCGACGCCTTGAATAGGCTCCGCGATCATCCCGGCGATCTGTCCCGTGGTCGTTGTGCGAATCAGTTCCTCGACGTCCTGCGCGCAGCGGACTTCGCAGTCCGGGTAGGTCAAGCCGAAGGGACAACGGTAGCAATAGGCGTTGTGTGCGAAGGTGATTCCAGCTTGCACCGGCGGTCCTAACTTCCAGGTCGATTGTCCGGTCAGTCCCATCGCCAGCGAAGATCGGCCGTGATAGGAATGCCGCAGCGCAATGATGTCCGAAGATCCCGTGAAGCACCGCGCCGCCAGGATCGCCATTTCGTTGGCTTCCGTGCCGCTGGTCGTAAAGAACGATTTCCAGCCTTTTCCGCCGGGCCCGATTGTCGAAATCTTACGCGCCAGCGCCGCCTGCGGCTCGGTCGGAAACACCGTGGATACGTGCTGGAGCTTGTCGACCTGCTCGTGAACCGCTTTGTTCACCTTGTCATTGCAGTGACCCACACTCACCGTCAGGATGCCCCCAAAGAAGTCCAGGTATCGGTTGCCGTCGGCGTCCCACACGTACTGGTCTTTGGCCCTGGTCAGCACCAGCGGCTCGCGGAAGTAATGGAAGACCGCCGGAAATAGGCATTCCTGGTTGGCCAGAATGATTTCTTGCTTAGTCACACCGCCATTATGGCGCAACAGGCAATTCCGCTATCGTAATAGGATTGAAGATGCCATGGCGATCGCAGATGTCGGCACACAAATACGGACAATAGGTCACTGGATCGGCGGAAAGCTGGTCCCGTCGGATTCAGGACGCTCCGGCGTCGTCTGGAATCCTGCTACCGGCGAGGCCCAGGCCAAAGTCGATTTCGCCAGCGCCGCGGAAGTGGACCATGCGGTCGAGATCGCCCAGCGAGCTTTTGTCGAATGGCGGGCCTCGGCCCTCTCGCGGCGCGGCGATGTCATGTTCAAGCTGCGCGAGCTGGTAGACACCAATCGCCGCAGGATCGCTGAAATGATCACATCCGAGCATGGCAAGACCGTTCCGGACGCCCTGGGTGAAGTGGCCCGGGGGCTCGAGAACATCGAATTCGCCTGCGGAATCCCCAACCTGCTGAAGGGCGGATTCTCCGAACAGGCCAGCCGCGGCATCGACGTTTATCAGATCCGTCAGCCTCTCGGAGTTGTCGCCGGCGTCACGCCGTTCAACTTCCCCGCCATGGTGCCCATGTGGATGTTCCCCATCGCCATCGCCTGCGGCAACACCTTCATCCTGAAGCCATCGGAGAAGGATCCGTCGGCGAGCCTGTATCTGGCGGAGCTCATGAAGCAAGCCGGCTTACCGGATGGCGTCTTCAACGTCGTGCAGGGTGACAAAGTCGCAGTCGACCGTTTGCTCGAACATCCCGGCGTGAGGGCCATCAGCTTTGTCGGATCCACGCCCGTTGCACGGTCCATCTACGAAACCGGAACCCGCCATGGCAAGCGCGTGCAAGCTCTGGGCGGCGCCAAGAATCACATGCTGATCTTGCCTGATGCCGACATCGCCATGGCGGCCGACGCCGCTGTCTCCGCGGCGTTTGGATCGGCCGGCGAGCGCTGCATGTCTATTTCCGTCGTAGTCGCCGTAGGGGGCGTAGCCGACCCTTTGATCGCCGCGATTCGCGAACGAATGTCCAGGATCAAGGTCGGTCCAGGCCTGGAGGCGGGCAATGAGATGGGCCCTTTGATCACGCGCGAGCACCGCGATCGCGTCGCTTCTTATGTGGCGAATGCGGGGTCAGAGGGCGCTACCGTGGCCGTCGATGGGCGCCAGGACCCGGCATGCCAGCGCAGCGGCTTTTTCCTGGGAACGTCCTTGCTCGATCGTGTCGATCCCGGCATGCGCTGCTATCGCGATGAAATTTTCGGGCCCGTGCTGAGCGTGGTCCGCACCGATACATATGATCGGGCGCTGCGCATCATCAATGAAAATCCTTACGGCAATGGTGTGGCGATTTTCACTCGCGATGGCGGCGCCGCCCGGCAGTTTCAGTTCGACGTGGATGCCGGAATGGTGGGCGTGAACGTACCCATCCCCGTTCCCGTGTCCTATTACAGCTTCGGCGGCTGGAAGGCGTCCCTGTTCGGCGACCTGCACATCTACGGTCCCGAAGGAGTGCAGTTCTACTCCCGCACCAAGGTCGTCACTAGTCGCTGGCCCGATCCTGGGACCAGTACGGTGGACCTCGGATTCCCTCAGTCGCGCTGAAACGGGCTGACTGTCCCCGTTCCTGCTACTGGGTGATCGGAATGATCGTTGTAATCGCGCTCGTGGCGTTGGAGAGCAATCCCAGTACGGTGACCATATCCGTGGCCTCACTGATCCGAAGAATTCCCTTTTTCCCCACTAGCGCTGGATAGCTCTGTGTGCTGAGGAACGCCATGTGCTGATTTACGGCCAGAGTCAGAGTATCTGTCACGAGTTTATTGTTGGACTGGTCGTCAAACTCAATGGGGACGCTCAAAGGGGCGCCAGAGATATTGGCGATCGCGAGCGAAGTAAAGTAAAAGTTTTGGCCGGTTGAGTTATCGAACGGCATCAGGATGACGGGATTAGAGGACGGCGGGAACCCAAGAATGCACGCCGATGGGGCTGGACTGAGCGGTACCACCGCCTCGGAGATCACTCCGGTCGGCAATAGGAATCGAAACGAGCCTTGCCCACGCACCAGACCGGCCGTGACGGTCATGCTGGCCCACCCCTGCGTAACGCCTGGGTTCGTGCTCGAGAGTACAACGTTCGTGGAGCCATTTATTGGGATTGTGAATGTGTAAGAAGCTGTGCTCCCGAAGCCCTGGACAGGAGCACTGAGCGGCGCGCCGCTATCCTGGAAGAAATTGAGTGTGACGCTGGCCGGATCTGTCGTGTCTTCGTTGATCAAGCTGAACGTGGTCTGCCAACTACCGCCAAAAGCGATCTGGGCGAAAGTGCCTTGCCCTTGAAATTGCCCAAATGCGCACCCCGCGCACACCATGCTCAATAACAACAGCCGGCGAATCAATCTTGGCATGAAGCCTCCTTATTTCATTTTGCCCGAGTTGCAACTATCTTAATAGGATCGGACGTTCTGGCGAGACTCTCCAGTCTACAAGTTAGATGCAAACCGCAATGGGATGTTAGCCTAAGTAGACGGCTTACGCACCTCCGCGGTTGCGATATCTTGAAACACCCTGCCCTTGAGAACCATCTGGCAGTTAAGGTTCATCTGCGAGCCCAATCCGTATGTTATGAAATCTTTGAGCTCTATCACGATTGGACTCGCGGCGGGGTTGCTTACCACAGCGGCAGTCGCAGACCCTATTACGCTCTCTACACTCGACCTGGTGGGTACATCGCAGTTAATCTCGCCCACTCTCTTACGGCTGACTCCCAACTTCGACACAAACACCGTGGGGGGCATGCCGGTGGGCGATCCTCCCGCGGGCGCGGCCTGGACCCCCAACTTGCTAAATGTCGCCGATCCGTTTGCCGTCACCTTCGATTTCCAGATGTCGGGCGGCAACGGGCAACCCGATCCTGCCGACGGTAGTGCCGGCGATGGCATCGCCTTCCTGATTCAGAATGACCCGCGCGGTACCAGCGCCATTGGGCGCGGTGCCGGCGGTATGGGTTTCCTCGGGATCTACGACAGCGTCGCCGTCATGTTCGACACCTATCAAAACAACTACGCCTACGGCGATCCCAACGGAAACTATATCGCCGTGAACACCCGCGGTACCGACTTCAACGTGCCCCATCATTTCTGCACGGACGGGCAATTGACCACCGATCCGACCAAGGCGCCAGATCTTCCCGGCGTCACGTGCACCAGCAACCCCTCGCTCGGGATGACCGGGCAGCTCTCTCCGCTGATGGACAACGGAGCGGTTCACCAGGCGACGATCGTTTACGATCCAGGAACGCTCGCTGTTTACTTGGATTCGGTTCTGGTCTTGACGGTTCCTCTAGATCTCGCTACCACCCTTTCCTTGCAGAATGGCGACGACGCCTATTTGGGATTCACCGCGGGCACGCGCTTTTCATATCAAAATCAGGACATCCTGGATTTTTCGATGACGCCTGTTCCCGAGCCGGGCATGTCGGTGGAATGCCTGGCTGGACTCGCGTTTCTGATATTTCTCGGCTGGACGCGCCCGCGCCGCGCAGTTTAAACGTCTTTCAAAACTCGAAGAATAAGCTGGCTGACCCGCCCGCTTGCCGGTACGCATCCAATTTGTTCAAGAAGTGCCCCGAAAACACGAGCCCTGCATGCCTGCTGAGCCAGCGGCGATAAAACGCGCTCAGAGAGTAGCTGGTGAAGCGGGCTTCAAACGGCGTTTGACCAACCAGCTGGTAAAGTTCGCGGCCGCCTCCTACAGTCCCTCCGACCCAGTAGCGACCCTCCTGGCCACGTTGCACGGCGAGCAGTCCCGATGCCGAATACAGGTCTCCCGGCTGGCTGCGGTTCATGAAAAGATTCCCGTCGATAACCCA